>Ga0247742_10000019_pt1 | contig 164439 bp, 154 predicted proteins | sample UWRJL208509C2_FD_180944 | JGI IMG/M metagenome (GOLD analysis project Ga0247742, IMG submission 180944) | Plant litter microbial communities from Arlington Agricultural Research Station in Wisconsin, United States - UWRJ-L208-509C-2 | ecosystem: Environmental > Terrestrial > Plant litter >...
GCGCACTGCTGCCGAAGTACCCGACCCTGAAGTTCGAAGACACGCACTTCCACCTCATCGAGGCGATGGGCCGCATCATGCCCGAGGTGTCGCTTCCGACCAGCCTCTGGGTGATCAAGAACTACGCCGAGCGTGGGGCGGAGATCCACCTGAACACGCAGCTCGCCTCCGCTGTCGGCGGCAAGATCGAGCTGTCGACCGGCGAGACCTTCGAGTCCGACCTCATCGTCTGGACCGCGGGCGTCATGGCCAACCCGGTTCTGCGGGGCACCGATCTCCCGCTCGAGGAGCGCGGTCGCCTCCGTGTGCAGGCCGACCTGCGTGTCATCAACGATGACGGCGTCGTGCCCGACGCCTGGGGTGCCGGCGATGTCAGTGCCGTTCCCGACCTCACCGGTGGTGGCGTCGGCGGCTTCACCGTGCCGAACGCACAGCACGCTGTGCGCCAGGGCAAGACCCTCGCGAAGAACCTGCTGGCGAGCATCCGTGGAGAGGGTCTGCACGACTACTTCCACAAGAACGCCGGCGCGGTTGCCGGTCTCGGTCTGTACGTGGGTGTCTTCCAGTCGGGCAACTTCGCCGTGAAGGGTCTGCTCGCCTGGTTCATGCACCGTGGATACCACGGGCTCGCCGTGCCGATGTGGGAGCGCAAGATCCGGGTCTTCACGATCTGGTTCCTCAACTTCCTGCTCGGCCGCGACATCGTCTCGCTCGAGGCGCGCGAGTTCCCGCGTCTCGCCTTCGAGACCTTCGCTTCGCGTCCGAAGCCCGCGGTCGCCGCGGCTCCGGCGGACGCAGCCCCGGCCGAGGCCCCGAAGAAGGCTCCGGCCCGCAAGGCTCCCGCAGCGAAGTAGTGCCTTCGCGCAACTCTTGCGCCCTGCAGTAACGAATGCGCCCGGTCGCCCGGGCGCATTCGTGCGGTTCGCCGCACGATTGTTTCCGTTTGGGGCGATTGTTCCCGCTCGAGCAGGCACAATCGCCCCACACGGGAACAATCGCCGGGCGTTCGTGCGCGGTGCGCGCATCAGTAGTGTTGACGAGGGCCCCCATAGCCCAATCGGCAGAGGCAGGCGACTTAAAATCGTTCCAGTCAGGGTTCGAATCCCTGTGGGGGCACCGACGCCGCAACGTTCAGTCGTCGAAGCGGCGAAACCCGGATGCCCATTGACGAGTGTGCCGTGCACGTCGGATCGCGTAGGAGTTCTCGCGGTATCGTGCCGACGGAGCCACCCGAAGGAGTTCCTGCGCGAACTGAGTGAACCCGGACTGGGTTAGAGCGTAGATCTTCGGCCTCGATGCGCTCGTAATCACCGAGATCTGCTGGCTGAGCGGAGACGGGCCTATTTCCCTGATGTCTGCTGCGATCACTTCGCCGTACCGAAAAGGGGTCCGCCAGGTCAGAACGTCTCCGCTGAGCTCGAGCTGCCAAGCAAATCGGAACAGCCAGATGTAGGCGTTCCAGGCGAGGATTGCCAACCAGGCAAAGACAAAGAACAGTGGAGGTCTGCCCGAACGGAGTTCGGGAATGGCTCCCGGGACCGCGGTCGCGATCAAGAAGATCGCGACAGCCCCCATGATCGCGAGAACCGCGACGATGAACCATGGCCCGGGGTAGAACGCTGTATACCGAACCCGGGCCATGGGGTAAACCTACCGGGGAGTGCATCAGCGAGCGCCATGTCGGTGCCCGTCGGTAGCCTCCTGACCATGGACATCATCCTGGTTCCCGGATTCTGGTTGGACGCGTCGTCGTGGGATGGGGTGACACCCCCGCTCGTCGCGGCAGGGCACCGCGTTCATCCGCTCACCCTCCCCGGCCTGGAGTCGGTCGATTCGCCACGCGCGGGCATCGGACTGCGAGACCACATCGACGCGGTGGTGCGAACGATCGACGCCATCGGCGGCCCGGTCGTGCTCGTCGGCCACTCGGGTGGCGGCGCGATCATCCATGGGGCGCTCGACGCGCGGCCGGATGCGGTGCGGCGCGCGATCTACGTCGACAGCTTTCCGACGGGTGAGGGTGCGGTGATCAACGATGAGCTGCCGGTCGTCGGCGACGAGATCCCGCTGCCGGCGTGGGATGTGTTCGAGGAGCCCGATCTGGTCGACCTCGATGACGCGTTGCGGGCGCAGTTCATCGCGCGGGCGATTCCCGAGCCGAAGGGCGTCGCGTTCGACGCGATGCACCTCACCGACGAGCGCCGCTACGACGTGCCGGCAACTGTGATCGCCTGCGAGTTCACGGCAGACCAGGCGCGCCGGTGGATCGCCGGCGGGGAGCCGATGCTGGCCGAACTGGGCAGGCTGCACGACGTCGAGTACGTCGATCTGCCAACCGGCCACTGGCCGCAGTTCACCAGGCCGACCGAGTTGGGCGCCACCATCCTGGCGGCTGTCGACCGCGGTTAGTCCGCTTCGCGGCGCTGCCGTCGGGCAGAGGTGAGGTAGAGGTACGCCAGCGCGGCGCAGGCCAGCACCGTGAGAACCTGGCCGAACGGATCGGTCAGTTTCATCAGCCCGAGCAGTCCGCCCACGAGTCCGAGAACGGCCAGCACTCCGACGATGACACTCAGGATGCCCAGCCACCGACTCAGAGTCGGCCTGCTGGTCATGCGCCACCAGGCCCGCGGCGCGAAATAGTCCTCGGTGGGGCCGCGGAACGTGCGCACTCCCCAGAAGAAGATGAACGCGCCCAGCACCAGGGCGAGCACGTCCTGGAAGGTCTGGTCGGGCTTCAGCAGCAGCACAGACGAGAGCACGCCGACCGCTGCGAACAGCGCGACGACGACGTAGAGCAGCTTGTACTGCCAGGTGATGATGCGCCAGGGCCGGAATGTCACCTGCCGACGATAGCCCAGTCGCGGGCTAGGTCACGCTCTGTCCTCATTCCGGGCCGTACTCGGAGACCCGAAAGCGACATCAGCTCATCGAGCATGCCTGAGAGTGCGCCCGACTCGCGCCCGGGCGCCGACAGAGCGCGTACGTTCCACTCCGTCGGCTACCCGAGGGAGAAATCACACATGTCCACAGAATCACGCGGCGTCGCCGTGGTCACCGGAGGCACGGCGGGGTTGGGCAGGGCGACGGTGCGCGAACTCGCCGCCCGAGGCTGGGATGTCGCCGTGCTCGCCCGCGGGGAGGACGGCCTTGCCGCCACCACCGCCGAGGTGACCGCCGCCGGTCGTCGCACGCTCGGCATCCCCACGGACGTGTCGGATGTGGACGCCGTGGAGCACGCCGCCGACCGCATCGAGGCGGAGCTCGGGCCGATCGATCTCTGGGTTAACGACGCGATGGTCGGCGTCTTCGGCGAATTTCTGAACACCAGCGCGGCGGACTTCGAGCGCGCCACCGCCGTCAATTACCTCGGGTTCGTGAACGGCACCAGAGCCGCGCTGGCGCGGATGGTCCCGCGCGATCGGGGCCACGTCATCCAGGTCGGGTCCGCCCTCGGGCACCGCGGAATCCCGCTGCAGGCGGCATACTGCGGCGCGAAGCACGCCGTCGAGGGCTTCAGCGAATCGCTGGTCGCCGAGCTCACCCACGCGAAGAGCACGGTCGCGCTCTCGGTCGTCGACATGCCCGCACTCAACACCATCCAGTTCGAGTGGGTGAAGTCGCAGCTGCCGCACCACCCGCAGCCGGTGCCGCCGATCTTCGAACCGGAGGTCGGAGCGACGGCGATAGCGGATGTCGCGGACCGCCCGAGGCGCCGCACCTGGGTCGGCGAACCCACGGTGGGCACCATCCTCGGGCAGCGCTTCGCCTCTCGTTTTCTCGACTGGTATCTCGCCCGCACCGGGTACAGCGGTCAGCAGGCCGCCGACAAGGACGCCAGCAATCCGATGCTGCCCGACAACGTGTACGCACCGGTGCCGGGCGACCACGGTGCCCGCGGGATCTTCAGTGACCGCGCACGCACGACGTCACCGCAGGTCTGGCTGATCGGCCATCGGCGCCTCGGCGCGGCGATCGGTGGTGCCGTCGCAACGCTGGCCGCCGTCGTGGCGGTGCGCACACTCAGTCGTCGTTAGTCGCCTTCTGGCAGACCGACACGTCGTCGCCGTACCTGAACCAGCTCGGCAGATCCTTCGCGAAGGCCTTGGCGATCTGCGGCGTGCCCGATGCACGCCAGTCGACGTTGTCGTCGATCTCGATCTCGAACTTGTTCCACTCGAACCAGTTGATCATCTTCAGTTGCGGAAACTCCTCGTGGGTTGCGGCCGAGAAGGCCTGGTTCCACCAAGCCTGCTTGACGGCGAGCTCGGTGGCGCCGCCGGCACGCGTGGGCGTGTAGATCGCGGAGGTCTCGGGAATGGCGACGGGATGTCCGTGGTCGACCCCGTACACCTCGTAGAAGTCCGGGATGGCGCTGTCGTCACCCGCCGTTCCGTTGTACGTACCGGTCAGCATGTCGGCGAACTTGGTCGGCTCGGGCACCTCGTTGTCGCCCCAGGGACGCTGGTTGCCCCAGTGGTAGAGCGAGATGCCCACCCAGTCGACGAACCTGTCGCCGGGGAAGTAGGGGGCGTACGTGTCGTCGGCCATGGTGAGCGAGCCGTCGTGGTTGGTGTCGAGGAGCGCGAAGTCGGCGGTGCCCGGCTGCACGGCGAACTGGCCGCCGTTGAACGGGTAGCCGCCGCCGTAGTTCGGTGCCCACATCATCGAGGTGCCGGGCGCACCCGCGTGCACGGCGGTGGCGACGCGACGGAAGGTCTCCACGTACTTGGTGGGCTGTTGGCCCCAGGCGTACCACGATCCGTTCATCTCGTGGGCGAAGCGCACGACCACCGGCACGCCCTGGTCGTTGATCGCGGCGAGGTCGGCCACCAGCTTTGCGATGACCACGTCGCTCATGGTGTCGAACCCGCCGTGCGGTTCGAGGGTGAGCAGCAGCGTGCCGCCGTTCGCCTTCACCTGGGTGACCGCGTCGAGGGTGTGCCGCCAGGTGGCGGCGCTGTACGGGATGTCCGAGAACTGCACGGTCACGGCCGGTGCGTGCCCGAGACTCTTGGCGTACTCGGGCAGTGTCTCGGTGTTCCAGTCGAGGTTGACCCCGAACAGCACACCCTTCTTCGGCACCAGCGCCGCGCGCTCCGCCACCAGGCACTGTGTGGTGGGGCTCGGGCTCGGAGTTGCGGTTCCGGCGGCGGAGCTCTGCACCTGAGTGGTCGCGACGCCGACCGTCGCGCCGACCAGCAGCATGACGATCAGCGGCACCATCACGGTCGGACGGCGCCGACGGTTCTTGCCGGGGTGACCGACGAAGGCATCCTCGGGTTCGGTGGCGTTGGTCGTCATCGTTCTCTCCGTTCGTACCGGTGCGTCGATCTGGGGGTCGAGTCATGCGCATAGAATGGCGCCGCATGAGACGTTCGCGCCCCGTGGTGGCGGCAGCCCTGGCCCTCGGCCTGGCTGCCGTTCTGCTGCTGAGCGCGTGTACGGCGCCGGGTGGGACATCCGCCACGGCCGCCGCGGACAGCCCGCTGAAGTGGGGCGTTTTCGTTCCGGATGACAGCGAGCCGTCGAGCGACCTGGCCGTCGTCGCGCAGATGGCCGGACGCGATCCCGACTACGTGCTGCGCTTCGCCGCCCTCGCCGAGGACGCTCCGATCGGGCGTCTCGAGGCGATCGCCGCGAGCGGGGCGACGCCGATCCTGAGTCTCGAGCCGTGGCTGCCGGGAGCCGGGGTCGATCAGCCCGACTACGCGCTGTCGACCATCGTCGCGGGCGAGCACGACACCGATCTGACGCGCTGGGCGCAGGCGCTGGCTACCTGGGACCGCCCGGTGCTGCTGCGATTCGCCCACGAGATGAACGGCGACTGGTATCCCTGGGCGATCGGCGTCAACGGAAACACCGCGACCGACTTCGTCGAGGCCTGGGATCACGTGCACGACGTCTTCGAGGCCGCCGGCGCTTCCAAGGTGAAGTTCGTCTGGGCACCCAACGTGTCCTATCCCGGGCACACCACCGCGTTCCAGAGCCTGTACCCCGGGGCGGATACCGTCGACGTGCTGGGGCTCGACGGCTACAACCAGAACGGCGACGGTCGCAGTTGGACGACGGCCGATGAGCTCTTCGGTCCGGGACTGGACGAGTTGCGGGCACTCCCGGGCGGCAGGCCGATCATCATCACCGAGACCGCCAGCTCCGAAGGCACCCCGCTCGGAACCGAGAAGGCCGAGTGGATCAATGGTCTGGTGGGGTTTGTGAGCAGGGCGAAACGGGTCGACGGTTTCGTCTGGTTCCAGGCCGACAAGGAGCGAGACTGGCGCTTCAACTCGACCGCGCAGGCGCAGGCCGCGATGAAGCACGCGCTGGCTCGCTTCGGCTCCTGACCGAGCGGCCCGCGTCGCGGACGGGGTGCTATCGCGCTGCCTCAAGGGCATCCGATCGACGGGGGTACACGGCGATGACCGTGGTGAGGCGGAGTGCGCTGTGGGCGCCGGCAAGCACACGGGACTCGCCGTATACACGGAAATCGCCGCCGGCCGAGCGGGCGATCCGCAGCAGGTCGAGCATGCCGGCGACACCCGACGGCGTGATGCGGCTGACGGCGGAGACGTCGAGCAGCACGATCGCCGGGTGATCCTGCACGGCGTGTGCGACCTCCTGGCGGAGTCCGAGCATGGTCGTCGCATCGAGGTCGCCCGCGACAGTGAGGTCGTAGTGCAGCGCGGTGCGAGGAAGGGGGAAGGCGGGACTGGTGACGGGGATCAGGAGAGACATGGACGGGGGCTCCATTCGGTGCTGTGCTTACAGTTCTGCAGCTGTGGTGCGGGGGGCGGATGATTCGTGCTCGACGATCGCGAGGGCCGCGGTCGCCTCTTCCGTCGGTGGGTTCGGGTCGGTGACGCCTGCACCCGGACCCCGGTAGCGTGCGGCGCCGAACACGACGCCGAGCAGGAGGAAATCGATGATGACCCAGACCAGGGTCAACACCGTGGCGGCGAGAGGCGCCTCGCCGACGATGCAGCGGTAGATGCCGATCGCGGATGCGATGAGCAGGAGCCCCATGACGATGAGCTGCGGGGCGACGGCACGATAGTCGTTGCCGACCTGGGTCTTCGTCTTGGAGGTGACGGAGAAGGCGAGGTGCTTGCCGAAGAAGGTCGCGGCGAAACCGGAGACTGTCGCGGCGATCCACGTGGGGAACAGCGCGAACGACATCTGCTGTCCCCGCCAGAGTCCGCGCGATCGTCGCCCCGCCACCTGGAAGAAGATCTGGCAGCAGACAAAGAAGGGCACGAAGTAGAGCAGGAAGGTGAGTGCACTCGCCTTCAACGGGAAGATGCCGACCGTGAGGAAGACGATCGGCGCGGCGATGTAGACCACCGCGGCGAACCCGTTGAGGTAGCTGGTCATTGTGCCGAGGTACATCAGCCGCTGACCGAGGGTGAGTCCCCGCATGAACAGCGGGTTGTCGGAGAAGAAGACCTGCATCGACCCGGCGGCCCAGCGCTTGCGCTGGGTGAGCATCGTGCCGGCATCCTCCGGGGCGACCCCGTGCACGAGCACCTCGTGGTGGTAGGCGCTCGACCAGCCCATCGCGTGCAGATGCATCGCGGTGGCCATGTCTTCGGTGATCGTGGAGGTGTCGAGCGGTTGGATGGCGAGCGCCTGATCGGTTCGGGCCACCTCGACCAGCTCGAGCACGGCATCCAGTTCGCTGACCACGGCAGCGGAGACGTCGTCGTGGGTGAGCACCGCCTGGTGGAATGACTTCTGCAGCTGCCAGGTGATCTCGCTCAGCACCTCGCCGGTGCGGTACTGCGCGTCGGCCCGGCCCATGGCCGCGAGAGCGTCTTCGACGGCCGGCATCCCGGCGGGGTCGCGCAGCGCCATTTCGCTGAGCAGGTCGGTGAGGCGGGAGCGGCCCGCGCGCAGGGCCGATCGCATCCGCCCCTGTGCTGCGCGGGAGAACCGAGTGAGGCCGAGCGCCATCAGCGCTTCGCGCCGCAGCACCGCGTTCGACCCGCAGAAGAATGCGGCACCCCAGCCGTCCTTCCCCTGCTGGATCGGACCGTAGAACAGGTCGGCGTGGCTGCCGAGGGGGTCGCGGGGGTCGACATTCCAGAACTGTTGCGGAGTCTGGACGAAGGCGATCTCCTCGTCGTCGAAGTAGCCGAGCACCCGGTCGAGAAATCTCGCCTCCGGCACCTGGTCGGCGTCGAGAATGGCGATGAACTCACCCGAGGTGACGAAGAGCGCGTTGTTGATGTTGCCCGCCTTGGCGAACCGCTGACGGCCTTCCCATTCCGGTCCGCGGGTGATGTAGCCCACGCCGACCAGCTCGGCCGCGCGGCGGAACTCCGGCCGATCACCGTCGTCGAGGATGAAGGTCTCGTGGGGGTAGGTCATGTCGCGGGCGGCGATGGCGGTGTTCAGCACCATGTCGAGCGGCTCGTTGTACGTCGCGATGAACACGTCGACGGTGCGCCCGGCGGGGGCGACGGGGGCCGGGCGGCGACGCTTGGCATTCCACATCGTGAGCGCGTAGAGCAGCGATTCGCCGAAGCTGTATGTCTCGGCCAACAGCAGCGGAACCGCGATGAACCAGGCGGCCCAGGGAACCGATGCCGTCCAGCGCCAGCCGACGTAGACGAGCCCGAAGGCGACGACCAGCACCGCGAGAACGCGCACCAGGGTCAGCTGCTTCACGCCCATGATCGGGCCTCCGCACGGAGGGGGGCCGTCGCGGGTTCTGGGTACAGCACATCGAAGAGCGTCATTCGGGTCCACTCGGTCGGCGTCATCACGACGGACCGGGGGGTCACATCGTGCGGGCGAGTGCGACGTCTTCGGCGCCGGCGGCGGAAAAGCCACCGTGTGTCGGTCTTGCTGGGTGGCTCAAGGGTTGCACAGAAGGTCTGCCAGACGGGTTACCAATGCGTTAAATGTGCCGTGGGATTTATACATATGCGGGGATTCCGGCACCAGATGTGCCCCCTACTGGGGGTGCGCGATCAGTCCGCGAGTGCGGCGAACACGCGGTTCCACCAGACGACGGATGCCGCGGCCTGGGCCTCGACGACCGGAATCGCCGCCGCACGGATCGAGTCCCGCTCCGACCACAGCCGATTCGCCAGCGCCGGGCCATCACCCGCCACGAGCGCGGCGATCGGCAGGACGCCGTCCTGCCCGAAGTTGCCGAGAGCACCGGCGAGTTTCACGGTGGTGTAGTCATCCACCGAGACGCCGATGGTCGGCACCCCGGCGGCTGTCGCGAAGACCGCCGGGTGGTAGCGGCTGGTCAGCACGAGGGATGCGGTGCGGGCGAGGTCGGCGGCTGCCACCGCGGTCGTCGGGGTCAGGTGCACCGAGGGTGCTGACATCCGCTCGGCGATCGCGGCATGCAGCACGGCGTCCCCGGTCACGACGCCGGGAATGGTCGAGCCGAAGTGCGCGAGGAAGTCGATCTCGAGCCCGGTGCTGCCGGCAAGGCCGTCGAGCAGTTCGGCGGCGCGGGCGATGACCGCGTCGCGGTCGGCGCCCCCGAGGTGGGTCGAGAACGTCACCAGCACCACCGGACGGATGCCCGTGGCCGAGCCGAGAAAGCTCGCGTCGTCGACGGTGTGGTTCATTTTCGCCGGGTCGACGCCGAGCCGTTCGGTGAGAGCGAAGGAGGTCGCCTCGCGCAGGCCGACCAGCGCCGCGGAGGAGAGCAGCTGCGTGACCAGCGCCGCGTCGCCGAGGGTGAGGTCGGGGCCGATGGTCTGCCCGCTGACGACGAGGGGCTTGACGAACAGTGCGGCCAGGGCGCCGATCGTGGCGCGCTCGGCGATGTGCAGCGGCCATGTGGAGGCGAGGTTGCCGCCACCGGCGACGGCCACCGCGTCGGCATCGCGGATGGCATCGATGACGGCCCAGGCGGTGTCATCGGGGGCGAGCTGCGTGAGGTCGCCGGCGGCGGCGCGCAGCACGCGTTCGCGACGGTCCCGCATCCGAAGCCGGGCATCCGCGCCGGTGAAGCCGAAGCCGATGCGCTCGATGGCGTCGATGTCGTAGCGGCTGGCAGTGTCGATCGGATCGGACGAAATGCCGGTCACGGTCGAGAATCCGTGAGCCTTCGCCTGGATGACGAGTTCTTCGAACATGGCTTCGTCGCCGATGTGGATCGTGTCGTTCGATACTCCGACATCACCGATGACGACCAGATTCACACTCGCTCCTCGCTGTCAACCCAGGCTGTCTCGGTCGGCGGGAAAGATACTATCGAGTGTCGTCAGAGAGGCGATCCCGTGCCCCGCGCGGGCTGGGAAGGGACCCGCTCATGGGCATCCAGACATCGCTCGACGCCGTGCGACAGGCGGCGTCTCTCGTCGATTCGATGCGTCTCGCCGACGATCTCGCCTTCGACGCCAACCGCGACGGCGGCGCACGCACCATCCGCGTGCTCACGGCCGCGCTCGCGGGAGATGACCAGCTCACCGCCATCGCCGCCACGCACGCGCTGGCCCAGGTCTACGACGAGCAGGCGGATGTCGCGCTGTCACGACTGCTCTCGAGCGAGCACGGGTATCTGCGGGAGCACGCCGCCTGGGCGCTCGGTTCGCGGCTGCCACGGTTCGATACCGTCGGGCGCCTGACCGCGCTGATCGTCGGCGGCGGATTCGCCGGGATGCTCGCCCAGCGCACACTCGAGCAGTGGTCGGATGCCGCCCCCTCGCAGATCGCGCTTGCGCTGGAGGGAGCGCTGCTCGGCGTCGATGAGACCGCCGCTCGCTATCGCCTGGTGGAGAGCCTCGGGCTCGTGCGCAACCGCATCGCGACCGGCCCGCTGATGCGCGTCGCATCGAACGCCGACGAGCACGAGGATGTCCGGGTCGCCGCGGTTGCGGCGCTCGGCCAGCGCGCGGAGGTGCCGGCGATCGCCGCCCTGCTCTCCGAGCTCGCCGCGGGGAGGGGCTATCTGGCCGACGTCGCACGCCTGGCGGTGGTCGACCTCGCCGCGCATCCGCTCGTGCGCAGCGCCTCGGACGCGCCGCTCACGGTCGCCCAGCTCTTTCTCCACGCCGATATCGACGCCGAGCTCACCCAGGCCGGCAGCGGTGACAACGGCGGCATCGCGACCCTGCTGGTGCGGCTCGGTGACGCGCTGGAGGGTCGCGGGATCTCGCGGGTGGTGACCATGTCGCGCGGTACCGCCGAGGATGCGCTGGAGAGCGTGTTCGAGATCGCGGGAACGCCGGCCGGGCATGTGTACGGCACAGTCCCGCTGCTGAGCGAGCCGGTGCAGTCTGCGAACGCCTGGCCGCTCCGGGTTGCCGCCCGCCGCGGCATCCGTCGGGTGCTCCGGGCTGCCGGTACGGTCGACCTGCTGCATCTGCGGATGGCGGACGTCGGCAGTCTCGCCGCCTTCGATGTCGCCCGCGAGTTGGACATCCCCGTCGTCTTCACCGTCGCACCCGACCCGCACGCGGTCATCAACTCGATGGACAACGCCGGCCGCCTCACTCGCTGGAACTTCGGCGAGATCGACCAGGCCGAACACTTCTGGTTCCGCACCCGTCTGGTGCAGCAGCTGGCCTCGAACGCCGCCCACACGGTGCTGTTCCCGCGGCCGGAACTGCAGCGCGACATGAAGGAGCTCGTGGGTATCGACATCACCGCACACCCGGAGCGCCACACCATCGTTCCGGAGGGCATCGATATCGCGGTGGTGGATCGGGCGGTCGAGGAGGCCGCATTCTTCGCGGGCGGCGGCACCGCGACGACGGCGCTCACTGAGCTCGCGGAGCTGCTCTCGGGCCTTCCGCCGGAGCGTCGCGGCCTGCCGCTGCTCGTGAGCGTCGGCCGCTTCCACCGGGTCAAGGGTATGGCCACCATCGCCGAGGCCTGGGCGCACGGGCCGCTGCGGCAGAGTGCGAATCTGCTGTTGATCGGTGGCGAGCTCGAGCATCCGTCGGCGGACGAGCGGGAACAGCTCGACCTGATGGATGCGATGGTCGCGCCGGCGGACCGCCTCGCCGAGGGCCTCATCCTGTCGGGGCACCGACCGAACGACACCGTCGCTCGATGGGTCGCCGCCGCCCGATTCGGCCTGCCCGCTCCCGTCGGTCCTGCGCTGGTGGCTCCCCGCGGCGTCTACGTCTGCGGCAGCCTCAAGGAGGAGTTCGGCATCGCCCTGCTCGAGGCGATGGCCACCGGGCTGTTCGTGGTCGCGCCCGACGGCGGTGGCCCGGCCACCTACGTCGAGCGCGGGGTCACCGGCATCCTCACCACCACCTGGGATGTCGACGCGCTGCGCGAGGCCATGGTGGAGGCGCTGGCGGTCAGCGCCGCCGAGACCGGCGACGACCGTGCCGCCGCGTCGCGGCTCACCGTCGAGCGCAGCTTCACGATCCAGGCGATGGCGTCTGCATTGCGCGACCTCTATGCCGGTGTGCACCGCGAGGAGAGCGCGCTGCTGGACGGGCTGGTCGGCGCGCAGTGACGCTGCTCATCATCAGCCCGGACTATGCCTCGCACCTGCTCCCGCTCGCGACTCTGGGCACCGCCTGGCGGGACGCGGGGGAGCGGGTCGTCGTCGCCACCGGTCCGGCCACGGCCGCGATCGTCGAGTCGTTCGGCTACGAGCGGGTGAACCTGCAACTGGGCAAGGGCTCCAACCCCGGCGTCATCCGTGCCGAGGAGCAGCAGAAAGGGGAGGACGACGCACTGCGCGGGTTCTTCGCCGCCACCCGTCTCGGCATGGTCGAGACGCTCACGTTCCAGGCGGAGGCGCGACTCAGCGATCTCATGTGGGATCCGGTGCGGGTGGGGCGTGAGGTGCACGCGGTCGTGGCGGCGGTCGGCGCCGACGCGATCATCGTCGATCATCTCGCCTTCAGTGCGCGGCTCGCGCTCACCGCTCAGGGCGTTCCGTTCGCGGACGTCGTGCTCGGGCATCCGACGGCTCTTCCTGTCGGCCGCGAGGTCTACGGCTATCCGCCGGTCTGGCCGGCCGCGTTCACCCCGGATGCCGCGGCTCTCGCCGCGCTGCGCGACCTGTGCGAGCGCGTCTCGGCGAACTTCACGGCGGAGTGGAATGCGGCCCTCGCCGAGCTCGCACCCGAGCTGCCGCCGTCGCCGGACGCCTTCGCCGAGCACGGCGACCTGTTGCTCTACAACTACCCCGCCGAGCTGTCCGGCCCCTCGCGCACCGCGGCGCTGCCGCCGCACGCCTTCCTCGGCTCGGCCGTCCGCGTGGAACCCGTCGACTCCGAGGTCGAGGCCTGGATCGCATCCAGCGACGAGCCGTATGTCTATGTGAGCTTCGGCAGCTTCCTCTCCGTGCGGGCGGATGTCCTCGCTCGCGTCATCGCCGCCCTCCGTGCCCTCGGGGTGCGGGCGGCCGTGGCGCTCGGGTCGGCGGATCGCACCGAGCTCGGCGACATCCCGAGCGACTTCCTGGTGCGAGAGTTCCTGCCACAGGTGCGACTGCTTGACGACGCAGCGGCTGCCGTGACCCACGGAGGCAACAACAGCGTCACCGAGGCGATGACCGCCGGCGTGCCGCTGGTGGTGCTGCCGTTCTCGACCGACCAGTTCGCCGGGGCGGCCGCCATCGAAGACGCGGGCCTCGGGGTGGCCCTCCCGCCGAACACGGCCACCGTCGAGCAGCTGGCTGCCGCGATCGAAACGGTGCTCGCCCTGCCGCGGGTGCCCTTCGCGGCCGACCTGCGCGAGCATCCCGGTCCCCGCCGCGCCTACGACGCCCTGCACGCAGCACCGCACGATGCACCCCCGGCCGGGTAGCGGGGCGACATTTCGAGACGCGGTGGCCTAGCCGCCGCGTGCGGTCAGCGCGTCGGCGTCACCAGCGCGCGCATCGCGTCCGGGGACACCGCGGCCTCGCGGTAGCGCTCCATGAGTGCGGCATTCGCCTCGTACTGCGGCCCCTCGCGCACCTCGGCCGTGTGGTGGAGTGCGTAGACCCGACCGTTATGCCGCCGCGGGGCCTCACCGAGCAGCGTCTCGTGGGCGAGGTACCAGGCGGCGTCCTCGAATCCCCAGCCGCGGAAGCGCTCGTCCTGGCCGCCGTGCGCCCACCAGGTCTCCGGCGTGGTCACGTAGATGCCCGAACAGGCACCGCGCACCAGCTCGAAGTCGCAGTCGTCGAGCGCGGTTCCCGCGGCATACTGCGCCGTGCCGCTCGCGCCGAGCCAGCGGTATTCGTCGTAGGGCAGATGCACGAGCCCCGAAACGGATGCCGCGGCGATCGCCTCGAGCAGTGCAGCCCTCTGCGGCAGCGTGTCGGCATCGTTGATGACCACCACCTCGGACGGGTCATCGATGGACGCGATGCCGAGGTTGCGGCAGCGGGAGAGGGTGAAGATCTCGTCGTCGGAGTCGACGACCCGGATCACGGCCTCGGGCAGATGCTGCGCGTACCAGGCCTCGACCGCGGCGAAGGCGGGAACGCGGGTGGGCTGGGGGCGCCAGGGCACGAGCACGGTGAGCATTCGACCAATGCTATTCGGCCGACCAATGCTATTCGGCACGGGGCCGGCGTCGAACTCAGGCGAGCGACTCCGAGAAGCGCAGCCAGGCCCAGAGCCCGAGGCTCAGCGCGCTGAATCCGGCAGCCACCGCGAGCGAGGCGAGCACGGGGAAGCCGGTGCCCGTGCCGACGAACACCGCTGCCGCGATGGCGGCCACCACCGCGGCGGTCGCGATCCAGACCGGCAGCGACCATTCGAGGATGACGCGGCCGGGCAGGTTCGCGATCGGGAGCACCATCACCAGGGCCGAGCCGAGCCCCGCCAGGGCGACCGTCGTGCACAGTTCGCGCCCGAACTCCGCCCAGAACCCGGATGCCGCGGCGACCGGCCCGACCAGGGTCCAGGCGACGAGGGCGAGCGCCACGACCGTCGCGAGTTCGGCCAGCCGCACCCCGCCGCGCGGTCGGGCGGGGATTCGCCCGGCGAACGACATACCGAGCAGCACCCCGGTGACCACGGGAGGGTCGATGCCGGTCAGCCGCGATAGCACCGCCGTGAGCAGCGCGGCGACGAGCATCACGATCAGCAACCGTGGGCGGCCGGAGATGCCGAGGTGCGGCGCGGCGATGCGCCCGGCGGCGACGACGGCGCCGTTGAGGATGACCAGGCCGAGGGCCACCGCGATGGTCAGTCTGAGGTAGCGCACTTCGTCGCTCACCGGCGTGGAGAGCACGATGAGCGCGGTCGCGGCGGCGAGGGACATCGCAATGCCGATCCACGGGGCGGGCGGCGGGCTCGGCTCCTCATCCGGCTCGCCGCGCCGATTGCGGCCGGTGAACCGGGGGCCGCGCGGAAGTCGGCGACCGTGCAGGGTGGTCGCGAGCAGCCGCACCGGCAGGGCGACGAGCAGGAGGAAGGCGAGTGCCGAGAGCAGCGCGATCGGCCAATTGCCCTGGCTGATCGACAGCACGGGGGTCGGGATGTCGGCGCCGAACGCCGTGGGAGTCTGCCAGTTGGTCGGGGGACTGGCGGCATCCGTCGACCCGTCGGAGCCGGGGTCGTTCGGCAGGGCGGGTGTCGTCGGAGAGCTCGGCGTCGGCACCGGTTGCACGGGCGCGGTCGACGGGGGCCCTGCCGGGGCGCTCGGCGTGGCGCTCGGGCTGGCTGCCGGACCGAAGCTCACACGCACCTCGCCCGAGGGGGAGGCGTAGTTGCCGGCCCGATCCCGCAGGACGGCGAGCACCGCGTAGCTGCCCTTGGCCGGCGCACGGGTCGTGCAACGCCATTCGGTGCCGCTCACCGTGGTGCTGCAGACCGGGATGTTCGCGAGGTAGACGTCGATGAGGCCGCCGTCCTCACCCGTGCCCCGGTAGGTGACGGTCGGGGTGGTGATCAGCGACCCGGCGCGCGGCACCGTCACCACCGGAGCCGCGGGGGCCTCCTTGTCGATGGTGACGGTGAGCGAGCCGGAGACGGATGACGCTGCCCCGTTTCCCAGGGCCGGGTTGCGCTGGGTCGCGGTGACCGACCAGGCGCCGGACGGGACGGCGAGGGAGCACGACCAGTAGCCCTCCGCTGTGACGGGGGACGAGCATCCGCCGCCGCTGCTTCCGCTCACGGTGACCGTCACCGTCGACCCGGTGTAGCCCAGGCCGGACACGATGCCGGGGGTCGCACCACCGCCATCGAGGGTCGGCGGCCCGAGCACGTCGATCGGATCGGACTGGGCCGTGGCGGTGCTCCCGGCCAGCGTCTCGGTGGCGGTGAGCACGATGTCGCCGCCGTTCGGGATCGAGGCGACGCAGCTCCAGGTCTCCGTCGTGTCCGCGGCGACGGCGCAGAGTTGGGTCTGGCCGGTCGTGACGGTGATGCTGCCGTCGACATCCTTCGCCCCGCTCAGGGTCACCGCATTGGTGGGGGAGAACGCGGGCGCGGTGATGCTCACCGCGAGCGGTGCCTGCGACGGGGGCGGGGACGGCGCGGCTCCGGGATCCGGCGGCGCGCTCGCAGCGATCAGTGCCGGCGCGAAGGCGAGGGCGGCGGCCAGCATCAGGAATCGACCGACCCCGCTCGCTCCGCGTTCGCGAAACGAACGTCGACTGACGTTCGAGAGGGATTGCTGCACCACGGTCCATTCAGCACGGCGGACGCGCCGCTGTCAATCGCACACGCGACACTCTTGACTTTGTCCCAGGATGTCCAGCACTGTTAGTCAAACGACTGGGACACACGACCCAGTTCGGCTGGTCCAGGTCGACGCTCCACACCGAAATCCGTAGCTCCACCACCGAGGTCCGTCGAAGGGGACTCCATGGCCCGCGTCTCAGCGAACGACCGGCGCTCCGCCCTGGTTCGCGCCGCGCTCGCCGTGATCGCCCGCGACGGCGTCCACGCCGCCACCACCCGCGCCATCGTGGCCGAGGCCGACATGTCGCTCGCCAGTTTCCACTACGCCTACCGGTCGCGGGATGAGCTCATCCGTGAGGTGATCACGTTCGTGGTCGACCAGCAGGAGGACGTCTCGCGCGCGGCAATCGCGCCGCTCGGCGATGTGCGCGGGACGGTGCGCGCGGCGCTGCAGGCCTACTTCGACCTGCTGCGAGAACATCCGGAACGCGAGCAGGCCATGTTCGAACTCATGCACTACTCGATGCGCACCGCCGAGCTCGGTGCGCTGCCGGCGATCCAACACGGCAGCTACCGCACGGCCGCCGCCGGGCTGCTCGAGGCTGCGATGCCCCTGCTCGGCATCACCTGGAGCCGCCCCGTGGACGAGCTGGCCCGCATCCTGGTCGCCCTCACCGACGGTCTCACCTACGCCTGGCTCGCCGACCGAGACGATGCGGCGGCCGATCGACTGATGGATTATGTGGCCGACACGATCGCCGCCTTCGCCATACCTGTGAGCGGGCCCGCACCCGTCGCATCAGAACGAACGCTGCCCCAGGGAGGAGCACAGTGACCGCCGAACAGGTAGGTGTCGGGAGCGCCGCCACGCCGGGGCTCTTCGTCGAGCCTCAGAAGCTCGTGTCCGGTGCCTGGATCGCGCTGTTCGCCACCGCCTGGCTCGGGATCTGGATGGCGCAGCTCACCCCGATCCAGCTGCTGCTGCCGACCCAGGTGGAGCAGGTGAACGCCCGGCTCGGCTCTACCGACTGGGTCGCCAATGTCGTCGCCTTCGGCGTCGTCTCCGGCATCGCCGGCGTGTGCGCGCTGGTGGCCTTCCCGCTCACCGGCGCGCTCTCCGATCGCACCACGTCCCGCTTCGGCCGTCGTCGTCCCTGGATTCTGGGCGGCGCGGTGCTGTTCGCACTGGGGCTGATCCTGCTCGGTGCGCAGCAGAGCATGGTCGGCATCGGGGTGTTCTGGTCGCTCTCGCTCACCGGATTCTGCGTGCTGAGCGCCTCCCTCACCGCCGTCATCTCCGACCAGGTCCCCGTTCGCCAGCGCGGGTACATCTCCAGTTGGATCGCCGCCCCGCAGGCGATCGGCACCATTCTCGGTCTGCTGTTGGTCACCACCCTGATGCTCTCCACCTTCGTCGGCTACACCGTCGTCGCCGTGCTGGTCGTGGTGCTGGTGCTGCCCTTCGTGCTGTTCGTGCCGGATGCCGTGCTCCAGAAGAAAGACCGCCAGAGACTGACCATGGAGGCGATGATCGCGGGGTTCTGGATCAGCCCGCGCGAGCATCCCGACTTCGGCTGGACCCTCACGAGCCGCGTGCTGGCCAACTTCGGCAACGCCTTTGGCACCGCACTGCTTCTCCAGTTCCTCCAATACGGCCTGCACCGCAAAGACGCCGAGAACGACCTGATCATGCTCGTTCTGATCTACCTGGTCTTCGTTGTGGTCGCATCTCTCGTCGCCGGCCGGGTGTCCGACCGCATCGGCCGCCGTAAGCCCTTCGTCTTCGTCTCCTCGACCCTGCAGGCGGTCGCCGCGCTCATGCTGGCGCTGGTGCCGTCGTACGAGGTGGCGATGGTCGCTGCCGGCATCCTCGGTCTCGGCTACGGCTGCTTCCTCTCGGTCGATCAGGCGCTCGCCACCCAGGTGTTGCCGGATGCCCACAGTCGCGGCAAAGACCTCGGCATCATGAACATCGCCACCGCGGTGCCCCAGGCCTTCGCCCCACTGATCGGTGCCCTCATCGTGGCGGCGCTGTCGGGCTTCGTCGGACTGTTCCTGCTGGCGGCCCTTGCCGCCCTGCTCGGTGCGATCGCCGTGCTCCCCGTGAAGTCGGTGCGCTGATGTCGATCACGCTGCGACCGCAGATCCAGGCACCGTGGACCCAGCCCGCGTCCTATTGGCCCATGCTCAGCACGGCGACGGCGGAACTCGATCCACCGTTCGGGGCGATCTACCTTCCCGCCCTCGCCCACAACGCCTTCGAGATGCTGCGCCGGGCGAACGGAACCACCATCCGCGTGGCGAGCAAGTCCATCCGGGTGCGCGGGGTGCTGGATGCGGTGCTCGCCCTGCCGGGATACTCCGGCGTGCTCGCCTACACACTCCCCGAGGCGCTCTGGCTCGCCACGGGCGACGACCGGCACGAGGCGATCGAGGATGTCGTGGTCGGCTATCCGACCGTCGACCGGTCTGCGATCCGCCAGCTCGCCACCGACCCTGAACTCGCCTCCCGTGTCACCCTGATGATCGACTCGGTCGATCAGCTCGACGTCATCGACGCCGTCCTCGACCCGTCGCGCCGCGAGACCATCCGGGTCTGCCTCGAATTCGACGCCTCCTGGAACTCCCGGCTGCTCGGCCACGTCGGCACCTGGCGCTCGCCGGTGACCACGCCCGCGGAGGCGAGGGAGCTCGCCGAGCAGATCGTCGGTAGACCCGGATTCGCGCTGGTGGGCACGATGGCCTACGAGGGCCAGGTCGCCGGGCTGATCAACGATCCGGCGAACCCGGCGATGGGGGCCGTCACCCGCTGGATCCAGCGGCAGTCGATCGCCGAACTCGCCGACCGCCGTGCCACCGTGGTGGCTTCGTTGCGTGAACTCGCCGACCTCGAGTTCGTCAACGGGGGCGGGACGGGGTCGCTGGAGAGCACCAGCGCCGAGGCCGCGGTCACCGAGATCGCTGCCGGCAGCGGACTGTTCGGGCCGCACCTGTTCGACCACTACACGCACTTCTCACCGGCCCCCGCAGCGGCCTTCGCCCTCTCGGTGGTGCGCAAGGCGCGCCCCGAGATCGCGACGCTGCTGGGTGGCGGATGGGTCGCATCCGGCCCGCCGGACGCCTCGCGACTGCCCCTGGTGGCCTGGCCGCGCGACACCAAGCTGGTCGCGCGCGAGATGGCCGGCGAGGTGCAGACACCGCTCACCGGGCCCGGAGCCGCGGCGTTGCAGATCGGCGACACGGTGTGGCTGCGGCACACCAAGGCGGGCGAACTGAGCGAGCACCTGAACGGTTTCGCCATCGTCGATGGCGGACGCCTGATCGGCGCCGAACTGACCTACCGCGGAGAAGGGAAAGTCTTCCTGTGAGCACGGAAACTGCCGAGACCAGGCCCGGCGTGCTCGCGCCCGGCGGCATCTGGCGCAATTGGGGGCGCTCCGAGAGCTCCAACCCCACCTGGATCGCACGTCCGACGAACGTCGGCGAGATCGTGGACATCGTGAGGTGGGCAGGAGCACATGGCCTGACCGTGAAGACGGTCGGCGCCGGGCACAGCTTCACCGCGATCGCGGCCACCGACGGTGTGCTGCTCGATGTCGGGTGGATCGAGGGTGTCGTCGCCGTGGACGGGGCGCTCGGCCAGGTCACGCTCGGGGCCGGGACCAATCTGCACCAGCTGCCGGACATCCTGCGCCCCTACGGCCTGGCGCTCACCAACATGGGGGACATCGATCGGCAGACCATCGCCGGCGCGATCTCCACCGGCACGCACGGCACCGGTGCGCGGTTCGGCGGTCTCGCCACCCAGGTCGTCGGGGTCACGCTGGTGACCGGCGACGGATCCATCCTGCGGGTCAGCGAGACGAAGAACGCCGAGCTGCTGCCCGCCGTGCGCCTGGGGCTCGGGGCGCTCGGGGTGATCGTCGACGTGACCGTGCAGTGCGTGCCCGCCTTCCTGCTCAGCGCGGTGGAACGCCCGGAGAAGCTGGATGCGGTACTCGCCGAGTTCGAGCACCGCGCGACCTCCGCCGACCACTTCGAGTTCTACTGGTGGCCGCACACCGACGGGGTGTCGACCAAGTCGAACACGCGGCTGCCGGGCGATGCCGAGCGCTCGCCGCTGCATCCGGTGTCGGAGTGGTGGGAGGACCGCCTGCTCAGCAACGGCGCTCTGGCCCTCATGTGCACCGTCGGTCGCATCGCGCCGAATGCGACGCCGGCGATCAACCGTCTGGCGACCACGCTGGTCGGCAACCGCGACTTCACCGACCACTCGCACCGGGTCTTCGTCAGCCCGCGCACCGTGCGCTTTCGCGAGATGGAGTACTCGATCCCGCGCAGCGCGGTGCCGGCAGCCCTCCGCGAGGTGCGCGCCCTGATCGAGGACCGCGGATGGCGCATCTCCTTCCCCATCGAGGTGCGGGTCACCGCTGCCGACCCCAACTGGCTCTCCACCGCACACGGGCGGGACTCCGGCTACATCGCCGTGCATCGACACTTCCGTGACGACCCGGAGGAGTACTTCCGCGCGGTCGAGGCGATCATGCGCGGCTACGGCGGGCGGCCGCACTGGGGAAAGATGCACTATCAACACGCGGAGTCGCTCGCGGGGCTGTATCCGCACTTCGCCGACTTCATCGCGGTGCGCGACCGGCTCGACCCGGCCCGCGTCTTCGCGAACCCCTACCTCACCCGCGTCCTCGGGGCCTGACGAGCGTACGGTCCCTGAGCTCGTCGAAGGGTCGACGCGGCTACTCAACCCACGTATTCACTACGACACGTGCACCGACGGCCGGCGCTTCACGTTCGGCTCCGACTCGCGCAGCACCTCCCGGGTGACCGGCGCGACGTCGCCCACCCCGGTGATCAAATACTTGAACATGTTGGAGAAGGGGTTGCCCTCGGTCCACTCGAAGTAGATGGTCGGCACGACACCGGTCTCGTCACGGATCCTGAGCAACACGGCCGCGATCGTGTTCGGGATGTTGCCGCTGCGCACCTCCAGCACCCGGTAGCCGTGCTTGATGACGCCGCGCACCACCAGATCCTCCTCGAAGTCGGAGGAGTCGGACTTGTGCACCTCGAGAAACACCACCTTGTCCTTCTGCGGGATGTGGCTGTGCAGTCGCTCGTCCTTGTTCTTGTCGCGATACTCCTGCAGGCTGCCGTCGTCGGGCTCGTTCGCGATGATCCGGATGGCGCCCTTCTGGGCATCCTCCTGCACGAAGGCGAGGGCCGACTCGTCGAGCGTGACCGAGGTGGCTCGCAGCTGCAGTGACCGCTGAACCCGGGAGACGATCGAGACCACCAGGATCGCGATGATGAAGAACATCGCGATGTGGATGCCCTCCGGCCGCTCGATGATGTTGGCGATCGTCGTGTAGACGAAGACCAGCGAGATGATGCTGAAGGCCACGATCTGCCCCCGCTGACGCTTGCGCACCGCCGACAGCATCACCGCGACGGAGGCGGACGTGATGAGCACCAACACCCCGGTCGCGTACGCGCCACCCTGGGCGTCGACGTTCGCCCGGAAGACGATGGTGATGTAGAAGGCGATGGCGGTGATCACCAGCACGAGCGGTCGCACGGCCCTGGCCCAGGTCGGCGCCATGCCGTACTTCGGCAGGTAGCGCGGCACCAGGTTGAGCAGCCCGGCCATGGCGGAGGCGCCGGCGAACCACAGGATGGCGATCGTGCTGATGTCGTAGACGGTGCCGAAGCCCGCACCGAGGTACTCGTGCGCGAGGTAGGCGAGGGCGCGTCCGTTGGCCGGCCCTCCGGGCTGGAACGCCTTCTGCGGAATCAGGATGGTCGTCACCAGGCTCGACACGATCAGGAAGCTGCTCATGATGAGGGCAGAGGTGGTGAGCAGGCGGCGGGCACCGCGGATGCGCCCCGTCGGCTTCGACGGGGTGTCGGTCGGGTCACCGGTGATCTGCGGCATCACCGCGACCCCGGTCTCGAACCCCGACAGCCCGAGCGCGAGCTTCGGGAAGACGATCAGCGCGATTCCGACGACGACGAGCGGGTTGCCGTGCTGGGTCGTGAGTGCCGTCCACCAGTTGTCCACCGTGAACGGATGCGTCGCCACCTGCCAGACCGACACCACCATCACCACGAGGTTGAGCGTCAGGTAGGCCGCGACCAGCACCACGGCGATGTTTATCGCCTCCTTGAAGCCGCGCAGGAACACGCCGCAGAGCAGCGCGATGAGGAACAGGGTGAGCAGCACCTCGTTGCCCTGGAACCACGACGGGGCGAAGGGATTCTCGATGGCGTGGGCAGAGGCATCCGCCGCGGACAGGGTGATGGTGATCATGAAGTCGGTCGCCGCGAAGCCGAGGAGCACCAGCACGAACAGCTTGCCCGCCCACCAGGGCAGCAGCTTCTCGAGCATCGCGATCGAGCCCGATCCCTTGAAACTCTCGCGCGACACGCGCAGGTACACCGGCAGCGCGCCGAGCAGGGTGAGTGCGACGAGCACGAGGGTGGCGAAGGGGGAGATGAGACCGGCGGCCAGAGCGGCGATGGCCGGCTGATAGCCGAGGGTCGAGAAGTAGTCAACGCCGGTGAGGCACATGACGCGCCACCAGGAGTGGGTCTTCTCCGCCACCCGCACGTGCGGACCCTGCACCTGCCCGACCTGCTCTGACAGACCGCTGAGCAGCCAGTGTCTGAGTCGGCCCGCCACCTAGATCACCCCGGACATCTAGACGACCTGCAGACTCTGGATGTCGCGTCCCGGCAGTTTCTCCGCGCCGTCGAGTGCGCTCAGCTCGAGCACCACCCCGATGCCTGCGACCGTCCATCCGGCGCGTTCCACGAGGGAGCAGCTCGCCGCGAGGGTGCCGCCGGTGGCGAGCACGTCGTCGATCAGCAGCACGCGGGTGCCGGCCGGGAGCTCGTCCTCGTGTACCTGGAGGGTGGCGCTGCCGTACTCAAGGTCGTAGTCCTCGGCCAGCACGGGTCGGGGGAGCTTGCCGGGCTTGCGGATCATCACCACGCCGCGACCGGAGGCGTAGGCGGCGCTCGCCGCGAGCACGAAGCCGCGTGCCTCCACCCCGGCGATCACGTCGAAGCGTCCGGCGAAGGGCTCGATCAGGGCGTCGGTCACCAGTCGCAGGGCCTCGCCGTCGGCGAAGACGGGGGTGAGATCACGAAAGGAGATGCCCGCGGTGGGGAAGTCGGGCACGACCCTCGTCAAACGGTCCAGTGCCTCGCGGGCCTCGTCCAGCGACATCCGTCATCTCCTCGCGGGGCGGGAATCACGGCGTCACGCACGCCGAACCGCCGTTCGCCAATTCTGGCATCCCGACCGCCGCGGCGGGTGCCGTGAGGTGGCTCCGAAGATACCCCCAAGCCCGTGATCGCGGGGAGGGTGCCGGTTATAGTTGTGGTTGAACACCGCGGACCCACACGGTACGCCCACGAGGGAGCAGCAATGACCGGCACTCTGATCACCATCGGCATCATCGTCCTGCTGATCGTCATCATCGGCATCTACCTGATCGCCACCTACAACTCGCTGGTCAAGCTGAATGTGCGGGTCGACGAGGCGTGGAGCGACATCACGGTGCAGCTCAAGCGGCGTGCCGACCTCATCCCGAACCTGATCAACACGGTGAAGGGCTACGCGACGCACGAGTCCGGCGTCTTCGAGGCCGTGACCAAGGCGCGCGCTGCCACCCTCAACGCCACGACGCCGGCCGAGGCATCCGTCGCAGAGAACCAGATGCAGGGTGCCCTGAAGAGCATCTTCGCCGTCGCGGAGGCCTACCCGCAGCTGCAGGCGAGCCAGAACTTCCTCCAGCTGCAGGGCGAGCTGGTCGACACCGAAGACAAGATCCAGGCTTCCCGCCGGTTCTACAACGGTGGCGTGCGCGAGCTCAACACCAAGATCAAGACCTTCCCGAACAACATCTTCGCTCGCCGTCTCGGCTTCACCGAGCGTGAGTTCTTCGAGGTGGCGGATGCGGCAGCGATCGCCGAGCCGCCCCGTGTTCAGTTCTAGCCGCAGGGCCGCATGTATCGCGCGATAGCGAAGAACAAACGCAACACCGTCTTCATCATCCTGCTGTTCCTGGTCATCATCGGTGGACTCGGGTGGTTGGCCGGCTACGTCTACGGCAGCTGGTCGATCACGATCACCGTGCTGGTGGTGGCGACCGGCTATGCGGTCATCCAGTACTTCCTGGCCTCGCGCCTCGCGCTCGGGGTCGCCGGCGGTCACGAGATCCAGAAGGCCGACAACCCGCGGCTGTACCGCATCGTCGAGAACCTCGCCATCACCGACGGCCTGCCGATGCCGAAGGTCTACATCATCGACGACCCGGCCCCCAACGCCTTCGCCACCGGGCGTGACCCGAAGCACGCCTACGTCGCGGCGACCACCGGGCTGCTCGACATCATGGACGACGACGAACTCGAGGGTGTGATGGCCCACGAGATGGGTCACGTGCAGAACTACGACATCCGGGTCTCGATGATCGTCTTCGGTCTCGTCGTGGCGATCGGATTCATCGCCGACATGCTGCTGCGCCTGTCCTTCTTCGGTGGCGGCCGCGACAACCGCGGCAACGGCGGCGGCAACCCGGTGATGTTGGTGATCGGCCTCGCGGCGATGATCGTCGCGCCGCTGGTCGCCGCCGGCGTTCAGGCTGCGATCTCGCGCCAGCGCGAGTACCTCGCCGACGCGACCGGCGCCATGACCACCCGCCATCCCGACGGTCTGGCCTCGGCGCTGAAGAAGCTCGAGACCTACGGCCGCCCGGTGCGGAAGCAGAACTCGTCGATGGCGCATCTGTGGATCTCCGATCCGAACAAGCCGGGCGTCATCGCCAAGCTGTTCAGCACCCACCCGCCGCTCGAAGACCGCATCGCCCGCCTGCAGAAGATCGGCGGCGGCTTCTAGCCTCCTTCGACAAGCTCTGCCCTTCGACAAGCTCAGGGACCGTACGGTCCATGAGCTTGTCGAAGGGCGGTTCGCACGTCCGCGGCGAAGTCGCCCCGGTCCGCCACCACCACGTCGTCGAGCCCCTGCCAGGCGGCGATCTGCCGCAGTAGCGGTGCCACGCGGGATGCGTCGGCTGCGGCATCCGGTTCGCGCCAGGCGGACTGCACGCGCAGCACGCCGTTCTGCCGGTCGCTCTTCAGATCGATGCGGCCGACGATGGCATCGTCGATCAATAATGGCAGCGTGTAGTACCCGTAGACACGCTTGGGCGCCGGGGTGTAGATCTCGATGCGGTAGTGGAAGCCGAACATCCGCAGGGCTCGGTCACGCTCCCAGACCACCGGGTCGAAGGGCGACAGCAGGGCGGCGGTCTCGATCCGGCGCGGGATGCGGGCGTCGGGATGCAGGAAGGCCGGCCGGTTCCAGCCCGGCACGGTCACCGGCAGCAGTTCGCCGTTGTCGACCAGTTCACGTATCGCGGTCTTGGTGTCGTCGGTGCGCAGCCGGTAGTAGTCGGCGATGTCACTGAGGGTGCCGATGCCGAGTGCGCGACTGGAGCGGCGCACCAGCTCGCGGATCGCGTCGGCCTTCGGAATGCTGACCTCGAGCAGCCGCTGCGGCACGATCTGCTCGGTGAGCGCATAGCTGCGCTCGAAGCGGGTGCGGCCGGCCGTGGCCACCTCACCCCAGAAGAACAGGAACTCGAGGCCCGTCTTCACATCCGACCAGCCCCACCACGGTCCGGTGCGCACATTCGACTCGTGCTCGATGGCACTGGCCGCGATCGGCCCGGTGGTCGCCAGCTCGCGGCGCAGCCAGTCGAGCATCTCGCCGTGCTCGGCCACCCAGGTGTCGCGCTGTGCCGAGTACTTGTCGCGGTAGAAGTCCATCCGCCAGCCGAAGAGCGGCCAATCCTCCACCGGGATGAACGCGGCCTGATGCGCCCAGTACTCGATGTACTTCGACTTCGGCGTGAACAGCAGGGCGTCGAGTTTCGCCCTGTCGTACGCCCCGAGCCGGGCGAACAGGGGCAGGTAGTGGCTGCGTTCGAACACGTTGACCGAGTCGATCTGCAGCAGGTTCAGCTGCGCGATCTGCAGGTTGAGCTGCCGGGTGCCCGGCTCGGTCGGGCTGCGCCGACCGAAGCCCTGCGCGGCGAGGGCGATGCGGCGCGCGGCGGCGGGGGAGACCTGGGTCATCCCCTCAACCTACCGAGCGCCACCGTCAGGTGATCGGATGCTCAGGTGAGTTCGGGCAGCGCCGGCAGCACGGCGACGCTGTCGACGATGTAGTCGTGCGGATGCTGCGCCAGCTCGTTCTTCGTGAGCGCACCGGTCAGCACGCCGACGCCGACCACGCCGGCGTTGCGCGCGGCGAGCAGATCGACCACCGTGTCACCGGCGGCGAGCACGGTGGCCACGTCCGTCACCCGCGTCTTCTCCATCGCGTGATGGATCAGGTATGGCGCCGGGCGGCCGGCCTCGACCTCGCTGCTGGTGACGACCGCATCGAGCAGGTCGCCGATGCGCCAGCCGACGGCGTCGAGGATCGGGTAGGCCACGTCATCCGTGAACCCGGTCGTCAGGGCGATCTTCACCCCGCGCGAGCGCAGCACGCGCAGGGCGTCCTCCACGCCGGGCAGGGCGACCGGCGGCGTCACCCGATAGGACTCGGCGAGGATCTCCCGGAAGCGCTCGAAACCGGCCGGCGCCTGTGCGGGGTCACCACCGCCGAGACCGAGCAGCGCGCCGATCGCGGTGAGTTTGTCGGTTCCCATCCAGAGCTGCAGGTCGGCTTTCGCCACGGTCGCTCCGGTCTCGCGCACGCTCTCGGCGAGGGCGTCGTAGACGAGGCCATGGTCGTCGATGGTGGTGCCGGCCATGTCGAGGGCGACGAGCCCGATGGTTGTCATGCCGGGTAGTCCATCACTGACGGGTGAACCGTTCGTGAATGGTCGGTTTCGTGCGGGGTGCCCGGATGCGCGGCACGCCGTCGCCGGTCAGGCTGACGGTTGTGAATGCTCCCATCTCCTCCTCAGATCTGCTCGTCGTCGGCGCCGGCATCGTCGGTCTCGCCCATGCGGCAGAGGCGGTGCGCCGCGGCCTGACGGTCACGGTCATCGATCGTGACAGTCGCGCGGTCGGGGCATCCGTGCGCAATTTCGGGCACTGCTGTGTCACGGCGCAGTCGGGCGATCTGCTCGATCTGGCGCTGTCCGCCCGCGAGCGGTGGGTGGAGTACAGCGCCGCCGCCGGTTTCTTCTCGGTGCAGTCGGGAGCGCTCACGGTGGCCCGCTCACCCGAGGAGCTTGCCGTGTTGGGCGAGTTGTCGGCATCCCGCGAACCCGGGCAGGTGGTGTTGGTGTCCGCCGACGCCGTGCGCGACGAGCTGTCGTCGGGTGACGGCGCGATCCTCGGCGGCGCGATGCTGCGCGACGACGTGCGTGTCGACCCGAGGGAGGCGGTCGGGTCGCTCGCAGCCTGGCTCGCCGAGCAGGGCGTCACCTTCCTCTGGCAGACCTCGTATCTCGGCCACGACGGCGCTCTCGCCCAGACGTCACGCGGGCCGATCGCGGCCGAGCGCACCCTCGTCTGCGTCGGTCACGACCTGGACTACCTGCAGCCGGCGCTCGCCGCCGAGTATGAGATCGAGCGCTGCGGTCTTCAGATGGCGAGGGTCGTCGTGCCCGACGGTCGCCGCATCCGCCCGGCCGTTCTCACCGGCACGTCGATGCTCCGGTATCCCGCGTTCACCGACATGCCGGCGTCGGTAGCGCTGCGCGACCGCGTCGCCGCCGACGATCCCGAGCTGGTGGAGATCGGCGCCAACGTCATGTTCACCCAGCGCCCCGACGGCTCGATCATCGCCGGTGACAGCCACCGCTACTCGGCGACGATAGACCCGTTTCTGGCGGAGTCGACGACGGATGTCCTCCTCGCTCGCATCGCGCAAGTGCTCGGGTTCGGCGGCTCGCCACCCGATCTGCGCCAGCCAGCCGGACTGCGGGTGGTCGAGCGCTGGCAGGGTGTGTACGCGTCGAGCCCGAAGCAGCCCTATCTGGTCGCCGAGGTCGCGCCGGACGTGACGGCGGTGTCGGTCACCTCCGGCGTCGGCATGACGATCTCCTTCGGCCTGGCCCGCCGCTTCTTCGCCTGACCTGGCGTTCGGCCTCCCGCTCTCGGGCGTCCGCTCACCTGGCCCCGCTCGGTGCGCCTGCTCCCTGGCCCCGCTCGGTGCGCCTGCTCCGTGGCCCGCTCATTGCGCTAGTCCGCTGGCTCCCGGTAGCTGGACCGGCTCCCGACACGTGCTCGTCTCGTTCCCCGACCGCTCCCGTCCAGACACTCCCGTTATGCAGCACGTCCTGCACAACCGCTAACCGTTGCGCAGGAAATCCCTGTCTAACAGTGGTCCGTTGTGCAGGCTCTCCTGCGCAACTGCTAACCGTTATGCAGCACAGCCTGAATTCAGCACCACGCATCTGCAGCAGTGACTGCACATTGGTGCGGGTCACGGTTGTGCAGGAGTTACTGACGAACGGTGTGGGTGTCTCGGTTGTGCAGGAGTTCCTGAAGAACCAGGGACCGGACTTCAGGAGTACCTGCATAACCGCTAGCCGTTGTGCAGGAGACACTGCACAACGGACCACTGTTGTGCAGTATCTCCTGCACAACAGATGACCGTTACGCAGGAGGAGCTGAATAACGGGAGTGTGCGGGGCAGGTCTTCCCTTGCGAGAGCCGATCGCAAGATGTCTTCTTGCGGCTGCCCAGTTCTCGCGAGAGCCGATCGCCGGACCGAGCCGACAGTGAGAGCGACCGATCATGACCGACCGGCACCGAGGCAGTGCCGATCGCCGGACGGGGCGAGACGAGGCAGCGCCGATCGCCGGACCGAGCCGACGGTGAGCGGAACTAACCCGCTGTCCGTCTGTCGTTCGGTCTTCGTTCACCTGACTGGGGAGCGGCCGACACCAGAGGGAACAACGATGCGATGAGGCCCGCACCGGTATCCGACAGTTCGCTCCACAGCGCGAACGACCGGGACGAGCATCTGGAGGATAAGTGACCATCAAGCGTTTCATCGTCGGCACGGCGTTCGTCGCCGCCGTCGCGATCTCGCTCACCGCGTGCGCGAGCTCGACCACCCCCGCGAGCTCGAACTCGGATTCCGTCAACGCAAAGACGGCCACCAGCGCGGACGACTTCGGCGGCCTCAAGGGCCTCGTCGAGGCGGCAAACAAAGAGGGCCAGCTCAACGTCATCACGCTTCCCCCGTCGTGGGCCAACTACGGCAAGATCATCGAGGGCTTCGAGAAGAAGTACCCGAAGATCACGATCAACTCGGCCAACCCCGACGGCTCCAGCGCCGACGAGGTCGCCGCCGCGAAGTCGCAGAAGGGCCAGACCACCGCGCCCGACGTGTTCGACATCGGTACCGCCGTGCTCAGCCAGAATCTCGACCTGGTCGCCCCCTACAAGGTCGCGAACTGGAAGGACATCCCCGAGGACTTCAAGGATGCCGACGGCAAGTGGTACTACGACTACACCGGCCTCATGTCGATCGGCTACGACTCGACGGTCATCAAGACCGCTCCGAAGAAGATGAGCGACCTGCTCGGTTCTGCGTACAACGGAAAGGTCGCCATCAAGGGCGACCCGACGCAGGCGAACGAGGCGGCATCCGCCGTGTACCTCGCCGCACTGCAGAGCGGTGGCAAGGCCAGCGACATCGAGCCCGGCATCGACTTCTTCGGCAAGCTGAAGAAGGCGGGCAACTTCCTCGCCGTCACGCCCTCGCAGGCGACGGTCGCCTCCGGTGAGACCCCCGTGGTCATCCAGTGGAGCTACAACAACCTCGCCTGGGGCAAGGCGGGCGGCTCGGCCGGCAACGCCAACTTCAAGACCGTCGTGCTCCCCGGCACCGCGCTCGGCAGCTACTACAACCAGGCGATCAACGCGGATGCACCGCACCCTGCGGCCGCTCGCCTCTGGGAAGAGTGGATCTACAGCCCCGAGGTGCAGAACCTGTACCTCGCATCGGGTGCATACCCCGCGACGCTGACCGCCATGCAGGCGAACAAGACCGTCGATGCCAAGGTGCTCGAGACCGTCGGCGCCGCCCCGAAGGACTTCGTGCAGCTCACCGCCGATCAGGCCGCGGCGGCAGCGACCCTGCTCACCGCCAAGTGGGCCTCGGCGATCGGCTGACGATCACACCATGACTGTCGCAGCTCCGCTTGCGTCGGCCACCACGAGCGGCGTCGGGAAGACCTCCCGGCGCCGCAGCGTGGTCTGGCTCGGCCTCGTCCCCTTCGCCGCATACGTACTGCTGTTCCTCGCGATCCCGGCCGTGCTCGCGGTGGGCAGCGGATTCTTCGACAACACCGGCAGGTTCACCGTCGCGAACCTCGCCGCCTTCGCCAACCCGCAGATCCTGCAGCACTTCTGGAACTCGATCTGGATCGCCGCCGTCACGGCGATCATCGGTGCCGCGATCGGCGCACTGGTCTGCTTCGCCCTGTTGGGTGCCAAGCCAGACGGCTTCCTGCGCACCACCGTCGACTCGGCCAGCAGCGTGCTGGCCCAGTTCGGCGGCATCATGCTCGCCTTCGCGTTCATTGCGACCATCGGTGCCCAGGGCATCATCACCAAGTGGCTGATCTCGATCGGCCTGGTACAGAACGTCTTCAACAACTTCGACAACAAGGGCGTGCTGCTCTACCAGGTCGTCGGACTGCTCATCCCGTACCTCTACTTCCAGGTGCCGCTGATGGTGCTCACCTTCATGCCCGCGATGGAGGGACTCAAATCCACCTGGGCCGAAGCGAACGCCACCCTCGGCGGCACCCGCGCGACATTCTGGTTCCGCATCGGAATGCCGATCCTGGGCCCGGCCTTCTTCGGCAGCCTGATCCTGCTGTTCGCGAACTCCTTCTCCTCCTATGCCACCGCGGCCGCGTTGATCTCGTCCCAGGCGGTCATCACGCCGCTCGACATCAAGCAGCAGCTCACCAGTGAGACGGTCGTCGGCGTCTCCAACACAGCGGGCGTGCTCGCCCTCGGAATGGTGATCGTCATGATCGTGCTGATGACCGGCTACTCCGCGCTGCAGCGTCGGGCTTCGAGGTGGCAGCGATGATCTCGTCGAACGCCACCGCCGAACTCATCGATCCCGCGGCCGTCGCCACAACGACCCCGGCGCCCGCGCCGCTGAAGATCAGCCGCGCGCGCTTCGCCGCCGAGCCGACCCGGGCCACGCGCAGCATCATCCTGATCGTCGTCGGGGTCGTCTTCATCGTCCCGATCCTGGCGATGGTCGAGTTCTCGCTCCGTGTCGGCCAGCCGGTGAACAACGTGCAGGCCTACGGCTTCGCCCACTACCTGGCGATCTTCGACCCGGCGAACAACCAGGCCTACGCCAACCTGTTCCAGGGCATCGTCAACTCGCTCGGAATCTGCGCGATCACCGTCGCCATCGTGCTGGTGTTGCTGCTGCCGACCATGATCTTCGTGGAGCTCGCGTTCCCGAAGCTGCGCCGGGTGCTCGAATTCGTCTGCATCATCCCGGTGACCATCCCGTCGATCGTGCTCGTCGTCGGCTTCGTGCCGGTGTACTCGGTGGTCGCCCAGATCTTCGGCAGCTACCCGTGGACGATGGCCTTCGCCGTCGGCATCATCGTGCTGCCATACGCCTACCGCCCCATCGCCGCGAACCTCGCCGCCGTCGAGGTGGTCGTGCTGAGCGAGGCCGGCCGCTCCCTCGGTGCCAGCTGGGCATCGGTGCTGCTGCGGGTGATCCTGCCCAACCTCCGCCGCGGCATCCTGGCCTCCTGCTTCATCACCATCGCCGTCGTGCTGGGCGAATACACTATCGCCTCCTTCCTCAGCCAGAACACATTCCAGACCGCACTGCTGCTCGTGCAGCACACGGACCCCTATGTCGCCGTGATCTTCGCGGTGTTCGCCCTGGTGTTCGCCTTCGTTCTCCTTCTGCTCATCGGCCGCCTCGGTTCCCTACGCCCCGGCGGCACCCGACTCTCCCGGAGGTCAGCATGACCGTCACCGCACGCACCGCAGCAACGAACATCGTCACAGACCTCGCCCCGCGCGAGGGCGCTACCGTCGAACTTGTCAACGTCGTCAAGGACTACGCCGGGCACCGCGCCCTCACCGGCGTCAACCTGTCGATGGCGCCGGGGGAGTTCATCTCGCTGCTCGGGCCGTCCGGCTGTGGCAAGACCACGGTGCTCCGCGCCCTCTCCGGGCTCGAGTCGATCTCCGACGGTCGCATCATGATCGATGGGGCGGATGTCGCCCACCAGCCGGTCAACAAGCGCGACATCGGCATGGTGTTCCAGGCATACTCGCTGTTCCCGCACATGACGGCGCAGCAGAACGTCGAATTCGGGCTGCGGATGCGCAAAGTGGATGCCGCCGCCCGTCGCACCCGCGCCCAGGAGGCCCTCGACATGGTCGGGCTCGGTCACCTGGGCGAGCGCTACGCGCACCAGCTCTCCGGTGGCCAGCAGCAACGCGTCGCCCTCGCCCGCGCCCTGGTGACGCGCCCCCGCGTGCTGCTGCTCGACGAGCCGCTGTCGGCTCTCGACGCCAAGGTGCGCGTGCAGTTGCGCGACGAGATCCGTCGCATCCAGACCGAGCTCGGCATCACGACGCTCTTCGTGACCCACGACCAGGAGGAGGCGCTCGCCGTCTCCGACCGGGTCGCGGTGATGCGCGAGGGGAACATCGAGCAGGTCGGCACCCCCGAAGACCTGTACACGCAGCCCGCCACCTCCTTCGTGGCGACGTTCGTCGGCCTCAGCAACCCGGTCGACGCGGAGCTCTCCGGCGACACCGTGACGGTGTTCGGGATGTCCCTCCCGCTGCTCGGCACCGGACCTCGCGACGGCGCGGTGACCGCCTTCATCCGCCCGGAGGACATCGCGCTGGCTCCCGCGCTCTCAGAAGGGCGGCCGGACTCGGCCACCGGCATCCCGGCCACGGTCGTCGTCTCCAGCTTCCTCGGTTCGCTGCGGCGCACCCAGGTGCGTCTCGACGATGGAACCCTGTTGTTCGTTCAGCATGATGTGCGGGTCCGCCCTGCCACCGGCGAGCGGGTCATGCTCGAGCTGGCCGGTCGCCCGGTCTCGGTCAGCCTGCGCTGAGCACCGCGATACATACTGCTGCCCGCATACACCCGGTCGTAGACTGACCCGATGACGATCGGTAGTCGCAAGCGCACTCCCGCCGCGGTGGCCTCCGTCGAGGCGCATACGACGAAGGACCTCGCCGAGGCGACCCTCCCCGTGGGCGTTCGCATCGCAGCGGCCTGGTCGTGGCGGCTGCTCCTGGTGGCCGGCGTGATCGCACTGTTCATCTTCCTGATCGGCCAGCTGCGCGAGATCGTGGTGCCGTTCATGGTCGCCATCCTGCTCGCCGCGCTGCTCGTCCCCTTCGTCCAGTTTCTGCAGCGACACGGCTGGCCGAAGGGGCTCGCCGTCGCCGTGGCCGAGATCGGTCTGCTCGTCGTCGTCGCCGGTCTCGTCGTGCTGGTGGTGTTCCAGGTGCGCGACGGCTTCCCCGACCTGCAGCGCAAGAGCGTCGAGGCCTACGCCCAGTTCAAGGACTACCTGCTCGAGTCACCCCTGCACCTCACCGAATCCGACATCAACGACTACGTCGGTCAGGCGTTCACGGCGATCCAGAAGGACAGCCAGCAGCTGTTCCAGGGCGCGCTGTCGATCGGCTCATCGGCCGGGCACGTGCTCGCCGGTCTACTGCTCACCCTGTTCGCGACCCTGTTCATGCTCATCGACGGCAAGGGAATCTGGGGCTGGATCACCCGCCTGTTCCCGCGCAAGGCGCGGCCGGCGGTCGACGGCGCGGGCAAGGCCGGCTGGGTCACCCTCACCAACTTCGTGCGCGTGCAGATCTTCGTGGCCTTCGTCGACGCGGTCGGGATCGGTCTCGGCGCCTGGATCGTGGGGCTGTTCTTCGGCGGCTTCCCGCTGGTCATCCCGATCGCCATCGCGGTCTTCCTCGGCTCCTTCATCCCCGTGATCGGCGCGGTGTTCACCGGGGTGTTGGCGGTCTTCGTCGCGCTGATCTATCTCAACCCGCTGGCCGCGCTGATCATGCTCGGCGTCGTGATCCTGGTGCAGCAGATCGAAGGGCACGTGCTGCAGCCCTTCATCATGGGAACGGCGGTGCGCGTGCATCCGCTGGCCGTGGTGTTCGCGGTCGCCGCCGGCGGCTTCCTCGCCGGCATCCCGGGCGCCCTGTTCGCGGTTCCGGTGATCGCGACCCTCAACGTGATGGTCACCTTCATCGCGCGCGGAACGTGGCGCAAGACGACCGACCCCGACCTGAAGGACGCGCTGCCCGATGCCTGATGCCCTGCCCGAGTTGGCGATCACCGGTCCGACCCTCAGCGACTTCGAGGGTGCCCGCGAGCGTGTCTCCCATGCCATCGCCGTCACGCCGATGGAGAGTTCCCGCTTCCTCGGCGACCTACTCGGCTCGCCCGTGTACCTCAAGGCCGAGAATCTGCAGCGCACCGGCTCATACAAGATCCGCGGCGCATACAACCGGATGTCGCGGCTCAGCGACGAGGAGAAGGCCAGAGGAGTGGTGGCGGCGTCGGCCGGCAACCACGCCCAGGGGGTCGCGCTCGCCGCACGCCAACTCGGCATCGAGGCAACCATCTTCATGCCCGTCGGTGTCGCTCTCCCCAAGCTGCAGGCCACCCGTGACTACGGGGCAGAGGTGGTGCTGCGCGGCCACAATGTCGACGAATCGCTGCGGGCGGCGGCGGAGTTCGCCGCGAGCACGGGAGCCGTGTTCATCCCACCCTTCGATCACCCGGACGTCGTCGCAGGCCAGGGAACGCTCGGTCTCGAGATGCTCGATCAGGTTCCCGACCTCGATACGGTGATCGTGCCGATCGGGGGAGGGGGGCTCATCTCCGGAGTCGCCAGCGCCCTCAAGCAGAAGTTCGCGGCCGAGGGTCGCTCCGTACGCATCATCGGCGTGCAGGCGGCGAACGCAGCCTCCTACGTCACCTCGCTGCGCAACGGCGCCCCGAGTGAGATCCCGATCGCGTTCACCATCGCCGACGGCATCGCGGTGCGCAAGCCCGGTGCGTTGAACTTCGAGATCATCCGCGAGACGGTCGATGAGATCGTGACGGTGACGGATGACGACATCGCCCGCGCGATGCTGGTGCTGCTCGAGCGGGCCAAGCTGGTCGTCGAGCCGGCCGGCGCGGTGTCGGTGGCAGCCATCCTCACCGGCCAGGTGAAAGACAGTGGCACCACGGTGGCCATCCTGAGCGGTGGCAACATCGACCCGATGATCATGGAGCGTGTGATCTCCCGCGGACTCGCGGCATCCGATCGCTACCTCAAGCTGCGGGTGATGCTCCCCGATCGTCCGGGCCAGCTCGCGCGCGTCGCCGAACTGATCTCCGAGGCGAACGCCAACGTCATCGAGGTGCTGCACACGCGGCACGGTCGCAACGCGCTGATCAGTCAGGTCGAACTGGAGTTGAGCATCGAGACCCGCGGTCCTGAGCATGTTCAGCGGGTGCTCACGCACCTCATCGAGGCGGGCTACGAGCCCCGCATCGACATCTAGCAGGCAACCGTCGAAGGGCGAGACCTACGCCGAGTAGGCCTCGACCTTGTCGATCTCGACGGTGATTTCCTTGCCGTTCGGCGCGGCGTAGACGACCGTCTCGCCGACCCGGTGGCCGAGGATCGCGGCGCCGAGCGGGCTGCCCTCGCTGTAGACATCGAGGTCGCTGTCTTCGCCGACGATCTCACGACTGCCGAGAAGGAACACACTCTCGTCGCCGAGAATGCGAGCGGTCACCACGGAACCGGAGGCGACGACGCCGTCGTTTGCCGGAGCGTCGCCGACCTTGGCGTGGCGCAGCAACTCGGTGAGCACGCGGATGCGCGCCTCGATCTTGCCCTGCTCCTCTTTGGCGGCGTGGTAGCCGCCGTTCTCCTTCAGGTCGCCCTCTTCTCGTGCAGCCTCGATCTTCTTCGCGATCTCGAGGCGTCCCTCGCCGGAGAGCTGCTCGAGCTCTGCGCTGCGACGGTCGAATGCCTCCTGGGTGAGCCAGGTCTCTGTCGTCTCGTTGGACATGGGTCCTCCTATGGGTGGTGCTCGGGGTGTCCTGCGGCCTGCGGCAGTCTCGGAGTCGAGTGGTAGTGCAGAACAGGCATGCTGGATAAAGAAATGAGACCGGCCACACGGCCGGTCTCCCGAGTCAATGCACTGAGTTTATTAGGCACTGGGTTTATTGCAAGCCAGAGCCTATGTCAGCCAACAGCGGTAGATCAAGCCGGTGACGGGTGGCTCGGAGCTCAGCACCCGCTGCTGATACCCGGTGGTGTGCGTGCTCGACGCGGGCACCTTGACGATCTTCCAGCCGGTGATCGCATGGTCCGAATTCTGCGCCTGCAGCGCGCATTCCGCGGTGCTGCCGACCGGCATCGAGATCGTGAACTTCACGTCGACCGCCCGGTCGCCGACGATGGTGTTGCCGACATCCTGAGTCTCGAGCGAGGCGCCGGCCTGGTCGAGCCCGGCCCAGATCACCCAGGCCGAGACCACAACGGCCACCGCGATGCCGGCGACGATGTAGATGAGGCGATCGCGCCGTTTCTTCGACGGCGTGCGCCCGTAGCGGGCGGCGAGAGTCGGGCTCTCCGTGGCGGTCATCGGGCATCCTCAGGCGATTAGTCTAGAAATGCAAGGCTACAGACAAGTAACTAGGAGTTCGGTGACACTTCGCCTTCTGGCCGTCCACGCCCACCCCGACGACGAGTCGAGCAAGGGTGCGGGCACCTATGCGCGCTACGTGGAGACCGGCGCCGAGGTCACGATCGTCAGCTGCACCGGCGGCGAGCGCGGCGACATCCAGAACGATGCTCTGAGCGAGAAGGCGATGGCCGATCGCGATATGGCGGGGCTCCGCCGCATCGAGATGGCGCGTGCCCAGGCCGCGGTCGGCTTCGCGCACCGCTGGCTCGGGTTCCAGGATTCGGGGCTGCCCGAGAACGGCGAGCCGATTCCGCCGAACTGCTTCGCCGACATCCCGCTGGAGATCTCTGCCGAACCGCTGGTGAAGATCATCCGCGAACTCCGCCCTCAGGTGCTCGTCACCTACGACGAGAACGGGGGCTACCCGCACCCCGACCACATCCGCGCCCACGAGATCTCGATCTACGCGATGGAGGCCGCAGCCGACCCGGAGCGCTACCCGGATGCCGGCGCCGCCTGGCAGATCTCCAAGGTCTACTACGACCGAATCTTCAATACCGAGCGCATGCGCGCGATGTACGAGCACCTCGTCGCCGACGAGCCCGACTCGCCGTTGATCGCGCAGTTCGAGGAGATGCTGGGCTGGTTCGAAGATCGGCCCTCCGTCGTGACGACGCACATCGATGTGGCCGACCACCTCGAGACCCGCGATCGTGCCCTGCGCGCCCACTCCAGCCAGGTGCCCCCCGACAGCCCCTTCTTCTTCTGGCCGAACGATGCGCAGCGCATCGCCTGGCCGTTCGAGGACTTCGAACTGGTGACCTCCCTGGTCGACGCACCAACACCCGAAACCGATCTCTTCGCCGGGATCATCGACGAAGGAACACCGTGAACCTCTTCCTGCTCCACCTGGCCTCGACCCCGAAGCCGTTCGATGAGGATTCGGTCACGCCCACCTGGGTCGGATTCGCGTTCACCTTCGGCATCGCCGTCGCGGTGATCCTGCTGATCATCGACATGACCCGCCGCATCCGTCGCACCCGCTACCGCGCGGAGATCCGCGAGCGGCTGGAGGCCGAGCGGGCCACCAACGCCCCTGACCCCCGGCCCTAGCGCGAGCTCGCGGCGCGCATCCGCTGGGCGCCCCGGGTCAGTAGACCGGATGGGTGGCGATGATCAGGATCGCAACCCAGTGGCAGAGGAATGCCAGCAGGGTCAACGAGTGGAAGATCTCGTGAAAGCCGAAGCGCCCGGGGAAGGGGTTCGGCCGCTTCAGTGCGTAGACCACCGCGCCGATCGAGTACAGCAGCCCACCGACGAGGATGAGCGTCATCATCGCCGCATTGGCCGCGAAGAAATCGCCGACGAAGGCGAAGGCCGCATAGCCGAGCAGCAGGTACAGCGGCACGTACAGCCAGCGCGGCGCCCCGATCCAGAAGATGCGGAACAGGATGCCGAGCAGCGCCCCGCCCCACACCAGACTGATCAAGATCACGGCCTTGTTCGGCGGCAGTGCCAGCACGGTGATCGGGGTGTACGAGCCGGCGATCAGCAGGAAGATGTTGGCGTGATCGAGCCGCTTGAACAGCAGGCGTGTCTTCGGCTTCCAGTTGATCCGGTGGTAGAGCGCAGAGACCCCGAACAGCAGCATCGAGCAGAGCACGAAAACGGCGGAGACGAGCTTCGCCACCACACCGTCGGCCAGCACGATCAGCACGATGCCGAGAGCGACCGAAACGGGGAATGTCCCGGCGTGAATCCAGCCGCGCCAGGTCGGCTTCACCGCGCCGCTGCCGTCCAACACGACCGGCCGAACGGCTATCGCGTCGTCCAGCAGGGGGATGTTCGGCAGATCCGGTCCGTCGTCGCCGGGCATCGGTTCTGCGCCGCCGCGCTGCGCGGGATCAGGGTCGGTCATCGGGTCAGCCTAGAGGCTGATCGGGGATACGACCTGAACGCCGGCGAAGGCGATTCGACTAACGTAAGCACGTGGCGAATCGGGAAGCACCGCTGGGACAGGGACTCCTCTATGGCCTGTACCAGAACCGGATCCGGCGCTGGCTGGCCACCCAGGAGCGACCCAAGCACGTCGCGATGATCCTCGACGGCAACCGGCGCTGGGCAAAGCAGCGCGAGCTGGAGACCGCTGCCCACGGGCACCGCGCCGGAGCGGCCAAGTTCCAGGAGTTCCTCACCTGGTGCGACGACCTCGGCATCCAGGTCGCGACGCTCTATCTACTCTCCACCGACAACCTGACCGGACGCAAGACCGCGGAACTCGACGAGCTGTTCACGATCATCGCCGACCTCGCCGACGACCTCTCGCATTTCCGTGATTGGCGCGTGCAGCACGTCGGGTCCGATGAGGGGCTGCCGGAACCTCTCGTCGCCTCGCTGAAGGCGGCAGAACTCCGCACCAAAGACAACACCGGACTGCACGTGAATCTGGCGGTCGGCTACGGCGGCCGGCGCGAGATCGCGGATGCCATGCGCAGCATCGTGACCAAGCACGGCGATGAGGGTGGCACGCTCGACGCGCTCGCCGAACTGCTCACCCCGGAACTGATCGGCGACCACCTGTACACCGGCGGCCAGCCGGATCCCGACCTGGTCATCCGTACCTCGGGGGAGCAGCGCCTCAGCGACTTCATGCTCTGGCAGAGCGCCCACAGCGAGTTCTACTTCGTCGAGGCTCTCGGCCCCGACCTGCGCGAGGTCGACTTCCTGCGGGCCCTGCGTGACTACGCCCGTCGGCAACGCCGCTTCGGCAGCTGACCCGCCAGGGTCAGCGGTGGTCCGGTCTCTGAGCCGGTCGAGGGGCCGCCCGCTACGGTAGAGGGATGCTGACCCTCGACGAATTCGTAGGCCGCTTCGACGAAGAACCCGGCTATCTCAACTTCGCCAGCGTCGGACCGCTGAGCCTCTCCGTGCTCGCGGAACAGCAGTCGCAGCTCGAGCTGCTTCGTCACGCGCGCTTCGGTAGCCTGGCCGTGCTCGATGAGCAGGATCAGCGGGTGCGGAGCGCCGTCGCAGCCCTCACCGGCTTCCGCGACGACCAGATCGTGTTCCAGCCGAACGCCAGTGCGGGCCTGATGCACACCATGTTCGGTGTGACCGGCGGAGTGCTGCTCTCGCCGCGGGAATTCCCGAGCCTGCCCTTTGCGGCGACGCGGGCATCCGAGGCGCTCGGCGTGCTGAACCCGATCTGGCTCGAGACCGATGGCGGTCCGATCACTCCCGGCCTCATCCGCGATCAGCTGACGAAGAACGTCGCGGCGGTGGCGGTCAGCCTGGTCGACTACCGCACCGGCTATCTGGTCGATCTGGAGGGCATCCGTCAGGTCATCGGCGACCGGCTGCTCATCGTCGACGCCATCCAGGGCTTCAGCGTGGTGGACGCGCCGTTCGAGGTAGCCGATGTCGTGGTCTCCGGCGGGCAGAAGTGGGTGCGCTCCGGCTGGGGAACCGGCTTCCTCGCCCTCAGCGATCGCGCGGCGGAGAGCCTCACACCGGTGGTCTCCGGGTGGACCGGGAGCGCGGGCGACCCATTCGACGGCGTGCCCGTACCGGCGGCGGGCGCCTCGGCCTATCAGGTCTCCAACCCCGACCCGCTCGCGCAGGCCCGTTTCGCGATGGCGCTCGAAGACGTGGCGAGCGTCGGCGTCGGAGCCATCGGCGGTCTCATCGCCGAGAAGGTCTCCCGGGTGATCGAGCTTGCCGACGATTTTGCGGTGCCGGTCATCTCCTCGCGCGCCGAGCACGAGCGCGCCGGAATCGTCGTGGTCGAGCCGGCACCCGATCAGCTCACGATGCTGACCGCATCCCTGTTCAACCACGGCATCACCGCGACGACCCGCTTCGGCACGGTGCGGCTCAGTGCGCACGTCTCGACCACCGACGAGACCTTCGAGATGCTGCAGGCCGCGTTCACGAGCTTCGGCTCGGCGATCACGGTCTGACCGGTGCCGGCTTGCAGCGCCGGAATTAACTCGCGCGTAACGTTGACGGGCGTGTCGGGCACACACTCGACACATGGCGGACGTAGGTTCAACAGCATCAGGTATGTCGCCTGATCGAGACGGCCACGTAAGTTCGTTTCGCGATGTATGTCGGCCGTCACGGGGACTGTATCCGGGTGCTGAAAGCACCCGGGGATGGAGCAAACGTGGCCCTGCACGACAACACCCAGCAGAAGACATCCGCAGCACGAGCCACCGGAGGTTCCGCCATCACGGCGGAACGCACCTACGTGCTCGACACCTCGGTTCTGCTGTCCGATCCCAAGGCGATCTTCCGGTTCTCGGAGCACGCGGTCGTGCTTCCGGTCGTGGTCATCTCAGAACTCGAAGCGAAACGCAACGATCCGGAGATCGGGTATTTCGCCCGGCAGGCCCTGCGTAACCTCGACGAACTGCGCGTCCAGCACGACCGCCTCGACTTCCCCATCCCCGTCGGCGAGGGCGGCAGCCTGCGAGTGGAACTCAATCACTCGAACCAGTCCGTGCTGCCCTCCGGCATGCAGCTGGGCGACAACGACTCGCGCATCCTCGCGGTGGCGCTCAACCTCTCCCACGACGGCCTTGATGTCGTGGTCGTCTCGAAGGACCTCCCGCTGCGCGTGAAGGCCGCCTCCGTCGGGCTGGCAGCGGAGGAGTACCGGGCAGAGCTCGCGGTGGATTCGGGCTGGACCGGCATCGCCGACATCACGCTCGGCTCCGACCAGATGGCGAAACTCTACGACGAGGAACAGCTCGCCGCGCGCGAGATCGGCGACATGCCGATCAACACGGGCCTCGTCGTCCACTCCGATCGCGGCTCGGCGCTGGGCCGGGTCACCGGACGCGGACAGATGCGACTGGTTCGCGGTGACCGCGACATCTTCGGCCTGCACGGCCGCTCCGCCGAGCAGCGTCTCGCCATCGACATGCTCCTCGACCCGGAGATCGGCATCGTGTCGCTGGGCGGCCGCGCGGGCACCGGAAAGTCGGCGCTCGCCCTCTGCGCCGGCCTCGAGGCGGTGCTGGAGAAGCAGCAGCACAAGAAGATCATGGTGTTCCGCCCGCTGTACGCGGTCGGCGGCCAGGAACTCGGCTTCCTCCCCGGTGACGCCGGCGAGAAGATGAACCCCTGGGCGCAGGCGGTGTTCGACACCCTGGGCTCTGTTGTATCGCAGAATGTGCTCGACGAGGTGGTGGAACGGGGGATGCTCGAGGTGCTCCCGCTCACCCACATCCGTGGCCGCTCGCTTCACGACGCCTTCGTGATCGTCGACGAGGCGCAGTCGCTGGAACGCAACGTGCTGCTCACCGTGCTCAGTCGCATCGGCCAGAACTCGCGGGTGGTGCTGACCCACGACGTGGCCCAGCGTGACAACCTCCGCGTCGGCCGTCATGACGGCGTCGCCTCGGTGATCGAGACGCTCAAGGGGCACGGTCTGTTCGGTCACATCACCCTCACCCGGTCGGAGCGCTCGGCCATCGCGGCCCTCGTCACCGAGATGCTGGAGTCGAACGAACTCGCCTGAGTAACACTCAGATAACAACTGCCGGGGCCAGCCTGGCAATCGACTAGGAATGCTCGAGCGGGGGACCGGGACGACCGTAATGCCGGTCCCTCGCATCGGGGTAGACAGCATAGGCTTTGAGGGTGACTCTGACGATGATCGCCATCCTCACGGGCCTGGCGATCCTGACGCTCTGGGGGGCGGTCGCCCCTCGTGGTCAGTGGCGCGTCCTGGCAGGGTGGAGCCGGAGTCGGCCGTACGCGAGCGAGCCAGGGCCGGTGGCCGTCGGCATCCATCGCTTCGTCGCCATCGCGGCCAGCATCGCCCTGGTCGCTACGGGTGCGACGTATTATCTGCAGCGGCACGATCTGATCTCTGCCGTCGCGTCGACCCCGAAGACGCCGCTGGAAACCATGTGGGGCGACGCCAATCCGGAGGTCGTCAACCGGGTCATCGAGCCCTACGGCTCGAAGCCATACGGGCTGAAGAGCCAGCCGATCCTGCGCTACCAGCCTGTCGACGGCCTCGACAGACTTCCGCTCTACCTGTTCGCCCTCCCGGTCTGGAACCCTGAGCGCATTCGCGACGGCGACGGGTACATCGGCACGACGCCCGATGCCGGCCACACCGCCCTCGAGAGCTCCGGCATGGTTGTGCAGGTGCGAGGGGATGCCGCCTGCATGCCGCGGGCGGTGGTCGTGACCGAGACAGACAGCTCCGTCGCGGTCGGCGTGTACTACGGACGCCCGAGCCCGGCGGTCGGTGCCCCCAAGGTCGCGATCTCGAAGTGCGCGACAGACCTGCCGGTGACCACCGGCAGCACCGTGCTGATCCCGGTGCCACTGGCCACCAAGCTCGGCACCCGCAGCGTGACCAGCCTCACCGGCGGCCCGGTGCAACTGGCCAAGGACGTTACCTCGGGCTGAGCCCGCACAGGCCGCGCACCGGTAGCCACGCCGGCGCGCAGCTCGCCCGACGGACGACCCGCGCGCTGGCGCGACCGGTTGTTACGCGCGCGTCGGCGGCGTGGTCATCGAGAGCACGTCGAGGGCGGTGTCGAGCTGCTCGAGGCTGACCTCGCCGCGCTCGACGAATCCGAGATCGATGACGGATTCGCGCACGGTCAGCCCCTTTGCCACGGCGTTCTTCGCCACCTTCGCGGCAGCCTCATAGCCGATCACCCGGTTGAGCGGGGTGACGATCGAGGGGGACGACTCCGCGTACGCGCGGGCACGCTCCACGTTCGCCTCGAGCCCGTCGACGGTCTTATCGGCGAGGGCGATCGTCGAGTTGGCCAGCAGGCGGATCGACTCGAGCAGCGCGGTGCCCATCACCGGGATCGCCACGTTCAGCTCGAATGAGCCGGAGGCGCCGGCCCAGGCGATCGTGGCGTCGTTGCCGATCACCCGGGCGGCGACCATGAGCACGGCCTCGGGGATGACCGGGTTGACCTTGCCGGGCATGATCGAGGAGCCGGGCTGCAGGTCGGGGATGTGCAGTTCGCCGAGTCCGGTGTTCGGGCCGGACCCCATCCAGCGCAGGTCGTTGCAGATCTTGGTCAGGCTCACGGCGATGACCCGGAGAGCACCGGATGCCTCCACCAGACCGTCGCGGGCTCCCTGCGCCTCGAAGTGGTCGGTGGCCTCGGTCAGCGGCAGCCCGGAGTCCGTGGCGAGCAGGGCGATGACGTCTTGCGAGAACCCGGCCGGGGTGTTGATGCCGGTGCCCACCGCGGTACCGCCGAGCGGCACCTCGGCGACGCGGGGGATAGTCGACAGCACGCGCTCGATGCCCTTGCGCACCTGCGCGGCGTATCCGGCGAACTCCTGACCGAGGGTGACGGGCGTGGCGTCCATGAGGTGTGTGCGGCCGGACTTGACCACCGACTTCCACAGCTCCGCCTTCGCCTCCAGCGCGACGGCGAGGTGGTCGAGTGCCGGCACCAGGGTGTCGAGCAGGGCACCGGTCACGGCGACGTGAACGGAGGTGGGGAAGACGTCGTTCGATGACTGCGAGGCGTTCACCTGGTCGTTCGGGTGCACCGGCACGCCCGCGAAGCCGGTGGCCAGGGTGGCGAGCACCTCGTTCATGTTCATGTTCGAGGAGGTGCCGCTACCCGTCTGGTAGGTGTCGACGGGGAACTGGTCGTGGTGGCGCCCGGCGATCAGTTCGTCTGCCGCCTTCACGATGGCGTCGGCGATCTGCGCATCGAGGATGCCGAGCTGCTGGTTGACGATCGCCGCCGAACGCTTGATGCGGGCGAGCGCCACGATCTGCGCCGGCTCCAGCCCCGTGCCCGAGATCGGGAAGTTCTCGACCGCGCGCTGGGTCTGTGCGCTGTAGAGCGCGTCGACGGGAACGCGCACCTCGCCCATGGTGTCGTGTTCGATGCGGTACTGGTCGCTCACAGCTCTGTGCCTCCTGGTTGGACGGGTTTTCGTGTTTTCGATCGTGTCGAAAGTTAGGGGATGTCAGACCGCGCCGAGGACGACATCGGGAACCGCCGTGCCCTCGACCAGTCGGTAGTTCGCGCCGACGATCGCCAGGCTGCCCGCGGCGACGGCGTCGCTGATCAGCTCGGAGCTCTCCAGCAGCTCGGCGACGGTGTCGCGCAGGTGCTCGCGTCCCACCTCCTGCGCGTCGGCGTGGCCGCCATGTTCGTCTGACACGCGCGTCACCGCGGGGATGATGGGGGCGATCAGCGTGGCGATGTGCGGGGGAAGCGGCGTGGCATCCGGTTGCTGGGAGTCGATCGCGGCACGCACCGCACCGCACTCGTCGTGGCCGAGCACCACGATGAGCGGCACCTGCAGCACGGCGACGGCGTACTCGAGCGACCCGATCACCGAGTCGGAGATGACCTGCCCGGCGTTACGCACGACGAAAAGGTCGCCGAGCCCCTTGTCGAAGATGATCTCCGCCGCCAGCCGCGAGTCGCTGCAGCCGAACAGAGCGGCGTGCGGCGCCTGCCCGGCACCCAGGGACTCCCGCCGCTCGACGTCCTGGCGCGGATGACGCGGCTCCCCGGCCACGAAGCGCGCGTTACCGCGCACCATCTCCCGCCAGGCTGACGCAGGCGTGCGGGGGGTCGTCGTGGTGTCGGTCATCGGTCCGTTTCGAGTTCGGTGGTGACGGCGGTGGCGAGAGTGCGGAATTCCGCGCTGCCGGCGGTGCCGTGCAGCACGAGCGTGCTGGCGCCCACGACGGTCGAGAGGGAATAGGCGTAGTTGCCGGGGTCGCTGGCTGAGCGACGGTCGTAGACGGTCCACTCGACGCCATCGATGGTGGTGCTGCCGGTGGCGCGGGCCTTCTTCACCTCGTCGGAGACCCAGCTGCCGTTCGCGTCGATGCCCTGCACCAGGCCGATGAACTGCTGCTTCGGGGTGATGAAACCGACGGACCAGGCCTCGATGTCGTCGGCGCCGGTCTCGAGGTTCGCGCTGTTCGCACTCCACGCCGAGGGGAGCTTCGGTGCCGCGAGGGTCTCGCTCACGGTCGGCTGTGACTGGGCCGCAACGGCCCGGTAGTCGATCGGCTGTCGGACGGCACCGTCGGGGCGCACCACCACCAGCACGATGAACAGCACGATGGCGAGCGATGCGACGAGGGCCACGACGAGGTTGCGCAGGGTCTGGCTCGAACGGTGGATTCGCGAGCTCTCCGCCTTGCGCGCCGCAGTCTCCGCGGGGGTCTCGGGACGACCGAGTTCCGCGACGACGCGCGGCGGCCGCTGTGCCGGTTCAGCCATGGTCAGTCGGCCGCGCCCCGCGCGGTAACGGAGCTCGCGCGAGCGGCGTCGAGACGCTCTTTCGCGCCGATCAGCCACTCCTCACAGCGCTGCGCCAGGGCCTCGCCGCGCTCCCACAGGGCGAGCGATTGCTCCAGGGTCGACGAACCCTGCTCCAGCTCGTTGACCACCCGCACCAGTTCGTCGCGGGCCTGCTCGTAGCTCAGGGCGTCGACGCCGGAGTCGGCTGCAGACCGGGCAGTGGGGGGAGTGGAAGTCACGACAGCGATTCTACCTAGCGCTCAGCAGGGGTCGGTGAATCCGCGTCGACGGTGGTGGCGACGCGACCATCGGCGAGGGTGAGGAGGAGAGGAGTGCCGGGCGGGGCATCCGTAGCACTGCGCAGCACCGCGCCACTCGGCAGCTGGGCGATGGCATAGCCGCGGTCGAGGGTGCGCTGCGGCGAGAGGGCGCGCAGTTGGGAGCGAAGTTCCACCACCCGGGTGTGCGAGCGTTCGATCTGGCGCTCGACGAGCTCGGTGCTGCGTTGCACGTAGCGACCGAGTTCCTCTGCGCGCGAATCGACCAGCCAATCGGAGCCGGCCAGTGCGGGGCGGGAGCGCAGCTGCTGCAGGCGGTCGATCTCGTGGCCGATCAGGGCGGTCACCCGTGACCCGATGCGGGCGCGGGCCTGCTGCACCCGGTTCAGCTCCTCCGCGACATCGGGAACGACGCGTTTCGCCGCGTCGGTCGGGGTGGATGCCCGCAGGTCTGCCACGTCGTCGAGCAGCGGCCGGTCTGCCTCGTGCCCGATCGCGCTGACGATCGGGGTGACGCAGGATGCCGCGGTGCGCACCAGAGTCTCGTCACTGAACACGAGCAGGTTCTGGAAATCGCCGCCGCCCCGGGCCACGATGATGACGTCCACCTCGGGGTCGGCGTCGAGCGTTCGGAGGGCCGTCGTGACCTCGCCTGCCGCACGGTCGCCCTGCACGGCGGTGTGCAGCACGCGGAAACCGACGGCGGGCCAGCGCAGCTGGGCGTTGCGCAGCACGTCCTTCTCGGCATCCGAATCCTTGCCGGTGATCAGGCCGATGCGCGAAGGGAGGAAGGGGAGTGCCTTCTTGCGGTCGGCGTCGAACAGTCCCTCTGCCCGGAGCGTCTGGCGCAGTCGTTCGAGGCGCTCGAGCAGGTCCCCGAGACCGACGTGACGCATCTCGAACACCTGCATGGTGAGGGTGCCGCCCTTGACCCAGTAGTTGGGCTTGAGCAGTGCGATCACGCGGTCGCCCTGTTTCAGATCATCGGGAAGCTTGGCCTTGACCGACGACCAGATGGTGAAACCGACGGTGGCATCGACTTCCAGGTCTTTGAGCTTGCCGTAGACGTTGCCGCCGGAGACGCCCCACTGGGTGATCTCGCCCTCGACCCAGACCGCGCCGAGGCGGTCGATCCAGCCCTTGATCTTGGTGGACAGGACGGCGACCGGCCAGGGCGCATCGACCGTCGCGGGCCCCTCGACGATGGTCATGGCTGTGCCGCTCTCGATATTCGGGTGGTCGAGCGGTGGATCAGGACTCGCCGCCCACGGGCGGCTCGCCCACGAATTCGTGCGCCTCGCGGGTCAGTTCCGGCCAGAGCTGCTGGTCGGAGACGCGCACCCATTTGCGCGAGGGGTGGCCCTCCGAGGTGAAGGGCTCGGCGACGCCGCGCTCGGTCAGGTCGAAGGCACGCGCCTCAGACACCTCGACGACCAGGTCGTCACCCTCGACGAAGGCGAACAGCTTGTCGTGCACGACGAGGCCCTCGGGCACGATCGTCACGGCCTCGGTGTCGCTCAGCGACGCCACTAGTTCTACGTACAGGTCTCGCTTAGTGCTGTCGTCCATGGTCGGGGCCTCTCAGGTGGCGGCGGATGTGCACGACGTAGAATCACTGCGTGAGCACGATTACGAACGGCAAGCTCGCGGACATCCTTCCGGTGCCGCGCATCCCCGCCGTCCGAGACAGGCTAAAGGATACCCCCGTCGCCGCGCCCAAACGGGTGCTGTTGGCAGCCCCCCGCGGGTACTGTGCAGGAGTGGATAGGGCCGTGATCGCGGTCGAGAAGGCCCTCGAGCACTTCGGCTCCCCGGTCTACGTGCGCAAGCAGATCGTGCACAACGTGCACGTGGTCTCGACGCTGGAAAAGCAGGGCGCGATCTTCGTCGACGACGTCGATGAGGTGCCCACCGGATCCCACATCGTCTTCTCCGCCCACGGCGTATCGCCCGCCGTCGTCTCCGCCGCCGCCGACCGCGGCCTCGAGGCGATCGACGCGACCTGCCCGCTGGTGACCAAGGTGCACCGCGAGGCCGTGCGGTTCTCGCGCGACGACTTCGACATCCTGCTCATCGGCCACGCCGGCCATGAAGAGGTCGAGGGAACGATGGGGCACGCGCCCGATCGCACCACCCTCGTCAACGGACCGGCGGATGTCGCCGCCCTCGAGGTCCGCGACCCCGACAACCTGGTCTGGCTCAGCCAGACCACGCTCAGCGTCGACGAGACGATGGAGACGGTGCGGCTGCTGCGCGAGCGCTTCCCGAACCTGCACAACCCGCCGAGCGACGATATCTGCTACGCGACCCAGAACCGTCAGGTCGCGATCAAGAAGGTCGCCGAGGAGGCGGACCTGGTGATCGTGGTCGGCTCGGCCAACAGCTCGAACACCGTGCGCCTCGTCGATGTGGCACTCGAGAACGGCGCGAAGGCCGCCTACCGGGTGGACTATGCCAGCGAGATCCAGCAGGAGTGGCTCGAGGGCATGGCGACGATCGGCGTCACTTCGGGGGCGTCGGTTCCCGAGGTGCTGGTGCAGGAGGTGCTCGACGATCTGGCGGATGCCGGCTACGCCGACGTGCAGCGCGTCGTCACGGCCGAGGAAGACCTGATGTTCTCGCTGCCCAAAGAACTGCGCAAGGATGTGAACGGCGAGGCCGATTCCCGTGGCCTCGGTGGTCGCACCCGACAGTTGGATTGGCAGGCGAAGTGAGCGAGTCCCGGCAGGCGCCGCAGTACGGCGAGTTCGCCTCCCCCGAGCAGCAGGCGAAGGCGATGGGGCTGCCCTGGCCGCCCCCGCCTGTGGTCGAGGGGTCCACGCCGACGCTCGATCCCGTGCCTGTCGCCGCCACCCGTTCGCAGCGGGTCGGTGCCAAGCTCGCGATCGCCCGCCGCTGGGACGTGATGCTGTGCACCATCCTGCTCGCGTACGGGCTGTACAGCGTGGTGAGCGGACTGTTCCAGTTCGCGGACCTCGGCACCGTCATCTCCGAGCTGTTCAGCACCCAGGGCATCGGAAAGTACACGGTCACGCCGCTGACCCCCGTGCTCGGTGCGGTCATCAACGTCGCCAACGTGCTGCTGTTCATCGCCACTGCCGCCCTCACCTATCGCGTGCTCGTCCGCGGCAGGGTGGCGTTCTGGATCCCGATCGTCGGCGCGCTGCTCTCCGGTGCCATCGGCACGATCTGCCTGCTCATCCTGCTCTTCCAGGACCCGAGCTTCATCACCTACCTGACGGGTGTGAAGAGCTAGCTCACCGCGCTTGGCCGGTAGTGCGCCACTCCACGTTTCGTGCGGTGCCTTGCCGCGGTCGCGTCTAACGCGGTACCGCCCCGTCTCGGTTGCGGCTAACGCGCTACCGCCCCGTCTCGGTTGCGGCTAACGCGGTACCGCCCGTCTCGGTTATTCAGCAACTGCTGCACAGCGCGGCCCCGGTCGCGCGCTCGAGCAGCGGCAGCCCCGCTGCCGCATCGAGTTGTCACAGAAGCACCTCATATCGCGCCAATCACGTTCATCTGTGACAACTCGCGCACCGTTGTGCCGGTGATGCTGCACAACGGAGTGAGCCGGGGGCCGTTGTGCCGGTGATGCTGCACAACGGAGTCAACGGGGAGGCGCGGCGCCGTCCGTCAGGCGCTGTGCCCGGCGGAGCCGAGCTGCTGCGTCGCCTGCACGACGCGCGCAGCCATGGCGGTCTCGGCGATCTTGCCCCAGCTGCGCGGGTCGTAGATCTTCTTGTTGCCGACCCCGCCATCCACCTTCAAGAAGCCGTCGTAATTGCGCAGCACGCTGTCGGCGATCGACCGGCTGAACGCGTACTGGGTGTCGGTGTCGATGTTCATCTTCACGACGCCGTTGCGCACGGCCGTGGCGATCTCCGCGTCGCTGGAGCCGGAGCCGCCGTGAAAGACCAGATCGAGCGGGTTGGGCCCGGTGCCGAAGCGCTTCTGGAGCCCCGCCTGGATGTCGCCGAGCAGTTCCGGCTTCAACTTCACGTTGCCGGGGGCGTAGACACCGTGCACGTTGCCGAACGTGAGCGCGGCCATGTAGCGTCCCTGCTCGCCCAGGCCGAGGGCCTCGACGGTGGCGATCGCGTCATCCAGGGTCGTGTAGAGGTGCTCGTTGATGTCGTGACTGACGCCGTCCTCCTCGCCGCCGACCACGCCGATCTCGACCTCGAGGATGGCGTTGATCGCCTTCATCCGCGGGAGGAGGTTCTTGGCGATCTCGAGGTTCTCCGTGAGCGGCACCGCCGACCCGTCCCACATATGCGACTGGAAGATCGGGTTGCGACCGGCCTTGACCTCCTCCTCCGAGGCGGCGATGAGGGGCTCGACGAAGCCGGCCAGCGCATCCTTCGGGCAGTGGTCGGTGTGCAGGGCGACGGTGATCGGGTAGTTCTTCGCGACCTCGGTGGCGAAGGCGGCCATGGCGAGTGCACCGGCGGCACGGTTTTTGACGGTGTGCCCGGCGAAGTAGTCGGCACCACCCGTGGTCACCTGGATGATCCCATCGGAGCCCGCCTCGGTGAGCCCCTGCAGCACCGCGTTGATCGTCTGCGACGACGACACGTTGAACGCCGGATAGGCGAAGCCGTTCGCCTTCGCCCGGCCGAGCATTGCGGCGTACTGGTCCGGGGTGGCGACGGGCATGAAGACTCCTTGGGGCTGACGACGGCGTTCAGCCCTGAGCCTATCGAGTCGGGCGGGAGTAAGAAGGGCAGAACTTTCCGCCGCCGCGCCGACTCGTCGTGCCCGTCCGGTCGATAGCCTGGACGCTGTGAATACCGATACCGGCTCCCTGTTCCTGCACCCCGATCGCAACCTCGGAATGGAGCTGGTGCGGGCGACCGAGGCCGCGGCCATCCGTGCCGTGCCCTTCATCGGGCGCGGCGACAAGAACGCTGCGGACGGTGCGGCCGTCGACGCCATGCGTAAGTTCCTCGGCACCGTCAACTTCGACGGCGTCATCGTCATCGGCGAGGGCGAGAAAGACCACGCGCCGATGCTCTACAACGGCGAACACGTCGGCAACGGTCACGGCCCCGCCGCCGACATCGCCGTCGACCCGATCGACGGCACGTCGCTCACCGCCGCCGGACGACAGAACGCGCTGTCGATGATCGCCGTCGCCGACCGCGGCTCCATGTACGACCCCTCGGCGGTCTTCTACATGGACAAGATCGTCACGGGCACGGAGGGCCGCGGTGTCGTCGACCTGCGCCAACCGATCGGGGAGAACATCCGTGCCCTGGCCAAGGCGAAGAACAAGGACGTCGCGGACATGGTGATCGCCGTGCTCGACCGCCCCCGGCACGCCCAACTGGTGGAAGACATCCGCGCCGCCGGTGCGGGTACCAGGATGCTGCTGGACGGCGACGTCGCCGGCGGCATCAACGCCGCGCTATACGGCACCCGCATCGACATGTGTGTCGGCATCGGTGGCACCCCGGAGGGCATCATCACCGCGTGCGCACTCAAGGCACTCGACGGCTTCATCCAGGGCAAGCTGCTGCCGCGCGACGACGAGGAGCGGCAGAAGGCCATTGACGCCGGTCACGACCTCGATCGCATCCTCGAGGCCGACGATCTGGTCACCAGCGACAACACCTACTTCGTCGCCACCGGCGTGACGGATGGCGGACTGGTCAACGGTGTCCGCAAGCTCGGCCCCGTCATCCGCACCGAGAGCCTGGTGTTGCGCGGCCGCTCCGGCACCATCCGCCGGGTGCAGGCCGACCACGTCGCGGAGAAGTGGCTGTAGGCCGCGAAACGACGAAACGCCCCGTGCTCATGAGCACGAGGCGTTTCGCGTGATGACGGTTTAGTCGTCGATCGGGGTCGGGTCGACCGGCTCCGGCGGTACCGGGATCGAGCCGTGGATCTGGTTCTGCGCCTGGCACTGGCTGGTGCAGTTGGTCGCGCCCTGAGAGAGCTCGATGGCGTCCTCACCGAGCACCCCGCCGAGGCGTCCGCCCGAGGCGACGGTCCACTTGGTGACCGAACCGCTCTGGAAGGTCTTCGTCGCCACCTGCGGGCTGTCCTTGCCGAGCAGCATCTGGTGGTAGCCGGTGGGGCTCTGCGCCGCGGTGACCCCATCGATCCCGTCGCCGAAATTCACCTTGCCGGTGAAGCTGTTGATGAAGTAGAACAGGCCTGCGCCGAGCGTGTGGGTGAGCTCGACCGATCCGACGAACTCGGGCTCCATCTGGAAGATGCCGCCCTGGGCGCCATCCTTCGCCTGGAACTTCATCTTGCCGGCCGTGCTGGTGAACGTCAGGACGAGCGTGTCGTCCTTGATCTCCAGTTCCTTGATCTTCACGCCGGACAGCTGGGCGGAGGTCAGGGTCGGAACCTTCGAGGCGAAGATCACGGTCGGCTTCGCCACCACGCGCTGCGTGTCCGGCGCACCGGTCAGGGTGTAGTTGTAGACGCCGAGGGTCGCCGGGTCGAGGTCGAAGCCGTTGTTGATGCCCCGAACGGTGACGACGCCCTTCGGGGTGATGTCCTTCAGCTTGACGTCTTTGCCCGCTGCGGGGTTGTACGTCGTGCCGTTGAGGGTGACGGCGTAGTCGCCACCGTTGGACGTCTTGCCCGAGGCGTGCGCCGGGGCTGCGACGCCGAGGGAGCCGGCCACGACGGCGGCGAGCACGAGAGCCGTGCGGCCGACGCGGGCGATGGAACGGATCTGAGGCATCCGAAAGCCTTTCTGCGAGGTTGTGGCGGACCTGTCAGTCCTATTCCTCCAGCATCCGGATGCCTGGGGCGCCCGGCAATCGGACCATGGGACTAGTACCTAGTACCGAAGGTTGTCTCTCGCCCACATCGCGGCGCTGGTCCGGTCGGACACCCCCAGCTGTCGGAAGACGTTCCCGGCGTGCACCTTCACCGTGCGCTCGGCGATGCCGAGCTGAGCGGCGATCTGCTTATTGGACAGGCCGTCGGTGATCAGCTTGAGCACCTGGCCCTCCCGGGCGCTCAACACCGGGCGACCACCGCCCCCGCGTGGGAGCAGGGCGCGCGCGACTCGAGAGTCGATCGGCACCTCGCCGACGGCCGCCGCGCGCACCGCCGCGAGAACCTCGTCGGGGTCGCTGTCCTTGAGCAGGTATCCGATCGCGCCGGAGCGCAGCGCCTCGGCAACCCGCGCCTCGCCCTGGAACGAGGTGAGGATGACGACGGCCAGTCCCGGGGTCGCTTGCAGCATGCGCCGGGTGGTCTCCACCCCGTCGATGCCGGGCATCGAGAGGTCCATGAGCACGACGTCGGGGGCATGGAGGAGCGCGAGGGCGATCGCGGTCTCTCCGTCACCCGCCTCGGCGACCACCTCGAGGTCGTCGGTCGCCGCGAGCAGGCCGCGAAGGCCGGCTCGAACCAGGGGATGGTCGTCGACGATCAGGACCGTGATCGACGGGTCGCCAATCACGCGGTCGTCAGACACGCGATCGTCAGTCACAGGATCTCCAGTCGCCAGGCGGTGCCGTGTCCCGGCGCTGTGCGCAGGCTCAGCCGTGCTCCTGCGTTCGCGGCGACGTCGGAGAGGATCCGGAGCCCGAAGTGACCGTCGGGCTCGCGGGAGAGGGTGAGGTCCGCGTCGAAGCCGGCCCCGTCATCCGTCACCTCGAGCACGGTACCCCCGGCGGCTGCCGGTCGCAGCGTGATCGCCACCGCGGACGCGTCGGCGTGCTTGGCGATGTTCAGTAGGCATTCCTGGGTGACCCGGAAGACCAGGCGCTCCTGCTCCTCGTCCAGGGCGACGTTCTCGTCGAGGTCGATGGAGACCGTGACTCCGAGGCTCCGCAGCGGGGTGGCGAGGTCGCGGAGCGCGACGGGCAGGCCCTCCAGGGCGAGGCTCGGCGGGTAGATGTCGACGAGGAGCGAGCGGAGGCCGGCGATACTGCCGCGCACGGTCGCCGAGGCGGTGCGGAACTCGGTGGCGGTCGCCTCGTCACCCGTCGTCGCCGCACGCTGCGCGCTGCCGGCGAAGGAGTACGACGTGGCAACGAGGCTCTGCACCACCCCGTCGTGCAGGGTCCCGGCGATCCGTCGCCGCTCGTCCTGAGAGGAATCGAGCGCATGCCGGAGCAGGGATTCTCGCGCCTCCTGGCCGCGGCGCAACTGGCGGAGCAGGCGGAGGAAGACGGGGGTGAGCAGCAGAAGCACGGCGAGGATGCTGCCGAGCGCGATGCCCGCGAAGCCAGACCAGAGCTGAGCGCTGCGGGCGACCACCGCGTCGTAGCGGAAGTACGCTTCGAACAGCAGGCGCTGCCCGTCGGGTGCGCTGACTCCGCGGTAGGCCTCGAGCAGCTTGCCGCTGGACCGCTCGAACCGGTTCTCCGGGGCGGTGAGGTCCGACACCTCCGACTCGACACCCGAATCACGCAGCACCTCGAGCTCTTCGTCCTCGAGCTCGAAGCGTTGACCGATCAGCCGTGACTCGTCGGAGTACACGATGCGGCCCTCGGCATCCCAGATCTTCACCCGCACGATGGTGGCGCTGAGCACGTGGTCGCGCACCTCGGCGTCCATCGCCGCGACCGCCGCGGGTGCGAGCGTGGCGAGTCCGTTCTGGATGCTCGGCTGAACCAGGGAGTCCGCGATTACGTCCGCGGTGTGGGCCGCCTCGGTGACCGCCTCACCCTCGGCGAGGGATCGCGCGACCAGCACGCTGATCAGCCCCACCACGATCACGACAACGACGGCGATGGTGATCACCCCGGCGAAGAGCCGACGGGTGGTCATCGGACGCTCGGTGGAACGGGTCGCGCCGTCGGTCAGCACCAGCCAATCCGGCACCGACATGCGTCCCTCCGCCCGACAGTCTCGAGTGGCGAGCTGCCACCGCAGTCCATTGTCCCTGGTCTGCGCCTGGGCCCCGCTCCCGGGCTGGTCAGGCCGAGTCGCGCTCGGCCGTCGCCGCGCGCTGCTGCTCGTGGAGGGCCAGCTGGTCGATGCCGTGGAGGTCGCGCGGTGTCGACTCCGCGCGATCCAGCTCCGCGAGCAGCTCCGCTGCGGTGAGGCTGCGCGGCGTCTCCTCGATCGCGGCGTGGGTGCCGAGCACCGTGGACTCGTCGAGCACGCTGAGTTTGCGGGCGCTGGGCAGCACCTGGCGCTCGAGGGAGCCGACGAAACCGTTGTAGTGCTTCACGGTGCTCTCCAACGACCGGCCGAGCTTGTCGACGTGCCCGGCCAGGGTGGCGAGCCGGCCGTACAGTTCACGGCTCAGATCGAACAACATCTTCGCCTCGGCGGTCACCACGTCCTGCTGCCAGCTGAACGCCACCGTCTTGAGCACCGACCACAGCGTCACCGGGGAGGCGAGCGCCACCCGCTTCGAGAAGGCGTAGTCCATGATGCCGGGGTCGGCCTCCATCGCCGAGGCCACCAGCGACTCGCTCGGGATGAACGCGATCACCAGCTCCGGCGAATGCTCGAGCCCGGCCCAGTAGGCCTTGCTGCCGAGCGCATCGATGTGCGACCGCACCGCCTTCACGTGCTGCTTGAGGGCGGCCTCGCGCCGAGCACCCTCCTCGCCGGTCGCGGTCGCGGCGATCAGGCTCGCCTCGAGATATGAGGTGAAGGGCACTTTGGCGTCCACGGCGATGTTCTTGCCGCCGGGCAGGTGGATGACCATGTCCGGCCGACCGGCACCCGAATCCGACGAGATGCTGGACTGCACATCGAAGTCGACCCGCTCGATGAGACCGGCGGCCTGCACCACATTGCGCAGCTGGGTCTCACCCCAGACCCCGCGGGTGGCGTTGTTGCGCAGCGCGGAGGCGAGCGACTCCGCCGTCACCCTGATCTGTTCGCCGGACATCCGCGTCTGGGTCAGCTGCTCCGCGATCGCGCCGTACTGCTGGCTGCGCTGCGTCTCGAGGTCGGTCACCTGCTGCTGCATCGCCCGCAGCGACTCCTGCACCGGGCTCAGTGCCTGCAGCACAGAGCTCTGCTCGCGCTGCCGCTCTGCCTCGGCGGTGCGCTCGGCGCGATACCGCTCGACCAGGTCGCGGTATTGCTCGCGTTGGTCGGCCAGCTGCCGCTCCAGGGCGATCGCTGTGGCTTCGGTCGCGGCGAGCTCCGCACTGAGCTGGGACCGGGCGGATGCCTCCCGCTCCCGCAACTCTGCAAGCTCCACCTCGTGCCGGAGCCCGGCATCCCCGCCCCTGCGCGACCGCGTGAGGAGCACGCCTATGAGGGCTCCGACCAGGACGCCGAGGATGAGACCGAGCAGAAGTGCGAGCGTGGGGTTCATTGAGACAGCGTCACATCCACCGCCGACATTGCTAGCCCAGTACCGATCAGCCCAGCGCCATCGGCGCCCGGTCGACCGCGAGTTCGCCGATCGCGCCCAGGCGCACCCCGGCGATCGTTGCGAGGTGCTCGATCGACTCTGCGCCGTGCCGGCGCGCGGCGTGCACCACGATCGCCGCGCAGGCCTGCGAGTCGGCGAGGGCATTGTGGTGGGCGAAGTCCTCGAAGCCGGCGGCCATCGCCGCGACCGGCAGACGGTAGGAGTCGAGGTGGTAGGTCTTGCGGGCGACCTGCAGGCTGCAGAGGTACCCGAACGACGGGATGTCGATGAAGCTCGCGCGGCAGGCACCCTGGATGACACCCATGTCGAAACCCGCGTTATGCGCGACCAGGTGGTCGCCGCCGGCGAAGGCGACCAGGTCGGGAAGCTGCTCGCTCCAGAGCAGCGCGTCTTCGACATCCGGAGCCATGATGCCGTGGATACGGGTGTTCCACTCCGAGAAGTGATCGTGGCCGGCCGGCGGGCGGATCAGCCAGTAGGCCGAGTCGACGACCTCACCGTCGCGCACCTTCACCAGGCCGACAGAACAGGCCGACGCGTTCGAATTGTTGGCGGTTTCGAAGTCGATCGCGGTGAAGTCCAGGCCCATGACGGCATCGTCTCACGGGGGTCCGACGGTCGCGCCGGTGGGCTCCCGGCGGTTCGTGATATGCCTGGGAGATGGAGCGGGCACGCAAGATCGGCGACGGGGATTCCTTCGGCAGCGCGGCGGACGTCTACGAGCGTGCCCGGCCGACCTACCCGCTCGAGGCGGCACGGTGGCTGGTGCCCGAGGGCGCCACGACCGTACTCGACCTCGGGGCCGGCACCGGCAAGTTCACCCGGTCGCTGGTCGAGCTGGGCCTCGACGTGACCGCCGTCGAACCGGACGAACGGATGCGCGCCACCCTCGCCACCGCCCTGCCCGGGGTGACACCGCTCGCCGGAACCGCCGAGCACCTGCCCGTCGACGATTCGAGTGTCGACGCCATCACCGTCGCGCAGGCCTGGCACTGGGTCGACCCGGCCCTCGCGGTGCCGGAGGCCGCGCGCGCCCTCCGCCCGGGCGGCACCCTCGGCCTGATCTGGAACCTCCGCGACGAACGCGTCGACTGGGTGCGCGAGCTCGGCACGGCGATGCACCGCAGTGAGGCCGAGCGCTTCACCCAAGGGGCCATCGAGATCGGGGAGCCGTTCGGTGAGACCGAGTACTTCGAGGTCGGCTGGAGCCGCGAGACGGACCTCGACGGGGTGCTCGAGCTGGTGGCATCCCGCAGCTACTTCATCACGGCAGACGATGCAGGCAAGAAGGAGATCACGGATGCCGTGCGCGCCCTGGTCGCAGAACACCCCGACCTGCGCGGCAGGCCCACCTTCACCCTGCCCTACGTGACGCGCTGCTTCCGGGCCCGATTACGATAGACCCCCGTGGCTCTCACTATTGCAATCGTCGGTCTGCCCAATGTCGGCAAGTCCACTCTGTTCAACGCGCTCACCAAGAATCAGGTGTTGGCGGCCAACTACCCGTTCGCGACGATCGAGCCCAACGTCGGCATCGTGAACCTGCCCGACTCCCGGCTCGACACCCTCGCGGAGCTGTTCTCGAGCGAGCGCATCCTTCCCGCCCCGGTGTCGTTCGTCGACATCGCCGGCATCGTCAAGGGTGCGTCGGTGGGGGAGGGGCTCGGCAACAAGTTCCTCGCCAACATCCGTGAGGCCGATGCGATCGCGCAGGTCGTGCGCGGCTTCGCCGACCCGGATGTCGTGCACGTCGACGGCGCGGTGAACCCGGCCAGCGACATGGAGACCATCAACACCGAGCTGATCCTGGCCGACCTGCAGACCCTCGAGAAGGCGATCGAGCGCTACCAGAAGGAGGTCAAGACCCGTCGTACCGAGCCCGCGGTGCTCGAGACCGCGCTGGCCGCACAGGCGATCCTCAACGAGGGCAAGCCGCTGTCGTCGTCCAGCGCCGACTTCTCGCTCATCAAAGAGCTCGGGCTGCTCACCTTCAAGCCGTTCATCTACGTCTTCAACGTGGACGAGGCGGTGTTGCAGGATGCTGACGCTCTCGCCACGCTCGCGGCCCTCGTCGCCCCGGCGCAGGCGATCTTCCTCGACGCCAAGCTCGAGTCGGAGCTCATCGACCTCTCCAAGGAGGATGCCGCCGAGCTCCTCGAATCGACGGGCCAGACGGAAAGCGGACTCGACCAGCTCGCCCGCATCGGCTTCGACACCCTCGGCCTGCAGACCTACCTCACCGCCGGCCCGAAGGAGGCGCGCGCCTGGACCATCCCGAAGGGTGCCAAGGCCCCACAGGCCGCCGGCGTGATCCACTCCGACTTCGAGAAGGGTTTCATCAAGGCCGAGGTCATCGGCTTCGACGACCTCGTCTCATCGGGCTCCATCGCCGAGGCGCGAGCCAAGGGCAAGGCCCGCATCGAGGGCAAGGAGTACGTCATGCAGGATGGCGACGTGGTGGAGTTCCGGTTTAACAACTAGTCGCTTTGAAGCGGGTGGGGAGGAAGTGACAGTGACCAAGCACAACATTCTTGAGCTGGATGGCAGGGCCGTGCCGTTCGTCGAAGAAGGCACCGGACCCATTTCGCTGCTGTTCATCTCCAGCCGACCTCTCGCTGCAGACGGCTTGGCCGCGGTCTCCCATTATCTGGCGGAGGAAGCCGGCTTCCACGTGACCAGGATCGGACCCCGCAACGGAACAACGTCGGCAGGCGAACAGGTGCACGACGCTCTGGCCGTGATTGATCACCTCGGCCTCGATCACACCTGGGTCGGGGGTTACGGGTCCGGCGGAACCATTGCCCGAGGCTTTGCCGCGGCGCACCCGGAGCGGGTTAGCGGTCTGGTGCTGCTCGGGGTCGAGGACACACAGATTCCTCTCGCGCCCGTCATGCCCGTGGTCATCGTCCAGGCCGCCGACGACCACGTCACTCCGACGGCGAACGGGGAGGCGTTGCGTGCCACCGCCCCCGAACGCGTGACCATCACGACAATCGACGGGGCGACCCATCAGTTTCCGATGTCGCACCCGATTGACACCGCGGTGGTCATCGAGGAATACCTGGACTGGGACTGATCCGCCGCGTTCCATTCACCAATGAGGTCGGGTGCGCGATGCCCAGCGCCGTACCAGGGGTGATCCTGACGGGACAGCTCGTGTGCACGAACGACGAGGAGGCGGCTATCGTGGCGCGGTGCCTCCCCCGTCATGTCGAGCTGACTCGCGCGGAGCCGGGCTGTATAACGTTCGTCGTGCGGCGGATCGGCCCACTCATCTGGCAGGTGGACGAGAGATTTGTTGACGCTGCAGCGTTCGAATCCCACCAGAAGCGCAGTGCTGTAGGTGAGTGGGGGCGCGCCACAGTCGGAATCGAGCGCCGATACACGATCGCGGCGGATCCGGCGTAGTCGGGCGCAGAGGGTTTGCCAGAGAGCGCGGCACGCACCGACTGTGCATTAGTGGTGAGTGTTGTGTGGCCATAACCCACCACAACTGCACACTCGATTGTGCGCAGACTGCCTAAAGTCGGCGCAATCAGATCATCAAGCGGCTCGGGAATGAGCGTCTGCTCGCGAAAACTCCTGTGCGGGACGTGTTCATCGAACGTTGCGGGTCGGTGCCAAGACGGCGACGTGGTGGAATTCCGGTTCAATGTCTGACCGCATTGCGACCAGACGTCAAGCATTGTCTTGCCGCGCCGTGAGTTCGGCCAAGAACTCTCGGGCGTCTTCGCGTGAGGGGTCGTCGCCGGTGCTCGACTCAAGGCACCCTGAAGGACCTTGGTGGCCTGAGCGACGTCGCCTTTGCTGTCCGCGAGGACGACGGCGTTCTGGACCACCTCGCCCAGCCGACTGACCTCGGTACGCGGCATCTCCTCGTTGCGCTTCCGGTTGAAGAAGCGGCTCCAGTGGGCGCGGTCGGGTGATGCGTGGGAATCCCTTGACGGGCAACTCGTCATATTCTCCGCGCAGCCCTGACGCGAGCCGCTCCCAGATCTGTCCGGTGTCGTCGACGATGACAAGGCACGAGCTGTGCGAGGACTCGGATGTGTGACCGGTCAGGCCGTAGTACTGAAGGTCGAACCCATGACCGTTCAGCGCGAGGGCCGCATGCAGACAGCGTACATTCGAGGCGAGACCGCGATCCAGGAGTCGTTCTGTGACGGGATATGGTGGAGTTCCGGTTCAATAACGAGGTTGGAGATGGCGATGGCAAGGGATGAAACCCGGCCCGCGGTGGCGGCGAGCGACGTATTCGGCGACCTGCTGATTGCTCCTCTGCCGGACGGCACCAAAGCCGAGGCTGTCTTCGTTCTCGTGAAGCTCGACGACGGGGAATGGTGCGCCAGGGGCGTCGGGGGTGACGCGTTTAACCGGGTCGAGTTTCTCGGCCAGTTGACCGCGTACACGCACAGCTTGATTCAGAGCGAAGCCGAAGGCTGGTTCGACGACGGGGATCCCTCGACCTGACCCTCTGTGTGGCGCAGTCGGGGAACGATCGCACGAAGGCGACTTCTACACTCATGTGTAGGGATACCGCGGAGGTGTTGATTGGCGCGAAGGCGGGAGCTGGCGACGTCGCGGACGGCATGACTGGTCACTTCGTGCTTCACCGATCGTGGAAGCGGGATCGGCAATTCGCTGCAGCAGCCGCGGCCCTTCGCTCTAGTGACGGTAACGCGTTCGCGATCGACATCGTAAACGGCCGGGTGATGCCGCCATCATCGGCCGTGAAAGCGCTGACCGCGGAACTTGGACGCGACTTGCGGCGCCATCTTGGCGCTCGCAATATCCCCACGGAGTGGGTTGACGCGGCGACCTTTCGGGTTTCGGTTGAGAACGAGGCCGCCGGGCGACCGGTGATAACGCGATGCATGATCGCGATCACTGATGACAACGGTGTTGAGCACACCTCCACTCGAACAGCCGCGCTGTATATGCCTCGGAGCGGACTTTTCGAACGACTCTCGCGAGCACTTCGCCACTGGAGCAACTAGCTCGACCATCGACTGTGGAGTAATAGCGGGTCTTGTGCGCGTTTAATTCACCACACCTGCGGACGTGGTGATCCGGCGAGCTACCGCAGCGCCAACAACAACCTCGTAACCAGGTGGTCGACGCGTGGACAGTTCTGCCGCGGACATGCTAGACGCGCGGCAGCGGGTCAATGGATACCGGGCGCACGTCGAGCCCGTCGATGCCGACGAAATCCGATGGATTGCAGGTGAACAGGGGCAGGTCATTGGCCAGCGCGGTGGCTGCGATCAAGGCGTCGTAGGCTCGGGCGGCTGGCTTCCTCCCTGACGCGCGCAGTGACGCGGCAACGCGGCCGAAGGCTCGTGCGGACGCGCCATCGAATGGAATGACGTCAAAATCCGCCTCGGCCTGCTGAAGGTGGGCTTGCCGGGCCGCTCGCTCGGTGTCCGATGAGGCGACGTGCGGTCCCACCGACAACTCCGCCAAGGTGATCGCGGCGATAGCACAGTCATCGGGTAATTGAGTCGGGTCCGTGACTCGCCCCAGCAGGATCACTGTTGAGGTGTCCAGAACACCTCGGGCAACGCTCACAGTGACGGATCGATCGCGTCGTCGATGTCTCGGCGAAGCTGTGAAGGATCGACCGCGGGCAGCGCACGCCGCCGGGAAATCAACTCAGCGGCCGGAGCGCTTCGGCGTCGCAACGGCGAGAGCTCCGCAACCGGCGCGCCGTCACGGGTGACGACGAAGGACTCGCCGTGCATTACTCGGTCGAGGACCGCTCCACCGCTGTTGCGCAACTCACGGACCGTCACTGTCGCCATGTGCTGAGTGTATCACCGGTGATACAGGCGAGCCGAGATTTTTCTTGGATGGAAAGCCGGGGTCGCTCATCCCTACCCGATCAGATAGACGAGCCCGAATCCGTCTTCGGCAAGTGCTCTGGTGAAGTGTTGCGCGTCGTGTAGGTACGAGAGTACGTATTTCACCTCGGCGTCGATGTCGACGTCTCGGTGCCGGTACGCATCACGATTCTGAACGATCATTGCCGACACCTGATCGTCGGTTACCTGAGCTAGATCGTCCGCGATGATTGAGACCTCAGCAGGGTCGAGCACGGATGTATGCCCATCCCAGCCGTCGGCATGCATCACGACCTGGCCTTCGACCAGAGAGCGTGCCGGGCGGGTTTCACCCAGCAGCACTTGCAGTTCGCGCCAGCACTTGTCCAGGTAGAGCATTCGTGGTTTGTCTTCGAGCGGTCCCCAGGCATCCATCAGCGGATCGCCGCCGAGGTGTGCGTACGGCGTGCGTTTGGCGTCCTCTATCGAGTCTGCTGCGACCGGATATGCGTAGTAGCGAATTCCCATGGCACTCACCCTGCGCTCCAGCGACTGAAGACGCCGGTCTGACTCTGACAATTGTGTATTGCTCCGTACCTTCGTCGGTTGGGGAGGAGCAGTCCGAAGCTACCGGAGCGCGGACAGCAACCGGGTGACGAGGTGGTCTACGTGCGTGGACCATTCGGCAGAAGACATCCGCGATTCTCGACTCGGTGCGCTGTCGCCGAGGAAGGCGACGAGCGCACGAGCCTCATCGAGGGTGAGGTCGGGGGCTCCGTAGGACGGATCCAACGCATCCACCCAGCCGTCTCGGGTCGCACGCCACTCGACGTTCGTGCCGCTCTGGCCCTCGTGCATCGCCGCGCTGCGCAGCGTTGCGACGATCGCGCGCGCGAGCTTCGGGTCGAGTTCGGTCACGGTTCCAGGGTAGGGCGCTCCTGCTCGCTGGATGTCGCCGGATTCGCTATCGACTCGGCGAAAATCGTTGTTATCGGCGTGCGAAAGCAACACATTTCGCCGAGTCGGTGCGTGACCTCGGTGCGGCGCCCGACACGAGTCGCTCACGTCGCGGCGGATATCACCCACGGCGTTGGGAGGTGAGCCGACGGACAGCACAGAGCGATGGGTGCCTCTCTGGCGGTGTTCGCCGGACAATCCTGTCGCCAGATCGGATGGTGAATCCGCGCTCGAAATGGTCGTATCGACGTGGATGCCAGCTCTGTGGACGCGGACGATCGCACCGGATGCTCTGCCGTGCAGTGCTTGCCGACCTCGCCGCGATGGGCTGCGACCTCTACGGCATGGCCTTCATTGACCAGCCGCGGTGCGACATAATCAAGCATGACTCAGCTCGCCACGCCCCCGAAGGTCAATAACCTGGAGCTCATCGCCTTCATCGCCTTCATCGCCTGGCTGGCGGCGATGCTCGAGCGGGTATCGCCTACGGTGCCCGCGGTATGACGGTCCAGGTTCGGCGGTGCACTGCTACGGACGTCGCCGAAATCGCCAAGACCGAGAATCCGGGAGCCGATGTTGCCGTTCGTCTGTTTGCTCGCCAGGAGCGCGGCGAATCCCTCTATCTGGTCGCGTGGTGTGAAGGTTGCCCCACGGGCGCCGGCGAACTGTTGTTCGGCTCGCCACCCGAGATCCGAAACCTCCATGTGGACAGCACCCATCGTGGTCGCGGGATCGGTTCAGCATTGATTCGAGCGGCGGAAGCCGAGGTCGGTTCAGGGCCGGTCTCCATCGGGGTCGGTGCAGGAAACATCGATGCCCGTCGCCTATATCGTCGCCTCGGATACACGGGGACCGGAGCCATGACCTCCACCACTTACACCTACGTGGACGTCAATGGAGAAGAGCAGACTGCGACGGAGATGGACGAACTCTTGATCAAGACCCTCTGACTTAACCCCACCACTCCAGCACCCGCATCGCGCGCAGCGTGTTCCAGCGGCTGGGCCGCCCGTCCCCGTCCTCCAGCTCGAAGTGCACGGCACCCACGAGGCTGTTCTCGAGCAGCCAGCGCCCGTCGACCGGACGCTTGGCAGCGACGAGGTCGACGGCCTCGGACATCCGCTCGTCGCGCACGTCCGCGGCACGGAAGTAGTCGAGGGCCCGCAGCACGTCGTACCGATAGCGCGGGGGATAGGTGAACTGCAGCCAGCCCGGCACGGGAACCTCGCCCGTCGACAGCCGCCTCATGAGGTGCCGCTTCAGCAGGTACTCCTCGCCGCTGGCGCGTGCTTTCGTGGTCTCGGGCGTCGCGCCATTCGCCTGCTCGAACTGCAGCAGGCCCTCGAGTACCGAGAGCGTGGAATTGAAAGATGACCGAGTCGACCCGTTCTCGACCTCGCAGTTCCAGCCGCCATCATCCAGTGTCTCGGTCACCAGGCGATCGGCGATGACGCGCACGTCCTCGCCGAAGTACGCGCCGATGCCGAGCGCCATGCCGTTGATGCACGCCTCGACCTCACCGTCGAAGAAGGCGGAGCCGTCGTACTCCCACGGGTTGTTGTCGCGCACCCGGTCGAGTGCCGAGCGAACGACTGGATCCGCGGGATCCACCCCGAAGTGGCGCAACTGCTGCAGCGAGAACGAGGTCGCAGTCCAGGGCTGGCCGGGGGAGTCATCCATCGGCACCGGAAAATGCGTGCCGCCGGCCCACTTTCCATTCTCGTCCTGCAGCGCGAGCAGTCGGCCGCCCCAGCCCTCGTGGGCGACGCGGGCGCGTTCGGCGGCCACGGCATCCGGATGCTCGTCGAGCAGATCCTGCATGACCTGCCAGCGGATGGCCGGGTCGGCATCGAGGAGCCAGTCGATCACCGTCATGCCGCTACGGTACGCGCGGGCCGCCCTCGTGGCCAGAGGTGAGGCGTGCCTCGAGCGCCGCCGCATCGGGCAGGAACCAGACCTGGTCGCCGCGGTTCGACTCCCACACCCAGTCGCGGAGGGCGCTGCTCGCCTCGGCGAACGGAGCGACGTCGCCGATCACCGCCAGTCGGAGGCGGTAGTTGACGAGTTTCTGCGCAATCGCGCCGGCGACCCCGGAGCTGAGGTCGAAGAAGCGCGGGTCGAGGCGTGCGACCGGCACCGCCACGGTGGTCGCCTCCGCGCCCCAGGCATCACCGATCAGGTCGGTGGCATGTCGTTCCGTCGCGATCGGCTCACCGTCCGCGGCGACCCAGAGGATGTCGGGCATGCGCCCAGGCTATTCCTGAGTTGCACGTTCGAGTGGTTTCCCGGCGCTGATAACCACCCGAACATGCAACTCACGGGAGGATGGCGGGATGAGGTTCGTACGCTTCCGCTCGCCGACGCCGAATAGCAGGGGAGCACGGGTCGGAGTGTTCGCGTTGGCGAACGGACTGCGAGCGGATGCCCGGCTCGACGACACGGACGAGGCCTGGCTAGCTGAGAACACCGCCTGGTACATGGCCGCATACCCCGAGCCGGACCCCGATGTCTTCGACCGCGCCGCCCATCCGATCACAGAGTGCTGGTTCCGGGAGTCAGCACCGCACCTGATCGCGCGCGTCGATGGCTACCTGAATCTGCTCGATCGGCACGGCGTGCCGTGGGAGCGGGCCGAATCGGATGACCCCGGCACCGTGATCTACGAAGACTCTGTGCAGGTCGTGGTCGTCCCGCACCCCGCCGTAGCTACGGCAGCGTCACCACGGTGTTGATGCCCGTGATGACGGAGGCCGGCACATCGCCGTGCTCGGCATTCACCGGCAGCGCGCCGCGGAAGACCTTCTCCACCCGGCCGTCCGCGCTGAAGAAGGTGACGCGGAAGTCGTCGGTGTACAGACCGCGCACGGTGTAGTTACCGGCGGCATCCGTGTTCGCGGTCTGAGAATTGCGCGTCGTCAGGCCGAACAGGTAGACCCGCCCGGCGGCGGGCGCGCCGTTCTGGTCGAGCACCCTCCCGCTCACCGACCCCGCCAGGCGGAGCTTGAGCGCAACCCAGACATGGCTGCCGCCGACGACGGTCACCGCGTTGTTCTCCGCGGACAGTCGCACCGGCATCTGGCCCGGTTCCTGCGCGGCGAGCACCGTGTAGCCGGAGCCGACGGGAACCCCGGAGAATGTGGCGCGACCGGCAGCGGATGTCGTGGTGATCCGGTAATAATTGCGCGGCCCGCTGATGGCGACGGCCGCCCCGGCGAGCGGTAGTTTCTGGGCGCTCGGGGTGATCAGCATGACGGTCACCGCGCCGGTGGACGTCGCGGCCTGGGCCGCGGAGGGCACCGCCACCAGGGAGGATGCGACGAGCAGGGAGGCGACGACGGCGGTGCGGATGCGCTTCATGGGCCGAGCTTGGCAGAGGTGGTACGACCTGTCTACCCATGGCCTCTGGCGCCCGCCACGCACCATGCTGGTGCGATGGAGATCATCATCGTCGCGATCGGTGCGCTCGGCGCGTGGTTGCTCGTTGCGGGGCCGGTGCTGCAGGCGGCACTGGAGCTGCGGGAGCAGGAGGTCGATCGGGACGGGATCGACGCGGTCACCGCATCCGTCACTCCGCCCCGGAAGCAGTCGCCCTGGTGGTGGTTGCTGCCGCCGGTGGCGTACTTCCGGCAGCGCCGGGCAAACGAGAAGTACCGCGAGGCGGTGATGGAGGCGCTCACTCCGGGGCAGCGCGAGCAGACCCTGCGCTTTCTGAACAAAGCCAACGGGTGGCTCACCGTCGCGGCGGGTGCATCGCTGATCGCCGTCAAGGAGACCTGGGAGCTTGTCGAACTGCTGCACTGGCCGAACTGGCTGTTCTGGGTGCTCGTCGTCGTGGCGCCGCTGCTCTGTGTCGGCAACACGGTTCTCAAGCTGGCCCGCACCCAACAGGTGCTGAAGACCGAGGCGGCGGCAGCCGGAACGGTATAACTATGGACATGTCGAATCAGTCGGGCAAGCCTGTCGCACGTACGCACACCGGGCGCTACGTGCCAGACGTCAAACTCTGGACGGGGATCGCGGCCGTCACCGCAGCGATCACCCTGCTGACCGAGTTCCTCGTTCGCACCGCCCTCGGCCCCCGGCCCGACCTCGATGACACGAAGGCGCTCGCCGAGTTCGTCACCAGCACGAGCACCGCGACGCTGACCATCATCCTGTGCGACACGCTGCTGATGGGGTCGCTCATCGTCTTCCTCGCGGGGTTCCGCCAGCTCGTCACGCGTGACCATCCCGAACTGGACTGGATCGGCAACATCGTCTTCGGGGCGGGAATCGTGTTCGTGTCGATCACCCTCGTGGGCGACTCGATGGAGGCGGGCGGGGCTCTCGACACGGTGGGGGCGGATGCCGCCCCTGTCGCGATCCGCGCCCTCACCGAGGGCTACATGCCGATCTTCGGGCCGATGGGGGCCGTGCTGATCGCGATCGTCGCCGCGGCGTCGGGGTACGCGACCATGGCATCCGGCGCGCTGCCGCGCTGGACCGGCTGGGTCGCCTATGCCGTCGCCGCGCTCAACGTGGCAGCGGTGCCGACGATCTACGGCGGCACGAACGACCGCGACTTCTACTCCGTCGGTGGCTGGGGTGTCGCCGCATTCGCCACCTTCCCCTGGCTGGTCTGGGTGATCGTCGTGGGCGTCGTCACGATCCGCGACCGCCGTCGCATCGTCGAGTCCGGGCGGGACGAAGCTCGGGTAGTTTGACTGGTTCGCCGTCGTCGTCGGTGGGGTATATCTGAGCCATGCCGACTTACCACGCGGGTCCGGACGCGCTCGAACAGGGCGAGGCGCCACAGATTCCGCCGCGAGGATTCCGCGCCTGGCTGCTGCAGGGAATGAATCCCCGGGCAGAGCTCCGGGCCCGCGATGCCACCCATCCCTGGTGGCAGGTGATGTGCCTGACCGGCGTCGATTACTTTTCCTCCCTCGGCTATCAGCCCGCCATCGCTGCGGTGGCCGCGGGCCTGCTCTCGCCGCTGGCAACGGTGGTGCTCATCCTGGTGACGCTGCTCGGCGCGCTCCCGGTCTACCGTCGCGTCGCTCGGGAGTCTTTTCACGGGGCCGGGTCGATCGAGATCCTCGAGCGGCTGCTGCCGTGGTGGACGGGCAAGGTCGTCGTGCTCGTGCTGCTCGGCTTCGCCATCACCGATTTCGTGATAACCATCACCCTGTCGACCTCGGATGCTGCCGCTCACGTCGTCGGCAATCCGCTCATGCCGGCGTGGCTCCAGTCGCAGCAGCTCCTCATCGCCCTCGTCCTCGTCCTGTTGCTCGGCATCGTGTTTCTCAAGGGGTTCACGGAGGCGATCACGATCGCGGTGGTGCTGGTCGCCGCATTCATGTCGCTCAACGCCGTGGTGCTCGCGGTCGCTCTCGGTCGTGTCGTCTCCGCTCCGCACGTGGTGACGGACTGGTGGGCGGCTGTGACTCAGCAACACGGCGATCCGATCCTGGCGATCGGCGTGGCGATCCTGGTCTTCCCGAAGCTCGCGCTGGGCCTGTCCGGCTTCGAGACCGGGGTTGCCGTCATCCCGCAAATCACAGGGAAGCCGGGCGACACCCCGTCGGATCCGCGGGGTCGGATCCGCGGCGCCCAGCGACTGCTCACGACGGCGGCGCTCATCATGAGCGTCTTCCTGCTCCTGTCGAGCCTCGCCACCACGCTGCTCATCCCGCTCAAGGACTTCGCACCCGGGGGCGCGGCGAACGGCAGGGCGCTGTCGTACCTCGCGCATCACGACCTGGGTGCTGCTTTCGGCACGGTCTACGACATCAGCACCATCGCCATCCTGTGGTTTGCGGGCGCATCGGCGATGGCAGGCCTCATCGACCTGGTACCGCGCTACCTGCCGAAGTACGGGATGTCGCCGCAGTGGGCGCGCGCCCCGCGACCGCTCGTGCTGGTCTTCACCGCCCTGGCCATCGTCATCGTCATCATCTTCCAGGCGAGCGTGGACGGTCAGGGCGGCGCCTATGGCACGGGTGTCCTGGCGGTGATCACCTCGGCCGCGGTCGCCGTCATGGTCTCGGCCATCCGGCAGCGACAGCGCTGGCGCTCCATCGGCTTCGCGGTCACCACCCTCGTCTTCCTGTACACGACCATCGTGAACATCGTGGAGCGGCCGGATGGAATCCGCATCGCCTCGCTGTTCATCCTCGGCCTGCTGGTCGTGTCGGTCGTCTCGCGGGTGTTGCGGTCGTATGGGCTCCGTGCGACATCGGTGAGCCTCGACGATGCCGCGCAGCAGATCGTCGAGGCGGCCGCGCGGGCCGGCGCTCTCCGGTTCGTCGCGAGGAATCCGGCGACGCAGCTGCCGGATGCGCCGGGCTCGGAGGGGATCGTGCTCGAGGTCCTCCCCGCCGACCCCTCCGACTTCGAGGAGCCCCTCGTAGTGAAGGGCTCGGTAGTGAAGGGTTCGGTAGTGAAGGGCGACGCGACGGGCTCTCCGGCGCTGCGCGTGACGGGCAGCAACGTGCCGACGACTCTGGCCAGCGTGCTGCTCGCGGTTCGCGACCTGACCGGTGTGGTTCCCGAGATCCTGATCACCAGGGCCGCGGGCAATGCCGTGTCCAACACGCTGCGCTTTCTCGTCACCGGCTCCGGCGAGACCGCGTCGATCACGCGCGAGGTGCTCCGCCGCGCCGAGAAGAATCCCACGCGGCGTCCGGTCGTGCGCTCCGAGCGCGCACGAATCGCTCCTCCGCCGTCCGAGACCGCTACGGGTGACGTCGGCTCAGGCGCGCAACCAGACGGTCGCGTCGGCGGCGAGGAGTCCGCCGGAGACGGCACCCGGGGAGCTGGCGAGTAGCACCTCGCCCGACACCGGCACCGCGCTCGGGCCGATGTTCGCCACCACGCGGATGCCGCCGTTGCGGAAGTCGAGCACGTCCGTCGCCGAATCCGCCCAGTCGATCGCTCCCGCGCCGAGCGCCTCTGCGCGGCGCAGCGTCAGTGCGTCCCGGTACAGCGCGAGGGTCGAGTTCGGGTCGTCGTCCTGCCGGTCGGCGGCGAGTTCGCGGAACTCCTCCGGCTGCGGCAGCCAACTCGCGCCGGTCGGGCTGAAGCCGTAGGCGGGTGCGTCGGCGGTCCAGGGCAGAGGCACGCGACATCCGTCCCGTCCGATCTCACGACCGCCGGTGCGCACGAAGTTCGGGTCTTGCCGTGCTTCGGCCGGCAGGGCGGTGTGGTCGGGCAGGCCGAGTTCCTCGCCCTGGTACAGGTAGCTGGAGCCGGGCAGCGCGAGGGTGAGCAGCGTGGCGGCGCGGGCGCGGCGGAGTCCGAGTGTGGCATCGGGCTGCTCGTCGTCGGCCGCGATGCCATTGGGCCAGCCGGTCGGGTCGGTGAGACCGAACCGACTGCTGTGCCGCACGCAGTCGTGGTTGGAGAGCACCCAGGTGGTCGTGGCACCGACGGCATCGTTCGCCGCGAGGGAGTCGGCGATGATCTTGCGCAGCCGGGGAGCGTTCCACCCGGCGAGCATGAAGGGGAAGTTGAAGGCCTGCTGCATCTCGTCCACGCGCACATAGCGGGCCATCCGTTCGACCGGTGAGACCCAAGCCTCTGCGACCAGGATGCGATCGCTGCCGTACTCATCGAGCACTTTATGCCAGTGGCGGTATATGTCGTGCACGCCGTCCTGGTCCCACATGGGTCCGCGGTCTCCGCCACCGTGCGTCTCTCGATCGATGGCGTGCGCGGCGTGGTCGACATCGGGGAGGTCACCGTCTTTCACGAGCGAGTGGGCGACATCCACCCGGAAGCCGTCGACACCGCGGTCGAGCCAGAATCGCAGCACGGAGTCGAAGAAGGCCACGACCTCGGCGTTCGCCCAGTTGAAGTCCGGTTGCTTCGCGTCGAACAGGTGCAGATACCACTGGCCGCCGCGCCCGTCGACGTCCGGCAGCCGGTCCCATGCGGGACCGCCGAACAGCGATCGCCAGTTGTTCGGCGGAAGCTCGCCGTGCTCACCGCGTCCGTCCCGAATCAGATAGCGATCGCGCTCGGGGGAGCCTGGCGCCGCGGCGACCGCGTCGACGAACCACGGATGCTCGTCCGAGCTGTGATTGGGAACCAGATCGACGATCATCCGAAGGCCGGCATCATGCGTGGCGGCGAGCAGCTCGTCGAAGTCGGCGAGGCTGCCGAAGACCGGGTCGACCTCGGTGTAGTCGGCGACGTCGTAGCCCGCGTCCGCCTGCGGGGAGACGTAGAACGGAGAGAGCCAGACGGCGTCTACTCCCAGTCGGGACAGGTAGGGGATGCGGTTCCTGATGCCGTCGAGATCACCGATCCCGTCGCCGTCCGCATCGGCGAATGAGCGCGGATAGACCTGGTAGATCACCGCCGAACGCCACCACCCGTCTGCCTGTGCGTTCGATCGCGGCGAGGCATCCGGGGTGACGGTGGTCGAGGTCATGTGGCGCTGACTCCTTCGGCGGTGAAGACGGACGGGGCATTTATACGGGATGCGGTGTGTGGGTGCAACCGGTTGCAGGTTGGCCCCCGAATCGGCTACTTTGAGCGGGCACCAAGGTTATTGCGCATGTGTCTCAAAGAGGAGAAACCATGAAAAAATCACGTCTGGCAGTTATCGCCGGCGTTGCGACGCTCGGTCTGGCTCTCGCCGGATGTTCCGGCGGAGGCTCTGGCGGAGGTGATTCTGCGTCCTCGGGTCTCGAGAGCCGCGGTCCGATCACCTACGTTCAGGGCAAAGACAACAGCAATGTCATCCGCCCGCTTCTGGAGAAGTGGAACGCGGCACATCCGAAGGAGAAGGTCACCTTCAAGGAGCAGTCGGATCAGGCCGATCAGCAGCATGACGATCTGGTTCAGCACTTCCAGGCCAAGGACAAGGGCTACGACGTCGTGGATGTCGACGTCGTCTGGACCGCGGAGTTCGCGGCCAAGGGGTGGCTGACCCCGTTGACCGGGAAGATGAAGATCGACACCGACGGGCTGTTCGATTCTGCGGTCGAGGGTGCCACGTACAACAAGACGTTGTTCGCCGCCCCGCAGACCTCCGATGGCGGGATGCTCTACTACCGCACCGACCTCGTGAAGACCCCGCCGAAGACGTGGGACGAGATGATGTCGATGTGCTCGATCGCCAGGGGAGCCGGCATCGGCTGCTACGCGGGCCAGTTCGCCAAGTACGAGGGCCTGACGGTCAATGCGTCCGAGGCGATCAACGGCGCCGGTGGATCGATCCTGAACGCCAGCGGTGCTCCGACAGTCACCAGCGCGGATGCCAACAAGGGTCTGGGTGCGCTGGTCGCCGCGTTCAAGGATGGAAACATCCCGGCCGAGGCGATCACCTACCAGGAGGAGCAGGGGCGTACCGCCTTCGAAGAGGGCAAGCTGATGTTCCTCCGCAATTGGCCCTACGTGTACAGCCTGGCCAAGACCGATGGCAGCTCTGTGGTGAAGGACACCTTCGCGGTGGCTCCGTTGCCGGGTGCGAACGGAGTGGGTGCGTCGACCCTCGGTGGCCACAACGCCGCGGTGAGCGTCTACTCCGAGCACAAGGCGACCGCAAAGGACTTCCTCGAGTTCCTCACCAACGAGGAGTCGCAGAAGTTCTTCGCCACCAAGGGGTCTCTTGCACCGGTGCGTACCTCGCTGTACGACGACGAGGAGCTGATCAAGCAGCTGCCGTACATCCCGACGCTGAAGGAATCGATCCTCAACGCGGTACCCCGTCCGGTGACCCCGTTCTATCCGGCGGTGACCAAGGCCATCCAGGACAACGCGTACTCCGCGCTGAAGGGCGACAAGTCCGTGGATGACGCGCTGAAGGACATGCAGGCCGCAATCAAGTCCGCCGGGTCCTAACCCGCGCGGCAGCTGAGCCCCGGTGACCGGACCACTCCGGTCAGGTCACCGGGGCTCAGCCCTTAACTTCTTTCGCACCATCGGCATGTTGTTCACAGGCAAGGAGGCCCCGTGTCCGCTGTCACCGAAGCTCGTCCGGAGAAGATCCCCGGCGATCCGTTCTTCCCCAAGCTGCCCCGCAAGAAGGGGGGCTTGAACGAAGCCCACGGCCGCTGGGCCGTCTACCTGATCGCACCGGCGATCATCCTGCTGGTCATCGTCATCGGATATCCGGTGGTCAGCGCGATCATCATGTCGTTTCAGAAGGATGCCGGGCTCGACAAGGCGACCGGCCTGTTCGTGGAGGGCGGCTTCGCCGGCTTCTCCAACTACACGCACTGGCTGCTGCAGCAGTGTGTGTCCTCCACCGGCGCCGTCTCGGCCTGCCCTCCCGGCAACCTCGGGGCGCAGTTCTGGAACGCGTTCGGCGTCACGTTCTTCTTCACCGCCGTGACCGTGGTGCTCGAGACGGTGATCGGCGTATGGATGGCGATCATCATGAACCGCACCTTCCGCGGCCGTGCCCTGGTACGTGCGGCGATCCTCATCCCGTGGGCGATCCCCACCGCCGTCACCGCGAAGCTCTGGTACTTCATCTTCGCCTACAACGGAATCCTGAACAGCGTGCTGGGCACCAAGATCCTCTGGACGTCCGACGAGTGGGCCTCGAAGTTCGCCATCATCATCGCCGACACGTGGAAGACGACCCCGTTCATGGCCCTGCTGATCCTCGCCGGGCTGCAACTGATTCCGGCTGAGGTGTATGAGGCGGGAAAGATGGACGGTGCCTCCACCATCCAGCAGTTCTTCCGCCTCACGCTGCCGCTGGTACGCCCCGCCCTACTGGTGGCGATCCTGTTCCGGGTGCTGGACGCCCTGCGTATCTACGACCTGCCCGCGATCCTGACCGGAGGTGGAGGCGGCAGCGGCAACGCGACGACCACCCTCTCGATACTGGTGGTCGATCAAATCAGGCAAGGGTTCAATAGCGCCTCAGCCCTGTCGACGATCACCTTCCTCATCATCTTCGCCGTGGCCTTCATCTTCGTGCGCTTCCTCGGAGCCAACGTCGTGCAGACCCAGTCGAACCAGCAGAAGGGCGTCCTGAAATGACCATCGCCGCTTCCCGTGCCGGAACCGCCGACCGCGACCGGGCCGTTGCCACGACCCGGGTGAAGGCCAAGAAGTCCAACGCTCCCATGGTGCGCACCATCATCAGCGCGATCATCATCGTGCTGTGGTGCATCGCGCCGTTCTATTGGATGATCGTCACCGCTTTCCGCGATGTCGGCTTCACCTACGACACCACACCCTGGCCGACGCACGTCACCCTGGACAACTTCGCGACCGCCTTCTCCACCAACCTCGGCAACCATCTCGGCCAGGCGATGCTGAACAGCCTGTTCATCGGCGCCACGGTCACCGTGGTGGCGCTGCTGTTCGGCATCTCCGCCGCCTACGCGCTCGCCAGACTCGAATTCAAGGGGAAGTCGATCGTCGCCGGCCTCATCCTCGCCGCGTCGATGTTCCCGGGTGTTGCGCTGATCACTCCGCTGTTCCAGCTGTTCACCAACATCGGCTGGATGGGCACGTATCAGGCGCTGATCATCCCGAGCATCTCGTTCGTGCTGCCGCTCACGGTGTACACGCTCACGGCGTTCCTGCGCGAGATGCCGTGGGATCTGGAGGAGGCCGCCCGAATCGACGGCTGCACCCGGGTGCAGGCATTCTTCCGGGTGATCTTCCCGTTGGCAGCGCCGGCGGTGTTCACCACGGCGATCCTGGCCTTCATCTCCTCGTGGAACGAGTACCTGATCTCCAGCCAGCTGTCCTCCGACGCCACCCAGCCGGTGACCGTCGCGATCGCAGGATTCGCCGGGAGTCAGCCCCACGTCGAGCCGTACACCGCCGTCATGGCGGCCGGCACGATCGTCACCATCCCCCTCGTCATCCTGGTGCTGATCTTCCAGCGCCGCATCGTCGCCGGTCTCACCGCCGGTGGGGTGAAGGGATGACCATGGTCGGGTTCGGTGGGCAGCGAGAGGCCTCATCATGGCGATGAGGGCTCCGCTGCCGCCGACCCACCAGGTCGACCAGCTGATCGGGTTCACCGGATTCTTCGTGGTCATGTTCTTCGCCGTGACGGCCTACTGCGAACTGAGTGGTCAGCCCGCGCTCGGGTGGGCGCTCCTGCTGCTCGGCTTGTCCATCCTTTTCGGCCTCCTCATCCGCAGACGGATGAAGATCGTGCGTCTCGTTCGCGAGGCGGCGGCGGAGGAGGCCGAGTCGGTCGGAACGGGCAGTTCAGCCCGATAACTTGTCACAGTGACCGGTATCCAGGAGATCGCCCGCGAGACCGGGCTGTCCAAATCCACGGTGTCGCGCGCGCTGCGCGGGCTGCCGAGCGTGACCGCAGAGACGACGAACACCGTGCGGCGCGCGGCAGACCGACTGGGCTACATACCGTCGTCTGCCGCCGCCGGCCTCGCCACCGGGCGCAATCGCACCATCGGGGTGCTTGTTCCCGTGATCGACCGCTGGTTCTACATCGCGGTGCTCGAGGGGATCGACGCCGAGCTGCGCAGGGCCGGGTACGACCTCATCCTGTACAGCCTCGGCGGCCCCGTCGGCGATCGGGACCGGTTCTTCCACCGCTCCATCCTGCGCAAGCGCATCGACGCGCTCGTGGTGCTGTGCCTGCTCTTCGACGATGAGGAGCGGGAGCAGCTGCATCAGACCGACCTCCCCGTCGTGGTCGTGGGTGGTCCTGGCCCCGGCGTGCGTCATGTCGGCATCGACGACCGTCGGGCGGCGCGCGCTGCCGTCGAGCACCTGCTCGCTCTGGGGCACCGTCGGATCGCGCACATCGGCGGTCAGGACGAGCTCGGAATGAACCGTGCCGTACCGGTGGAGCGCCGCACCGGATACCGCGACAGTCTCCAGGACGCCCGAATTCCCGTGCGCGACGATTGGATGGTCGACGGCGAGTTCTCGTTCGATGGCGGGTACCGCGCGATGCAGACCATCCTGTCGTTGCCAGAGCCCCGACCGACCGCCGTCTTCGCCGCGTCGGACGAGATGGCCCTCGGTGCCATGGCGGCGGCGACGGATGCCGGGCTCCGGGTGCCGCAGGACGTCTCCGTCATCGGCATCGACGGCCATCAGTACGGTGCGGTGATGGGCCTCACCACGATCGCGCAGAATCCCTACGACCAGGGCGTGGAGGCGACCCGTGCCCTGCTCGCGGAGCTCGACGGTGCGCCGACGCTCGACGACTTTCCGCCGGCGCCGTTCGAACTCGTCGTGCGACGCAGCACCGCCGCGCCGAACACCTGATCGTCGGACTTAGCGCGACTGGCGCCGCTTGCCGACGCGCGGCGCACCCTTGACCGCGGGCGCGCGGCCCTTGCCCTTCGAGGCCTTCGCCTTGCCGCCGGGAGCGGGGGCGTTCGCCGCCGCGGCCGCAGCGGCCTTCTTCAGGTCGAGACGGGCCTTGGTGAGAAGCGCTTCGCCGGCATCCGTCAGCACGGTCGTCTCGGCGTCGTAGTCGAACAGCGGATAGCCCAGTTCGGCCTCGAGCTGCTTGATCGTGGCGATGAGGGTCGAGCGAGGAACCCCCACGCGCTTGGCGGCGTGCGCGAAATGCAGATCCTCGCCTGCGGCGACGAAATACCTGGCCTGTGCGCTGTCCATGGGTCAATCATCCTCTGTCTGGGCCCGGAGACCCGACGGTGGGCCACGCAACCCACGGAGGGAGGGGAGGGAAGGGATATCCAGCCCCTTGGCGTTCGTCGTCGGGAGTGGTTCGCTTGGGAGGGTGACCGAACTCGCGATGTTCCCACTCGGCTCCGTGCTGTTTCCGCACATGCCGGTGCTGCTGCGCGTGTTCGAGGACCGCTACCTCATCATGCTGTCGCGCATCCTCAAGTCGGAGCCGGCCGAGTTCGGCGTCGTGCTGATCGAACGCGGTCAGGAGGTCGGCGGGGGTGAGCACCGGTTTCCGATCGGCACCGTGGCGCAGATCGCCCAGCTGGAGACGACGGATGCGCTGGTCGGCCTGGTCGCGGAAGGAGACCGCCGCGTCGAGGTGGTCGAATGGCTGGAGGACGATCCCTTTCCTCGCGCGGACATCCGGGTGCTCGACGAACTGATCTGGGCAGAGGAGCTGCGTCCGCTGCGCGAGCGAGCGGAGCAGACCGTGCGCCGGGCGCTCGCCCAGGCGAGCGAGTTCACCGACCAGGCCTGGTCGGCGACGGTGGAGCTCTCCGACCAGCCGGTCGCCGCGGCCTGGCAGCTTGCCGCGATCGCTCCGCTCGGCCCGCTCGATCAGGTGACTCTGCTGCGATCCACGTCGATGCGCCAGCTGCTCGATACCGTGATCGAGCTGACGCTGGCCGCCGCGCAGGCCCTCGACGATGCCGCGAGAAACAGTGGAGCAGCGGATGAGGGCTCGCTCGACGATGACCTCGACGGCGAGGGTGACTGGCTCGACGACTGACCGTCACGCGGTTGCACGACACGTGCCCGTAATAGTGCGTTGGTAGGCTGGGCACACAAACGAACATTGGGCCGCTTAACGCGATGCGGGAGAGCCGGATGCAGTGCACGTCGCTGCTCGTCCGGCACCGAAGGAGCAATACTCCCCGTCAATCTCTCAGGTATGTGTACCGCATCGAACAGGCCACTCTGAAAAGAGTTTTGCGAAGCAAAACTGGTTGAGTAGCGCACGCGCTCTAGCGCGTTCGCGGATCGAAACCCTGCCCGCAGAACCGCCCACGGTGAAAGTCCCGCAGTACTGCGGCGACGAAGCTCTCAGGCCAATGACAGAGGGGGAGTTCCCACACCCGCCGCAGCGCCTGGAGAACTCTTGACCGACCACCCGAATGAACGATTCTCGCCCCTTCACGACGTCCATGTCGCGGCGGGTGCGAGCTTCACCGACTTCGCCGGGTGGCAGATGCCGGTGCGGTACTCCAGCGACCTCGCCGAGCACCACGCGGTGCGCGGCGGTGCCGCCCTATTCGACCTCTCGCACATGGCGGAGATCATCGTGCAGGGTCCGGATGCCGCGGCCGCCCTCGACTTCGCCCTCGCCGGCAAGATCTCGGCCATCAAGATCGGGCAGGCGAAGTACTCGCTGCTGCTCACCCGGGAGGGCGGCATCATCGACGATGTCGTCGTGTACCGCACCCACGAGAACCGCTACGGCGTCGTGGCGAACGCGGGCAACCGATTCCAGGCGGCCGGCGCGCTCGCGGCCCGGGCATCCGACTTCGATGCAACGGTCGTCGACGAGAGCGACCAGGTCGCGCTGATCGCGGTGCAGGGGCCGAAGGCCCTCGAGGTGCTGCGCACGGTTTCCGAGCTCGAGCTCGAGACACCGGCCGAGGAGCTGAAGTACTACTGGAGCACCCTCGGCAGCTACCGCGGCCACGAGATCCTCGTCGGACGCACCGGCTACACGGGCGAAGACGGCTTCGAGCTCTACGTCGCGAATGCCCACGCCGCGCAGCTCTGGGCAGACCTCACGGTCGGCGGTGCCGAGCACGGCATCGTGCCGGCCGGGCTCGCCAGCCGGGACACCCTTCGGCTCGAAGCCGGGATGCCGCTGTACGGCCACGAACTCGGGCTCGAGACCTTCCCGGTGCAGGCCGGGCTCGGCCGGGTCGTCAACCTCACCAAAGAGGGCGACTTCGTCGGCCGCGCAGCCGTCGAGGCGGGCCCGGCGGAGGGCGCTCGCGTTCTCGTCGGTCTCGCCGCGGAGGGCAAGCGCGCGGGCCGCGCGGACTACGCCGTGGTCGACGCCGACGGCACAGAGGTCGGCATCGTCACCAGCGGCGCGCTCAGCCCCACCCTCGGTCATCCCATCGCGATGGCATACGTCGACCCTGCGGTGAGCAAGGTCGGCACCCCCCTGTTCCTGGATGTCCGCGGTACGAAAGTGCCGGCATCCGTCATTCCCCTTCCGTTCTACAAGCGAGAGACCAACTGATGGCAGACCAGAGCACCCTCCAGTACACCGCAGAGCACGAGTGGGTCGAGGTGATCGGTGACGTCGCGACCGTCGGCATCACCGCGTACGCCGCCGACAAGCTCGGTGACGTCGTCTTCGTCGACCTCCCCGCCGTCGGAGCCTCAGTCGCGAGCGGCTCCATCGTGGGCGAAATCGAGTCGACCAAGTCGGTCGGCGAGCTGTTCGCGCCGCTCGACGGCACCGTCGAGCAGATCAACGACGCGGTGGTCGACAGCCCCGAGCTGGTCAATTCCGACCCCTTCGGCGCGGGCTGGCTCATGAAGGTGCGCTTCGCCGAGCTGCCGCCGCTCCTGAGCTTCGAGCAGTACAGCGAATTGGTCGCCGAGTGATGACGGGACCCACGGACGGCTTCACCGACGGCTTCACCCGTGAGCAGTTCGTCGACCGTCACATCGGCACCGACGACGCCGCGCAGCGCGCGATGCTCGACCTGCTCGGTTACGACAGCGTCGACGCCCTGGTCGAGGCCGCCGTGCCGCCGTCGATCCACGTCGACGGCTTCCGCGCCGCCGCAGACACGGCACTGCCGCCGGCCGCGACCGAGCGGGAGACCCTCGGCGAGCTGCGAGCGTTCGCGCGCAAGAACACCGTCAACCGGTCGATGATCGGCCTCGGCTACTACGACACGATCACCCCCGCCGTGATCAAGCGCAACGTGATGGAGAACCCGAGCTGGTACACGGCCTACACGCCGTACCAGCCGGAGATCTCGCAGGGGCGTCTCGAGGCGCTGATCAACTTCCAGACGATGATCACCGACCTCACGGGACTCAACACGGCCAACGCCTCGATGCTCGACGAGGGCACGGCGGTGGTGGAGGGCATGATGCTCGCCCGCCGCGCGAGCAAGGCCGAGCCGCGCGTCTTCATCGTCGACGCCGATGCGCTGCCGCAGACCAAGGCGCTGCTCGCGAACCGAGCCGGTGCTGTTGGCATCGACCTGGTCGAGCTCGACCTCAAGCGCACCGCCGTCGCCGACCTGCCCGCCGCCTTCGGCGCGCTCGTGCAGTACCCGGGCGCCTCGGGGCAGCTCTGGAACCCGAGCGAGATCATCGCGGCGGTCAAGGAGGGCGGCGGTCTCGCGGTCGTCGCCGCCGACCTGCTCGCTCTCACCCTGATCACCTCGCCCGGAGAGCTCGGCGCGGACGTGGCCGTCGGCACCAGCCAGCGCTTCGGGGTGCCGATGGGCTTCGGCGGACCGCACGCAGGCTACATGGCCGTGCGCAAGGGCCTGGAGCGCCAGCTGCCCGGTCGACTGGTGGGCGTCTCGCAGGACGCCGCCGGACATCCGGCCTACCGGCTCTCGCTCCAGGTGCGCGAGCAGCACATCCGCCGCGACAAGGCCACCTCGAACATCTGCACCGCGCAGGTGCTGCTCGCCGTGATGGCGTCGATGTACGCCGTCTACCACGGGCCGCAGGGCCTCAAGCGGATCGCGACCAATGTGACCCGGCACGCGCGCATCCTCGCGAAGGCTGCCTCGGAGGCCGGCCACACGCTGGTCACGGCGAACTACTTCGACACTCTCACCCTCGAGACGAAGACGGATGCCCGGCGCCTCGTCGAGCACGCGCACAAGAACGGCTACCTGTTCCACCTGGTCGACGACGCGCACATCCAGCTCTCCGTCGACGAGACGACCACCCTCGACGACCTCCGCGCTGTCGCGCACATCCTCGGCGAAGACCTCGCCGACGACACCGCGCCGCTCGAGACCGACTCCTGGATCCCCGAGTCGCTCACCCGCACCAGCCAGTACCTCGTGCACCCGGTGTTCAACACGCACCGGTCCGAGACGGCGATGATGCGCTACCTCAAGCACCTCGCCGACTACGACTACGCGCTCGACCGTGGCATGATCCCGCTCGGTTCGTGCACGATGAAGCTCAACGCCGCCACCGAGATGGAGTCGGTCACCTGGCCGGAGTTCGGTGGCCTGCACCCCTTCGCGCCGGCGGCGGATGTCGAGGGCTACCTCGAGCTGATCGACCAGTTGCAGACGTGGCTGGCCGACGTCACCGGCTACGACTCGGTCTCGGTGCAGCCGAACGCCGGCAGCCAGGGCGAGCTCGCGGGCCTGCTGGCGATCCGCGGGTACCACCTGTCGCGCGGTGACGTGCAGCGCACCGTCTGCCTCATCCCGTCGAGCGCGCACGGCACGAACGCCGCCAGCGCGGTGCTCGCCGGCATGCGGGTCGTCGTCGTGGCGACCAATGAGCTGGGCAATGTCGATGTGGAAGACCTTCGTAGCAAGATCGCCGAGCACGCGGACTCGCTCGCCGCGCTGATGATCACCTACCCGTCGACCCACGGCGTCTACGAGCACGAGGTCGGCGCCATCTGCAAGGCCGTGCACGACGCCGGCGGCCAGGTCTACGTCGACGGCGCGAACCTCAACGCGCTGCTCGGCTTCGCCCGATTCGGCGACTTCGGCGGAGACGTCTCGCACCTCAACCTGCACAAGACGTTCTGCATCCCGCACGGCGGCGGCGGTCCGGGGGTCGGGCCGGTGGCGGCGAAGGCGCACCTCGCCCCGTTCCTGCCCGGACATCCGTTCGAGCAGCGCGACCTCGTCGCCGACCGCGACGTGTCGCAGCTGCCCGCGCACCGCAACATCATCTCGGCCGCGCCCTACGGAAGCCCCAGCATCCTGCCGATCTCGTGGGCCTACGTGCGCATGATGGGCGCCGATGGACTCAAGCGCGCGACCGGTGCCGCCGTGCTCGCCGCGAACTACGTCGCCGCGCGTCTGCGGGACTACTACCCGGTGCTCTACTCGGGCGACAACGGGCTGGTGGCGCACGAGTGCATCCTGGATGTCCGCCCGCTCACCGAGGCGACCGGCGTGACCGTCGACGACGTGGCCAAGCGCCTCATCGACTTCGGGTTCCACGCGCCGACGATGTCGTTCCCGGTCGCCGGCACCCTGATGGTGGAGCCGACCGAGTCGGAGGACCTGGCCGAGATCGACCGCTTCATCGACGCGATGATCGCGATCCGGCTCGAAGCGGATGCCGTCGGCGCGGGTGAACTCGACGCCGTCGACAACCCGCTGCACAATGCACCGCACACCGCGCAGTCCGTGGTGGAGGAGTGGACGCATCCGTACAGCCGGGAGCAGGCGGTCTACCCTGTGCGGACGCTCATCCGCAGCAAGTACTGGCCGCCGGTGCGCCGCATCGACAATGCGTTCGGCGACCGCAACCTGGTCTGCGCCTGCCCGCCGCCCGAGGCGTTCGCCGACTAGACCAGCACGGTGGCGTTCGCCGACTAGGCCAGCACGGTGGCGTTCGCCGACTAGGCCGCGCTAGCGGAACATTTGCCTAACTCAGGTCAGACCGAACGGCCGACGGGATATCCCGCCGGCCACCCGGTCTGACCTGAGTTCGTTAAGTCACTCCCGTGCGCCGTCCTCTCCCTCACACCAACGCGGCAACGCCGAGTCTGCCCGGCGGCGGATCCTGCTGGATTTTCCGCTCATCCGGGCGGCCACCATCGATGGATGGACGGGATCTGGCATCGTGCTCAACTGCTCTCCAGCGACTATGAGCTCGCGAAGCAGGTGGCATCGGGGCGGTTGATCCGGGTGAGGAAGGGGTGGTACGCGAGCCCGGTTGCCGATCGCGAGGAAGTCCGCGCCGTGCGCGTCGGCGGGGTGCTGACGTGCGTCTCATTGGCCCGCGCGATCGGGCTGTGGACCGTCCCCGATGTGCGACTGCACGTATGCACGCCAGGTAACGCGTCGCGGTCGCGAGAGCCGGATGCCGGGGTGCCTCTCGTCGCGGGAAATGCCGCTGTAGTGCGCCACTGGGGTCACCGACTGCGGCCCCCCAATCCCGGTGCAACACGCGACAGCATCCACAGCGCGCTTGCACACCTGGTCCGCTGCCAGCCCACGGTGAGCGCGGTCATGACGCTGGATTCGGCGCTCAACAGAAGGGCGATCGACTCGGCCGGAGTGGCGGAGCTGTTTCTCGCTCTCCCGGAGCGCTTCCGTGATGTGCAGCGGAAGGTGGACGGGTCGAGCCAATCCGGACTCGAGACGATGTGTCGACTCGCTCTCGCCGCCCGTGGTCTACGAGTTCGCACCCAGGTGACGATCGAGGGGGTCGGAGCCGTCGACGTGGTGGTCGGGGACAGGTTGGTGATCGAGCTGGACGGCGGCGAATTCCATTCCGGACCGGAGGCGTTCGCGAACGACCGGCGCCGAGACCTCGAGTTGGCTCGACGCGGGTACCGAGTGCTGCGCTTGAGCTTCGGCCAGGTCATGTCTGACTGGGATGCGTGCGAGGCGGTCATCCTGCGACTTGTTCGCGCGGGAGAGCACCGGTGGAGACCGAGTTCTCGCCGCCATTTCGAGTAATTCAGGCCCGGTGCCGTGCCCAGGCGACTATTGGCCCGCGACCCCGATCTGACCTGAATTGGCCGACGGCGATCGTGGGCGCGGCTACCCGCCGATGAGCGCAGGGAACGTCGCCGCGGCCCACGGATAACCGACGAAGACGGCCGTATCGATGATGAAGTGCGCGACGATCAGCGGCAACAGGCGGCCGAAGCGGGTGTACATCCAGCCGAAGATGATGCCAAGCGCGAAGTTGCCGAGGAACGCGCCGAAGCCCTGGTACAGGTGGTAGCTCCCACGGAGCGCCGCCGCGGTGAGGATGATCGGCCAGGTCTTCCAGCCGAGGTCGCGCAGTCGGGCGAAGAGATAGCCGACGACGATCACCTCCTCCTGGAGGGCCGCCCGCAGTGCGGAGAGCACCAGGATCGGGATCGACCACCAGTACGTGTCGAGCGGCGAGGCGGAGACGGTGAGCCCGATCCCCAACGCACGACTGGCGATATAGACGCCGATGCCGGGGATGCCGACGAGCAAAGCCAGCCCCACACCGATCAGGATGTCGCGGCCGGGGCGCCGGACGTCGAGTCCCAGCCGGGAGAGATGCGGTCGCGCGGTGTTCCAGAGCAGGAAGGCGACCAGCGCCACCGGAACCAGGTCGAAGAAGATCGCGAGGAACTGGTAGATCAGGTCGAAGACGGGCCGCGAGCTCAGTGATCCGTTGAGTGTTGCGGTCTGAGACGAGAGGGGAGTGGCCCGCGTGAGACTATTGAGCAGCGAGACGATCGAGTACACGGCCGATGCCCCGAGGGACAGACCGAGCACGATGAGGATCTCCGCAATGATTCGCCCGCGCGACGGCGCTGCAGGTGGCAGTGGCGGAATGGGGCCGGTCCGCGCCGGGATCGCTGCTGGCACGAGTTGATGCTACGGCAGCCCTCAAGACCGTTTGCGGCATCCTTTCGCTTCGAAGCGCACGTTTCGTGCAAAAACGCCCGAATTGTCGACGTATTTCGCTGGGTCGAGCGCGAATTCTTTCCCCCTGTTACCACTGTGTAACTTTTAACGCTTCAGTTTGGTGACTGGGGAGTCGCCTACTTATGGTTCATGTATCTAGCGCGACAGCACGCTAGGAATCGTGCTGCCGTTTGCTCATCTTGCACAGGAGGAAAATTGAAGATCAGAGGAAGACTGGCGCGCAATGCCGTCGCCGCGGTCGCCGTTGCCGGCGTCGCAGCGATCGCGCTCGCGGGCTGCACCACCACTGGCGGTGGCACCGAATCGACAAGCAAGAACATCACCATCGCGCAGGTCAACGAGGTCACCTCGTTCAACAGCAACACCCCGCAGGGCAACCTCGACACCAACGGTGAAGTGGCGTACCTCACGCAGCCCCAGTTCTACACGCTGAACCAGAAGTTCGACGTGCTCCCGAACACCGATCTCGGCACGTACAAGAAGCTCAGCGACGACCCGCTGAAGGTCAAGTACACCTTGAACAAGGACGCCAAGTGGTCTGATGGCAAGGCCATGACCGCGGATGACCTCCTGCTCGGCTGGGCGATCCAGTCCTGCTACTACGAGAGCGCGACCACCGACGACGACGGCAACGTCACCAGCGGCACGCAGTACTTCGCGACCGCTGGCGGCTGCGTCTTCTCGACCGATCTCCCGACCGTCGGTGACAGCAACCGTTCGATCACCTTCAGCTACGACGTCCCCTACGTCGACTGGAACATCGTGAGCCCGATCAGCTTCCCGATCCACTCGGTGGCCAAGGTCGCCGGTGTTTCCGTCGCGGACTTCGTCAAGGCCATCAAGGACACCCCGAAGGGCGACGCGAAGGCTCCGGCTCCGGCCAACGAGACCCTGGTGAAGGTCGGCAAGGTCATCAACACCGGCTACGACGCCACCGCGCTGCCGAAGGACAAGAACCTGCTCGTCTCGGGTGGACCGCTCATGGTCTCCGCCTGGACCCCGAAGCAGTCGATGACCTTCGTCAAGAACCCGGAGTACAAGGGCAAGCACGAGGTCAAGTTCGACAAGCTCATCATGCGCTTCATCGGTGACGCGAACGCTCAGGTCACCGCTCTCCAGAACGGCGAGGTCGACGCGATCCAGCCGCAGGCATCCGCTGACACCGTCAAGGCCCTCAAGGCTGCAAACGGCGCCAAGGTGATCGAGGGCAACCAGGTGGCGTACGACCACCTCGACCTCAACTTCGCATCCCCGAGCGGCGTGTTCAAGGACCCGACCGTGCGCGAGGCATTCCTGCTGACCGTGCCGCGTGAGGACATCCTGAAGGCGATCGTCACCCCGATCAACGCCGACGCGAAGGTGCTCAACTCGCAGCTGTTCCTCCCGCAGCAGGAGGGCTACGACGAGTCGGTCGCTCAGAACGGCTCCGACGCGTACAGCAAGGTCGACATCGAGAAGGCGAAGACCCTCCTCGCGGGTAAGACCCCGACGGTGAAGATCCTGTACAACACCAACAACCCGAACCGTGTCGACACCTTCCAGGCCATCCAGGCCTCGGCGGCGAAGGCCGGGTTCACCGTGACCGACGGTGGATCGCCCGACTGGAGCAGCCTGCTCTCCGGTGGCGACTACGACGCTTCGGTCTTCGGTTGGATCAACCCGGGTGTTGGTAACGGCGCCATCCCGCAGCTGTTCCAGATCGACAACCCGGGTAACTACAACAAGTTCGACAACCAGGAAGCAAGCGACCTGGCCGTGAAGTCGCAGGTCACCCTCGATGAGAGCGACCTGATGAAGCAGAAGCAGGACATCGACAAGATCGCCTTTGCCGACACCTACGGCCTGCCGCTGTTCCAGCTCCCGGGTATCTTCGCCACCAACGCGAAGGTCAAGGGAATCGGCTACTTCGGTGGCCAGACGGGCATCGTGTGGAACGTCTGGGACTGGACGAAGTAAAGTAGTCCGAACCAGGTTCAGCATCTAGCTCTACTCAGTGCGGGGCGTCGACACCTTATGGGGAGTCGGCGCCCCGCCGCTGAGCGGGCTCCATCCGTTGAAAACCGCAGATATTCGATATCTCAAGCTTCACATTCTCGAACAGGCAACCCCTCCCTATGGTGAGTTTTATCGCGCGACGAGTATTCGTCTCGATCCTGATCCTGATCGCGGCGTCGTTCCTCATGTACGTGCTCGCCTCGGTCGGAAATCCCCTCGCAGACCTCCAGGGCAGCAACTCGCCCAACCGCGAAGCCCTGATCCAGGCTCGAGTGAGTTCGCAGCACCTCGACCTTCCCTCCCCGCTGCGCTGGGTGCTCTGGCTCGGTGGGGTCGCCAAGTGCATCGTGCCCATCGGTGGCGGCTGTGACCTCGGCACCACGTTCCAGAACCAGGCGGTCACCGATCTGCTGCCGCAGGCGGTCGGATCGACGCTGCAGCTGGTCACCACGGCCCTGATCCTCGCCATCATCCTCGGCATCGGTCTCGGCATCGTCAGCGCACTGCGCGTCTACAGCGGATTCGATTACATCGTCACGCTGTTCAGCTTCTTCCTCTTCTCGCTGCCGTCGTTCCTCATGGCGGTGCTGCTCAAGTCCTTCGTGGCCCTCGGCTACAACAACTTCCTCGCAGACCCCGAGATTCCGCCCCTCACCCTGGTGCTCATCGGGGTGATCGTCGGAGCGATTCTGCAACTCCTGGTCGGCGGTACCTGGCAACGACGCCTGTACTTCTTCCTCGGAGGCGCCGTGGGAACCGCTCTGCTGCTCTTCTACATGGAGGTCAGCGACTGGTTCCTGCGCCCGTCCCTCGGACCGGTCGGCATCATCGTGCTCTCCGCCGGAATCGGCGTCGCCGTCGTGGCGATCCTGGCCGGACTCAACAACCGACGCGCCTGGCTGGCTGCAGGCATCAACGTCGTGATCGCGATCGCCGCCTACTTCGGCCTGCAGTGGCTGCTCAACATCTCCTCCTTCGGCACCCTGGTCTTCCTCGCGGTCATCACCCTGGTCGTCGGATTGGTCAGCGGCGCGATCGTGGGAGGCCACGACCGTGGCCTCATGATGCGCATCGGTGCCCTGACCGCGGTGCTCACCGGCGGCCTGGTGCTGCTCGACCGCTTCATGCAGTCGTGGCACACCTACTCGGATGCCGTGGGCGGCCGACCGATCGCCACCGTGGGTTCGCAGACCCCCAGCCTCGGTGGCGACGTCTGGATCAGCGGACTCGACAGCTTCACGCACCTTCTGCTGCCGACGATCAGCCTGCTGCTGATCAGTTTCGCCGGCTACACGCGGTACTCGCGGGCGGGCATGCTCGAGGTGCTCAACCAGGACTACGTCCGCACGGCGCGGGCCAAGGGTCTGCCGGAGCGCACCGTGATCGTGCGTCACGCCTTCCGCAACATGCTGATCCCGCTCGCCACCCTGGTCGCGACGGATGTCGGCGCGCTCCTCGGTGGAGCGATCATCACCGAGAACGTCTTCGCGATCAGCGGAACAGGGCAGCTGTTCAACGCGGGCCTGTCCCGAACCGACGTGAACCCGATCATGGGGTACTTCCTCGTGATCGCGGTCACCGCAATCGCCTTCAACTTCCTCGCGGACCTCGCCTACGCGGCGCTGGACCCCCGGGTGCGTGTGCGATGACCTTCCGCACTGACAGCACCCCACTTACCTCTGTGCCGAAGGGAACATCATGAGCACAATTCTGGGCAGTCCCCTCGAGCCCGAGATCGGCGGCGGCCTCGCGGCCGCCGAGAGCGGGCCTGGCGGCCGTGGTGAGAGCCAGGGCCGGATCGTCTTCAAGCGCTTCCTCGGAAACAGGGTCTCCGTCATCGCGCTCATCCTGTTCCTCGTCATCATCGTCTTCTCCATCTCCGCGATCGGTCTCGGACCGATCCCCGGCTGGTGGCATTTCCCCTACAGCCAGCTCAACCAGCAGGTCAACGGGGGAGCGCCCAGCGGCGTCCACCCCTTCGGCCAGGACCGGCTCGGACGCGACTACTTCGCCCTGAACATGCGCGGTGTGCAGAACTCCGTGCTGGTGATGCTCGTCATCGGCCTGCTCGCCACGGTGCTCGGCGTGGTGGTGGGCGCCGTCGCCGGCTACTTCCGCGGCTGGGTGGATGCGGTGCTCATGCGCATCACCGACGTCTTCATCGTCATCCCGGCGCTGGTCATCGGTGCCGTCGTCGGTAAGTCATCCAACGGGCTCGGCGCATTCGGTCTCGCCGTACTCCTCGGCCTCGTGTCGTGGATGGTGATCGCGCGTCTGGTGCGTGGCGAGTTCCTCACGCTGCGCGAGCGCGAGTTCGTGGAGGCGGCTCGGGTTGCCGGAGCCTCCGACGGGCGCATCATCTTCCGCCACATCCTTCCGAACGCGATCGGCGTCATCATCGTCTCCTCGACGCTGCTTATCGCCTCGGCGATTCTGCTCGAGACCGCGATCAGCTACCTCGGCTATGGCATCAAGTCGCCCGACTCCTCGCTCGGTCTGCTGATCGGGTCGAACCAGTCGGCGTTCTCGACCCGTCCGTGGCTGTTCTGGTGGCCGGCCGCCTTTATCGTTCTGCTCGCGCTCTGCGTCAACTTCGTCGGGGACGGCCTGCGCGACGCGTTCGACCCGCAGCAGCGTCGGTTCAGCCTGCGCCGCACCAAGGAGAACGACGAGGTCAGCGCGGCACAGCCCCTCTTCTCCGACGACCTGCCCGGCGGCACCCTCTCCGACGACCTGCCGACCAGGCCTCAGTAATGGGTAGCCTCTCGGCCGCCGTGTCGTCAGCTCGCCAGGACGATGATCGTCGCGATCAGCAGCCCGGCAAGCGCGGCATCGAGCACCCAGTGCCAGCGCACCAGCACCGCTGTGCTCTCGGCTTGGCCGGCTTCGATGCGTCCGGCCTCGACCAGCGAGTTCCAGCGCTCGCGTACCAGGTACGCAGCCTCGCCCGACTCGGTCGTCACGAGATCGCCGGGGCGCGACCGGTTGCCCATCGCCGCGGTCTGCGCCTGGTTGCCGTGCCGCCGCTCGGCCCGACGGGCCATCGCGACGCCGGTGCGTCCGGGGGCCGGTGCCGCCCACACGCCGAAGCGTCCGTTGGGGGTGCGCAGCGTCAGCGAGAACTTCGTGTCGACGTCGATCAGAGCGGCCCACGGTATGACGACGGTGCGCAGCACGTTCACGACGGTCACGGCATCGTCGTCGACCGTGAGGCTCGGTCGCCACAGCACCACATAGGCGGCGAGAGCGATCAGCGCCAGCGGCAGGACGATCCGGGCCGCCTCAGCGCCCGCCAGCAGCCCGGCAACGGCGCTGGTGATCAGAGCGAACAGGGTCAATGCCCAGGCCACGACCGCGAGAATGCGGTTGAACCGCGAATGAAAGCTGTCGCTGGCGGTATCCGTCTTGTGCATTCCTTCATCCTTGCAGCATCCGCTGAGGCCTCAGCAGCCCAGCCCACAGCCACGGCCGCGTCGGCCAGAAAGGGAGCGATCTAAGTGGACGCCACCCCGAAGCCCCCCGTTCTCCAGATCACCGACCTCAGCGTCGACTTCGCCGTCGACAACATCTGGGTGCCCGCGGTCAAGAACCTCAATTACACGATCAAGTCCGGCGAGGTCATGGCGCTGGTCGGTGAGTCCGGTTCCGGCAAGAGCGTCAGCTCGATGTCGATCCTCGACCTGCTCCCGAAGAACAGCCGCGTCTCCGGCAGCATCAAGCTCAACGGCGTCGAACTGCGCGGTGCAAAGCCCGCGGAACTCCGCGACGTACGCGGCAAGGATGTCGCGGTCATCTTCCAAGAACCGATGACGGCCCTCAACCCCGTCTTCACCGTCGGTTTCCAAATCGTCGAGACGCTGCGCCTGCACTTCGGTATGTCGCCATCGCAGGCGAAGGAGCGCGCCATCGAGCTGCTCGCGCTGGTCGAGCTGCCCGACCCGGTCAAGGCCTTCAACTCATACCCCCACCAGCTCTCCGGTGGACAGCGTCAGCGCGCGATGATCGCCCAGTCGATCTCGTGCGACCCGAAACTGCTGATCGCCGACGAGCCGACCACCGCGCTCGACGTGACGGTGCAGGCCGAGATCCTCGACCTCATTCGCAGCCTTCGCGACCGTCTCGGCAGCGCCGTGCTGCTGATCACGCATGACATGGGTGTCGTCGCCGACATCGCCGATCACATCGCCGTGATGCGCAAAGGTGAGGTCGTCGAGGCGGGCCCATCGCTCGAGGTCTTCCGCAACCCGAAGCACCCGTACACGCAGGCGCTTCTCGCCGCGGTGCCGCATCTCGGCCAGGGCAACGCCGGCGATGACGAAATCGATATGACCATCGCCCTCGCCACCATGGCCGAGGGTGACGGCGCCGTGCTCAGCGAGGACCTGCGGGTTCAGATCGAGGCGAACGAGCGCATCGCGGCCGAGGCGGCGAAGGCCGCGGACGCGGCCCTGGCCTCCGTTCCGGTCGTGCTCGACTTCCAGGATGTCGTCATCGAGTACCCGGGGCGCGGTCGCGTGAAGGCCTTCCGCGCCGTCGATCACGTCAGCCTGCAGGTGCACGCCGGAGAGGTGATGGGGCTCGTCGGCGAGTCCGGGTCCGGCAAGACCACGCTGGGTCGGGCGGCCATCGGCCTGCTGCCGATCACGTCGGGCAAGCTCGACGTCGTGGGCACCGACATCTCGAAGCCCACCCGTCGTCTCGTACGCGAGGTACACCGCAAGGCCGGCATCGTGTTCCAGGACCCGGCCTCGTCCCTCAACCCGCGCATGACCATCGGCCAGAGCATCGGCGAGCCGCTCATGCTGGCCCAGGGCACCAAGGGGGCGCCGCTCGAGCGCGAGGTCAAGGCGCTGCTCAGCTCCGTCGAGCTGCCGAACTCGTACTACAGCCGCTACCCGCACGAGCTCTCCGGTGGCCAGAAGCAGCGCGTCGGAATCGCGCGTGCCCTCGCCCTCAAGCCGTCGCTGCTGATCGCGGACGAGCCGACATCCGCTCTCGACGTGTCGGTGCAGGCCACCGTGCTCGAACTGCTGAAGACCCTGCAGCGCGAATTCCAGTTCGCGTGCCTGTTCATCACCCACGACCTCGCGGTGATCGACGTGCTCGCGGACCGCATCGCGGTGATGCACAACGGCAAGCTCGCCGAGGTGGGTACCCGTGACGAGATCCTCCGCAACCCGAAGGATCTCTACACGCAGCGCCTCATCGCGGCGGTTCCGCTGCCCGACCCGGAGGTTCAGCGGGAGCGGCGGGAGCTGCGCGCGAAGATCCTGGCGGCGGGCGCGGAATAGTCGCCGAAACGACGCCTGGGCCATTCCTGTGGAATAGATGGGCGTCCCCACCGGTTGTACCGTGTAAATAGGGCGAAACGCCCTTGCGCGATAGACTTGCCATGCGGCATGCCCGATTGCGTGCCAGCTCTTCCGTCGGTAGCAGCGACTCTGTCATCGGCCACTCTCCTCAAAAGGAACTACTTCTATGGCTATCGCCACTCGTAATGACCTGCGCAACGTGGCTATCGTCGCGCACGTCGACCACGGTAAGACCACCCTCGTCGACGCCATGCTCCGCCAGACCAACTCTTTCGCCGCACACGCGCACCTCGAAGAGCGCGCAATGGACTCGAACGACCTCGAGCGCGAAAAGGGCATCACGATCCTCGCGAAGAACACCGCCGTCTCGTACGCCGGTGTTCACGCGACCGACGGCCCGATCGTCATCAACGTGATCGACACCCCCGGCCACGCCGACTTCGGTGGCGAGGTCGAGCGCGGCCTGAGCATGGTCGACGGCGTCGTTCTCCTCGTCGACGCGAGCGAGGGCCCGCTGCCGCAGACCCGCTTCGTGCTCCGTAAGGCTCTCGAGTCGAACCTCCCCGTCATCCTGCTGGTCAACAAGACCGACCGTCCGGATGCCCGCATCGACGAGGTCGTCGGAGAGAGCCAGGATCTGCTCCTCGGCCTCGCCAGCGACATGGCCGACGAGCACCCCGACCTCGACCTGGACGCGATCCTCGACGTTCCCGTGGTCTACGCCTCGGGCCGTAACGGTGCCGCGAGCTGGAACAAGCCCGCCAACGGCGAGCTGCCCGACAACGACGACCTCGAGCCGCTGTTCGACGCCATCCTCAAGCACATCCCGGCGCCGACCTACGACGACGAGGCCCCCCTGCAGGCGCACGTCACCAACCTCGACTCCTCGCCGTTCCTCGGCCGCCTCGCGCTGCTGCGCATCTTCAACGGCCAGCTGAAGAAGGGCCAGACGGTCGCCTGGGTCAAGAATGACGGCAGCGTGCACAACGTGCGCGTCACCGAGCTGCTGATCACCAAGGCGCTCGACCGCTTCCCGACCGACTCGGCGGGCCCCGGTGACATCGTCGCCGTCGCCGGTTTCGAGGACATCACCATCGGTGAGACCCTCGCCGACCCGGAAGACGTCCGCCCGCTGCCGACCATCACGGTCGACGACCCCGCGATCTCGATGACCATCGGCACGAACACGTCGCCGCTGATCGGCAAGATCAAGGGTCACAAGCTCACCGCCCGCATGGTCAAGGACCGCCTCGACCGCGAGCTGGTCGGTAACATCTCGATCAAGCTCGTCGACATCGGACGCCCGGACGCCTGGGAGGTGCAGGGTCGTGGCGAGCTCGCGCTCGCCATCCTGGTCGAGCAGATGCGTCGCGAGGGCTTCGAGCTCACCGTCGGCAAGCCGCAGGTGGTCGTCAAGCAGATCGACGGCAAGGTGCACGAGCCCTTCGAGCACCTCACCACCGACGCTCCCGAGGAGTACCTGGGTGCGATCACGCAGCTGCTCGCCGCCCGTAAGGGTCGCATGGAGGGCATGTCGAACCACGGCACCGGCTGGGTGCGTATGGAGTTCGTCGTTCCGTCGCGTGGCCTCATCGGATTCCGTACCGAGTTCCTCACCATCACGCGTGGTGCCGGTATCGCCAACGCCGTCTCGCACGGCTACGAGCCCTGGGCCGGCGAGATCACGACCCGTACCAACGGTTCGATCGTCGCCGACCGCGCCGGTGTCGCCACCCCGTTCGCCATGACCGCTCTGCAGGAGCGCATGTCCTTCTTCGTGGAGCCCACGCAGGAGGTCTACGAAGGCATGGTCGTCGGTGAGAACTCGCGTGCAGACGACATGGACGTGAACATCACCAAGGAGAAGCAGCTCACCAACATGCGTCAGTCCACCTCGGACACCTTCGAACGCATGACCCCCTCGCGTCGCCTGACGCTGGAGGAGTGCCTCGAGTTCGCCCGCGAGGACGAGTGCGTCGAGGTCACCCCGGAGTTCGTGCGCATCCGCAAGGTCGAGCTGGACGCCAACGCGCGTGCCCGCAAGACCTCGCGCCTGAAGAAGCAGAACGCCTAAGTCTCAGCACCACGAAACGAGCCCGGCAGCACCGAAAGGTGTTGCCGGGCTCGTTCTCTTTGCCTCGATCAGGCACCGGGCGTCATTCCGGTCCAGTTGAATGGCGGCGCATTCGAGCTCGCGGTGAACTCCGGGTCTTCCTGGTAACGCGGGTTGGGCTTTCCGGGCGGGGAATCGGGGGAGTGGATGTCGCGGGCGACGGCCCGTCGCACCCGTAGTCCCGCGATCAGCGCGATTGTTCCGCCCGCCGCAGCCAGCACGCCGACCCCGGCTAGGAGAAAGCCTGTGGGGTTCGCCGTCACCAGGACGAGCACCGCACCGCCCGGCAGCGTGAACCAGGCGACCACGAAGAGCGCCACGGCGAGGGCGATCAGCCCGGTAGCCATGCGCCGACGGTCGCGCAACTGTGCGTCGTGAGCGATAGCGGAACGAAGGTCGGCATCCATGACCTGAGCCTACCTCCGGTTCGCGGCAACCTGAAGAGCCATAATCGGGATCAGGCGAACAGCTCGGCTCCGACGAAGCTGCCCGGCTTCGCCCCCGGCGGCACCGCGAAGATTCCCGAGCCGACATGGCGGATGTACTCGTTCAGAGCGTCGTGCCCGGCAAGGCTCTGCTGCACGCGCACGAACTGGGTCGCCGGGTCCCGCTGGAAGGCGATGAAGAACAGTCCGGCGTTGAGCCTGCCGAGATCATCGTTGCCGTCGACGAAGTTGTAGCCGCGGCGCAGCAGCAGGGCTCCCGCGTTCTGGTCGGGATGTGCGAGTCGCACGTGCGCATCCCGGTCGATCAGGGTGGTGCCGAGCGCCTTCGCGTGGAAGTCGGGCTCGGTGAACTCCTTGCCGCCGCTGAGCGGTGCACCCTCGCCCTTATTGCGGCCGATCACCCGCTCCTGCTCGCGCAGGGCGGTGCGGTCCCACGGCTCGATGAGCATGCGGATCTTGCGGGCGACGAGGTACGAGCCGCCGGTCATCCATGCGGCGGAGTCGCTCGCGGACACCCAGACGTGCTCGTCGACCTGGGTGGTGTCTTCGGCCTTAACGTTCGCCGTGCCGTCCTTGAAGCCGAACAGGTTGCGCGGGGTCACCTGGTCGCGTGTGGTCGACGACGTGCGTCCGAAGCCGAGCTGCGACCAGCGGATGGATGCCCGCCCGAACGCGATGCGAGACAGGTTGCGGATGGCGTGCACCGCCACCTGCGGGTCGTCGCTGCAGGCCTGGATGCAGAGATCACCGCCGCTAAGGGCCGCTTCCAGCGCGTCGCCGGCGAAGTGCGGCAGGTCGATGAGCTCCTTCGGACGCTTGCCCGCCAAACCGAACCGGTGGTCGAACAGCGACGGCCCGAAACCGAAAGTGATCGTGAGGCCGGCCGGGGGCAGGTCGAGCGCCTCGCCGGTGTCGTCCGCGGGCGCGTCGAGGGGGCCGCCGACCGCTCCGGTGCCGACCGTCTTGCCGGCGGTCATCCGTGCAGCCGCCGAGGACCAGTCCCGCAGCAGCGAGATCAGCTCGGCGCGGTCGATGTTCTCCACGTCGAAGCTGGCGAAGTGCAAACGGTCTTGCGCCGCCGTGGTGATGCCCGACTGGTGCTCGCCGTAGAAGGGGTACACCGCTGCGGCTCCGGAGGTTCCGGATGCCGTGGCCGGCACGATCGCGAAGTGGTCGACCGCGATCCCCGCGCCTGCGCCCACCACGCCGGCCCCCGCGAGTCCGAGCAGCCCGCGGCGGCTGATGCCGGAGCCGCGGTCATCCGTCGCCGCGTCCGGGTACGACGAGACCCCGTCTTCGGGCGAAGACGGGGTCTGGGCGCGCTTTTTCCGGCGGATCACGCTACTTCAGCACCACCGCGGTGAGTTTGGAGAGCGGCTCGGCCAGGGCGTTGACCTGGTCGGAGAGTTCCTTGATCTGGTCGGTCGACAGCTCGGTATAGAGCTTGTAGCCGCTGTCGAGCGAACCGTACTGGCCGAGGGTCGTCGAGAGGGTGGCGAAGTCGCCGTCGATCTGGTTGACCAGCTTCTTGCCGGCCGCGCCCTTGCCCTCGGCGATGTCGCGCACGTTCTCGAACGAGATCTTGGCGCCCTCGATGTTGGCCTGGAAGTCCCAGAGGTCCGTGTGCGAGAAGGTCTCCTCCTCGCCGGTGATCTTGCCGGTCGCGACCTCGTCCATCAGGCCGATGGCGCCGTTGCTCACGTCGCCGAGGGTGACGCTGAAGTCCTTGTCGTAGAACAGGTCGTAGAGCTTCTTCGTGTCGTCGTTGAGCTTGTCGCCGAGGGTGCTGCGCTCGGCGGCGGTCAGCGGGGTGTAGCCGGCGGGGGCCCAGAGGTCCTTCTCGATGCGGTGCCAGCCCGTCCAGGTGGCGCCCGCCTCGAGGTCGGCCTCGCGGATGTCCATCTCGGTGTCGAGGTCGGGGAACTTCTCGGCGAGCGGCTCGATGCGCTCGTAGTGGGCGCGGGCGGTGGGGTACAGCTTCTGCGCGGTCGCGGTGTCTCCGGCCTCGTAGGCGGAGACGAAGGCCTGCGTGTCGGTGACGAGCTCGCCGACCTGGTCCTTCGCGTAGGAGACATACTGGGCGACCGCGCCGGCGATCGCCTTCTTGTCGCTGGCGAGAACGATCTTCGCGCCGGAGTCGGTGACGGTGAACTTGGTCTCTCCAACGCCGGCGCCGACCATGCCGGGCTTGCAGCTGGTGTAGTAGGTGCCGGGCTCGAGCTGGGCGACGTACTTCGGGGTGGTGCCGGGGCCGACGTTCTCTTTCTCGCCGATGATGCGCAGCTTGTCCTCGGCGAGGATCTCGAATTCGGAGACATCCGAGCCCGAGTTGGAGATCGTGAAGGTGATCGCGCCGCTGGGGGCGGTCGTGGTCGACAGCTCGCAGGCGTCATCGGAGGCCTTGACGCTGACGCTGGCGGCCGAGGAACCGGATGACGCAGTCTGGTTGTTCGGCACGCATCCGGTGAGGATGAGGGCGAGCGCTCCGGCGGCTGCCGCTCCGACGATGAGGGTGTGCTGCTTCATACGTGCTCTCCTGTGGTGGCTCGGGTGCGTTGTTGCGCCGCCGCGGTGGTGCGCGGACGGCGATGTTGATGGATGAATGCGGGGACGGTGATGGCGAGGTAGAGCGCCCAGACGATGACCTGCGCCCAGCTCGGGGTGGGGTTGAAGTTGACGATGCCCTGTAGCACCGTGCCGTACCAGCTGCTCGGGTCGATGACGGTGCTGAGATCCCATGCCGTGGCGGATCCTCCAGGCAACAGCCCCGCCTCCTGCAGATCGCCGATTCCGTAGGCGAGCACACCGGCCGCGACGATGATGAGGAACCCGCCGGTCCAGGTGAAGAACTTGCCGAGGTTGATGCGCACGAAACCGCGGTAGATGAGGATCTCGATCACCACGGCGGTGATGATGCCGAGAAGCGCGCCCAGCAACGGAATGAGGGTATCGGGGCTGGCGTCGACGGTCGCCCAGACGAAGAGTGCCGTCTCGATGCCCTCGCGTCCGGCCGAGAGGAAGGCGAGCAGTACTATTCCCCAGCCGGCACCCAGAAGCGCGACATCCATGCGGTTCTCGAGATCGTGCTTGAGGCTGCGGGCGGTCTTCGCCATCCAGAAGATCATCCAGGTGACGAATCCGACCGCGATGATCGACAGTCCGCCCCCGATCGCCTCCTGGGCTTGGAATGACAGGCCGTACGGTCCCCACGTGAGGATGGCGCCGACGCCGAGGGAGACCACCACGGCGATGGCGATGCCGATCCAGATGCGGGGGAGGACATCCGTGCGCTTCACCTTGACGACGTAGGCGATGAGAATGCCGACGACCAGCGCGGCTTCGAGGCCTTCGCGCAGGCCGATCAGGAAGTTGGGGAGCACGGGAACATTTCGATCTGCAAACGGGGATTGGTAAGGCTTACCTTACCGGGTCGACTCTAGCCGTGGCGCAATATCCTGTCCACATGGCGGCCGACGGTACACAGCTGGGTGAGAGCACGCAGGAGCGGGTGCTGTTCGTGCACGCGCACCCCGACGACGAGAGCATCACCACCGGGGGCACGATCGCGACGCTGGTGGATCGCGGAGCGCTGGTGACCGTGCTCACCTGCACACGAGGGGAGCACGGCGAGGTCGTGCCGACCGACATCCGCTCACTGCAGGGCGACGGTGCCGCCCTCGCCGCCTACCGCACCGGCGAACTCGCCGAGGCTCTCGCGATCCTCGGCGTCGCCGACCACCGTTTCCTCGGCGAGCGGAGTGCGCGCTGGCCGGATCGCGAACCGCGTGTCTACACGGACTCCGGGATGCAGTGGGGGAGGTCTGGGCCGGTGCCGCTCGACGTCGTCTCCGACGACTCCCTCTGTGCCGCCGACTTCAGCGAGGTCGCCGCCGACATCGCCGCCGTCATCGACCAGACCCGGCCCACCGCCGTGATCAGCTACGACAGCGCCGGCGGCTACGGGCACCCCGACCACGTGCGCGTCGCAGAAGCTGCCCAGCGTGCCGCAGACGTGCTGGGCGTGCCCTTCTTCGCGGTGCAGCCCGACGGCGCCGCGGGGGAGCGGACCGTGGATGTCAGCGTGGCCTTCGATCGCAAACGTGCGGCAATGGCCGCCCACCGCAGTCAGCTCACGATCGACGGCGACGACTTCGCGCTCTCCAGCGGACCGGCACGGCCCATCGGTGTGAGCGAGTCGTACAGTCGGGTGCGTGAGGCAGCGCCGCATCCGCCGTCCTGGAAAGAGCAGTCGCTGAGCGTCAAAGCCTTCGTGTGCGCGCTGGCGTTCGTCGTCGGCGCGGGTCTCGGCGGTGTCTCGACCGTCGAGCACCAGTTCACGCTGCAGCTCGGCTCGTGGTCGGTTCCGATCGGGGCGGTCGTGAGCGTGCTGGTCGCCGCCGGCCTGTTCATCGGTGCTCGCCTCGCCTTCGGCGGTCGGCTGGTCGCCCTGTTCGCCGCCATCGGATTCATCGGCGTCGTCGCGCTGCTCTCGGTGCCCGGCAGCGGGGGGTCGGTGCTCGTACCGGCCAACTCGGCCGGCTACACGCTCACCTACGGGCCCGCGGTGATCGCGCTGCTGGTGCTGGCCTGGCCTGCGTCGGGGACCTTCGTGCGCCGCGATAAGCTGGAGGGACCTGTCCAACCGAAGGGAACTCCCGCCTCGTGACCTACGTCATCGCCCTCCCGTGCGTGGATGTGAAAGACCGAGCCTGTATCGACGAATGCCCCGTCGACTGCATCTACGAGGGCGATCGGATGCTGTACATCCACCCCGACGAGTGCGTCGACTGCGGTGCGTGCGAGCCGGTCTGCCCCGTCGAGGCGATCTACTACGAGGACGACCTGCCGGAGAAGTGGGGCGACTACTACAAGGCGAACGTGGAGTTCTTCTCCGAGGTCGGTTCGCCCGGCGGTGCCTCGAAGGTGGGTGTGATCCACCACGACCACGCGGTGATCACCGCGCTTCCGCCGCAGGGCCCCGCGGCCTAGCGGCATGCCGCTGCAGCTGCCCGACTTTCCCTGGGATTCGCTCGAGCCGTTCTCGGCCCGTGCCAGATCCCACCCTGAGGGCATCGTCGACCTCTCGGTCGGCTCACCCGTCGACCCGACACCCGCCATCATCCGGGAATCCCTCGCCGAGGCGACGGACGCACACTCGTACCCCGCGACCGCGGGCAGCGTTGCGCTGCGTGAGGCGATCGTCTCCTGGTACGCCCGCCGGCGCGACGTCACCGACCTGAGCGTCGCGAACGTCCTGCCGACCATCGGTTCCAAGGAGCTCATCGCGGGGCTCGCACTCTGGCTCGGCCTCGGGCCCGGGGATGTCGTGGTGCAGCCCGCTCGCGCCTACCCGACGTACGCGGTGGGCGCCGCGCTCGTCGGCGCGACCGTCGTCGCCAGTGACGACCCGGCCGAGTGGCCGGAGGGCACCAGGCTGATCTGGATCAACAGCCCGGCAAACCCTGACGGCCGGATCATGGATGTCGCGCAGCTCCGCACCGCGGTGGCCCGGGCACGCGAACTCGGGGCGATCATCGTCAGCGACGAGTGCTATGCGGAGCTGGCCTGGGAGGCCCCGTACACGACCGCCGAGGGCCGAACGATCGCGACCCCCAGCATCCTCGACCCGCGGGTGATCGCGGGCGACCGCAGCTCGGTGCTCAGCGTGTACTCGCTCAGCAAGCAGTCGAACCTGGCGGGCTACCGCGCCGGCTTCGTCGCGGGCTGCAGCGACCTCATCGCCGAACTCTTGGCGGTGCGCAAGAACCTCGGTCTGATGCCGCCGGCACCCGTGCAGGTGGCGATGGCCACGGCCCTCGGGGACGACGAGCACGTCGACGCGCAGCGCTCCCTGTACCGGGCACGCCGCGACCTGCTGAAGCCGGCGGTCGAGGCCGCAGGGCTGCGCGTGGACGACAGCGAGGGCGGCCTGTACCTCTGGGCGACCGCGGGGGAGAACGCGTGGACGACCGTTGCGCGCCTGGCCGACCTCGGCATCCTGGTCGCTCCCGGAACGTACTATGGCGACGAATCCTCGCAGCACGTGCGGATCGCGCTCACGGCGACCGACGAGGCGATCGCGACGGCGGTCGCACGGTTGGCTACTCTCTCCAACTGACCTCGCTCCGCGTTGGCGAATGCGACGATGGACGCCCCTCCCCTTTAGGCTGTAGCCGTGAACGATGCTGTCAACGACGCCCAGAAGGCGACCCTCAGTTTTCCCGGCGGGACCGCGGAGTTTCCGATCCGTCCGAGTGTCGATGGTGCATCCAGCATCGACATCTCCACGCTGACCAAGCAGACCGGGCTCACCACGCTCGATTACGGCTTCGTCAACACGGCCGCCACGAAGAGTGCGATCACGTACATCGACGGTGACGCGGGCATCCTGCGCTATCGCGGGTACGCCATCGAGGATGTCGCGGCGAACTCCACCTACCTCGAGACCGCGTGGCTGCTCATCCACGGCTCGCTGCCGACGCCCTCGGAACTGTCCGGCTTCGAGGATCGCGTTCGGCGGCACACCCTGCTGCACGAGGATCTGCGCCGGTTCTTCGACGCGCTGCCGCACACCGCACATCCGATGTCCGTGCTGTCGAGCGCGGTGTCCGCGCTGTCGACGTATTACGAAGACTCGCTCAGCATCCACGACCCCGAACAGGTCGAGCTGTCGACCATCCGTCTGCTGGCGAAGCTGCCGGTGATCGCCGCCTACGCGCACAAGAAGAGCCTCGGACAGGCCTTCCTCTACCCCGACAACAGCCTCAGCTTCGTCGACAACTTCCTCAAGCTGAACTTCGGCACGATGGCGGAACCCTACGAGGTGAACCCCGTCGTGTCGAAGGCGCTCGAGCGTCTGCTGATCCTGCACGAAGACCACGAGCAGAACGCGTCGACGTCGACGGTGCGGCTCGTCGGCTCGACCCAGGCCAACATCTTCGCCTCGATCTCGGCCGGCATCAACGCCCTGTACGGCCCCGCCCACGGCGGCGCCAACGAGGCGGTGCTCACCATGCTGCAGCAGATCAAAGACAGCGGCGAGTCGGTGGAGAAGTTCGTCGAGCGGGTGAAGAACAAGGAAGACGGCGTGCGGCTCATGGGCTTCGGCCACCGCGTCTACAAGAACTTCGATCCCCGCGCGAAGCTGGTGAAGGAGAGCGCCGACGAGGTTCTCGCTGCGCTCGGGGTGCAGGACGACCTGCTCGACATCGCCAAGGAGCTCGAGGCGGTCGCCCTGGCTGACGACTACTTCATCCAGCGCAAGCTGTACCCGAACGTCGACTTCTATACCGGCGTCATCTACAAGGCGATGGGGTTTCCCCCGCGGATGTTCACCGTGCTCTTTGCGATCGGACGCCTGCCCGGCTGGATCGCGCACTGGCGCGAGATGAACCAGGACCCGGCGACCAAGATCGGCCGCCCGCAGCAGCTCTACATCGGCGAACCCGAGCGTGCCTGGCCGACCGCGTAGGCACCGCCACGGTCATGTGGGTTGAGTGGCGCGGGCGCTCTGGCGCGTTCGCGTGTCGGCGCATCGTCCTTCGCCCTCCGCGACCTCCTTCTATCCAATGAGCGGTGTCGTTCTGACCTCGTTCTGCACGAAATGAAGGAATGCTCGTCGTGACCCTCGGCGATTCCAGGAGGAGAGGTGGCTCGCGAGTGAGTGATTCCTTCATTTCGCACGGAAGGGGCGGGTGGGACGCGCGGCTCACGACCGTGCTGCTCGTCGCCGCGGGGGTGCTCGTCGTGCTGCTCGTGCCCGCATCGATCGTCACGGGAATGGTGAGTGATTCTTGCGGGTCGGGGCTGTGTGACTTCGGTCTCATTGAGTTCGCCGGGTGGTTCGCCTTGCTGGGGATTCCTGCAGCGTTCATGCTGTCGCTCGTGCTGACTCTCTGGACGCGCCGGCGGGGACGAAAGACCTGGTGGACTGGTCTGGTGGCGGTCGGAGCGGTGAGTGGCTCGTTCATGCTTGGCGTGGCGCTCCTCTACGCGGGAGTCGGGATTCCCCTCTTCCCCTGAACGGCGATATCCGCAGCTCGCTACGGAGCCTGTCGCCCCAACACTCCGCCGCCTCAATCCTTGCGGCACCCACGCCCCGCCACACGGGTTGCTCCGTCAGCACCAAATGCCCGCTCTCTGCGAAATGCTCTCTGCGAAATGAAGGAAGATCGCGGCTCTCCTGTAGGCCGCCGCACCGCTCCCGGTCGAGAGCCACCCCGCTTCCTTCATTTCGCACCGGCGTACGGTGCGAGGCACCCACCTCTAGAGCGGTCATGGCACGTGGTCACCACGGGCGACCGCCGCGAGAACAGAGGCTTTCACCTCGGCCCATGAGCTCATGACCTGTCTGTAGCTGAATCTCAGCACCCGGTAGCCCCGTGCCGAGAGACGGGCGTCGCGCCGGCGGTCTGCTTCGAACTGCTCTGGGTCAGAGTGATACGCCCAACCGTCGATCTCGATGACCAGCCGCGACCCGATCAGGATGTCCACTCGGCCAACGCCGGAGATTTTCACCTGGATGCGTGGCTCGAGCCCCAGGCGCTGCAGCCGGAATCGAACCAGAGACTCGGTGATCGATTCGGATCGAGGATCGACCTGTTCGAGCAGGGCGCGCAACCGCTCCGGTGCGCGCTCGATCTGGCGCATCCACTGTGCCCGACTGACCAGCCCTTTTCGGATTGCCGAGTCTGCCGCTGCCACCACGCGTTCCGGCGTCTGACAGCGAATCATGTCGCGCAGGCAGCCGAGCGGCGACGTCGCGAACCGGCTGTCATCCGCGGTCGGAGTCGTCCAGTGCACGATCGTGTCGCCGTCGCCGTCGCCGTCGCCGTCGCCGTCGCCGTCGCCGCTCGAGCGGAGCCGGACATCCTTATCGAATCGCGTCCGCAGTCGCACGCTGTTTCTCGCGACGTCGACATGAAGGTGACCGCGGTGGGTAACCCACATGCCGTGCGCGGCGGCGGCAGACACGCAGCCGACTTTCCCGCCCACTCGAAACGCCTCGAGCAGCGCAGCGGGCGTGTCGGGCAAGCAGTACCAGCCTTGCCGGACACGGGTGATCTGCTCGCTGGCGACAGCTCGACTCAGGGAACGCGAACTCCAGCCTCGCTTCAGCAATTCGTGGGTCGCGGCCACGCCGCCCAGGCTGGTTATGTCGTCGGCAATAGTCATGCCGGAAGGGTGAGCGCTCCCGCAGCCGCGCGCACGACCGATCAACCCCGCGGTGGATAACCGGGCCCGCCCGTGCGAAATGAAGGAGAAGAACGGATGTCCGGGCCGCATCCCCCCGATAGCCACCCGTTCGACACGGAAAGTTCCTTCATTTCGAACCGGAGGGGTCAGCTGCAGGGACCGCGGCGCAGCGGGAGGGCGCGGCGCAGCGGGGAGGGCGCGCCGTTGCGGGGAGGGCGCGGCGCAGCGGGGACCGTGGCGCAGCGGGGAGGGCGCGGCGCAGCGGGTTGGACGGGCGGTGTGCCCGCGACGGCCGCTACGCGTGCAGGGCGGCGTTCAGCGTGATGCCGCGGCCGTCGCGAGCGAGTACCTCGACCGCGCCGGTGAGCGAGTTGCGGCGGAACAGCAGATTCGGCACCCCCGACAGCTCGACGGCCTTGATCGTGCGCTGCTCGCCACCGCCGAGCAGGGTCACCTTCGTGCCGGCGGTGACGTAGAGGCCGGCCTCGACGATGGAATCGTCGCCGATGGCGATCCCGATGCCGGAGTTGGCGCCGAGTAGGGCGCGAGCGCCGACCGAGACGCGTTCGGTGCCGCCGCCCGACAGGGTGCCCATGATCGACGCGCCGCCGCCGACATCCGCCCCATCGCCGACGACGACGCCCTGCGAGATGCGGCCCTCGACCATGGAGGTACCGAGCGTGCCGGCGTTGAAGTTGACGAAGCCCTCGTGCATCACCGTGGTGCCGGGGGAGAGGTATGCGCCGAGGCGCACGCGGGACGCGTCGGCGATGCGTACTCGCGTGGGCGTGACGTAGTCGAGCAGGCGCGGGAACTTGTCGATTCCGTGGGTGGCGATGCCGGCCCGCTGCAGCAGCGGGCGCAGTCGATCGAAGTCGGCCGGATGCACGGGGCCCGCGTTGGTCCAGGCGACGATCGGCAGCTGGCCGAAGATGCCGTCCAGGTTGATCGTGTTCGGCTCGACCAGCAGATGGCTGAGCAGGTGTAGGCGCAGGTAGGCGTCCGAGGTTGTCGCCGGGGCGGCATCCAGGTCGATCTGCACGGTCACGAAGTCGACGTGCACGCCCCGTCGCGGGTCGCTGCCGATGAGCGGCTCGAGGCTGGTCGGGGAGATGTACGGGTCGCGGCCCGACGGGATCGGCCCGAGCGCGGGCTGCGGGTACCAGGTGTCGAGCACCGTGCCGTCGTCGGTGATCGTGGCGAGTCCGTAACCCCAGGCGCTGCGTTCAGTCATGCCCCCAGGGTAGCGGCGGCCCGGCCTCGGTAAACTCGGCCCGTGACCTCCCGTGACCTCGAAATCCCCGCACTCGATCTGGCCGCGAGCTCGCTCGAGATCACCCGAGCGCTCTGCGATATCCCCTCCGTCTCCGGCGACGAGGCGACGATCACCGCGGCGATCATCCGCTCGCTCGAGGGGCTCGATCATCTCGAGGTGCTGCGGGATGCCGACACCGTCGTCGCCCGCACCACCCTAAGTCGCGGCCGCCGGGTGCTCATCGCCGGCCACACCGACACCGTGCCGATCAACCACAACCTGCCGACCCGCGTCGAGACGGATGCCGGGGTCGACTACCTCTGGGGTCGCGGCACCGTAGACATGAAGGCCGGTGTCGCGGTGCAGCTGAAGCTCGCCGCGGAGCTCACCGACCCGCCGGTCGACATCACCTGGATCTGGTACGACCACGAGGAGGTCGACTCCGACCTCAACGGCCTCGGTCGAGTCGCCCGCACCCGGCCCGACCTGCTTGCCGGTGACTTCGCCATCCTGGGCGAACCGACGAACGCCCAGGTGGAGGGCGGCTGCAACGGCACCATGCGCGCCGAGATCCGCCTGACCGGCCTGCGGGCACATTCCGCCAGGGCCTGGGTCGGCTCGAACGCCATCCACGCCGCCGCTCCCGTGCTCGACATCCTCGCCGCCTATGAACCCGCGCAGGTCGAGGTCGACGGCCTGGTCTATCGCGAGGGTCTCAACGCGGTGCTCATCTCCGGCGGCGTCGCCACCAATGTCATCCCCGACGAGTGCGTCATCACGGTGAACTACCGCTTCGCGCCCGACAAGAGCGCCGCGGATGCCGAGGCCCACCTGCGCGAGACCTTCGCCGGTTTCGATGTGGTCGTCACCGACTCCGCGGAGGGAGCCCGGCCGGGACTCACCGATCCACTGGCGCTGGACTTCGTCGCGGCGGTGGGCGGCGAGGCCAAGCCCAAGTACGGCTGGACGGACGTCGCCCGCTTCTCGGCCCTCGGCATCCCCGCCGTCAACTACGGCCCCGGCGACCCACTGCTGGCCCACGCCGACGACGAGCGCGTCGCGGTCTGGCAGATCGCCGAGTGCGAGCGCGGACTGCGGGCCTGGCTGACCGGTCGTGAGTGACGCGGCGCTGAGCGAGGTGACCGAGGTCTCCGCGGCGGGCGTCGCCGAGCCCGCACGCATCGCCCGCCGCCACGTCGCCGTGCGCTACCGCCTGACGCCGTGGTGGGTGCGGGTCGCGGCCATCTGGGCGCTGTCGCGAATCGTCACCACGGGCCTGCTCTTGCTGTTCGCCTCCTGGCAGGGCCGCAGCTACTGGACCGGACCGCACCCCGGGTACCTCGATTTCGCCCAGCTCTGGGACAGCACCTGGTATCACTACGTCGCCGTGTCGGGCTATCCGCCGAGCCTGCCGGTGGATGCCGCCGGGCATGTCACCCAGAACTCCTGGGCCTTCCTTCCGGCCTATCCGATACTCGTGCGCTTCCTGATGACGGTGACGACGCTGCCCTGGAATGTGCTCTCCGTGGTCGTGTCGCTGGCGTTCTCGCTGGCCGCAGCGCTGGTGTTCTTTCGGCTGATGCGGCACGTGCTGCCGGCGGGGACGGCGCTATTCGCCGTAGTGCTGTTCTGCGCGGCACCGCTCTCGCCCATCCTGCAGGTGTCGTACGCCGAGTCGATGTTCCTCTTCCTGGTGGCGCTCGCCGGGCTCACGAGGCCGGGATTGCTCGCTCTCGCGCTGACCCTCGGGCTGCACGTCATCCTGCGCTGGCACAGCCGGGCGCGCGACCCCTTCCCGGTGCGTGAGCGGGTGCTGGCCATCGCGATCACGCTGTTCACCGGATTCGTGGGAATCGCCTGGCCGCTTCTGGCCTGGATGGTCACGGGTGAGCCCGCTGCATATACGGACACCGAACTCGCCTGGCGCGCGGATTACATCGGCTACCAGAGCCTGCTTCCCTTCACCTCGTGGTTTCAGGCAGCGGGATTCTGGGCGGGCCAGTGGCACCTCGGCTGGTGGGCCTATCCGCTGGTCGTGTTGATTGTCGCCGGATTCGGCGCTCTGCTGTTCGTGCCGGCCGTTCGACGCCTGGGGCCGGACCTGAGACTCTGGCTCGCCAGTTACGGGCTGTACCTCTTCGCCGTGTTCTTTCCGCAGTCGAGCACATTCCGCCTGTTGGTGCCGCTGTTTCCCCTGCTCGGCGCGGCAGCCGTGCCGAAGGCTCTCTGGTATCGCATCACGCTGGTCGTGCTCTGCGTCGCCGGGCAGTTCGGCTGGCTGTACATCTGCTGGTGGTCGAATGGTTACGACTGGACTCCGCCGTAACCCACAACCGTGACCGAGACTGCGCGATTCGCGCCCCACCGGCGCGTCGCCTAGACGCCCCCGTTTTCGGGTTCACGCGCGGGTGCGGGATAATGGAGGTTATTCCACGAAAGGGGATTCACCATGGCAGCCATGAAGCCGAGGACTGGGGACGGACCAATGGAGGCTGTTAAGGAGGGGCGTCTCATCATCGTGCGCGTTCCGCTCGAAGGTGGGGGCCGTCTGGTGGTCTCGGTCAACGATGCCGAGGCCAGAGAACTCCACGACGCACTCGCAGGAGTCGTCGCAGCATCCGCATAGCGCGGGGCTGCATCAGCGTTTCGTCAGCTGCAGCAATCCGTCACCCACAGGTGACAGTGCACTGATCACGGCGTCAGAGGTCGCGATCTCTCTCAGCAGGGAACGGAAGCCGGTCACGGTCTCCCCCCGCTGAGCGGGATCCGCGACCTTGTCGTGCCACAGCGCGTGCGGAACGAGCACAATGCCGCCCGGACGGGCGAGACGCAGCGCATGCTCCACGTATTCGATGACGGACTGCGGGTCGGCGTCGACCAGCACGATGTCGTACGAGCCCTCGTTCATGCGCGGCAGCACCTCGAGCGCACGCCCCGTGATGAGGCGGATGCGGTTGCTCGGGATGCCCGCGGCCAGAAACGCGGAGCGCGCGGAATCCTGGTGGTCGGTCTCGTAGTCGATCGAGGTGAGGGTCGCGCCCGGCGCACCGGTCAGCATCCACAGTCCGCTCACGCCGACCCCGGTGCCGATCTCGATGATGTTGGTCGCGCGGGCGGCAGCAGCGACGAGCGCCAACTGCGCTCCTGTCGCGGGGCTGATGGCATCGACGCCGAGCTCGACGGAGTGCTGCCGTGCGTCCACGATCTCCGGTCGTTCGACGACGAACTCTTCCGCGAACTTCCAGCTCGAATCTTTGTCTGACACCTGCACTCCTTGCTCGGTACCCCAGCGTAGAGGAGGTGTCCACCCACGAGCGGTTAGTCTGAACGGGTGTTGGGACTCACCTTCGACAAGTTGCTCGTGATCGCCGTGATCGCGGTCTTCGTCGTCGGCCCGCAGCGCCTTCCCGCCTACGCGGCGAAGCTCGCGCACATCGTCCGCGCGCTGCGCGACATGGCCAACGGGGCCAAGGATCGACTGCGCGACGAGATGGGTCCGGAGTTCGACGACGTCGACTGGCAGAAGCTCGATCCGCGGCAGTACGACCCGCGTCGCATCATCCGTGACGCCCTCTTCGATGATGAACCGGCGCCCGCGGTCGCCGTGGTCCGGCCCCCGAGCTCCGACTCCGCAGCGGTGAAGCGCAGCCGGCAGATGGCCGACGGTGTGCCGACACCCTTCGACAGCGAAGCGACCTGAGCTATCGCCGCCGTAGCGCCTTCAGGGTGCGCAGCAGCGTGATCATCAGCGGGCCCATCTTCGCGAACTCGGCTCCGGTGCGGGGCAGCGTCATGATGCCGATCACCGCCGAGATCGTGCGTGGTTCGACGAAGCGCAGCAGGCCCTCCGGACCGTTACGCCGCCCGACGCCGGAATCCTTCATGCCGCCCATCGGGGCATCGACCGAGGGCAGGCTGGCGCGGAATCCCTCGTTGACGTTGACGCTTCCCGCGTCGAGAAACTCGGCGATGTGGATGCCGTGCCGCACCGAACCGCTGAACACCGAGGCGTTGAGGCCGTAGTTCGTGTCGTTGGCCTGAGCGATCGCGTCGTCGATGGTGTCCACGACCGTGATCGCGACGACGGGACCGAAGGTCTCCGCGCGGGAGCAGGCCATCGCATCGGTGACCCCGGTGAGCACGGTGGGTTCGTAGAACAGCGGGCCGAGGTCGGGGCGCGCCGTACCGCCGGCCAGGAGGGTGGCGCCGTGGGCGAGCGCGTCGGCGACGTGAGCCTCGACTCGCTCGAGTTGGAGGGGAAGCGCGAGGGAGCCGACATCCGTCGAGTAGTCATAGGCCGGTCCCTGCTTCAGCGCCTTCGTGCGGGCGACGAACTCGGCCGTGAACTCGTCCGCGACAGCCCGATGCACGTAGATGCGCTCGATCGAGGTGCAGAGTTGCCCCATGGACGAGAAGCATCCGTAGACCGCGTTCCGCGCGGCGCTCTTCGGGTCGGCGTCGTCGAGCACGAGCATCGGGTTCTTGCCGCCGAGTTCGAGCGACGCGCCGATGAGCCGCTTCGCCGCCTGCTCGGCGACCGTGCGCCCGGTGGCGGTGGAGCCGGTGAAGCAGACGTAGTCGCTCTCGTCGATCACGGCCCCGCCGATGCTCGCTCCGTCGCCGGCGACGACGGTCCAGACGGCTTCGGGCACGCCGGCATCGATGAACGCCCGGCGCGAGGCGAGGATGCTCAGAGCGCCCTGATTGTCGGCCTTCTGCAGCACCGCGTTGCCCGCGGCGAGGGCCGGGATGACATCGAACAGTGACAGGCTGAGCGGGTAGTTCCACGGGGTGATGACCCCGACCAGCCCCTTCGGCTGATAGCCGACACGGGTGGTGACGACGAGCGGAATCGCCGCGTGGCGGCGCCGGGTGCGCAGCACACTCCGAGCGGTGAGCGCGTAGTAGCGGGTGGTGGTCGCGCCGACGAAGACCTCCTCGAAGGCCTGCCCACGCGTCTTGCCGGTCTCCGCTTGCACGCAATCCATGAGCGCGTCGCGTCGTTCGAGCAGCAGGTCATGCGCGCGCAGCAGCACCCGGCGGCGGTGATCGAAGCCGGCCGCCTGCCATTCGCGACGGGCGAGGCGTCCGCGGGCCGCGGCATCCGTCACGTCGTGGCGGCTGCTCTGCGGCACATCGTGGAGCTTTTCACCCGTGAACGGTGCGAAGACGGGCGCGGTGTTGCCGCTCGACGAGAGGATGTCGCGGTCGAGTTCGTCGATGAACGGCCGTGCGGGCTGGGCTCCGGGCATGCCTCATCCTATGGCGAGGGCGGCTCGACCGTGCGATGCTCCGCCACGACCTGTGCGGCGACGGTGCGCAGCGCCTCGACGACCAGGCGAACGGATGGCCGCTCGGCTCGGTCCGGACGCATCAGCGCCGAGATCTGCCGCACCGCCCGCACGCCCGACAGCGGTCGTGTGGTGAGCCCGTTCTCGTGGTCACGGGTAGTGAAGCGGGGGAGGATCGCGATGCCGTGTCCGCTGCCGACGAGCACCTCGACGATGCCGTTGTCGACGAACCGTTGCCCGATCTTGGCCGGCTCACCGGTGATCGCCTCGAGTTGGCGCAGGATGCGGTCGTAGGGAAATCCCTTCGGCACCCCGATCCACGTCTCGCCCATGAGGTCTTTCGCCGACAGGCTCGCCTTCGCGGCCAGAGGATGTCCCTCCGGAAGGGCGACGTCGAGCGGCTCCTCCATGAGCCTCACTACCGCAAGGCCGCGCTCACGCCAGATCGGCTGCATGCCGGGGGAGTCGGCGAGCACGATGTCGAAATCGGGGGTGAGGTCGGCGAAGTCGGGCAGCACCGCGTCCTGGTCGGATGCGACGAGCGTCAGGCCGGGGATCTCGGCGACCGCGTCGAGCAGGCCCGGCAGGAGCATCTGACCGCCGGTGGGGAAGGTCGTCAGGGTGACCTCACCGCGGGGTGCCTGCTTGAAATCAGCCCAGAGCGCGTCCGCGCGCTCCAGGGCGATGGCGACATCCGTGGCGGTCTGGGCGAGCATGCGTCCCGCTCCGGTGAGCTGGATACCTCGACCCGAACGCTCCGTGAGGGGGATGCCGGCCTCCCGCTCGAGCACCTTCAGCTGCTGCGACACCGCCGACGAGGTGCGATTCGTCGCCTGCGCGACGGCGGTGATGCTGCCGCGTTCCGCGAGCTCTCTGAGCAGTTCCAAGCGTCGAACATCCATGAAGCAAAACTACACTTTCGCAGCAGAACTATTTGATTGTGCTAAAGCCTTTCGCGGAGTGGAATTGAGCTATTCACCACCACTAGACCCGAGGTTCTCCCATGCTGTTCATCTCCATCGTTCTCGCCGCCGTCTCTATCTGGGCCATCGTTGGAACCATCGTCGCCGCCAGCCGCGACGGCTACCGTCGCGTGCCGTCGCACCGCTGAGAAAGAGTTGGTTGAGTAGCGCCCGAGGAACGAGGACGCGTATCGAAACCAGCCCCGTGGCGGGTTTCGATACGGCTGCTCCTTTGTCGCTGCCTACTCAACCAACGAATTAGCTAGCGCACGCTGAAGCCGAGCTTGCGTCCGGCAAGCCCGCGCCCGAGTGAGACCAGCGCATCCGCGAGACCCGAGATGGCCACGGCCGCCGGGTCGCGCGGATCAGACAGCACGACCGGTTCCCCGGCATCTCCGCCGGCCCGCAGCGGGATGCTGAGCGGAATCGACGCGAGCACCGGCACGGGTGCGGGGGAGTCGGCTGACAGCCGTCGCGCCACCTCGGCTCCGCCGCCCTCACCGAACAGGTGCAGGATGCCGCCGTCGGGCTGGGCGAGCCCCGCCATGTTCTCGACGACCCCGATCACCCGCTGACCCGTCTGCCGCGCCACGATGGCGCTGCGCTCGGCGACCTCCGCGGCGGCCGGCTGCGGCGTGGTGACGACCAGCACCTCGGCCTGAGGCAGCAGCTGGCCGATCGAGATCGCGACGTCGCCGGTGCCGGGCGGCAGGTCGAGCAGCAGCACGTCGAGATCACCGAAATACACGTCGGTGAGGAACTGCTGGATGGTGCGGTGCAGCATCGGTCCGCGCCACGACACGGCGGCCCCCGCGGCCGTCGAGGTGTCGACGAACATGCCGATCGAGATCACCTTCACCCCGTGGGCGACCGGCGGCAGGATCATCTCGTTCACGCGAGTGGGCTTCGAGCCGGCGATGCCGAGGATGCCGGGAATCGAGAAGCCGAAGACATCCGCGTCGACGAGACCGACCCGCAGGCCGCGTGCGGCCAGGGCGACGGCGAGATTCGCGGTCAGCGTCGACTTGCCGACGCCGCCCTTGCCGCTGGTCACCGCGATCACGCGGGTGAGCGAGTCCGGACCGAACTGCATCGTGCGACCGCGGCCGGCGAGCAGCTTGTCGGTGAGGGCCGCGCGCTCCTCGCGGGTCATCACCTGCAGGTCCACCGCGACGGAGGTGACTCCGGGCACTCCGGCGACGGCCGTGCTGACCTCGCGCTCGATGGTGTCGGCGGCCGGGCATCCGACGATCGTCAGCTTGATCTGAACGAATGCCGCCCCCGACTCGTCGACGGACACCGGGCCGACCATGTCGAGCTCGGTGATCGGGCGGCGGATCTCCGGGTCGATGACGCGGGCGAGCGCGGCGAGGACCGACGCGTGCTCAGGCACCGGGCTTGTCGTCCGCGGTCTTGTCCTTCTCCAGCTCCTCGAGCAGGGAGCGCAGTTCGGCGCGGATGAAGTCCTTGCTGGCCAGGTCACGCACGGCGAGACGCAGCGCCACCACCTCGCGGGCGAGGTACTCGGTGTCGTTGAGATTGCGCTCGGCACGCTGGCGGTCCTGTTCGAACTGCACCCGATCGCGGTCGTCCTGACGGTTCTGCGCGAGCAGGATCAGCGGGGCGGCGTAGGAGGCCTGCAGCGACAGGATGAGGGTGAGCAGGGTGAAGTTGGTCCTGCTCGGGTCGAACTGTGCCGCGGGCGGTGCCGAGGAGTTGTAGACCAGCCACACGACGACGATCACCGTCATGCCGACGAGGAAGTACGAGGTGCCCATCGCGCGGGCGAAGCCCTCGCTGAAACGACCCACGCGGTCGCCGCCGCCGAACCGGCTACGGAGTCCGGAGCGCAGGCCCTTGGGGGAGTCGAGTCCGGGTTCAGAGCGACCGGCCATTGGGCTGCCTCCTTCCGGCAGAAGCGACTATCGGGATCGTGCGGGTATCGGTCGGAACGACCGGGTCGTCGTCGTGACTTCGCCAGTCGTCGGGCAGCAGATAGTCGAGGACATCGTCAATGGTCACCACCCCGACCAGTCGATGGTTGTCGTCGACGACGGGCACCGAGACCAGGTTGTAGCTGGCGAGGGTGCGCGCGACCTCGGCAGCGGATGCGCTGACGTTGACCGGCTCGAGCCGCTGGTCGAGCAGGGTGCCGAGGCGTTCGTTCGGCGGGTAGCGCAGCATCCGCTGGAAGTGCACCATCCCGAGGAAGCGACCGGTCGGTGGCTCGTAGGGCGGCAGGGTGACGCAGACCGCGGCGCCGAGGGCCGGGGCGAGCTCGTGCCGACGGATGAGCGCGAGACCCTCCGCCACCGTGGCGTCGGCCGACACGATGATCGGCTCCGTCGTCATGAGGCCACCGGCGGTGTCGGGGGCGTAGAGGAGGAGCATGCGCACGTCCTCCGCCTCCTCGGGCTGCATCAGATCGAGGAGTGCCTCGCCACGCTCGTCGGAGAGTTGGGCGATGAGGTCGGCCGCGTCATCCGGCTGCATCTGGTCGAGCACATCGGCGGCGCGTTCATCGTCGAGTTGGTTCAGGATGTCGACCTGCTCGCCCTCTGGCATCTCCTCGAGCACATCGGCCAGGCGCTCGTCGCTCATCTCCTCCGCCACCTCGAGCATGCGGGCCTCGGGCAGATCCAGCATGGCGTTGGCGAGGTCGGCGGGGAGCAGGTCTTCGTAGGTGGCGAGCAGCTGCGTGGCGGACTGGGCCTCGCCGGTCTCGCGCTCGCGGACATCCGCCCACTTGGCGAACCGGGTCTGGCCCTTGGCGAAGGGGGAGGAGCTGGTCTTGGGCAGGCGGATGAACAGGTCGCTGACCGCCCAGTCACCCTGCGCGTTGTCTTCGATGGCGACGTCTTCGATCACCGCGGTGCCGGAGCCATCGACGAGGGTGACCCGGCGTCCGAGCACCTCGGCGATGATGCGGACCTCGCCACCGCGCTGCTCGAACCGGCGCAAATTGATGAGCCCGGTGGTGATGATCTGGCCGGATCCGATGCTGGTCACCCGACCGATGGAGAGGAAGATGTGGCGGCGCCCGGGAACTTCGACGACGAAGCCGATGACCCGCGGAGCCTCCTTGCTGCGGTAGACGACGATGACGTCGCGCACCCGCCCGACCTTGTCGCCTGCGGGGTCGAAAACGGAGCACCCGGCCAGTCGGGCGACGAAGACTCTCGTGGCGCTCACGCCTTCTAACTTAGACCTTCGACACCCGCCCCTTGCCCTATGCCCACGGGGGCGGAGGATAATGTCGCGCATGAGCAACCAGAGCGCCTTCGGACCCCGTGCCCGCCTCCAGCCGTCGATCCCCAAGGGCGATGTGCTCGGGTCGTACGACACCTACCCCGAGGCTCAGCAGGTGGTCGACCGACTTGCACACGGCGACCTGGACGTGAGCCAGATCTCGATCGTCGGCAGCGATCTGAAGACGGTGGAGCGCGTCACCGGCCGGCTGAGCTATGGTCGCGTCGCCGGGGCCGGGGCGGCCAGTGGCGCCTGGTTCGGTCTGTTCTTCGGCGTGCTGTTGACCTTCGTGCTCCCGTCGGCGAACGTGCTGCTCTACGCTCTGGCGGCCGTCGCTATCGGCGCGGGTTTCGGCATCCTGTTCGGCCTCGCCTCCTATGCGATCACGCGCCGCACGCGGGACTTCACCTCCACCCATCAGGTGCTGGCGAGCCGCTACGAGGTCATCGTCGCTCCCACTCTCACCCTGCGCGCGCAGGAGATCCTGGCGAAGCCCGAGGCGCAGTAGCGCACAATCCGCATCGACTCGGCGATGGGTGTTGCCATGCCGCAGTCATGACACCGCATTTCGCCGAATGGATGACCGCCGGTGCACCTCCGCGCGGGATGTGCGCGATCGCTTGACATTCGGCAAGCAATCTCCGTAGCCTGACCTTGGTTCGTGAGAGCGCTCTCACAGTGATCGAGAGAGCGCTCTCTTTCCCTTACCAGTCCACGCATACAAAGGAGTTTTCCGTGAACTTTTCGCGACGCACGAAGATCGGGGCCGTCATCGCCGGCGCCGCCGCGATCGCCCTTCTCGCCACCGGCTGCAGCAGCGGTGGATCAGGCTCGTCGGATGCATCCGGCACCACCATCAAGTACTGGGCCAGCAACCAGGGCACGAGTCTCGCGAACGACAAAGAGGTTCTCACCCCGGTGCTGAAGAAGTTCGAGAAGGAGACCGGCATCAAGGTCGACCTCGAGGTGGTCGGCTGGAACAACCTGCAGAATCGCATCAACACCGCCGTCACCTCCGGCGCGGGCCCGGACGTCACCAACATCGGCAACACCTGGGCGCCGTACCTGCAGGCGACCGGGGCGTTCCTGCCGTACGACTCGGCGAACATGAAGGCGATCGGTGGCAAAGACAAGTTCGTCGCCACCGCACTCGCCACCGGCGGCCAGGAGGGCAAGGCGCTCACCTCGGTCCCGCTCTACGGACTCGCCTATGGCCTGTACTACAACAAGAAGATGTTCGCCGACGCCGGCCTGACCCCGCCCACCACCTGGGAGGAGATGGTCGCCGATGCGAAGAAGCTGACCACTCCGAGCGTCTGGGGAATGGGCCTGGAGGCGGGCAGCTACACCGAGAACGTGCACTTCGCCTTCATCACCGCATCCCAGAACAAGGCCAGCTTCTTCAAGGGCGAGAAGGCCGACTTCACCCAGGACGGCGCGGTCGACGGCGTGAAGCGCTACCTCGACCTGATGCAGACCGACAAGGTGGTCGACCCCTCGAACGCCCAGTACACGACGGGCACCGAGGCCAGCGCCGACTTCGCCAAGGGCAAGGTGGCGATGATCATCAACCAGGACAACGCCAACGCACTGCTCGAGTCGAACGGCATGAAGGCCGACGCCTATGGCGTCGTCGCGATTCCGGCGCCGGTGGGAGGCAAGAAGATCTCCAGCGGCATCCAGGGCATCAACATCTCGATCTACAAGAACACCAAGCACAAGGATGCCGCGCTCAAGTTCGTGAAGTACATGACGAGCGCCGCCACCCAGGACGTGCTCGGCAAGCCCTACGTGTCGATCCCGGTGCTGAAGGACGTCAAGCCGACCTTCACCGATGACCCGGCTCTCGCCAAGACGTTCCAGGACATCTACAACGACGCCTCGGCGCCGTACCCGCTGGTGCCGCTCGAGGGCGCGTTCGAGACCAACGTCGGTAACGCGGTCAACAACCTCTTCGCGACGATCGCCACCGGTGGAACGGTGTCGACCTCGGATGTGAAGAAGGCGCTGCAGACGGCAGAAGACAAGACGAACGCGGCGGGCTAGCCCCGTCGACCGGGGGTGTCCGCCCGAGAGCGGACGCCCCCGGACCTCCGTCAGATCCGTAGTGCAACGAAAGGAGTCGTGACATGGCCGTCATGACAGATCCGCCGAGGCTGGCGACCCCGCCGCCCCTCGGAGTGAAATCCCCCGAACCCAAGAAGCGACGCACGGCCGGATGGTGGCTCCCGTTCGTGCTGATCGCCCCGGCAGTCGTGCTGGAACTCGTCATCCACGTCATCCCGATGGTGGTCGGCGTCTGGATGAGCTTCATCAAGCTCACCCAGCTCTACATCGCCAACTGGTCCGCAGCACCGTTCCTCGGCTTCGGCAACTACGAAGTCGCCCTCGACTTCAGCGGCGCGCAGGGCAAGGCCCTGGTGCAGTCCTTCCTCACCACCGTGCTCTTCACCGTGCTGGTGGTCGGCATCTCCTGGGTGTTCGGGATGGCCGCAGCGGTCGCCCTGCAGCGCTCCTTCTGGGGTCGTGGACTGCTCCGCACGCTCTTCCTCATCCCCTACGCGGTGCCGATGTACGCCGGCATCATCGCCTGGAAGTTCATGTTCCAGCAGCAGACCGGGGCGATCAACACCATCCTCACCTCGCTGCACCTCGTCGACCCCGGCCAGAAGCCGTTCTGGCTGATCGGCTCGAACGCGATCGTCTCCGTCGTCGTCGTGGCGATCTGGCGGATGTGGCCCTTCGCCTTCCTCATGCTGATGGCGGGCCTCCAGAGCGTCTCGGAGGATCTCTACGAGGCCTCCGCGCTCGACGGTGCGAAGCCGTTCCGGCAGTGGCGCAGCATCACCCTTCCGGGCCTCGGCCCGGTCAACCGGGTGTTACTGCTGGTGATGTTCCTCTGGACCTTCAACGACTTCAACACCCCCTTCATCCTGTTCGGCGGCAATCAGCCGCCCGCCGGAGACCTGATCTCGATCCACATCTACAACACCTCCTTCGTCAACCTGAACTTCGGTTTCGGCTCCGCGATGTCGGTGCTGTTGCTGCTGTTCCTGCTGCTCGTCACCGGCATCTATCTCTTCATCGGCAACCGGAGGTCAAAAGATGCGTGATTCCGTCGGAATGAAGGCGTTCCGCACGGTGACCATCGTCGTGCTCGGCCTGTTCGTGGTCGTACCGCTCTACGTGATGATCACCTCGGCGCTCAAACCGCTGCAGGATGTCACAGGCCAGTTCACCTGGTGGCCCACCCACCTGACGATCCAGCCCTTCATCGACATCTGGAAGACGGTGCCGCTCGGTACCTACTTCCTGAACAGTCTCATCGTCGCCCTGTCGGCGAGCGTGCTGAGCGTGATCGTGGCGATCTTCGCCTCCTACGCCGTGTCGCGCTGGAAGTTCCGCGGGCGCACCCTGTTCACCACGACGATCCTGTCGACCCAGATGTTTCCCGGGGTGCTGTTCCTGCTGCCGCTCTACCTGATCTTCATCAACATCAACCAGACCTTCGGACTGCAGCTCGTCGGTACCCGCGGTGGGCTGATCATCACCTACCTGACCTTCACCCTGCCGTTCTCGATCTGGATGCTGTCGGGCTACTTCGACAACATCCCGCGCGAGCTCGACGAGGCCGCGAAGGTGGACGGCGCATCCGCCCTCACCACCCTGTTCCGGGTCGTGCTGCCGGTCGCCCGGCCGGGTGTCGTCGCGGTGCTGGTCTACAGCTTCATGACCGCCTGGGGCGAAGTGCTGTTCGCCTCGGTGCTCACCACCCAGGACAGTCGAACACTCGCCGTCGGCCTGGGGGAGTACTCCACCGAGGTCAACGTCTACTGGAACCAGATCATGGCCGCGTCCCTCGTGGTCAGCATCCCCGTCGTTGTGGGCTTCCTGCTCCTGCAGCGCAGTTTCGTCGCAGGACTCAGCGCTGGAGCGGTCAAATAATGACGTCATCACCCATGAACCGGACCTGGCCGAACGGCTTCCTCTGGGGGGCCGCCACCGCGGCGGCGCAGGTGGAGGGAGCCGCCCATGAGGACGGCAAAGAGGATTCCATCTGGGACCACTTCGCCCGAGTGCCCGACGCCGTGCAGAACGGCGACACCCCCGAGGTCGCGGTCGACCAGTACCACCGCGTTCCGCAAGACATCGCCCTGATGACGGAGCTGGGGCTCGACGCCTACCGCTTCTCCACCAGCTGGGCTCGCATCAAGCCGGGTGACCGCGAGGTGAACCAGGCGGGGCTGGACTTCTACAGTCGACTGGTCGATCAGCTGCTGGAGGCGGGCATCCTGCCCTGGCTCACGCTCTATCACTGGGACCTGCCGCAGGCGGTGGAGGACGCGGGCGGCTGGCCGAACCGCGACACCGCCTACCGCTACCTCGACTATGCGAACGTCGTGTATGACGCGCTCGGCGATCGGGTCAGCCACTGGACCACATTCAACGAGCCGCTCTGCTCCTCGCTGATCGGCTACGCGGCCGGCGACCATGCTCCCGGGCGGCAGGAGCCGGCGGCAGCACTCGCCGCGCTGCATCACCAGCACCTCGGTCACGGCCTCGTCGTGCAACGGCTGCGCGAGCGCAGCGCGGCCGACGGCCGTGAACTGCAGCTGGGCATCACGCTGAACCTCACGAACGCGATTCCGGCGGATGCCAGCGACCCGATCGACGTCGACGCGGCCCGTCGTGTCGACGCGCTCTGGAACCGTGCCTTCCTCGATCCCATCCTCGAGGGCAGCTACCCCGACGACCTGATTCAGGATGTCGGCGGGCTCGGCCTCAGCGCGGTCATCCAGCCCGGCGACCTCGAGATCATTCATCAGCCGATCGACTTCCTCGGCGTCAACCACTACCACGACGACGCGGTGAGCGGTCATCCCTCGACCGTGGAGCTGTCGGCAGTGGAGGGTGAGCGCGAGTTCAAGCCGACCGACCGACCGACCAGCTCCGCCGTGGTCGGCAGCGAGTGGGTGAGCTTCCCCCTGCGCGGCCTTCCGCGCACCGCGATGGGGTGGGAGGTCAACCCCGACGGGTTGCGAAAACTGCTGGTCCGCCTGGGCCACGCCTATCCGTCGACCCTGCCGCCGCTCTTCGTCACCGAGAACGGTGCGGCCTACGAGGATGTCGTCAGCGATGACGGGGCGGTGCACGATGTGGAGCGCGCGGCCTACATCACCGACCACATCGCTGCCGTCGGCGCCGCCATCGATGAGGGAGCCGACGTGCGCGGCTACTTCGTCTGGTCGCTACTCGACAACTTCGAGTGGGCATGGGGCTACGGCAAGCGGTTCGGGGTCATCCGGGTGGACTACGACACGTTGGAGCGCACGATCAAGGACAGCGGGCTGCAGTATGCCCGCATCCTGGCCGGCTCCCGCGCGTCGGCGGAGGTCTGACGACTGCCTCTACCATGGAGGCCCGCCCCGGATACCACCCGACATGAGTCCAGGACACGATGACAGAATCCGTTGAGAGCACCGCACCCGGTGACGACATCGCACCGGCGATGGGCGAGCCCACGCTCGCCATGCCGACGTTGGAGATGGTCGCCGCGCTGGCCGGGGTGTCGCGGGCGACGGCGTCGAGGGTGGTCAACGGCTCTCCGAAGGTGGCCAGCGACATCACCGCGGCCGTGCGCAGCGCGATCGAGCAGCTCAACTACGTGCCCAATCGAGCGGCGCGGTCGCTCGCCAGCCGCCACAGCCAGGTGATCGCGCTGGTGATCCCCGAGTCGACCGCGATGGTCTTCGCCGACCCGTTCTTCGCCTCGATCGTGCAGGGGGTGGCGATGTACCTGGCGAACACCGAGTACACGCTCAACATGCTGATCGCCGTCGAGTCGAAGCCGGAGAAGACCCGGCGCTACCTGATGGGCGGCAACGTCGACGGCGCCCTGATCGTCTCGCATCACAGCGGCGACCACTCCTGGGCTCACCTCGAGCGCTCGCTCCCGGTCGTCTTCGCCGGGCGACCGGTGCGCCCCGATCACGACGGTGGCAGCTACTACGTCGGTGTCGATGACGTGGCGGCGGAGCGTGGCGCGGTCGAGCAGTTGTACCGGCGGGGGCGGCGGGCCATCGCCGCCATCGCCGGTCCTCAGGACATGCCGCCCGGCCTCGACCGGTTGCAGGGGTGGCGGCAGGCCGTGATCGAGGCGGGCGCCGACGGAACACTGTTCGAGCTGGGCGACTTCACCCCCGACTCCGGGGCGGACGCCATGCGGCGCCTGCTCGACCGTGGCGTGCCGATCGACGCCGTCGTCGCCGCCAACGACCAGATGGCAGTCGGCGCGTACGTCGCCATTCGGGAGCGCGGGCTCCGCATCCCCGAGGACATCGCCGTGGTCGGCTTCGATGACAACGTGGTCGGCAAGACCGCGCATCCGCCGCTCAGCACCGTCCACCAGCCCTCGGTCGAACTCGGCACCGTGATGACGGACGTGCTGGTGAAGCTGATCGCCGGCGAGCCGGTCGAGCAGGTGACGATCCTGCCCACCCGGCTGGTGGAGCGGGAGTCGAGCTAGGGTGTGAGGATGAATCGAGGGTGGGGCGTCGGTGCCGTGCTCGCGATCGTCGTGTTGTCGCTGACCGCGTGTTCGCCCTCCAGCCCGACCCCAGCTCAGTCGGACGCTGCCGCGCAGAACCGTTCGGCCGCCCATTTCCTCCTGGCTGCAGCGCCAGTCGAGTTGCCTGCGGGCGCGGAATTGATAGGCGACAGAACCGACGACCTCTGTGGCTCGCTCACCAACGATCGCGGTGGCTTTGATGACGCGCACGTCAACGGGTACGAGTGCGTACTGGTCCGACGTGTCGCCGTCGTCGTCCCCGGCTCGGGGTTGAGCGAAGAACCCGTCACGTCGCTCGGCGGGGCATTCGCCGAGGCGAACGGCTACACGTCAGACGAAACGCTGGACGAGGACCCGAAGTGGCACATCGATCTTTCTCTCAACTCCGGTTTCCAACCGATAGAAAGAGGCGACACGCCGCTGCGTCTCGAGGCGAGGGCGTGGGAGATTGCTGATATCACCTCATCGGGTGGAATATTCCCGCTCTACCTGCGCAATGGGACTACCGTCGGTCATGTCGGCCACCTCGACGAGGGATCGATTGCGAATGCTCGCGCTGCGCACTCGGAAGTGGGGCTCCTGATCGTCTTCAGGTACCGGTACTACAACAGCTTCCAGGGGCCGCACTAAGAGCGTCAGCCGCGCAGCCAGGCCTCCACGTCATCCGCGGTCCGAGGGATGCCGATCGACAGGTTCTCGGCTCCCGACTCGGTGACCAGGATGTCGTCTTCGATGCGCACGCCGATGCCGCGGAACTGCTCGGGCACGGTCAGGTCGTCCGGCTGGAAGTAGAGTCCGGGCTCGATCGTGAACACCATGCCGGGCTCGAGCACGCCGTCGAGGTACATGTCGCGGCGGGCCTGCGCGCAGTCGTGAACGTCGAGGCCGAGGTGGTGGGATGTGCCGTGGACCATGTAGCGCCGGTGGTACTGGTTCTGCGGCTCGAGTGACTCCTCGGCGCTGACCGGCAGCATGCCCCACTCGGCGGTCTTCTCGGCGATGACGGCCATTGCCGCCGCGTGGATCTCGCGGAAACGGATGCCCGGCTTCACGATCGCGAACGCCGCGTCGGCCGCCTCCCGCACCGCCTCGTACACCAGCCGCTGCACCTCGGTGAAGGTGCCGTCGACCGGGAGGGTGCGGGTGATGTCTGCGGTGTAGTAGCTCTCCAGCTCGACGCCGGCGTCGATCAGGATCACGTCGCCGGGGGTGACGGCGCCGTCGTTGCGGGTCCAGTGCAGGATGCAGGCGTGGTCGCCGCTGGCCGCGATGGTGTCGTAGCCGACGGTGTTTCCCTCGATGCGGGCGCGGCGGTCGAAGGTGCCCTCGACGACGCGCTCGCCGCGGGGTGCCGCGATGATCGCTGCGCGGTCGGCGATGACGTCATCGAAGCCCTGTTTGGTGGCGGCGACGGCGAGTCGCATCTGGGCGATCTCGTAGTCGTCCTTCACCAGGCGGAGCTCGGAGAGGTCGCGGGCGAGCTCGGCGTCGCGGTCGGTCTCCAGTGCTTCGGAGTCTGCCGCCAACAGGCGGCGGCCGTCGATGGTGTCGGTCAGCTCGGGGTCGGCATCGCGCAGCACGATGGTGTCGGCATCCACCGCGTCCAGCACCGCGCCGAGGTCGGCCAGGTCGGCGGTGTTCAGGCCAAGATCGTAGGCGACGTGGGCGAGCGAGGGGCGCGGGCCGATCCAGAACTCGCCGATCTCCGGGTTGGCATAGAACTCGGTGGTCTCCCGGCCGGCGGGGCCTCGGAAGTACACGGTCGCCTCGTGACCGTTCGCGGTCGGCTCGAGCACCAGCACGCTGCCGGGCACGGTGTCGGTTCCCCAGCCGGTGAGGTGGGCGAAGGCGGAGTGCGCGCGGAACGGGTAGTCGGTGTCGTTGGAGCGCACCTTGGTCTGCCCCGCCGGGATGATCAGACGCTTGCCCGCGTACAGCTCGGAGATGCGCTCGCGGCGCTTCGCGGCAAAGGGCGACTGCTCGCGCGGGCGAGGCTTCGCCTCGGTGCGCTCGGCCCAGTCGCTGGAGATGTACTCAGCGAAGGTCTCCGAGACGGGAGTGGTGGAGCGGTTGGTGGTCGCGCGGGGAGCCTTGGTGTCGTCAGCCATGGCTCCATTGTCTAACCCTTCGGTGTGAGTTGCACGACCAACGGTCGGTGATCGCTCCCGGAGCCGTCCTGATCGTGCACGACACGCATGCCCGTGACGCGCCACCCCGCCGTCGCCATCACATGGTCGATGGGTGCGCCGAGCAGGGCGGGAAGGCGGGAGGGCCAGGTGCCGATCGCTCCGTTGTGGGACTGGAGGGCGGCATCCGTGCACCTGCCCATGGTCGTCGTCGCGCCGTCGCCCAGCCCGCTGAGGTGATCGAGGGTCGCGTTGAAATCGCCGATCATGATCGTGTTGTCGCTCGAGCAGGCGGCCGCGATGAAGCGCAGGTCGGCGCGCCAGTTCGCCATCTCCACGGGCTGGGGTGCGACGGCGTGGACGCCGACGATGGTCGGGCCCGAGCCGTCGTCCGGCCTCAGGATCACGGTCGGTACTGTCGACGTGTTCCCTGCCGACTCGTCGATGCTGTATCCGCCGAGAGCGGTGCTGGTGAGCACCGAGGTCGACTTGGCCTTGGCGATCTGGTTGAACGCGATCGTGTGCACGGACATCGGATGCCCGGCCTCCCGCATCAGGGCGGCTACGGCATCCGCTGCGGCCCGATCCGTCTCCGGCAGCACCACCACGTCGGCGGCGGCGTCGTTCGCCAGGGCCGCGATCGTGCCGACCCCCGGCGCGACGCCGAGGGTGTTCCACTCCACGATCGTGAGAGAGTCCGCGGTCTTCGTCTGGAAGGCCGTGTCGCCGACACCGCGGGTGATCTGGGTCGCCGCCCCGACGAGAGCGAACGCGAGCAGGAGCACCGCGAGAGACGCGGCGAGGCGGCGGCCGCGACGGCTGGCCGCGGCAGCGATCAGCAGCGCTATCGCCCCAGCTGCGGCGATCACCGCCGTGAGACCGCGGAACGACACGAACTGCACCACGTACAGGCTGCGCTCGAGGCCGAACAGTTGCGGCCAGGTTCCGACGAGGAGCACCGCGGCCACTGCGAGCAGGAGAAGTGCGGCAAGAAGGTGACGGAACATCGTGATCAACCCTATCCCGGGCGGTCGGGGTGCCCGTCGGCATCGACGGAAGGGGCACCGCAATAGAGTGGGGGGATGCCCCCAGTCGACCAGCACGGTGCTCGTGACCCGCATGGTGCGATCGACCTGCACACGCACAGCTCGGTCTCCGATGGAACAGAGACGCCCGCCGAACTGATCTCCGCGGCGGTCGCCGCCGGGCTCGGCACCGTCGCCCTCACCGATCACGACTCGACGAGCGGCTGGGCGCAGGCCTTCGCCGCGGCGTCGGGCACCGGTCTCACGGTCATCCCGGGCATGGAGCTGAGCACCAACTACGGCCCGGCCAGCGTGCACATGCTCGCCTACCTGTTCAACCCGCTCGACGGCGGGATCATCGCAGAGACCGCGCGCATCCGCGACGGCCGGTTGCACCGGGCAGAGCGCATCGTCGAGCGGATCGGCGAGGACTACGACCTGAGCTGGGCCGACGTGCTCGAGCAGTCGTCGGACGGGGGCACGCTGGGGCGACCCCACATCGCAGATGCCCTGGTCGCCCGCGGCTTCGTGGACAGTCGCGAGGAGGCCTTCGAGAGCATCCTCAACTGGCGCGGTCCGTACTACGAGAAGTACTACGCGCCGTCACCGCTGGAGGGCGTGCAGATGATCGTCGGCGCCGGTGGAGTACCGGTGCTCGCGCATCCCGCCACCCACGGACGGTACCGGGTAATCGAAGAGGCGGCGATCGCGGAGCTGGTGGATGCCGGCCTCGCCGGTCTCGAGATCCACCACCGCGACAACACGTCCGACGGTAAGGAGTGGCTGTTCGCACTGGCCGAGAAGTTCGACCTGATCGTCACCGGCTCGAGCGACTACCACGGCGCTGGCAAGCCGAACCGACTGGGGGAGCACCGCACCTCGCCCGAGTCGCTCGCGCGCATCGTCGCGCTCGGAACGGGCACCACGCCGTTCTACGGCTGAGGCGCAGGCGCTCCGGCGGGTGAGGCCAATTGTTCCCGTATGAGGCGATTGTGCCCGCTCGAGCCGGAACAATCGCATCGAAGGGGCACAATCACCGCGCTGTCCGGCAGACTCTCCGCCGCACACGACGAACGCCCCCGCGCGACCCGGCATCGACGAGCGGGGTCAGGGGGGGCGATCGGGAGCTGCCCCTTACGCGGCGGGCGGCGGCGTCGTGTTGCCGGGGGTGCCGGCTCCGCCGCGACGCGAGCGAGTGCGACGGCGACGCGTCGGCGAGGTGCCGTCGTGCGTTCCGCCGCCTTCTGCGCTCTCGCGTACGGCGTCGGTCGTGCCGTGATTGCGCTCGCGCGGCGGGCGTGATCCCGAGTTCGCGTTCGCCGAACGGTTTCCGCCATCACGTCCACCCGAGCGGCCCCCGCCGGAGCGACCGCCACGGTCACCCTCGGTCGCACGCGGCTCGCGCGGACGCACGGGACCAGCGCCAGGCAGGCGCCCCTTGGTTCCCTCCGGGATGTCGAGGTCGCTGTAGAGGTGCGGCGAGGAGGAGTAGGTCTCGACGGGCTCCGGCTGCTTCATCTCCAGCGCCCGGTCGATGAGCGCCCATTTGTGCAGGTCGTCCCAGTCGACGAAGGTGACCGCGATGCCGGTCTTGCCCGCACGGCCGGTGCGGCCGGCGCGGTGCAGGTAGGTGTCGTGATCGTCGGGCACGGTGTGGTTGATGACGTGGGTGACATCGTTGACGTCGATGCCGCGAGCCGCGACATCCGTTGCAATGAGGATGTCCTTCTTGCCCGCCTTGAACGCGGCCATGGCGCGCTCGCGCTGGTCCTGGTTCAGGTCGCCGTGCACGGCGGCGGCGTTGAAGCCGCGGTCGTTGAGCTCCTCGACCAGCTTCGCCGCAGCGCGCTTGGTGCGGGTGAAGATCACGGTCTTGCCGCGTCCCTCCGCCTGCAGGATGCGCGAGATGACCTCGTCCTTGTCGAGCGAGTGCGCGCGGTAGACGACGTGCTTGATGTTCGCCTGGGTGAGTCCCTCATCCGGATCCGTCGCACGGATGTGGATCGGGCGGTTCATGAAGCGGCGCGCGAGGGCGACGATCGGGCCGGGCATGGTGGCCGAGAACAGCATGGTGTGCCGGGTCGGGCTGGTCTGGGCGAACAGCTTCTCGATGTCGGAGAGGAAGCCGAGGTCGAGCATCTTGTCGGCCTCGTCGAGCACCATCACCTTGACGTCCTTCAGCGACAGCATGCGCTGGTTGGCGAGGTCGAGCAGGCGGCCCGGGGTGCCGACCACCACCTGCGCGCCGGCCTTGAGCTGCTCGACCTGGCCCTCGTAGGCCTTGCCGCCGTAGATCGCCGCGACCTGCGTGCCGCGATTGGAGGCGGCGAGGGTGAGGTCTTCGGCGACCTGCACGCACAGCTCGCGGGTCGGCACGACGACGAGCGCCTTGACGCCCGGCTCGGGGTTCAGCCCGAGCTCCTGCAGCAGCGGCAGACCGAAGCCGAGCGTCTTACCGGTACCCGTCTTTGCCTGGCCGATGATGTCCTGGCCCTCGAGGCCGAGCGGGATGGTCTGTTCCTGGATCGGGAAGGGGGAGAGGATCCCCTTGGTGGCGAGTGCGTCCACCATGTCCTGATCGATATTCAGATCGGAGAAAGTAGTGATGATGATGCCCTGTTCTCAAGCGGCGACGCCCGCTTTGACCTGGGGCGTGCTCAACCTCCACCAGAAATGGGAGGTAATTACGGTCAGTTTAGTCATCCACGCCTGAGGAAGGCCCTTCAGTTCGCTTGCAGCGGCCCTCCGGGCGTGCCGCCACTAGGCTTGGCGGGTGGTCAATTGGTTCCGTCGCCAGACGCAGCGCGTCGTCGTACCGCGACTGCATTCCCGTGACGAGGCCTTCGCCGGTGTGAGCAGGGTGGAGCTCGCCGAGCTCACCCCCGACCTCCTGCCCTACCTCGCTCAGGCCGCCTATCTGCAGCTGACCGTGTTCGAGCTGCTCTCCGAGGTGGTGACGGATGCGCCGACCGTCGGTGCGAAAGAGGCGATCAGCCGCGTCGCCGGGTACTCGCTCGACAAGCAGCACAAGCTCGTGGCCGAGTTGCAGCGCATCAAGGGAACGGATGCCGGCGACGCGATGCAGCCCTATGCGGCCCGCATCGACGCCTACCGTGCCGGCACGCGCGGAGCCACCTGGGCGGAAGCCCTCACCTCGGCCTACGTCACCGCGGGGCTCCTCGACGACTTCTACCGTCGTGTCGCAGTGGGTCTCCCCGCCGACGCCAGCCGCCGGGTGCTGGAGATCTACGATGCCGAGGACGGCGAGTCGATCCTGGTCGACCAGCTGCGTTCCGCGATCGAGGCGGATCCGAAGCTCGCGTCACCGCTCGCGCTCTGGGGCCGCCGTCTCGTGGGTGACACCCTCCTGATCGCGCGATCCGCTCTGGCGCTGCCGACCGACGGTCACTCGGAGGAGGAGCGTCTCGAACCGGTGTTCACCGAGCTGATCGCCGCGCACACCCGACGCATGGACGCGCTCGGCCTGACCGCGTAGAGGGTTACGCGCGTTGCAGGCGCTGCAGCATCGCCTCGTCGGAGGCGCTGCGGGTGCGGCCGAGGACGATGTCGACCGCGGCCGCGACGATGGCTGCGGCGACCAGGCTCACGACCCAGATCCAGCCACCGTCGAACTTCCAGCCGGCCCAGGTGAGGGCGGCCCAGACCGCGGCGGAGACGGATGCTCCGATGGCACCGGTGAGCAACGCCCCCTGCGTCTGACGACGGGGGAGGACGTAGCGCACTGCGGCTCCGAGAATGGCGCCACCGAGGGTCACGAAGAGCAGTTCCATGGCTCTACTGTCTCAGATCCGAGCGGGTCTGAGGGTCAGGAGACGAAACCGACGCGGCGGGCCTCTTCAGACCCGATCTCGGCGTAGCCGAAGGTCTCGGTCGGAACGAGGTACGCGGTGCCGCGGTTGTCGACCAGGGTGAAGAGCTTCGCACCGCTTTCGAGGGCGGTCTGGATGACCTGCTGCACATCGGCCGCCGACTGCGACGACTCGAAGCTGATCTCACGGGGGCTGTTGGTGATGCCGATACGAATGTCCACGGGGAAAGATTACGACAGTCCGGAGACCAGGCCGCGCGAGTTTCGCTGTCAGCGGTAACTACTAGCGTTGTGGTTATGGCGATCAAGGGTTTCGTGCGCTCGGGGGAGGCCGCGACATCCGTCATCCACACACTCGATGAGGCGCAGCAGAAGGTGCTCGCCCTGCCCGACGGGGTTTCTGCTGTGGTCATCGGCGCCCCGGGCACAGGCAAGACCACAACGCTGATGGAGCTGCTCGCCGACCGGGTGCTCGGCCGCGGCTACGCACCCGAGAGCGTGCTCGCCCTCACCTCGAGCCGGGCCACCGCGACCCGGCTGCGCGACGCCATCGCGCTGCGCCTGGCCGTGCCCACCAACGGGCCACTGGCCCGCACCGTCAACTCCCTGGCGTTCGAGATCGTGGGCAACGCCGCCCGCGACGAGAACGTGCCGATGCCGACGCTGGTCACCGGCAGTGAACAGGACTTCGACATCGCTCAGCTGCTGCAGGGCCAGCTCGACGATGGCATCGGTCCGGACTGGCCGCAGCTGCTCGGCCCCCAGGTGCGACGCCTGCGCGGCTTCCGCACCGAGTTGCGCGAGCTGATGGGGCGCGCCACCGAGTACGGCATCACCCCGGCGCGGCTACGCGAGCTCGGTGCCCAGCACGATCGCCCGGAGTGGCAGGCGGCCGCCGACTTCATCGCCGAGTACCTCGCCGTGATCAGCAGCTCCCGCCCGCACCAGTTCGACTCGACCGAGCTGGTGCAGTTCGCCGTCGCCGCGATCGCTCGCGATCAGGCCGGGTCGGCCGTGGATCGTCTTCGGCTCGTCGTCGTCGACGATCTTCAGGAGGCGACCCGGTCGACGATCGCCCTGCTGGCGGCACTCGCAGCGCGCGGGGTCGCGATCGTCGCCTTCGGGGATCCGGATGTCGCGGCCAACGCCTTCCGTGGTGGCGAGCCCGACGCGCTCGCGCGGTTCGGGCGGCTCATCGGCGTCCCACAACTCCCGACCATCACGCTGGGTACCGCCCACCGTCAGGGGCCGGAGCTGCGCGCCTTCACCCGCCGCATCACCGAGCGCATCGGTACGGCGGGAGTGTTCGGTCAACGCGAGGCGAGCAGCATCGCCACGGACGAGTCGAGGCCGGTGCTGCGCATCCTGGCCGAGAGTCCCGCCCGCGAGTGGGCGGCCATCGCCCGCCAATTGCGCGAACGGCACCTGATCGACGGGATCGCCTGGCGGGACATGGTCGTGGTCGCGCGCAGCGGCGGCCAGGTGCCGATCATCGCCCGCGCCCTTGCGCTCGCCGAGGTGCCGACCCGCACCGCCGTCGGTGGGCGTGCCCTGCGCGACGACCATTCCGCGCGCAGCCTGCTCACCCTGGTCGACGTCGGCATCGGCCGCACCCCGCTCGATGCCCAACTGGCCAGCGAGCTGCTGCTCGGGCCGTTCGGTGCCCTGGATCGGCTCGCGCTGCGGCGGCTTCGCCTCGCCCTCCGTGCGGAAGAGCTGGCCGGCGGCGGTAACCGGGCCGCGGACGAGCTCGTGGTCGAGGCCCTCGGCACGCCGGGGCGATTCGCCACGATCGACCACCGGGTGGGGCGCAATGCCGACCGTCTCGCTCGCACGCTCGACGCCCTGCGGGTCGCAGCATCCGAGGGCTCGACCATCGAGGAGCTGCTCTGGCTGGCCTGGGAGCGCAGCGGGCTGGCCAAGGAGTGGTTCACGCAGGCGACCAGCGCCGGCATCGTGGCCGACGAGGCGAACCGCAACCTCGACGGCATCGTCGCGGTGTTCACCGCCGCCAAGCGCTTCGTCGAGCGCGACCAGAAGACCTCGCCCGCCGAGTTTCTGATCGACGTGCTCGAGGCCGAGGTGCCGGAAGACACGCTGTCACCGCAGTCCGCTGCCGACACCGTGCTCGTCACCACCCCGTCGGGAACCGTCGGGCTCGAGTTCGACACCGTCGTGGTCGCCGCCCTGCAGGAGGGCATCTGGCCGAACCTGCGGCTGCGCGGCTCACTCCTCTATCCGCAGCAGCTGGTGCGCGTGGCGACCGGGCTCGACGGAGCCGTCATCGACGAGCGACGCCAGGTGCGTGACGATGAGCTGCGGATGTTCGCGCTCGCCGTGTCGCGGGCCAGGCGCCGCGTCATCCTGGCCGCCGTCGCGAATGAGGACGAAGCGGCCAGCGTGCTGTTCGCCCTGGCGCCCGGCGATGCCCCGCTGGTCGATGCCGCGGCGCTGCGGCCGCTCTCCCTCCGGGCCCTGACGGGAAGGTTGCGTCGCGAGCTCGCGCAGCCGAGACGGAGTTCGAGCGATCGGGAGGCCGCGGCATCCGCTCTCTCGCTGCTGTCGCAGGAACGGGTACCGGGTGCCGATCCGGAGCAGTGGCACGGATTGCTCGAGCCATCGACGACGGAGCCGCTGTTCGCCGAGGATGAGCGGGTGCCGGTCTCGCCGTCGCGGCTGGAGGCCTTCGAGGAGTCGCCGGTCGACTGGTTCATCGACACCGTCGCCGGCGGCGATTCGACCGTCGCCATGGGACTCGGCACGATCGTGCACTGGGCGATGGAGACAGCGACCGACCCCAGCGTCGACGCGGTGTGGCGGTCGATCGAGAGTCGCTGGACCGAGCTGACCTTCGAGTCGCCGTGGCTCGCCGAGCAGCAGAAGCGCGCGGCCAGGGTGCTGGCCGGCGGGGTCGCCGAATACCTGGCCGACTTCGCCCGGGACGGCAAGACGCTCGTCGGGGCAGAGAGCCGGTTCTCGATCGAGTTCGAGCGGGCGACGATCAACGGGTCGATCGACCGGGTCGAGCGCGCGGCCGACGGGTCCGTGGTGATCGTCGACCTCAAGACCGGGAGCCCGATCACGCAGCAGGGCAAGATCGACGCGCATCCGCAGCTCGGGGCGTATCAGCTCGCCTACGTGCACGGCGTGCTCGACGAATTTCTCGAGGAGCTCGGTTCGCATTCGCCGGGCGGCGCGAAGCTGCTCTACGTGAAGCGCGGCAAGGGCGGCAAGCTCTATCGCGAGGGGCACCAGGCGGCGCTCGACGATGAGCAGCTCGAGGGATTCCGCACGCGCATCCGCCAGGCGGCGATCGGGATGGCGGCTGCCGCATTCGAGGGAGCCGTCGACCTCGACGAGTGGGGGTCGTTCGGCGTCGCGGAGAAGAAGCTGCACAGGGTGAGGTCGGTGTCGAGTGACTGATGTGATTCTGGAGCGCGCGGTCGATGGTGCATCTTTCGTGAGTGCCGACGACATCGCGGATGCCCTCGGCAGGCCGCGCCCGACCGCGCAACAGCGTGAGGTGATCGAGTCGCCGCTCTCGCCAGCCCTCGTGGTGGCCGGTGCCGGCAGCGGCAAGACCGAGACGATGGCAAACCGCGTGCTCTGGCTGCTCGCCAACGGGCACGTGCGCGCCGGCGAGATCCTCGGCCTCACCTTCACCCGCAAGGCGGCCGGCGAGCTGTCGGTGCGCATCCGTGAACGCATCGCCGAGCTGGACCGGGTCGGCCTGCTGCCGAGCGGCGATGGCATCGAACCGTACGACGAGTTCGACCCGCCCACTGTCGCCACCTACAACTCCTTCTCCAACCGCATCTACCGCGACAACGCCATCCTGCTCGGCCGTGAGAGCGACGGCGCGGTGCTGGGCGAGGCATCGGCCTGGCAGCAGGTGCGATCGATCGTGATCGCCTCCACCGACCCGCGCCTGCCCACCCTCGACAAGAACCTCGACACCATCACCCGGGCGGTGCTGTCACTGTCCCGCGCGCTCGCGGAGAACCTCGTCGATGCGGCGGACGTCGAGAGCTTCGCGCGTCGGTTCGCCGCCCTGGCCGAGCTGCCGCCGGGAGGTCGGGGCGCCTACGAGGATGCCGTCGCGCTCGCGAACACCGTCGGTGCGCTGCCCGTGCTGCTCGACCTGGCCACCCAGTATGCGGAGGCGAAGGCGGCGCGCGGGTTCGTCGAGTACTCCGACCAGGTCGCCCTCGCCCTGCGCATCGTGCGCGAGGTGCCGCGGGTGGCCGAGGAGTTGCGCGCGCAGTACCGGATCGTTCTGCTCGACGAGTATCAAGACACCAGCGTCGTGCAGACCTGGCTGCTCTCCGAGCTGTTCGGCGGGATGTCCGTGATGGCGGTCGGCGACCCGAACCAGTCGATCTACGGCTGGCGCGGCGCCTCCGCGTCGAACCTGGAGGGCTTCTCGGCGCAGTTCGCGGGTGGCTCGGCCCAGCACTTCGCGCTCACGACGTCCTGGCGTAACGGCCACGACATCCTCGCCGTCGCGAACGGCATCGTGGAGCCTTTCCGGGCCGGGGGAGCCTCACTGGTCGAGCGCCTCGAGGCGGGGCCCGCGGCATCCGCTCTCCCCGTCGAGGTCGTGATCGAGGAGACGCTGTACGACGAGGCGGAGGCAGCTGCCCGCTGGCTCAAGCAGCGTCTGTCGTCGGCGACGCCACCGACCGCCGCGATGCTGTTCCGCGCGCGCAAGACGCAGCCCGTGTTCATCGCGGCACTGCGCCGCCACGAGGTGCCGTTCCACGTGCTCGGCATCGGCGGCCTGATGGCCGAGCCCGAGATCGCCGACCTGGTCTCGGCGCTCAGCGTGATCAGCGACCCGGGCGCGGGGTCGGAGCTGATCCGCCTGCTCGCCGGGTCGCGCTGGCGCATCGGCGCGAAAGACCTGCATGCCCTCAGCCGGCTCGCCTCCTGGTTGCGCGACCGCGACTACGCGCAGCGCCGCATGGAGGACGACGTGCGCGAGAAGCTGCGCGCATCCGTCGCCGAGGGGGAGGGTGGGTCGATCGTCGATGCCCTCGACTTCCTCGCCACCGCCCGCGAGGGTCACGGCGCACTGGAGAACTTCAGCGCCGTGGGACTGGAACGGATGCGCGAGGCCGGCCGCCTGTTCGCGCGGCTCCGCGCGCGTTCCGGTCTCGATCTGCTCGACTTCGTCACCTACGTGGAGCAGGAGCTGCTGCTCGACATCGAGGTGGCCGCCAACGAGACACTGTCGCTCGGCCGGGCATCCATGGAGGCGTTCTCGGATGCGCTGGGCACCTACCTGAGTATCGACGACACCGCCTCGCTCGGTGGCTTTCTCGCCTGGCTGCGGGAGGCGGAGTGGCGGGACAATCTCGCCCCTCGCCCCGAGGAGGCCGAGCCGGGAACGGTGCAGCTGCTGACCATCCACGGCTCGAAGGGGCTGGAGTGGGACATCGTCGTCGTGCCGCGGCTGGTGGACGAGGAGCTGCCGGGCACGCCCAACGAGGGCACCAACGGCTGGCTGACGTTCGGCTCGCTGCCCTATGTTTTCCGCGGCGACGGGGCCGAGCTGCCCGACTTCGCCTGGGAGGAGGCGACCACCCGCAAGGAGCTGCTCGACGCGCGGAATGTCTTCAAGGCGGCGGTGCGCGCCCGACACGACGAGGAGGAGCGCCGGCTCGCCTACGTGGCGGTGACGCGCGCCCGGCACGCGCTGCTCGTCACCGCGTCGTTCTGGGCGACGCAGACCAAGCCCCGGCGCCCGAGCGTCTTCCTGCGCGAATTGGAGACGGCCGGAATCATCCGTGAGCTTCCCGTCGCCAGCGAGTTCGAGGTGAATCCGCTCGGCGATGAGGCGAACAGCTATGTCTGGCCGATGGATCCGCTCGGTGAGCGCCGAGAGCGCGTCGAGCGCGCCGCGGACCTGGTGCGCGCGGCCAGCCCGGGAAGCGCGGGCGTCTGGCAGCCCGAGCTCGAGCTGCTGCTGGAGGAGCGCAGGGGGCGTCTGCAGACGAGCGAGTACGTCGAGGTGCCGACGCGCGTGCCCGCATCCCGATTCAAGGACTATGTGACCGACCCGGCATCCGTCGCGGCGTCGCTGCGCCGCCCGATGCCGGAGAGACCGTACCGGGCGACCCGGTTGGGGACGCTGTTTCACGAGTGGGTGGAGAACCGCTACGGGGTGCACGGCACGGCCGAGCAGCTCGATGCGATGCTCGGCGAGCTGGATGTGGATGACTCTGATGCTGAGACGGATGCCCTGGCCGTCTTGCAGCGCACCTTCGAGAACTCGGAGTTCGCGGCGCTGCAGCCCGAGGAGGTGGAGATCGAGATCCACCTGGTTCTCGATGGCGAGGTCATCATCTGCAAACTCGACGCCGTGTACCTGGTCGACGGGCGCTACCGGGTCGTCGACTGGAAGACGGGCAAGGCGCCGAAGGATGCCGCGGACCTCGAGGCGAAGCAGTTGCAGCTGGCGCTGTACCGGCAGGCGTTCGCGGAGTGGAAGGGCATCGAGCCGGAGCTCATCGATGCGGTCTTCTACTACGTCGCCGACGACGCGGTCATCCGCCCGGAGCGCATCTTCGACCGCGACGAGCTGATCGCCCTCTGGCGCGGCGTCGCCTGATTCCTCGTGACAGCATTCGGCTCCTGATCGCCGAACTGCCCAAGATGGCTGCCTATTTCGCCGCGCGAGCAGCCATCTTGGGCAGTTCGCGGTTCCACGAGGCCGGGGGACGTGAGCGCCGGGGGACGTCAGGCCAGCGGCGTCATCGCGCTCTGCCGGCCGACGATGGCGGAGACCAGGGCATCCACCGGCTCGCGCGCGGAGGTGGGGTTGTCGAGCAGGCTGAACTCGACATCGCCGAGGTCAGGGAGGTCGACGGTGGCGGTCAGGTCGACGAGGTCGGGCGGGATGAGGCTCTGCGGAAACGACGCGACACCCATGCCGGCACGAGCAGCAGCCACCATGCCGTTGATCTCGCGCACATTGCAGGTGATTCGCCAGGTACGCCCCATCGCCTCGAGCCCCTCGATCATCAGGGCGCGGCTCAGGCTCGGCGCCTGGTAGACGATCAGGGGCACCGCCTGACCCGGCTCGATCGTCAGGCTGCGGTGACCCACCCAGACGAGTCGTTCGCGGCGCACCAGTCGACCGATGCCCGAGCCGGCGCTCTGCCGCACGAAAACCAGATCCAGCTGGCCGGCCGTGAGCCGACGGGTGAGCACCTGGCTCTGGTTGACGGTCAGCTCGAGGTTGATGTGCGGATACAACTGGCGGAAGTCGCGCAGAATCTGGGGGAGCTGCGTGAGGGCGAGGTCATCCGCTGATCCGAAGCGCAGTCGACCGCGCATCGCCGAGCCGGTGAAGTAGGAGCTGGCCTGGTCGTTCGCGGCGAGGATCGTGCGCGCGAAGCCGAGCATCGCATCACCGTTGTCGGTGAGGCGCACCTCGCGGGTATCGCGATTGACCAGGTTGCGCCCCGCGGCCAGCTCCAGCTTGCGCACGTGCTGGCTTACGGTCGGCTGGCTGAGTCCCAGGAGTTGCCCTGCCTGCGTGAAGTTCAGCGTCTCCGCGACCGTCACGAAGGTCTTCAACAGCACGGGGTCGAACATGCGTCACTCCGATCGGTCATTACGAAAGTCAATAGTACTTATAGAGGCAATTCCGACCATGAATGGATGTCGCGCGCCTAGCGTTGATGGAGACGACTAGATATACGACACCGATTGCGACGCAGTGAGTACCAGTAGCTCGACCATCAGCCCGCCCACCGAACCCATTCCCGTGCTGCTCGAGCGACCGCGCTGGCGCGACACCTTCGACGCCCTCCGCGTCTTCAACTACCGCCTGTACGTGATCTCGCAGGCCATCGCCAACACCTCCGGCTGGATGCAGAAGATCGCCACCGACTGGCTGGTGAACGAACTCACCCACAACGTCGCGCTCGTCGGCGTGACCGTCTTCCTCCAGTTCGCGCCCGTGCTGGTCTTCGGCGTCTGGGGTGGCGTGCTCGCCGACCGGGTCGACAAGCGCAAGCTCATGATGACCACCCAGTCGATCACCGTGATCCTCTGCGGCACGCTCGGTGCCCTCACCCTGCTCGGCATCGTCACGGTTGGCGAGGTGTGGCTCGCGGCGTTCCTGCTCGGCTGTGTCGCCGTCGCCGAGGGACCCGCGCGTTCCGCCTTCGTCAACGAGATGGTCGGCCACCGCCGGCTGCGCAACGCCATCAGCCTCAACGCGTCGATCTTCCACCTCGGCGGGCTTCTCGGCCCGGCGATCAGCGGCGTGCTGATCGCGGTCGTCGGTTCGGGTTGGTCGATCAGCATCAACGCGGTCGCCGCCATCGTCGTGGTCCTCACGCTCGCCGCGATGCGCGTGCGGGACCTGCATCCGTCGCCGAAGGCTATCCGGGCCAAGGGGCAGATCCGCGAGGGGCTGCGCTACGTGCTCTCCAAGCCCACCATCTTCTGGCCGATGGTCATGCTCGCCTTCGTCTCCACCTTCGGAATGACCCTGCCGGTGTTGCTGGTCTCCTTCGCCGACAACGTCTACAAGACGGGTGCGACGGGCTACGGCCTCTACAGCTCGGCCGCGGCCGTCGGCGCGCTCACCGGCGCGTTGCTGTCGACGAGACGGATGACGGTGCGGCTCCGGTCCATCATCACCGCCGCCGCGATCTTCGGCCTGGTCATCGTCTTCGCCGCGCTCTCCCCGTGGGCGCCGCTGTTCGTGATCTTCCTCATCGGCATCGGCATCTCGCGGCTGCTGTTCGCCACGGGTGCCGAATCGATCGTGCAACTGTCGACCAACCGCGTCATCCGCGGTCGGGTCATGTCGATCTACTCGATGATCGTGCTCGGCGGCCAGGCACTCGGCGGCATCATCACGGGCGCGATGGCGGATGCCTGGGGCGTCCACACCGCGATGGTCGTCGACGGAGTGGTTCCCGCCCTCGCCGCACTCACGATCGGCATCATCCTCGCCCGGTCGGGAAAGCTCCGGCTGCGCATCAGTCTGCGTCGCCGCGGCTTCGTCGAGATCGTGCCCGCGACCGCCTGAGCGCCTGGTGGGCAGCCCTACTGCTGGCTGCGGTCGCGCTCGTCGAGCATCGCCTCGACCTCGTCGACCGCCATCACCGGCATGGTGTTGTGGCTGATCGTACGGTCGAGGTCACCGTCGACACTGTCGACGAGGCCCTGCAGCATCGAGACGGCATCGTCGACGATCTCGGTCGAGCGCTCCTGGGTGCCGTGGAGCAGCCACTTGGCGATCTCGAGCTCGGAGTACAGCGTGGCACGCTGCCGCACCTGACGGTCACTCGCGCCCCGGGTCTGGGTGTACGTGTCGAAACCGGCGGACGCGACATCCGCTGTCCGCGCACCGAGCAGCCAGTACAGGTCTCGGGCGGGATCGCCGACGCTGAGGTTGTGCCAGCCGATGACGCCGGTCACCGTTCCGTCGTGGGCGAGGAAGGAGTCTGCGCTGAGCGAGCCGTTGACGACGGTTGGCTGGAACTGCCACAGTGCGGAATCCTCGGTGGCGCGCTCCCAGCGGCCGAGCAGCGCCGCGGGCACGAGGTTGGTGGCCGAGGCCCGGTCCATCACCGTGATCAGTCCGCGCAGGATCTCGATCGGCGTGAGCACGGGCAGCCCGGCATCGGCGACGAAGCTGGTCGGCAGCATGTGGATGGCAGCCGTGGCGCGGCCGACGGAGGTGGCGAGGCCGGCGTCGAGAGCCGCGAGCGCGACGGTCTCCCCATCCACGACGTCGTACACGACGGCACGGGTGCCGCCGACGGGCGCCTGCCCGGCGAAGGTCGGCACGCCGAACGGCAGCCGCGAGCGAACGCCGACGCTGAGCGCGCGCAGCGAGACCAGGTCGGCCGACTGCTCCGCCTCCGACCGCTCGGAGGTGGGCACACGGATCACCCAGTGCTTGCCGTCGCGGGCCGTGATCAACGCGGATTCGAAGTCGTCGCCATCCCCGAATCCGGTCGCCGCGATGACGTCGAGACCGGAGACGGCCGCGGTTGCGAGCGCGGCTAGAGTGAGAGGGGATCTGGCCATACCGACAGGCTAAGTCGAAGGCCCCCGGGCGCCCCGAACGCCACGCTGGTCCCGCCCCCATTAGGTCGATTGGTCGTGCTACGTGACTCGCGAGTTCCTCTCCCTGCTGCCGCTCTCCCGGCACGAACTCGACCGGGACTATCTGAGCCGAAACGACCCGGCGCTGCTCGAGGAGCTGTGGGCGGATGACTCCACCCTCGTTCTGCCCCTGCACCACGGCGAAGCGCTCCTCGGGGCACCCGACGAACTCCGGCTCCTGCCGCCGTCGCGCGTCCCGCGCGCCGACCTGCTCCTGTATCTCGGAAAGTCCCTCGCACCGGAGTCTCTGGGCGCCGCGATCATCGCTGCGGTGCTGTCGGATGAGGCCGCGGACACCCTCGAGCCAGACCCTGCCCTGTGGGTGACCCTTCGCGCGGTGGGCAGTCGGCTGAGCACGCTTCACGCGGGTGTCTTCACCGCCGCGCTCGCCCTCGCGAACTGGCACGCCTCGCATCCGTTCTCCCCCCAGACCGGGGAGCCGACCGTGCCAGCGCTCGGCGGCTGGGTGCGGGTGCAGCCCGATGGCAAGGAGATCTTCCCGCGCACGGACGCGGCGATCATCGTCGGCGTTGTGGACTCCCACGACCGCATCCTGCTCGGCTCGAACGCGATGTGGGCGACCAACCGGTACTCGCTGCTGGCCGGCTTCGTCGAGCCGGGGGAGTCGCTCGAGAGTGCGGTGATCCGGGAGGTCTTCGAGGAGTCGGGCATCCGTGTGATCGATCCGGTCTACCTCGGGTCGCAGCCCTGGCCGTTCCCGGCGAGCCTCATGGTCGGCTTCCTGGCGACCGTCGACCCGGCCGTCGAATCCACGCTCACCCCCGACGGCGACGAGATCCTCGACCTGCGCTGGTTCAGCCGAGACGAGCTGACGGCGGCGCTCGGCGAGATCGCTCTGCCGGGCCATACCTCGATCGCGCGGGCGATTCTCGAGCACTGGTACGGCGGCCCCATCGACGACTCCGTCGAGTGGTGAGGGCGGCCCCGATGCTCGGTGCCGATTCGCTGCTCGACGGTCTGGATGAGCAGCAGCGCGTCGCCGCCCAGGCGCTGATCGGGCCGGTGGTCATGCTCGCCGGTGCCGGCACCGGCAAGACCCGGGCGATCACCCACCGCATCGCCTACGGCGTGGCGACCGGCGTGTACGCCCCCGGCCGGGTGATGGCGTTGACCTTCACCTCGCGCGCGGCATCCGAACTCCGCGGACGGCTGCGCCAGCTCGGCGCGACGGGCGTCTCCGCGCGCACGTTCCACGCGTCTGCGCTCTCGCAACTGGGATTCTTCTGGCCGCAGGTGATCGGTGGCACGATGCCGCGCATCCTGGACAGCAAGGGACGGATTCTCGGGCACGCCGCTGAGACGCTGAAACTGAAACTCGACACGGCCACGCTGCGTGACCTCGCCGCCGACATCGAGTGGCGCAAGGTCTCCCGGCTCACCCTCGATCAGTACTCCCGCATTGTGGAGAGCCGGCCGCTGCCGGCCGCCCTCGACGCCGAGAAGATGCTGGCCCTGCACTCACGCTACGAGTCGCTGAAGGACGACCGCCGGCAGCTCGACTTCGAGGATGTCCTGCTCGCGACCGCGGGAATGATCGAGTCGGAGCCGCGGGTGGCCCAGCAGGTGCGCGAGCAGTACCGCTTCTTCGTGGTGGACGAGTACCAGGACGTCTCTCCGCTGCAGCAGGCGCTGCTCGATCTCTGGGTCGGCGATCGACAGGACGTCTGTGTGGTGGGTGACGCCAGCCAGACCATCTACTCGTTCGCGGGGGCGTCATCCGGGTACCTGCTCGGCTTTCCGGCGAAGTACCGCGAGGCGACGGTGGTGCGGCTCGAGCAGAACTACCGCTCGAGCACGCACATTGTGCACACGGCGAACCGGCTGATGAAGTCCCGGCCGGGCGCGCTCAGTCTGACCGCCGCCGTGGAGGCCCCCGGTACGGTCGCGCCGACGATCGAGTCCTACCCGAGCGAGATGGCCGAGGCGCGGGCCATCGCCCAGAGCATCGCCGAGCAGATCGCGGCCGGGGCCCGCGCGCAGGACATCGCCGTGCTGTACCGCATCAACGTGCAGTCGGCGGCGATCGAGACCGCGCTGAACGACGTCAACGTGAACTTCCAGCTGCGTGGTGGCCCGCGCTTCTTCGACCTGCAGGAGGTGAAGCAGGCGCTGATGATGTTGAAGGGCGCCGTCGTCGCCTCCACCCACGAGCCGCTGTTCAAGACGGTCAGTGACGTGCTGAGATCGCTCAGCTGGACCCAGAACCCGCCCGAGGCGCGTGGAGCGGTGCGGGACCGCTGGGAGTCGCTCAACGCGATCATGGGCCTGGCCGAGGCTGCGCCCCAGGGAACGACCCTCGCCGAGTTCGTCGACGAGCTGTTCGAGCGATCCGCCGCACAGCATGAACCGACCATGGCCGCGGTCACCCTGGCGACCATCCACTCGGCGAAGGGCCTGGAGTGGGACACGGTGCATATCCTCGGCCTGAGCGAGGGCTTCCTGCCGATCACCTACGCCACCACGGAGGAGGCAATCGAGGAGGAGCGTCGCCTGCTCTACGTGGGCATCACGCGCGCGCGGCGGCGGCTGCACCTCTCCTCGGCCCGATCGGGATCGGGGCGCGGAGCGGAGCGGAAGCCGAGTCGTTTTCTGGCAGAGCTGCAGTAGCGGGCTCCGCGAGGCCGCCGCAGCCGCAGCCGGGATGGCCGTACCAGTGCCGCAGCCGGCGCTCGCCGGTCGCCGGTTCGAGAACGAGCTCGGCAGTATCGGTCACCTGATCCGGTGCAGGCCGTCCCTCCAGCCGCGCGAGCACGCTGCGCACGACGATCGCGGCGACCTCACCCGCGATCAGCGGCGTCTCGGTGTGGCTGAGCCGGCCCCAGAGCTGCGAGGCGATCGCCGGCCTCGCCGGGTCGGCATCCGTTCTGTGACGTTCGAGGCAGTGCAGGCACGGGCCACGGCCCGGCTCGATCAGCGGGCCGATGTGCACCTCCTGGTCGCCGAACACTACCGGCAGGTGAGGCACGTCGCGTCGCAGCCAGTGGCCGTGCTGATCGGGAGAGAGCACGTGGTGGGCGATCAACACCGCGAGATCCGGACTCTCGGATGAACGGATGCCCGCCTCCTCGAATCGCGCCCGCACGAGGTCCGCTGCCGTCCCCGACCCCTCCACCGCCACCGTCGTCGCCCGCGGCTCCGCCGGAGCCACGAGGGCGGGTGCGAGTGCGGCGAGCAGAGCGTCGAGGTCGGGCAGTTCGGCATCGGTCGCGATCATCTCGAGTCCTGACCGGCTGATGCCGCGAAGCAGGGCCGCGATGACGCGCTCCTCCGCGGAGCTGACATCGGTGAGCAGCACCCGCGCGCGGTCGACACCGAACTGCAGATCGCTCGGGCTGCGCCAGACCAGGGGATAACGGTGATCGAGTCTCAGAACCATGCGCGCAATGATGCGCGCTCGCCGAAATCCCCGCGGAAACTATCCACAGGCCGTGCTCCGCGCCTGCTGCGCCGGCATGCCGCTTCGACAGGCTCAGGAACCGATGAGCACGGTCCCTGAGCTTGTCGCGTCCGCATACCGTCCTTCGACAGGCTCAGGAGCCATGAGCACGGTCCCTGAGCTTGTCGAAGGGCGACCACCAGGTCAGCCCTTCGCGGAGCCGTCCTCGCCCTCGTGCGGGCGGTCGTCGCGGGTGTCATTGAGCAGGTCCTCGATCGCCTGGTCGATGTCGTCGCGCTCCGGCTCGGCACCGGTCAGCCGCATGACGAGACCCACCGGGTCGTCGATGTCCTGGGTGGTGGGAACGAGGTCGGGGTGCGACCAGAGTGCGTCGCGGCGCTCGGCGCCCACATCATCCGTCAGCTTCTGCCACATGGCGGCAGCCTCACGAAGACGGCGGGGGCGCAACTCGAGGCCGACCAGGGTGGAGAACGCCGACTCGGCTGGACCACCGGCTGCTCTTCGCCGGCGCACCGTCTCGGCGATCGCATCGGACTTGGGCAGACGCGTCGTGGCCTGCGCGGTGACCACGTCGACCCAGCCCTCGATGAGGGCGAGCGTGGTCTCCAACCGGGCGAGCGCGGCGAGCTGGGCATCGGACTTCGGCGGGATGAGCGCGCCGCTCACCATCGCCTCGCGCAGCTCTTCGGGGTTCGACGGGTCGAAGTCTGCGGCGAGCTCTTCGAGGCGATCGGTGTCGATCCGGATGCCCTGGGCGAATTCCGTGATCGAGGTCAGCAGCTGCAGCTTCAGCCACTTGGCGTGGCGGAACAGCCGGGCATGCGCGAGCTCGCGCACCGCCATGTAGAGCTGCACCTGATCCTGCTCGATGTCGAGGCCCGAGCCGAACTCGGCGAGGTTCTGCGGCAGCATCGCGGCCTGCTGATCGCTGTCTTTGGTTCCCAGCAACGGGATGCCGATGTCGCCGCCCGACACGACCTCGCTGGAGAGTTGGCCGACGACCTGGCCGAGCTGGATGGCGAACAGGGTACCGCCGACGTTGCGCATCAGCTTGGATGCGCCCTCGATCATGCCGGACATCTCTTCCGGCGCCTGCTCCCGCAGCACGTCGGTGAGGGAGTCGGCGATGCTGTTCGCCACCGGTTCTGCCAGCTGCGTCCAGAACGGCATGGTCGCCGTGATCCACTCCGTGCGCGACAGCAGCTTTGGGGTGGTGGTCAGTTCGCTGATCTCGGTCGCCTCGTCGAGCCACAACGCCGCGACATGGAACGACTGCTCGATGGCCGAGCGCTCCCCGGGCGTGATGGGGCGGACATCCTTCGCGGCCAGATTCTTCGCCTGGTCGAGGGCCAGAGCCCAGTTGATGCCCTCCTCGCTCGACTGCAGAGCGCTCTGCAGCTGGCCGATCAGGTTCTTGAGCATCTCGGGGTCGTTGGGCAGTCCTGCCGCGCTCGCGAGCTTCGCCGGGTCGATCTCCGAGTTGCCGGAGAGGAACTGGCTGAGCATGTCGCGGAACTCGTCTTCAGGGTTCTGCGCCGAATCTTCAGGCATGCCATCTACGCTAGCTGGAACGTCTCCGAGAGGAACGTGAATGGCTTCGGCAGGGCTGCGCCCGTGGCGAACAACCCCCTGAAAGCAGTTTTCGAAAGGACGAGCGTTGGCTCTCTTTGCCGATGTCCAGGTCGATTCCCCCCGCCCGCGCCGCCGCGGTCGCCGCATCGGGGTCGTGCTTCTCGTACTCGCGATCATCGCCGGAATTGCTCTCGCGACCGTGCCCACCCCCTATGTGATCGAACAGCCGGGGCCGGTGTTCAACACGCTCGGCACGGTGCAGAACAGCGGCAATGCGGTACCGCTGATCGAGATCCCCGGGCAGAAGACGTACCCCACCTCTGGCGCTCTCGACCTGCTCACGGTCAACCTGCTCGGCGACCGGCAGAACCCGCCGAACTGGTTCGAGGTGGCCCAGGCCTGGTTCGACCCGAGCAAGGCCGTCGTGCCGATCGATGCCGTGTATCCGAAGGGCGAGACGGTCGAGCAGTCCAACAAACAGTCCGCCGTCGACATGCAGAACTCGCAGAAGGATGCCGTGGCGGCCGCTCTCACGCAGCTCGGTTACCCGCTCACCGGCACCCTCGTCGTCGAGGGGTTCTCCGCAGACTCGCCCTCCAAGGGCGTGCTGCAGAACGGCGACGAGATCCTCGCGGTGGATGGCACGAAGACCGACAGCGTTGCGGGCCTGCGCGCCATCATCGCGAAGACCGGCGCGGGCGTGCCGGTCGCCGTGTCGATCGCCCGCAAGGGTGTCGACTCCACGGTGCAGGTGACCCCCGCCCTCAGCACCGAGGATGGAAAGACGCCCATCCTCGGCATCTACCCCTCGATCAGCTACACCTTCCCGTTCCAGGTGAAGATCCAGCTCGAGAACGTCGGCGGTCCGAGTGCCGGGCAGATGTTCGCGCTCGGCATCATCGACAAGCTCACCCCGGGCAAGCTCAACGGCGGTGCGAAGGTCGCCGGGACCGGCACCATCGACGCGGAGGGCGATGTCGGACCGATCGGCGGCATCCGGCAGAAGCTGTACGGAGCTCGGGATGCCGGCGCTACCTGGTTCCTCGCCCCGCAGAGCAATTGCAATGAGGTGACCGGGCACATCCCGAGCGGACTGAAGGTCTTCGCCGTGAAGACTCTCGACGATTCCCTCGCCGCGCTGAAGGCGATCCGTACCAGAGGCGACACGAGCGCGCTGCCGAGCTGCCCCGTGAAGTGACCGCGGTCGGTCGGGGCGGACAGCATGCCCACGGATCGTCCCCTTAAGATGAAGCCCACAGCATCCATCCCCAGCCAGGAGCAGTGTCTTGACCTCCACACAATCTGACGAGCGTCGGCCGGCATCGCGATCACGGGTGACGGTGCTCGCAACGATCGCCGTTCTCGTCGTGCTCATCGTGCTCTTCTTCATCTTCGCGAGCCTCTACACCGACTGGCTCTGGTTTCAGCAGCTCGGCTTCCTGAATGTGCTCACCACGCAGTGGGTCGCCAGTGCGGTGATGTTCTTCATCGGCTTCTTCGGCATGTCGATCCCGATCTTCGTCAGCATCGAGATCGCGTTCCGCTTCCGTCCGGTCTACGCGAAGCTCAACGCGCAGCTCGACCGCTATCAGCAGGTCATCGAGCCGCTGCGCCGCCTGGCGATGTGGGGGATTCCCGCCGTCATCGGCCTCTTCGCGGGAATCGCCACCTCATCGCGCTGGCAGCTCGCGCTCGAGTGGCTGAATGGCACGCCGAGCGGCAAAGTCGACCCGCAGTTCCACCTGGATGTGTCGTTCTACCTGTTCGCGCTGCCCTTCTACCAGGCGGTCGCCGCCTTCGCGTCCGCCGCCGTGCTCATTTCGGGCATCGCCGCGATCGCGACCAGCTACCTCTACGGCGCGTTGCGCTTCGGCAACCGCGAGGTGCGCATCTCCCGCACCGCACGGGTGCAGTTGTCGATCACCGGTGCCGTCTACCTCGCTCTGCAGGCCGGAAGCATCTGGCTCGACCAGTACTCCACGCTCAGCACCAACACGAGCAGCAACATCACCAACCTGATCGGCGCCTCCTACGCCGACGTCCACGCCGTGATCCCGGGCCGGGCGATCCTGTCGGGGGCCGCCGCGATCGTCGCGGTGCTGTTCATCATCACCGCGATCGTCGGGCGCTGGCGCCTGCCGATCATCGGCACCGCCCTGCTCCTGGTGAGCGGTCTCATCATCGGTTCGGTCTACCCGTGGATCGTCGAGAAATTCCAGGTCGAGCCGAGCCAGCGCAGCCTCGAGGCGCCATACATCGAACGCAACATCTCGGCCACCCGGGACGCCTACGGCGTGAACTCCGTCAAGGAGCGCGCCTACAAAGCGGTGACGGATGCCGAACCCGGCACCCTGCGCAACGACGTGGAGACCACCGCGAACATCCGCATCATCGACCCCGCGCTGATCTCCCCGGCATTCGCTCAGCTGCAGCAGATCAAGCAGTACTACACGTTCAACAAATACCTGGACGTCGACCGCTACACGATCGACGGCAAGGTGCAAGACACCGTGCTCGGCGTGCGTGAGCTCGATCAGTCGAACACCGGGGCTCAAGCGAGCTGGTTCAACAACGTCCTGGTCTACACCCACGGTTACGGCGTGGTCGCCGCCTATGGCAACCAGCGCTCGACCGACGGCCTTCCGGTCTTCCTGGAGTCAGGCATCCCCGACACCGGAAAGCTCGGCAAGTTCCAGCCGCGCATCTACTTCGGCGAGAGTTCGCCGTCGTACTCGATCGTCGGTGCGCCGAAGGGTCAAAAAGAGGTCGAGCTCGACTACCCGTCCAGCGGCGGCGCCGACAACCAGAACGCCACCACCACGTTCAGCGGCAACGGCGGCCCGAAGCTCGACAACGTGTTCAAGCGACTCGTCTACGCGATCAAGTTCCAGTCCGAGCAGATCCTGCTCTCGGACGCCGTGAGCGATAGCTCGCAGATCCTCTACAACCGCGACCCGGCCAAGCGCGTGCAGAAGGCGGCGCCGTACCTGACCCTCGACAGCGACCCATACCCCGCGGTGGTCGACGGCAAGGTGCAGTGGATCATCGACGGCTACACCACGAGCGACAAGTATCCGTACTCCGCGGTGCTGCAGCTGAGCAGCGCGATCTCCGACACCTACACGCCGACGCCGCAACTGGCGCTCGACAACGTCAACTACATCCGCAACTCGGTCAAGGCCACCGTCGACGCCTACACCGGCAAGGTGACGCTCTACGCCTGGGACGACAAGGACCCCATCCTCAAGACCTGGCAGAAGATCTTCCCCTCGACGATCAAGCCACTGAAGGACATGAGCTCGGAGCTGGTGCAGCACGTGCGCTACCCGGCCGACCTGTTCAAGGCACAGCGTCAGATTCTCGGCACGTACCACGTGACCGACTCGGACACCTGGTTCTCGGGATCCGACGCCTGGGTCACCCCGAACGACCCGACCAAGCCCTCAGCGACCGCGCGTCTGCAGCCGCCCTACTACCTCACGATGAAGCTGCCCGGGCAGAAGGCGCCGGCGTTCTCGCTGTACTCCACGTACATCCCGAAGTCGACGGTCTCCGGCACCCGGAGCATCCTGACCGGCTATCTGGCCGCCGACGGTGACGCGGGAAAGACGGCGGGAAAGAAGGCGTCGACGTACGGCAAGCTCACGCTGCTCGCGCTGCCGAAACAGACCAGTGTGCCCGGCCCCGGTCGGGTGGAGACCAGCTTCACCACGGACACCGAGGTGGCGAACCAGCTCGCGCTGCTCGCCCGCGGGGACACCAACGTCGAGAAGGGCAACCTGCTCACGGTGCCGGTCGGCAAGGGACTCCTCTATGTGCAGCCGGTCTACGTCTCCTCGAACGCTGAGACCAGCTTCCCGGTGCTGCGCAAGATCCTGGTGTCGTTCGGCGAGAAGATCGCCTTCGAGGACACCCTCGATGGCGCGCTCAACTCGCTGTTCGGCGGCGACTCCGGTGCGACGGCCGGTGACGGGGGAGTGACGACCCCCACGGTTCCGGATGTCCCCGACACCGACAACGGAGCCACGACTCCGACTACCCCGACCAACGATCCCGAGCTCAAGGCCGCGCTGGCCGCGGTGCAGACGGCGCTCACGGAGCGCGCGGCCGCGCTCAAGTCGGGCGACCTGTCGGCCTACGCCACGGCAGACACCAAGCTCGTGACCGCCCTGAACGCCCTGTTCGCCCTGGAGCAGTAACGCGCTTCTCCGTCTGTGCCCGTTCGTGCGGGTTGTGCCCGCTCGTGCAGGCCCAATCGGCGCGAACGGGCACAATCGCGTGCGGCTCCGGCGCGTGCGGCTCCGCCCGAGTCCCCTCTGAGGCGATTGTTCCCCTTCGACGCGATAGTTCCCGGTCGAGCCGGAACAGTCGCGCCGAACGGGAACAGTCACGCAATGGACAGCCCTGTAGCGGAACACTCGCGCCAAACGGGAAGAGCCGTCCCCGAGCGCGCGGTCAGGAGCACTCGAAACCCGTGCTAAAGTTGATCTTGTAGCGCGGGGTGGAGCAGTTCGGTAGCTCGCTGGGCTCATAACCCAGAGGTCGCAGGTTCAAATCCTGTCCCCGCAACAGATGTGCAACTGCACAGACGAAACGCCTTCCTTCGGGAGGGCGTTTCGTCGTTAACGCCGACGTGCGAGGTTGCAGGGTTCGTGGTGCTGCTGGCCACAGCCGGGCGCCGGCCTCAGGCGGTCAGGGCGCGCAGTTCGGCGAGCGCCTTGTGCATACAGGTGGCGAAGTCATCCGTCTGTCCCGGTTCGACCCAGCGCTCGAAGCCGGTGCTGAAGATGGTGACACCTGATTGGGCGGCGACCTGCGCGGCGAGTGGCGAGACGCCGCGTCGCCGAAGAGCGGAGGCGGCGGCGATGGCGAGGTTGGCGAGCTTGAGCAGCTCACGCTCCTGCAGGCTCGGGTTCGATGCAACGACCGCCGCCCGGATGCGCGGGTAGCCGACCGGCTGCGCCGCGATCAGCGCGGAGGCGCTCTCCATCGCCGTCGCCATGATGTCGAGGGGGGAGAGATCGTTCGGAGCGGCCGCGATGCTCGCCAGCACGGCCTCCTGCAGGGCCTCCGACCCCTCGAACAGCACCTCGCGCTTGTCGGTGAACTGGCGGAAGAAGGTGCGCTCGGTGACCCCTGCCCGCTCGGCGATGTCGGCGACGGTGGTCTGCTCGTACCCGTGCTCGGCGTAGAGCTCGAGGGCGGCGACGCGGAGTCGGCCGCGGGCATCCGGTTCCCAGCGTCCCATGCGCACAATCCTAGTGATGTCAGTCACCGTCATCAGGTGTAGGGTGATGTCAGTTTCTGACATTGAGGAGAAGTTCATGCGTGTTTTCGTCACCGGTGCATCCGGCTGGATCGGTTCCGCCGTCGTCCCCGAGCTGCAGGATGCCGGCCACGAGGTGATCGGGCTGGCCCGTTCGGAGGAGTCCGTGGCAGCACTCGCGGCCGCCGGAGTCACCGCCCATCGCGGCAGCCTCGACGACCTGGGCAGCCTGCGCGAGGGTGCCGCGGCATCCGATGCGGTCGTGCACCTCGCCTTCAACCACGACTTCTCCGACTATCTCGGCGCCGGTCGCACGGAGCGCGCGGCGATCGAGACCATCGCCGGAGCGCTCGAAGGGTCGGGCCGCCCGCTGCTCTTCGCCTCCGGGGTTGCCCTGGTGCAGCCGGGGGAGGTCGCGACCGAACTGATGGCAAACGGCTTCAGCGGCCCGGACTCGCCGCGCGGCGGCGGTGAAGCGCTGGCGCTGAGCTACGCCGACCGCGGCGTGCTGCCCGTCGCCCTCCGGTTCGCGCCGACGGTGCACGGCGAAGGCGACCACGGGTTCACGGCCGCCATCGCCGCTGTCGCGAAGCAGAGGGGCGTCTCCGGCTATGTCGGGGACGGATCCAGTCGCTGGCCCGCCGTGCACCGTCTCGACGCCGGCACCATGGTGCGGCTCGCGCTCGAGAATGCGTCGACCGGCTCCATCGCCCACGCCGTGGGCGAGGAGGGCATCTCGGCGAAGCAGATCGCCGAGGCCATCGGTGCGCAGCTCGACCTGCCCGTCGTGTCGATCGCCGCGGACGACAGCGCAGAGCACTTCGGCTGGATAGGTCGTTTCTTCGGTCTCGACATCCCCGCCTCCAGTGCCCTCACCCAGCAGCGGCTCGGTTGGACGCCGACGCACCAGGGGCTGCTCGCCGACATCGCGGCCGGGTACTACACGCGCTGAGGTGCGTGGTACTGAGCTACAACCCGCAGTGCGTCGGGAACTCGTCGCGGTCGTGGTCCATGCGGTCGTCGGTGAGCCGCGGATGCCCACTGTGCTGGCGCACGTCGTGAAGCATCGTCACCCCGAGGCAGGGGATCGCGAGCAGGTCACCCGCGGCAAGATCCGACGGGAGTTCGGCGGCCAACAGGGGGAGGCTGCACGGTTGCAGCCACACGGAGCTCGCGTGGGCGGTCGAGCAGCGACCGATCAGGCGGGTCTCGGCGGCGAGGGGGCGACATCCGTCGAGTTCGGCGTCGAGCCACACCTCGAGGGTGCCGTCTCCGCGCTGCTGCACCGCGGTGACCCGAGTGACCAGAACGGACGCGAGATCGTGCTCGGACCGCCGGCCGTGCGTGCCCGGGATGACCGCGGCCGCCGTGTGCACGCAGGGTGTGTCGCACCACTCGGCCAGCCGCACGAGCGAGACGCCCGCCACGGTGACATCGGTCGGGCTGGCGTGGGTGAACTCGGGCCAACGATCGACCACGAGGGGATCGGCGATCGAGCGCCGAAGGGACGGGATGATGTGGGTGAGCGTCAACGGACGCTCGCTAGATCAGAAATCACCCTCCGAGATTCGCCCCGATGCCCGGCCGCGTGCGAGATCCTGACGCGATCCTGACGACCGCGCCCGTCATCCTGACGACGCCCGTAGGCTGACGACATGTCACACGATCCCACCGTCGGCATCGCCGTCGCTCAGTTCGCACCCGACGAAGACCAGGACGCGAATCTGGTGCGCATCCGTGACCTCGCCACCCTGGCTGTGGAGCGGGGCGCCTCGCTGGTCGTCTTCCCCGAGTACTCGTCGTTCTTCACGCCGCAGCTCGGCGAGCAGACCGTGGAGGCCGCGCAGCCGCTCGACGGCGACTTCGTCTCGGGGCTCGAGGTGATCGCCAAGGTGCTCGGCGTGCACATCGTCGCCGGCATGCTCGAGACCGCGCCCGGCGGTCGCGCCTACAACACCATCGTCGCTCTCGATCCGCACGGTGCGCTGGTGGCGACCTATCGCAAGTTGCACCTCTACGACGCCTTCGGTCAACGCGAGAGCGAGTGGATCGCGCCCGGCGAGATCGCCGAGCCGCAGACCTTCACGATCGGCGACCTCACCGTGGGCTTGCAGACCTGCTACGACCTGCGATTTCCCGAGGTCACGCGGCGCCTGGTCGATGCCGGCGCAGACGTCGTACTGGTGCCGAGCGAATGGGTGCGCGGGCCGCTCAAAGAGCAGCACTGGCGCACGCTGGTCACGGCGCGAGCACTGGAGAACACGATCTACGTCGCCGCGGCCGACCAGGCGCCGCCCGTGGGCGCCGGAAACAGCATGGTCGTCGACCCGATGGGGGTCGAGCTGGTGACCATCGGCGAGCAGACGGATGTCGCGGTCGCCCGCATCTCCTCCGCCCGGGTAGCCCAAGTGCGGCTCACAAACCCCGCGCTCGCCCTGCGGCGCTTCCGGGTCATCCCGCTCTAGTCGCCGGGATCAGAGGGACGCGAGCTGGGCGGATGCGCGCTCGAGCACGTCGACCCGCTTGCAGAACGCGAAGCGCAGGAGCGAGGCGTAGTCGCCCTTGTTCTCGTCGGAGACGAAGGCGCTGATCGGCACCGCGACGACCCCGGCCAGGTCGGGGAGCTGGCGGCAGAAGGCCGCAGCATCCGAGAAGCCGAGAGCCGCGGCATCCGCCACCACGAAGTAGGAGCCGCGGGGCTCGCTCACCGTGAACCCGGCCTTGCGCAGCCCGGCGGAGAGGACGTCGCGCTTGTGCGCGAGATCGAGGGCGATGCGATCGAAGTAGCTGTCGGGCAGGCCGAGGCCGACCGCGATGGCGGGTTGGAACGGGGCGCCGTTCACGAAGGTCAAGAACTGCTTGACCGCCAGGATCGCCTGCAAGATCTGTTGCGGGGCCGTCAGCCAGCCGATCTTCCACCCGGTCGTGTTGAAGGTCTTGCCGCCACTGGAGATGGTGACCGTGCGATCGACGGCGCCCGGCAGCGAGGCGATCGGGATATGCGCGACGCCGAAGGTGAGGTGCTCGTAGACCTCGTCCGAGACGATGATCGCGTCGTGGCGGTGCGCCAGTTCGAGGATCGTCGACAGGGTTTCGCGGCTGAACACCGTGCCGGTGGGGTTGTGCGGGTTGTTGATCAGGATGAGGCGGGTGCGGTCGGTGACCGTGCGTCGCAGTTCGTCGAGATCGGGTTGGAAGTCCGGTGCCCGCAGCGCGACCGTGCGGTGCTCGGCGCCCCCGAGCGCGATCATCGCAGCATAGGAATCGTAGAACGGCTCGAAGGTGACGACCTCGTCGCCCGGCTCGGTCAGCGCGAGGATCGTCGCGGCCAGCGCCTCGGTCGCGCCCGCGGTCACGAGGACCTCGGTGTCGGGGTCGGTCGTGAGTCCGTAGAACCGCTGCTGGTGGTGGGCGATCGCCTCGCGCAGCACCGGCATTCCGATTCCTGGCGGGTACTGGTTGAGGCCGGCGTCGATCGCGCGCTTGGCGGCATCCAGCACCTCGGCCGGGCCGTCCTCATCGGGAAAGCCCTGACCCAGGTTGATCGCGCCGGTCTTCGTCGCCAGCGCCGACATCTCGGCGAAGATGGTCGGGCTGAGCGCCCCGTCGGACCCCAGCAGCATCGCCCCGCGAGCAGCCCGCTGCCACGACCCGGACACGTTCATGCGCACTCCTCCATGCGCTCAACTTACTGGCAGCGAATTACTGGCAGCGAACGTGGCCGCCCACCCGCCCCGGCCGCTGCCCGCTGTTGTCGCGGTCCGCCCTGCCGCGATCCCGCGGTTCGGTCCCCGATTGCGGCAATTCAGGCCCGACCTGGTCCCCAGCACGATATTCGGCCGAAGCCCCAGTCCTACCTGAATTTCCCGCATCTTCCGCTCCCTCACAGCGACGGATGCCGCGGCTCGCGGCTCGCTCCTGTGGAAAGTTCTGGCAGCCCCACGCCGCCGTGCTCTACCGTCGTGTGCATGCGCAGAACAGCCATCGCCCTCGCGCTGCTGATCGCGCCCCTGCTGGCGCTCAGCGGCTGCACGCCGACGCCGCCGCCAGCTGTTACCTCGCCGAAGCCGAGCAGCACTCCGCTCTTCGCCACCGAGGACGAGGCGCTCAAGGCGGCGACGGACGCGTACGCGGCGTACCTGAAGGTTTCGGATCAGATTGCGGCCGACGGAGGACTCCATCCGGAGCGTATTGAGCCGTATGTCACGCCGTCGCAAATGAAAAATGAGACTCGCGGGTTCGCGCTCTACAGCCAGCAAGGGCGCCGTGCTCAGGGCGCTACTTCGTTCTCAGGCACCAAAATCCAGCAATTCGACTCGCAGTCCGTCGACATATACGCGTGCGTCGACTTCTCTGGGACTCAACTCTTGGACTCCTCAGGCGTGGACATCACCCCGACGGATCGATCTAATCAACAAGGCTTCGAACTCGAGTTCAAGGTGCATCGGGGTTCTGGTCAGAATGATCTCTTATTGGATGGGAGTGAACTGTGGTCGGGCGACGGGGTCTGCTAGTACTTGTTGTTTGCGTCGCAGTCATCGCTAGTTCCGTTGGCCCCGCGAGTGCTGCAAGTCGCGGGTGCACACCGCAGGAGTACAACGCCGGAGGGTGCCCCACAGTCTCCGGCAGCATCGGCAACGGCGGCGTCGATCTGTCCGGAAGTCAGGGCGGCGCTGGAACAGGCGTCGGCACGGGCTCGAGTAACGGCAACGGGGGCGGCACGGGTTCCGGATCGAACAACCCCGGTGGTGGTCGGCCGGGCAGCACGGGTGGCTCCGGCAACCAGACTCCGCCGCCGCGGGATGGCTACACGGTCACGATGCCGGGGGACGCCCTGCCGCAGCCGGTAACGCTCGCAGATCTGGTGAACTTCCGGCCGCACGCCGCCATCCATCGCATGGAGCCCAACGGCTGGATGGTGGTCGGGCTCGCGACGAATTTCTATGCAGAGTCCTCCGCCGACGTGCTCGACGGACAGCTTCTCGGCCGACCGGCATCGGTACGGTTCACCCCGAGGGCGTACCACTGGACCTATGGCGACGGCACGGCCGCGACCCTTGCCACGAAGGGGGCGAGCTGGGCGGCGCTGCGGATCGCCGAGTTCGATCCGACGCCGACAAGTCACGTCTTCCGCACTCCGGGCGCCTACACGATCACGCTGTCCGTCGATGTCGGAGCCGAGTATCGATTCGACGGCGGGAGCTGGAATCCCATCGCCGGAACCCTCCCGGTGGCGGCGAATCCGCTGGTCGCCTCGGCGGGTGATGCGAGGACGGTTCTGGTCGAGCAGGACTGCCGCTCGCACCCCTCGGGACCGGGCTGTTGAGGGCATCGGAGGTACACTCGAAAGCCGGGGCACGCTTACAGCCTGCGCTTATAAAACGCTCAGGTTCGCACGAGAAGCTTGCTCCGCTTGGAAGGAGCACCCCTCATGACTGACAGCAACCAGGATCACATTCCCGGCCCAGACGAGACCACCCCCGAAGCCACCAACTCCGAAGCCACCACCGCGGCCACGCCCGCCGAGCAGAACGCCGGAACAGAGACGTCCGCACCTGCCGTGAGCCCGACATCCGCCGAGTCCGCGACATCCGCTGAGGCTCCGGCCGATTCCGCCGCTACCCAGCCGCTGACCGGCCAGCACGACAGCACCACGACTGGAGTCGTGCCGCCCGCGTTCCAGAAGCGCTCGAGCCGTGTGACCCTGGTCGCCGCGCTCGCCGCCGCTGCCCTGATCGGTGGCGTCGTCGGTGGCGGTATCTCCGCGATCGCCGTCTCGTCCAACCAGAACAGCTCGTCCACCGCGACGAACTCGCCGGCGGCGCAGAACATCACGGTCAACGACACCAAGAGCGTGAATGTCGTCACCGCCGTCGCCGCCAAGGTCGAGCCGTCCGTCGTCACCATCTCGGTGACGGGCAGCTCCGAGGCGGGCACCGGTTCCGGCGTCATCCTCAGCGACGATGGCTACGTTCTCACCAACACCCACGTCGTCACACTCGACGGCGAGACCGCCTCGGGCAAGATCCAGGTGACCACCTCCGACGGGCACATCTACGACGCCACTGTCGTCGGCACCGACCCGATCGTCGACCTCGCCGTCATCAAGCTGAAGGACGCCTCGGGCCTACAGCCGGCGTCCTTCGCCAACTCGAGCAAGCTCAACGTGGGTGAGACCGCGATCGCCATCGGCGCCCCGCTCGGTCTCTCCAACACCGTCACCGACGGCATCGTGAGCTCGCTCAACCGCAGCATCACCATTGCCTCCTCCGCGGTGCCGGACTCCTCGTCCAGCGACAGTTCGGATGGCAACGACAACGGTCAGGGCGGAAGCGGCCCGTTCGACTTCTGGCAGTTCAACAACGGCCAGGGTGACACGCAGCAGCAGTCCACGGCAGCCACCGCCACGATCTCGCTTCCCGTCATCCAGACTGACGCGGCGATCAACCCCGGCAACTCCGGCGGTGCGCTGCTCAACTCCGACGGCAAGGTCATCGGCATCAACGTCGCGATCGCCAGCGCCGGTAGCGGAACGACGGGCGGCTCGCAGGCGGGCAGCATCGGTGTCGGCTTCGCGATCCCGTCCAACCTCGCCGAGCGCGTGGCCAACGAGATCATCAAGGACGGCAAGGCGACCCACGGTCTCCTCGGGGCCGGGGTGAAGGACGCGACCAGCACCGCTGGTTCGACCACCGGTGCCCTGCTCCAGTCGGTGACCGCGGGCGGCGCTGCGGCCGATGCGGGACTGAAAGAAGGCGATGTGATCACCGAGTTCAACGGCGTGAAGATCACCGGTGCAACCGACCTCACCGCCCAGGTGCGCTTCCTCGCGGCCGGTGCCTCCACGTCGCTGACCTACGTCCGCGACGGCAAGAGCAGCACCGTCGACGTCACGCTCGGCGCCCTCAAGTAACACCCGCTTCCTCCAGCGATGAGAGGCACGGAACCCCCGGGTTCCGTGCCTCTTTCGCGTTCCGCAGCGCTGACACCGCGGCTGGTAGGCTCGACCGACCGACCCCGAGAACCGTATTGGACGCTATGGCGCAGCAGGCATCATCCCCTCCGGGAGTGTCTTATGTGATCCCCGTTCTCAACGAGGCGGCGTACATCGAGACGGCGGTGCGCTCCGTTCTCGCGCAGGACTGGAGCGGCCCGAAAGAGCTCATCCTCGCGCTCGGGCCGTCGACAGACGCGACGGATGCGGTGGTCGAGAAACTGGCGCACGATGACGACCGCGTCGTCATCGTCCGCAACCCGGCCACCGACATCCCGGTGGGACTGAATCTCGCTATCCGCGCCAGCCGATACCCGATCGTGGTGCGCGTGGACGCGCACTCCGAGCTCGAGCCGAATTACACCGAGCGGGCCATCGCCGACCTGGAGCGTACCGGCGCCGCCAATGTCGGCGGGGTGATGAAGGCCCGGGGACGCACCCCCTTCCAGTCGGCCGTCGCCCGCGCGTACAACAGCCGCTTCGGTCTCGGCGGTGGCAGCTACCACGGTGGTGCGGAGGAAGGCCCGGCTGAGTCGGCGTACCTCGGCGTCTTCCGTCGCGAGGTGCTCGACGAGGTCGACATGTTCGACGAGACGATCCGGCGCGGAGAGGACTGGGAGCTCAACCTGCGCATCCGCGCGGCCGGCCACTCTGTCTGGTTCGACCCGACCCTCGAGGTGACCTACTGGCCCCGCGAGAGCTGGACCAAGCTGGTGCGGCAGTTCTCGGCCACCGGCACCTGGCGCGGCGAACTCGTGCGACGCTACCGCGGCCGTAACCCCTGGCGATTCTTCGCGCCGCCGGTTCTCGTGGTGGCGCTCGCGCTCTGCGTTGTGCTCGCGGTGCTGCAGCTCACCGGCGTCGTTCGTGGCTGGCCCAGCATCGTGCTGTCGCTGCTCTACCTGGCGCCGATCCTCTATCTGGCCGCCCTCACGCTGATCAGCTTCGGTCGCAGCGGGGGAGCGCGCTGGCGCGACCGCTGGCGGTTCTTCTACGTGCTGCCGACGATGCACCTCAGCTGGGGTGCCGGCTTCATCGGCGGCCTGCTCCGCGGCGCGCGCGACACCGTCGACACCTCGCGCACCGGTATCTGACGATCTCCGGCAGGTTCCGATACGGCTGTTCGCGCGAGCGATTGCAGCCTGCTCGACCGGCGATCGACGTCAGCCGATGACGCCCTTGGCGAGCAGTCTCGCAACGACCCGGTCGGCAGCGTGGCCGTCGTCGAGCGGATTGAAGCGCTCCCGCCACGCAGCGTACCGTTCCCGGTACTCGGGGGCGACATCCGTGCGGTCCTTCACCAGGCGGGCGAGCTCGCTCGCGTCAGCGACGATCGGCCCGGGCGCCACCGGGAGCAGGTCGAAGTAGAAGCCGCGCAGGGTGCGCTGATAATGCTCGAGGTCGGGGGTGAAGAAGAACAGCGGCTTGCCGGTCACCGTGAAGTCGAACATCACCGAGGAGTAGTCGGTGATGAGGGCGTCGGCGACGAGGAAGAGTTCGGAGACATCCGGATAGCCGGTGACGTCGATCACCCCGGGGGCATGCACGTCTTCGCCGGGCAACAACGTGCGGGAGTGACCGCGGATCAGCGTGACATAGTCGGGACCGAGCTCGCGCGCGAAGGCTGCGACGTCGAGGTGGTCGACGTGATCGGGCTGGTCGTCGCGCCAGGTCGGCGCGTACAGCAGCACCTTCGTGCCGCTCGGGATGCCGAGTCGGTCGCGCACCGCTGCGGGATCCCCGGTGAGGAGCACGTCATCCCGTGGGTATCCGACCTCCCAGACCGGGCCGAGATATGCATACGCCGTGCGGAATATGCGCCGACTGTAGTCGTTCTGGGCCAGCAGGATGTCCCAGCGGCGGCTCTCCAAGATCGTGGCGATGGTGGTTCGTAGCCCAACCCGGCCGCGACTGAGCGCGAGCTTCTTCAGCATCGTGCCGTGCCACGTTTGCAGCACCGTCTGGTGTTTGCGCTTGCGGTACCGCTTGCGCAGCCAGTCGTTGACCACGAGCAGCCGGGCCGACCCGCGGATGCGCCACCATTCCGCACTGCCCTCGATCAGTGCGGTCGCGCCCTCCGGCACGGCCACCGAGGCGTCTGCGACGCTCCAGTATCGACGGATGTCGGGGCGCTGTTCGGCGATCGCCCGGTCGATCGCGAGGGGGTTGCACGACGCATTGCGGCCGAAGAAACTCTCGAAGAACACCGCATCGAGTGGCGGGTACTCGGTGGCCCGATAGTCCGCCTCGAGTGACGCCTGCTGCAGCCGCCCACGCTCGCGATCGGTGAGCGGGGCGGCGAAATCGACGACGAGTGTGTCCCCGTCGCGACCGAAGCCGATGCGCGTCACCCACTCGATGAGCTGCGAGGCGGGGAGGTCGCCGACGACGGTCACGCCACGAAGCAGGTAACGCCCCGACCGTGGCGGCATGGGGGAGCTCTTCCAATGCTCGCTGAGCAAGGGGATCTCGGCGGACCAGCGATCGCCCGCGGCATCGATGACACCGACGAGCTGTTGGCGCGTGCCGTCGAGGGTGATCGCGTCGGGGGCCGCGCCGGGGCCTCCGAGCAGGATGGCGGGGGTGGGCTCGGTCTGGATTCCGACCGTGTCTGCGCTGATCATCCTCGCTCCTCCTCTCGCGTCGCTGCTCGAATCGACTCGTACACTCTCGCAGTGTTGCGCCCGTCTCGGAACGCGAAGTGTCGCGCGGCGACCTCGGAACTGTGGGCCAGCACCTCGTCGGCCCAGGCGGCGTCCGCCGAGAAGCGGTCCAGCTGACCGAGCAGCGTCCCCCACGAGCGCACCTCCCGACCGCCGCTGAATTCGCGGTATGGCTCGTAGAGCCCTCGCGTGGTCGTATACGACTCCTCGTCTGGCGCGAGATAGAAGATCGCCCCACCGGTGAGCGAGTAGTCGAAGGCGATCGACGAGTAGTCGGTGATCAGGGTGTCGAAGGCCGGGAGCAGCGGGGTGATGTCGGTCTGCAGGTCGGCTCCGAGCATCCGTACCCGAGCACTGGCCGCGGTGCCGACCGCATAGCCGCCGACGCCGAGGTGGTGGGGGCGCACGATCAGCACCGCGTTGCTCCGCTCCAGGAAGGCGGCGATCTCGCCCCATTCGGTGGCCGAGGGAGCCCCGGGGTCGGGTTCGCCGTCGCGCCAGGTGGGGGCGAACAGGATGGCGCGCTGGCCCTCATCAGCGAGCTGCACCCGCGCGAACAGTTCCGCGCGCGCGTCGGTGGCGCGCGCCAGCACGTCGTCCCGAGGATCGCCGGTGACGACCACGCGCGCGGCGGGAAGGCCGAACGCTGTGCGCAGCCGCTCGGCGGCGAGCTCGGAGGCGGCCGTCATCAGGCTGATGCCGGCGAAGCCGCGGCGGTAGAACCGTCGCAGCGGCCCGCGGAGACGCCCAGCTCCGGGGATGCCCAGGCTGAGCGTGGCGGGGGAGTCGAGCTGGATCAGCTTCAGCGGGATGCCGTGCCAAAGCTGCACGACGAAGGCCCCGCGGGTGCCGTAGCGGTTGGCATCCCCGAAGCCGTGGGTCACCACGACGACCTCCGCACGCAGGGTGGCGAGCAGACCGCGCGCGGAGTTCTTCGGCACCGACCGGATGCCGAGGGCGGTCGCGGCGGCGGCATCCGTCTCATCCTTGGCCAGCCAGACAGCGCGGATCGACGGATGCTCGGCGCGCACGTGACGGAACAGCTCGAGCGCTCCCTCCCCGATGCCGGGACCGGAGCCGAACACCCAGGCGTCGTGCCGTCGCGGCACCAGCGCGGCGGCGATCGCGCCGAGGGCGTAGAGCGGGAGGGCGAGCAGCTTGCGCGCGTTACCGGCAGAAAAGGTGAACCGGGGCACGTCTGGAGCCTAGCAGCGGGCACCTTCGCAGGGAGGGCACGGAGCGCGCTGGTTTAATCGGGGGATGCCCCTCGTGAACGACGCCAAAACCGCGGTGAAACTGGCCCGCAACCTCTACCGTTCGCGGCAGAATCGTAAGCGGGTGGCGGTGCGCATTGCCGAGCAGCCGGCATTGCCGCCGAAGAGTGTGAAGATCGCCGTCTACTTCGCCGACACCAAGGTGAACCTGTACCAGATTCGGCAGTGGTACGAACCGCTGGCCGAGCTCGCGAAGACGACCCCGGTGGCGATCATCGCGCGATCGCCCGGCACCGCCCTCACCCTCATGGACGAGGCGCCCGTGCCCGTCGTGTATCTGCGGAAGATCGTGGAGTTGGAGGATTTCGTCGCAGACCAGGACATCCGCATCGTCTTCTACGTCAATCAGAACGCCAAGAACTTCCAGATGTTCCGGTATGGGCGCATGTGGCACGTCTTCATCAATCATGGTGAGAGCGACAAGATGTACATGACGACCAACCAGTTCAAGGCCTATGACTACAGCCTCATCGCCGGAGAGGCGGCCCGCGACCGGTTGAGCCGCAAGCTGTGGGATTTCGACCTGGACAAGCGCACCATCATGATCGGGCGGCCGCAGACCGACCATCTGGGCGGCGACCTGCCGTGGACTCCCGACGATCGCACCGTCGTGCTGTACTCGCCGACCTGGGAGGGCGATCGCGGTGCGGCCGCCTACGGGTCGGTTCCGACGCACGGCGAGGCGCTGGTGACGGCACTGCTCGCCACCGGACGCCATCGGGTGATCTATCGGCCGCACCCCCGCACCGGAGTGATCGACCCGGCCACGCGCAGCGCCAACCAGAACATCATCGGCGCGATCGCCGCGGCCAATGCGGCCGACCCCGCCGCCCAGCACCTGTACGACAACGGCGGACAGCTCGGCTGGCAGCTGGCGGCGGCGGATGTCGCGATCACCGACGTCTCCGCGATGGTCTACGACCGGCTGGCCACGGGCAAGCCGCTCATCGTCACCCGCCCGGTGTCGCCCGACGCCGACATCGACGAGAACGGCTACCTCGGCCAGGCGGACTGGCTGACCGCGGAGGCGGCCGGGGACATCGTCGCGCTCTCCGACCGCGTGCTCACCGATGAGGAGGCGCAGTCGCGGCTGCGGTACTGGGTCGAGCGGCACTTCGGCGACACCACCCCCGGCGAGTCCACGCGCCGCTTCCATGCGGCCGTCGACCAGCTTCTCGCCGAATGGGACCGCAATGCCGCCATGCACGCGAACGACGTCGAGCGCTCGGAGGCTGATCCCTTCGAGGCGGAGGACGACGAGGACGAGGACTAGAACGGCGCTTCGCCACCGCGCCTCGGAGGCTACTGCTCTGAGTGTTCCTGTTCGACGCGATTGTTCCCGCTCGCGCAGGAACATACGCGTCAAACGGGCACAATGAGGCTGGCGTCAGCCGATGATGTCGAGCGGCGGAGCGGGTCGAGGATGGAGAGGCTGTTGCCGTGCTTGTCAATGCTGTGGAGCGGTCGACGCTCGGACGCTCGCGGCCGAACCGCATCTTCGTCGTGCGCAGGTCTGGCTCGGCTGTCGTCGTGACCTCATCGAGCGGGAACTGCTCACCGTCCTCTGACCCCGCGCGACGAATACTAGAAGCTCACCCGCCAGAGGTACTCCTCCCCGTTCGGCCTGAACCAGCGCACGACGAGCACGGTGCTGCGCGCGATGTCCCGCGCCGAGATCACGACCTCGAGCGACTCACCGGGCAGGAGAGCGGATGGCGCGCTCGCCGGCATCACGCCGGCCCCGAGCAGGCTGAGCGTCACGCCGTCGAGCGGCTCTCGCCCGCGGTTGGTGAGCAGGTAGCGCCGCGGCCCCGCGTCCCGATCGACGGAGAACGGAACCGAGTAGGCGGGGTGGGAGTACGGGGAGCGTGGGCCGGTCATGCGGGGAGGCTAGGTGCCACCTCCGACGGGCGAGGGCCGCAGACATCCGCTCGTCGCGGGCACTGTGGAAAGAGGCGTCAGGGCTGCTCTGGGGGAGGAGCGGACGGCAAGTCGTCGGAGGAGTCGGACTCCACCCACCGACCGGGCAGGGCCTTCTGGGCGCGGGACGCGACGGATCGCGTTCCGCCGCTGATCGAACGTCGCCCGGAGTCGATGCCGCGACGCGCGCGCTGCGTGAGCGTCGGCACGGATGCATCCCGCACGATCGGGTCGAGGATGACCGGGAAGACCGCGGGCGGCGGACCGAAGGCGGTGCGGGCGCTGGTGACGACCTTGCGTCCGAGAAAATGGTTGCCGGTGCCGCCGATGACCGCGCCGATGCCGAAGGGGATGACCCGGCCGATGACGCTGGCCCCCTGCGTCACGGCGAAACGACGGATGAAGGCCCGCTGCACGCGCTCGGCGATCTGGCCGAGGGCCGCCTGCGGCAGGCTCTTGGTGACGACCTCGCCCCAGAACTTCGGGCGCGTCTTGCCGCCGCCCAGCGCCTGATCGGCGAACTGCTTCACCAGGTCGGAGCCGGCCGTGCCGAGCATCATCGCCATCACCAGGGTGCGCGCGCGCTCGGGATCGTCGACCGCGATGCCGTGCACCTCCGTCACCGACTGGGCGAACAGCGCACTGGTCTCGAGAAACCCGGCGGTCTCTGCGGCAGACAGGGCGAGCGAGATTCCGGTGCCCACCGCGGGAAGCACGGCGGCCGCGCCGACGGCCGCACCGCCCGTCGTCACCGCCGTGAGGTAGCGCTTCTCCAGAATGGTGATCACCTGGGCGGGAGTCGCGCCAGGGTGCCGGCGACGGATGCTGCGGATGTGGGCCAGCACGACCGGCCGCTGCACCGACAGCAGCCGCTCGACTCCCCGCTCGACCTGGGGGCCCCCAGGAACGATGGTCACTTCTTCACGCCGTACTCGGCGTTGTAGCGGTCGAGCACGTCGGCGATCGGCGCATCCATCACCAGCGCGCCCTTGTCGAGATACAGCCCGCGGGTGCAGAAACGTCTGAGGTCCTTCTCGCTATGCGACACGAAGAACAACGTACGCCCGCCCGCCAAGAGCTCCTCGATGCGGCGGTAGCACTTCTCCCGGAAAGCCTTGTCGCCGACGGCCAACACCTCGTCCACCAGGATGATCGGCTCCTCGAGGCGCGAGATCACCGCGAACGCGATGCGCACCTTCATACCGCTCGACAGATGCTTGTACGGGGTGTCGAGGAAGTCACCGATCTCCGAGAACTCGATGATCTCGTCGAAGCGGGCGTCGATCTCGGCCTTCTTCATGCCGTGCAGTCCCGCGGTGAGGTAGACGTTGTCCCGCACCGTCAGGTCGTCGACGAAACCGCCGGTGATCTCGATCAGCGGGGCGACACCCTCGTGAACTCCGACCGACCCCTCATCGGGATAGACCACCTCGGCGACGAGCTTGAGCAGCGTCGACTTGCCCTGACCGTTGCGCCCCACGACGCCGATCGCCTCGCCGGGCTGCACGTCGAAGGAGACATCGCGCAACGCCCAGAACTCGTCCGGCCGGGCGCGACGGCCGCGACCGGCGAAGAGGTCTTTGAAGCTGCGCCGGGAGCGGCGGTTGCGCTTGAACCGGATGCCCGCATCCTTGACCCGGATGACCGGGGCGACAAGCGTCTCCACCATCAGATCTCCTTCAGAACGGTCGGCACGGTGCGACGGAACACGACGAAGCCGACCGCGAGGATGACCACGGTGAACACGGCGCTGACCCCGACATCCAGCCAGTTGAGCTCGGCCGGGAAGAACGCCGAGCGGTAGATCGAGAAGATGCCGGAGAGCGGGTTGAGCGCCACCAGCTCGCGCAGCGGCGAGTGCAGACCGTCGAGCCCGTAGACGATCGGAGATGCATAGAACAGAAAGCGGAGGCCGAGCTTGATGGCACGCTCGAGGTCGCGGAAGAACACCACGAGCGGCGCCACGATCAGGCCGACGCCGAAAGCGAGGGCTGCCTGCAGCACAATCGCGAGCGGCACGAGAACGACCTGCCAGTGCAGTCGGGCGGGATCGTTGGTTCCGAGCGAGATCAGCGCGAAGAACACGATCACCGGGATGCTGATCAGAAACTCGATGCCCTTCGACAGCACGAGACGTGCCACCCAGATGGTGCGGGGGATCTTGGTCGAGCGGATCAGCTTCGCCTCTTTGGTGAAGGCGCGCGTTGCGTCGGATACCGCCCCGTTGAACCAGGTCCAGGGCAGGAGCGCGGTCAGCAGGAAGACGATGTACGGCTGCTCGACCGCGGTGCCGCGGTTGAAGATCTGAGTGAACACGATCCAGTAGATCGCTGCCATCACCAGCGGGTCGAGGATCGACCAGAAGTAGCCGAGGAACGACGTGGTGTAGCGGACCTTCAGGTCACGCGTCGTCAGCAGCCAGAGCGAATGACGATAGCGGGAGGCAGGGGACTGCGCGCGCGACTGCACTGATGCGCTCACTGGCCGGGGTCCTTACGTTCAGCACCCCCGCACTGCGCCCTAGACGAAGAGGTTGGCCCGCTCCAGGTCTTCAGCGAAGTCGACCTCGACGGCGTAGAGGTCGGAGATGTCTACCGGCTCAAATCGTAGCTTGTCCTGCTCGATCGCCAGCTCGATGCCACGCTCGAAGTAGTCCTGGTCGCCGACGCGGCTCAGCTGGC
>Ga0247742_10000020_pt1 | contig 163192 bp, 132 predicted proteins | sample UWRJL208509C2_FD_180944 | JGI IMG/M metagenome (GOLD analysis project Ga0247742, IMG submission 180944) | Plant litter microbial communities from Arlington Agricultural Research Station in Wisconsin, United States - UWRJ-L208-509C-2 | ecosystem: Environmental > Terrestrial > Plant litter >...
CCCTTGGCGCCATCCAGGCGGATGTTGGCGGTGTTGCCCTGGAAGTAGTTCCAGGTCGGATTCCCCGCGTACGTCCCGGCAATGCAGTTATTCAGCGGGATATTGAAACTTTCGGTTGGCGTGACGCTGCCGGGACCGTTGAACACGCGCTTTTCCCAGTTGTTCAACGGAACGTCGATGATGCTGCCCACGCCTTCGGGCATGCTGCAGCCGGCCACGGTCACGCTGCCGGTCAGGCGACCGTCGATCCAGTCGAACGGCGTACCGTTGTTGTTGATCGTGACGGTGTACACCTGCAGGTTGCCGAAATCATTGACGCCTGCCGGGATCGGTCCGGTTTTGATCAGGATCAAGCTGTTATTGGTATTGGAGGCGAAACCACCGGTATTACAGCTGGCGTACGTCAGCGGGAAGTACCAGTTGCCGGAGGTCCGGCACAGAAAGCTGGGGCGGCTTTCGTTGACCACGCCTACCCCGATTCCCGGTATGTTCGTCGCGTACAGTTGGCTGCCTTGCACCGCGCCAATGGCGGCGGTGACCGCGGGTAACTTGGCACCGAGCATGTTGGCCTGGATTGAAAACGGTACCGTCGTCGTGCAGTTGATGATCGGGAAGCGGGTGTACTTGACCAGCCCGATGGTTGACCCCACCGGCGCATCCTGAGGAATGTACACATCCCCGATGGGGTGTACGCTCTGGGTCGCGCTGGTAGACGCACAGTCGGCCAACGCCATCTCTGACAGGGCAAACGGTGCCACCGCCAGCGCGCTCAACAGCACGCGTTTTTTCCACTTGTTTATCTGTTTCATGGACGAACTCCTACGCACACAGCGTCCATCACCCGATAACCGTCGGTGGCTGGCGTGCTGCTGATATCCAAATTGATTTCACACTGCTGCGCGGCGTTGCCACCCCATTTCATGGTGTAGGTGACACCTTTGCCCGCCGACAGCAGCACTTGTCCGGCCTGGCCGACCACGCCGACACTGGCGCCCTGGTCGTCCTGCACGGTGGTGCCGAAAGGCAAGAGCGAGCCGTCCTGCAAGCGGACGTTGAGCAGTATTTTTTCCGATCGGCCGGCGGCGAATACCGCCTTGACCACCGCACCGCGACGCGGCACCACGTTGGTCACGCCTTCGGCGATGTCGACGCTGGTGTCCAGTTCGCTGGTGTCCACGGCCACGCGGTTCTTGCGATACGGCGTGACGTACGGCACCAGGGCGTATCCGCGGTCATTGGTCAGGGTGCCCGGGGCATTCAGCAGGCCGACCTTCGGCGTGTCCTTGACCTCCACCAGCGCCACGGTTTCACCCAGGGTTTGGCCGAATTCCACGCCATCGGCATGGGCCAGCACCGAGCCCGCCGCGCTGACCGAGGTCTGCCGGTAGCCCGAGCCGACGCTCACACCGGCGCCCAACTGGGCAAACGGTGCACGGTAGCCCAGCAGTGCCGAACCGTTGTTACCGGTGTTTTCCACGCGGTTGGCGTTGACGTTGTAGTTCAGGTTGCCATCGCGACCACTGAGGCCGGCCCGTTGATCCAGGCTGCCGTCATTGTTGCGGGTGACGCTGAAGGTACCGGTGCTGCGGGTTTGTCCCAGGGGCATGGACACAGTGAAGACCACCTGGTTGTTGGAGCCGAAGTCGTCTGTCAGGGTCTTGCTGGCGTACACGCCATAGGTCACGCCCTTGTACTGGGTGTTGAAACCCAGCTGCATCTGCTTGTCTTCACGGGACGTGCCCCAGTAGTTCTGCTTGCTCAGGTTCAAGTACAGCGAGCCGTAGTTGTCCAGGGCCTGGTTGACGCTGGCCTCGACCTTGCTGCGCTTGGAGAACTGGCTGTAGTCGTTGGGTTGCTGCAAATCCACGGCTTCGCTGAAGTCGCGATAGCCTTCGGTGGAATAGCGGTAACCGGCGAAGCGCACCGAGGTGCCGCTTTCAAATGCCTTCCCGTAGCGCAGGCCGATGCTCTGGCCTTTTTTGCTGTCGCCTTGGGTGGTGACGGCCTTGGGCACGTCGGTCTGCGCCTGGGTGACGTCGACCGAGACGGCGCCGATGCTGCCCAGGCTCTTGCCCACGCCAACCACACCGGCACGGTAAAAATCAGCCCCCAGAAAGCCGCCGTACAGGGTCAGGTCGAACGGCAAGCCATAGGCCAGGGACGCCTGGGTAAACATCGGCCGCTCGCCGCCGTTGGCCGAGTTGTATTCGCCCACAGTCGCGCTATAGCGCCAGGTGTTTTCCCGCAGCATGTTGGCCAGGGTTGCGTACGGCTGGGTGAAACGTCGTTCACGTCCGTCGGCTTCGGTGATGATCACTTCCAGGTCGCCGCTGCCCGAGGCGGCGTTGAGGTCGTTGATCTCAAATGCACCCGGCGCCACGTAAGTGGTGTACAGCGAGTAGCCGTTCTGGCGCACTTCGACCTTGGCCTGGGTTTCGGCGATGCCACGGATCACCGGGGCGTAGCCCTGCATCGAGTCCGGCAACATGCCCATGTCCGAGGCCAGTTGCACACCGCGAAACGGCACGCTGTCGAACACATCGCCAGGGGTGAAGCTCTCGCCCATCGTCAGCGTAGCCTTCAGCGGCGTGATGTCCCGTTGCGCGTAGGTATTGCTGCGCTGCCACTGGCGGCCACCTTCATCGCCCTGGCGGAACGAGGAGCTGGAGCGAAAACGCCAGTCGCCGAGGTTGAAACCACCGGTGGCATACAGGTTGTACTGATTGCCGGTGCCCCGGGCGTCGCTGTTGGTTTGCGCAGCGGAAAACTGGTAGTTGAGCATCGCGGCGTTGATGCCGCGGTCCCATTCCGACGGTGCCACGTAGCCGGCCGCATCCCGGCTCAGGGCGATCTGCGGCACGCTGATATCCAGGGCCAGGTAGTTGGCGTTGAAGGTCACCGAGGCGCCTTCGATCAGAGCTGCCAGGTCGATGCACGCGGGCAGTGTTTCGCCGGGCACCTTGAACGCCTCCAGCTTCACCCCGAGTTCCTTGAGAAAAGCCTCGGACAGGCATACACGTACGTCACTGCCCTGCTCATCCTTGATGAAGGTCATGTCACGCCGGTCGAAAAAGCTCTGGTTCAGGCGAATCAGCACCGGGTAGGTACCAGGACCGATGCTGCCGCTGTTAGCCACCGCATCCAGGTCAAGGTTGGGCCCGGCCCCGGCGCCGCCAAACGACTGCATGAAGCCGGCATCGAACTTGGCAGGCTCACCGGCCACGGCCAATTCACCGGCACAGGCGGCCGCCACGGCGACCCACAAAGGCAAACGACTAAAGCTGAAGGAGTTATCGATTCGCATGGCAATACCCGGCCGCCGCGCCACAGTCGTGGCACGCGCAAACGTCTACAGGAAGAAAAGGAATCAGCGGTTCAGTGACACGGTCTGCGGCTCGCTGTAGCCGCCGTAATCATTGATGGCCGAGAACACCACTTCGCCGGTTGTGCCTTTGAAGCCCGGCAGCGGATAACGCTGGCTGCTCATCGGCGCGACCATCGTCGGCTCGTTGACCTCGACGCTCTGGCCGGCAGACTTGGCAGTCACGCCAATGAACGAGATATGGAACGGCGACGGGTTATTGACCACCAGCACGGCCCTGCCCTGTTCCTGCGCAAGGCTCCAGGTCAGCTGCGACGGTGCTTCCATCGCATTGCCCTTGAGACCGGCCGGGCGATAGAACAATTTGACGCGGGTGCGCATGGCAATCTTCAGCGTATTGGCGTTGCCTTCGCTGGCCACCGGGATTTCCTGGGCGTTGAAATAGAACACCGATTCACGGTCGCTCGGCAGGTTGCCGGCGACTTTCTGGATGCGCACCATTTGCTCTTTGCGCGGGTCCAGTCGGAACAGCGGCGGCGTCGACACAAAGGGCGTGGCGGTGGTCATGTCATCGGCTTCGGTGTTGACCCAGGTCTGCACCATGTACGGCTGCGCCGTGGTGTTGCTGACGGTGATCGACGCGTCGCGTTTGTTGCCGTCGAACACGATCCGCGTGCCGCCGAGCATCACACCGGCCTGGCTGGCCGTGCTGAGCAGTGCAGTACTGAGCAACAGCGCCAGGGCCGATGCCTTCTTGAAGGGGGAAACGTTCATTTCGATCATCCTCTTGCCGTGAGCGAGGGGATGGCCGCTGCGCGCATCAACGCTGCAGCGGCGCATCAACAGGGCTTACTGGTACTCGACGGTGAACGCAGCCTTGGCGTTGGCCGGGCCGGAGGTCGCAATGCCGGTAGCGATGTAGTTGGCGGTGAAGCGCAGCGGCTGGGTCAGGTCCAGGTACGGAGCCGATTCCAGGCCCAGTTGCACGTCCTTGTCGGTGGCGTCCTTGATCTGTACTGCAACGTTGGTGGCGTGACCGGCGTCCGGGGTGATGCCGATCCACTGGCCGCTGGCGCCGGCAGTGCCGCTCAGGGACAGGAATTTGACCACGGCGCTCTTGCCGGTGACGCTGCAACCTGGGGCGTTAGTGTCAATAGTCAGGGAGAACGCGCCGCCACCGGCAACAGCACCAACGGTAGCCAGGGAAGTGGCGGGCACGTCGCCCAGGCCCACATCGCCAGCACCGACCGAACCGTTCAGGTCAGTCACGACCACCGGGCAGGTGTTGTCGGTTACGGAACCGACGAAGTTGATTTCACCGTCAGCAGCCATGGCAGCCTGGGAACCAGCGGCGAGGATGACAGCGGCAAACAGACCTTTAAGCGCAAACTTGTTCATAACGTAATCCAGATAGTGAGGAAAGTCTGAAGCCCGATGAGGGCTTCAATCAGGTTGCAAGGCCCGGTCCGCTTGGTCGGTGGGGCCGTTCAACGAGGCTCAGTATCGGGTGTGGGGTGGGTTGACTACGTATGAATGGTGCCGCGCTCTTGTAGGAAATTTCCTAGTGGATAGTTCACTGATAATCCAGTGTGAACACCGCGGCACCGTTTGCCGGCCCGGGGGTTACGGTGCCTTGAGTTTGCAGGTAGCGCGCTTGCAGCGGGATGGCAAAGCTGGCGCCTTCCAAGGACGTCAGGCTGGCCTGGAACCCCGCCACCATGGTGCCCAAAGGTACGGGCACTGCTGTGCGGCGAGCGATCTGGATGCCGACACCTGTCGCCGCCGGCGCCTCGCCGGGTGCGCTGTTGGTCAGGCTCATCACGCCATTCGCCGCGTCGATCACGCCGTTGACCGGGTCCAGTCGGAAGTTCACTGCGTTGTTGGTGCGAGTACCGGGCAACGTGCTGCCGTCGTTACTCCATTGCGGGCCAGTCGTTGAAAAGTAGCCGTGGAACGCCGGGCAATTGAGCAACTGGATGTCAAACTCCTTCCATGGCGTGCCATTCCCGACGCCGCCCAGTTCACTGACCCGATAACTGCCCAGCGGCACCGGCACGTCCGGTGTGGTGCAGGTACGCGAGACGATGTTGATCGTGCCGGAGAAGTTCAGCCGCAGCACGGGCAGGATGTTGTCGGTGACGATGTCACGAACGACCGAAGGAAAGTTTGCTCCGTTGATCACGCCGGCCGCCACATTGCCGGTCTTGATCAGCGACACAACCAATGCCATGTTTCCAGGTGCGGAGTTGATCCCGCAGTTGGCCATCATCGTGTCGCAGTTGGGCATACTCCAGGTGTAGGGCAGCACGTCACTGCGAAACCAGATCACCACGCCGACTCCGGCGACCCCAGTCTCGTAGGTCTTGCCTCCGTAGGGAGAGCCCATCCAGGCGGACAACGGCAATGGCGTGGCGGTGAAGTAATCCCGTTCCAGCGGCTGAGCTGTCAGGTTGAGGCAATGTAAATTGGTGGTGGTAGTAGGCATGAACGTCTGGCGATAGATTTCACTGCCAACCGGCAGGTCGCGCCCCACGGTCAGGTTTGCGCCCAACAGCGGCATGGTGGCAATGATCGGCTGGCTGCCCAGTGGGTTTGTTGCCGGATTGAGTTCGCAGGTGCCGGCAACAGCCTTGGCACTGCAAAAGGCGACACCGGCCAGCAGGCCAGATAGCGCCAGCAGGCGCAAGGCCCAGGGTTTCTTCTGAATCATGTCAGTTTCTCCTTCAGAGCATTATCGGGCCGCAACCGCCGCCACGGGATCGGGGGTGCACACCGCATCCACCTGGCGCAGTTGCTGGCCATCACGTTTGCCCGCAGGCAGCGTCAAGGCACATTGCTGGTTGGCCTGGGTGCCCCAACTGATCAACAGCCGGTGCGCGTTTTCCTTGATTCGGGCATAAAGCTGCCCGCCCTGCCCGACCATGCCCACCGACACGCCACGGTCATCCACAACCGAGGCGCCGAACGGCAACGTGCTGCCATCGGCCAGGCTGACGTTGAGCAGCAAGACTTCACCAGTGCGGGTGCCGTATTTCAACGCCACCACGGCACCGGCACGGGGAGCGACTTGCTGGCTGGTTTCGCTCAATTCCACGTCCAGTGAGGTACCGACTGGGTCGATCGCCACTTCGTTGAGTTCATAGGGCCGCAGGTACGGCACGACGGCATTGCCGCGCCCATCGAGTTTCAGGCCGGGGTAACCCACCACTTTTGCGCCCGCTGCACCGGGAGCGCTGACCACTGCCATGGTGTCGCCCCGGTACGGTGTGAACGTCACCCCGCTCGGGTGAGCTACCACGCTGCCACTGGCGTTCAGCGATAGGCTGTTGTAGCCCTGGCCATTGTTCAGAGTGCCACCGACGATGGCCTTGGAACCGGTGTATTGGCCGTTGAGGGCTGTGCTGTTACTGGCACTGGCACCGTCGTGACCGGCAGTCGCGCTGTAACTGTACTGGCGGTCTTGCCCGGCGGTGCCGCTCACAGTGGCTTGCTGGCTGACACTGCCGCCGGTGTCGCGCATGACCCGCGCCGACAGTTGCGGACGATTGATCGAGTCGCCAAAGCCCAGCGGCAGGCTGACGGTGAACAGCATCGAGTTCTGCATGCCGCCCAGCCCTGCGCGACTGCGGTTGGCGCTGATGCCGTAGCTCACTTGGTTGACTTGCTTGTTGTAGCTGAGCTGGTACTGCACATCGCTGCCTGGCAGGTTCCAGTAATTCTGGGTAAACCCGCTGAATGCCACCTGGCCCCAACCGCCCAGGCTCTGGTTGGCGGACAGCGTCAAGCGGCTGCGAGGCCGGCCGTACAGGCTGGTGTCCAGGCCATCACGCTCGGCTGCGAGCAGTTGTACGGCGTTGCTGAAGTCCAGGTAGCCCTCGGTAGAGAACCGCGTAGCCGCCAGGGCGAAGTTACTGCCGGTACTGAGAATGTTTTTGCTGTACGTCAGGCGCAGGCTCTGGCCGCTTGAGCTGCCGCTGCGCAGTTGGGTCTGTGCGTGTGTGACGTCGGCCGCCAATGCGCCGATCGGTGTACTCAAGGCCAGGCCGCCCAGGGTTGCACGGTAGTCGTCGCTGGCCTGGACACCGCCGTAGCCGGTAAACAGGTTGCTCAACCCTCGTTGGTAGGTGCCCTGCACCACCTTGGCCTGGCGCGAGATGTAATTGTTGCGGGTTTGCCCTGCCGTCAGGTTGAAGCGCGAGGTACCGGGTCGCAGCAGTTGAGCGGTCGCGGCGAACGGCACGATAAAGCGTTGCTCGCTGCCGTCAGCCTCGTACACAGTGACGTCCAGGTCACCGCCATAACCAGTGGAATACAAGTCGTCGATCACAAACGCGCCCGGCGCCACCGTGGTTTCGTACAGCAGGTTTCCCGCCTGGCGCACCGCAACACGTGCGCTGGTGCGGGCGATACCGCGAATCACTGGCGCATAGCCGCGCTGGGATTCGGGCAACATGCGATCGTCGGTGCCCAGTTGCACCCCGCGATAAGCCAGGGTGTCAAAAATTTCGCCGCTGGTGTTGGCCTCGCCCACGGTCAGCTGGCTTTTCAGCGACGTAATGTCGCGCTGGGCATAGGTATTGAGCGTCTGATAAGTCTGGCCACTGTCTTTCTGCCAGTTCAGCGAACCGTTATGGCGCAAACGCCAATCGCCCAGGTTAAACCCGGCATTCAGGCCCAAATACGCCGTGTCGTAGTTACCGGTGCGGGTCTGGTTGTGGTTGGCGTTCAGGGTGTAGCTCAACATCGCGGCGGTAACGCCCCGGTCCCACAACTCCGGACTGACGGCATTGCGCGCATCACGGCGCAGGGCAATCTGCGGAATGCTGATGTCGAGCAACTGGGTAGACGGCGAGAATGCAGCGGTTGCGCCGTCGATCAGCCGCGCCAGTTCCAGGCACTGCTTACCGCTTTCCAGCTCAACAGTGGCCTCTGGTGTCAGGCGGCGCAGGTCGACGCCGATCATCTCCAATACTGCTTTATTGACACACACCACCGGGCTGCTGCCATCGGTTTCGGCTTCAATACGGATGTCTTGACGGGTCACCAGGCGACCGTTGACTGCAACGTCAGCGCGGTATTCGCCCGGCAGCACCGGATTGCCTTTCTGGTAAGGGCTCAGGTCGAGACTGCGGGAGTCTTGGGGCAGGAATACGTCGTTGAACTGTACCTCTTCATCGGCATGTGCATCCTGGGCCAGCAATGCGCCGGGCCCCAGGACGAAGGCATTTAGAATAAGCACTGTCAACGGATTCAAGGCAAAGCGCTGCCGTGCCCGCAGGTCAGTACCAGGGCTGGAGAACGTCGTCATAAGTCACTCGTGGGCAGAAAGGCTCACATCGGGATCAGGGTTTAAGTGCCTGGCGGGTTGGCAGTAACGCGCCGTAGTCGTTGATGGCGTTGAACTCTACCGCCGCCCCACTCCCGGGCCGCGCCTTCAAGTTCGGTAGCGGGAACATCCGGGTCTCCCCTGGACCGACCATGCCGTTTTCACTGGTGTAGCGTTGCCCGCCCGCCACCAGGCTCAACTCCACCTGGGAGACGTGGAATGCGCTGGGGTTGTAGGCTTTCAGCGCAAAGCCCTTGCCTTGCTGTTCCAGCGACCATTGCACCTGGCTGATGGCCTCGGCGGCGCTGCCTGGCAAGTTGTCTGGCCGATAAAAAATCTTGATCCGCGAACGGAAGGCCATCTGCAATACGTTCAGGTCCACCGGGCCTTCGGCTTTCGGCGGGATCTCTAGAACGTTGAGCCAGAACACCGACTCTTGGTTGGTGGGCAACGCCGTACCGGTATACATCAGACGCAGGCTCTGGCCCTTGCTCGGGTCGATACGCGACACCGGTGGCGACAGCACAAACGGCGCACGTGCGCGGCTCGGGCTGGACTCCAGGTCGCCACTGTCGACCCACGACTGCACCAGCACCGGGCGGGTGCCGTTGTTGTTCAATTTAACGGTGATTTCCTTCTGGCTCGCGGGGTAAACCAGACGAGTACCGGTGATCACCACACCAGCGGTGGCCTGGGAACAGGCCAGGCTTGCCAGCAGTGCCAAGGCACCGAGACGGCGAAGTTTCAAATAGGACATCACGCACCTCTACGGTGGTTCTGACGCGCACCGCGTCGTATCGCGGGTGCGCGTCAGGGCCAGGCTTATTGGTAGTCGATGGAGTACGTGACCGAGCCGATCACCGTGCCCGGGGTGGTGGCACCCTGGGCGATGTACTGCACGGCATACGGCATGTTGGCGGCGCCGCTGGCATCGATGGTGTTGCGGGAGGTGTTGGTGCGCTGGTTGGTGTTGCCGGCCTGGATCACCGAACCGTTGGAGTTGTCCACCAGTTGCAGTTGAACGTTGGTGGCAGTGCCGGTCATATTGCGCAGGTTGAAGCTGACGGGATCGACGCTGGTACCGGCTTCGAAGAATGCCGCTGCGGTGGTTGCGGTGCCGACACAGTTGGTCAACTGGATATTGAAACCCGTTTGGCCAGCGACTTCGCCAACGGTGGTCAGCAGACCGGTGGAAATGGTTGGCAATGTAACTGTGGCCACGGCCGGGGTGACAACGCCGTCAACGGCGATGGTGCAGGTCTGGTTGCGCAGTTCACCGTTGAAGTTGATGGTGCCATCAGAGGCGTGAGCGAATTGGACGGCACCCGTGGAAATCAGTGCAGCGATCGCCAAGACTTTGCGATTCATGGAACAGCTCCAAATCAAAGGATAAAAGCCGTCGCGAATGCCTGAATGGTTTGCCTGGTGCGGAATGCGTCCAGTAATGGAACAAACCAGCGGCGTTGAGCGACGGGTCCATGATCGGAGGCTTCAGGGATTGGGGACGTAGTATCTAGCCCTGAGACTTGTAGGAAAATTCCCACGCAAAGAGATTGCCAACTCGCCTGAGGTTCAGGCGAGGTAGCGCTCCAGCCGTTCGCCGAGTTGCTCCATCTGTTGATGCAATGCATCCACTGTCTCGGTCAGTCGCATGGAGTCTGCTTGTCGGGTGGCGGCTTCCAGGTCTTCGCAGCAGCGGATCAGTACTCGGGCCTTGATGATCCGCGCGCCCCCTTTGACCCGATGCGCGATGTCCGCCAGGCCTTGCAGGTCGTGGCGGGTGAACAGTTGCATCAGGCGCGCCATGTCCTGCTCATTGCTGGCGGCGAGATCACCCAACAAGCTTTTGATCGAAGCAATGTTGCCGCCGGCCAGGTGCTCGACGCTGGTCAGGTCGATATCGTCATCTGCAGCAAATCCTGGGTGCTCACTCCCCGGCTCCGTTGCCAGGCCTGCCAGGCGTGCGCTCAGATCCTTGAGGCTGATGGGCTTGAACAGGCAGTCATCCATGCCAGCGGCCAGGCACCGGCCCTTCTCTTCCGGCTGTGCATTGGCGGTAAAACCAAGGATCAGGCTCGGTGGCAATCCACGGGCCGCCTCGTCGGCACGAATGGCCCGGGCCAGTTCGTAGCCGTTCATCAGAGGCATATTGCAGTCAGTGATCACCACGTCGAATTGCCCGTTGCGCCAGGCCCGCAAGCCATGGGCACCGTCCTCGGCATCCTCGATCCGGTGGCCCAGGTAGTTGAGTTGCTGGGTCAGTAACTGACGGTTGGCCGGGTAATCATCGATCACCAAAATGTTCAACGCGTGGCTCATTACTGTCGGCTCGTCCTCGACCGGAGCAATGTCTGCCAACGGCTCAAGGGTGGTCAGGTCCAGCCTCACGTCGATGCGCGTGCCCTGGCCCAAGGTGCTGTTGAGGGTCAGGCGCCCGCCCATCATTTCGCAGAGTGTGCGGCTGATGACCAAACCCAGGCCGGAGCCGCTACGTGCGGACTGGTCATTGTTGCTGGCCTGGGTAAAGGGGCTGAACAGGCGTTTCTGGTCCTCTTCGCCAATGCCCATGCCCGAGTCTTCCACCTGCAGCCTTACGCCCAACTGTTCCTTGCCCGCCTCCGTTCGCACACTCAAGCGCACGTGGCCCTGGGCGGTGAACTTGATGGCGTTGCTCAACAGGTTGGACACGATCTGCTTGAAGCGCAGCGGGTCGATCAACACATCACGGTTGACGCCGGCATCCAGGTCCAGTTGCAGTTGCAGCTGTTTCTGCCGCGCCAGGCCTTCGAAAATGCGCACCACCGACTCCAACAACTCCCGCAGGTTGGCGCGCTCGGGGTTCAGGGACAGACGCCCGGACTCGATGCGGGCAATGTCGAGGATGTCGCCGATCAGGTCCAGCAAGCCGCGTGCTGCGCCGGATGCGACATCAATCGCGAAGCGATCCATTACGCCCTGGTCAGCCTTTTTCGTCGCCAGCTCGAGCATGCCGATCACCGCGTTCATCGGTGTGCGGATCTCATGGCTCATGGTCGCCAGGAAGGTGGTCTTGGCGCGATTGGCGGCGTGAACGTCCTCCAGCAGGCGCTGGCGCTCGCTGATATCAATCCAGCCGGCGATCATGCCGCTGACTTCGCCGGTGCTGCTACGGTATGGCAGCATCCAGTGGTAAATGGTCAGTACGCGGCCATCGGGCATGATCAGGCTGCGATCCTGCAACTGCGCCTCACCGCTTTCCATCACTTGCAGGTAATCCCGGTGATATGCGGCGGCCTCATCCGGGTCGCCCAGCACACCGTCCAGTACGGTCTTGCCGATCACCTGCTCACGTTCTACCTGGAACACTTCCAGGTAACCACTGTTGCAGATCAGCAACTTGCCCTGGCGATCACGCACATAGATCGGGTGCGGCGTGCCGTTGATCAAGACTCGCATGAACTCAACCTGATCGCTCAACGCCTGCTCGGCCTGCTTGCGCTTGCGCATCAACATCCGCAGGTAGGCGATCCAGCCCAGGGCAGTCACCAGCAACACGGCGGCAATCCCAAAGCCCTGGATAATTGCGCTGCGGTTGCGCAGCCAGTAGCTGTCGCCTACCACCACTTCGCTGCGCCAGCGATTGGTCAACTCGTCCATTTCCTCGGGGGCGATGCTGAGCAGCGCCTTGTCCAGGATCGAGAACAGTTCCAGCGAGCCGCGGGCCGTGGCAAAGGCCATGCGCGAGTTGGTTACACCCACGGTGCTGGTGATACGCAAGCGGTCACGGTATTGCCGGGAAATCATATAGCGCGCGGTAATCAGCGAATTGACTGCCGCATCGGCCTCGCCATTGGCGACTTTCTCCATGGCGTCATGGGCGCTGTCGGCATCTACCAGGCGGATGTCCGGGTATTGCTCGGTCAGCATGTCGCGGCTGGAATCACCGCTGATCACCGCCAGGCGCTTGCCGTGCATATCGTCCAAGGTATTGGGGCTGCTCGGTGCAGTACGAGTGACCAGGACAAAGGGCGTGGCCAGGTACGGACGGGTAAAGCGCAGGACCGCTTCGCGCTCCTCGCTGGGGGTGATGGTGATGAGCAGGTCGGCCTTGTTGCTGGTGATGGCGTCGATCATCTCGCGCACCGAACTCACCCGCTGGATATCGAACTTCAAGCCCGTGCGCAGGGCCACCTTGGCCAGGACGTCGGCACTGATGCCGCGGAATTCGCCTTCGGCGCTGTAGAACGACATCGGTAGGAAGTCTTCATCAATCGCCACGCGCAATCGGGGATTCTTGTCCAGCCAGCGCTGTTCACTGACACTGAAATGCAGGGGATGCTGGCCTGGCATGCTTGCACCCCCGGCGCTCCAGCGGCGCAGGATGGTCTGGCGCTCGGTGACCGGGATCGCCGCCAGTGACGCATTGATAATCCGCAGCAGGCGCGTGTTGTCGCGCTTGACCGAAAAGGAAAAATTGCTGACCTCCATGCGCGAGAAGTCGGCCAGTTGCACGTTGTTCAGGTAGTTGCGGTTGATCAGATAATTGGCGCTGATCGCATCGCCCAGGTATACGTCGGCCTGGCCGAATGCCACGGCGCCGATGGCGCTGAGGGTGGACGGGTAAAGCTGCAAGCTGGCCTTGGGGTAGAAGTCTTCGACCGCTTTGGGCGGCAGATAGTGATAGAGCATCGCCACACGCTTGCCGGCCAGTTCCGGGTCAAGGTTCTGGCTGTCACCGACCCGGCTGACCAGGGTCGGCTGATCCTCGGCATAGGCGTCGGAAAGTTGAAGCTGCGGGTCGGCTGCCTCAAAACCGTTGGAGCTGCCCAGCATATCGACATCACCCGCCTTGAGCGCAGCCAACACCTCATTGCGTGAGGCATACCGTTGCACCCGCACTTTCACGTGCAGTAACTGCTCCATCAACTGCGCGTAGTCGGCCGTGATGCCTTCGTAGTCATGGCGATTGCTGGTGATGCTGAACGGCGAGTAGTCCGGCGCCGACGAGCCGAGCACCAGCGTGCCTTTGCCGCGCAGCCAACTCCAGTCGGCCTCGTCGAGGCCCACACTGTAGTCGCTGACGTCGGAACGCCCGTGCAGCTTGAGCATTTGCGGCGCCGCCAGGGCGTTGCCCAGGCCGCAGAGCAACAGGAAACCCAGCAGGCCGTGTCGAAGAAGTGTGTTCATTCAGATGAGGTTGTTGCGCTTGGCAAAATCGGCCAGATACACCACCGATTTGACGTTGAGTTTTTCGATCAGGCGCGTCTTGTAGGTACTGACCGTCTTGTTGCTGATCAGCATGGCGTCGCCAATTTCCTTGTTGGTCAAGCCCTGGGACAGTTGTTGCAGGATGGTCAATTCGCGGTCAGAGAGGTTCTGGATCAGATCATGATCAGTGGCTTCCAGATCACTGCGCCGTACCGAGCTGTGGGCCAGGTTGGGGAAGAAGGTGTAGCCGTCCATCACCGCCTTGATCGCCTTGGTCACCTCCTCCATGTCGTTCGTCTTGGAAATGAACCCGGCCGCACCGGCTTTCATGCAGCGCATGGAATAGAACAGTGCCGACTGAGAGGTGAACACGAGGATTTTGCTCGGCAGGCGCAGGGATGCGATGCGGTTGAGCACTTCAAGGCCATCGAGCTTGGGCATGCCGATGTCGAGAATGATCAGGTCGGGCACATGCTCCCGGGCCAGTTGCACCGCATCGGCGCCATTATCGGCCTCGGCGACTACTTCGAACTGAACCTGGCTGAGCAGCATTTTGACGGAAGAGCGAATGAAGGGATGGTCGTCCACAACCAAAGCGGTATACATGTAACCTCCTGTAAGGCGCGCCGGAAAGCTCCGGTGACAGAAGCACCTGTGACGCAAAACGATGGATAAGCGACCAGCCGACGCCTCGCTCAAGTTACACGAACACGACTGAAGTGTAGGAAAATTCTGAAGTTTTGCCGCCTAGCCCACCGGCGAACTTAACGGCTGCACATCTTCCCGCGCCAGCCAATGCAGCAGGTCGTGGCCGGTCATCGGCCGGGCCAGGAAAAAACCCTGCCCCACCTCGCAGCCCAGGCTGATCAGCGCGTCGCGAATATGCCGGTTGCTGACGCCTTCGATCACCAGGCTCATGTCCAGCGAGCGGGCCAGCGCCAGGGTGCTGCCGACCATGGCCTGGCTGCGTGGTTCGTTGAGGGTGCGGATAAGGTCGCCATCGAGCTTGATCTGGTTGAACGGCAACTGGCACAGCAGCTTGAGTGACGAAAACCCCACGCCGAAATCATCAATCGACAAGCCGCAGCCCATCAAGCGCAGGCGCAGCAGGTTTTCCTGGGTCGGCGGCTGCAGGTCCAGCAAGCCGTTTTCGGCCAGCTCGAACACCAGCACCGAAGCGCACAGGCCGTGGCGTTGCAGGGCACCCTGGATATGCTCGATCAGGCCGTGGCGGGCCAGTTGGGATGCATGCAGGTTGAACGACATTTCCAGCACGGCGCCCTGGCGATGCAGCACGGCGAGCAATTTCAGACCTTGCTCCAGCAGTTGCTTGAACATTTCATCAATCAGGTCATAGGCCAGCACTGCCGCGAGGAAATCCTTGGGCAGCAGCAAGCCCCGGGCCGGATGTTCCCAGCGTACCAGCGCCTCGACGCCTGCGAGGCTGCCATCGTTCATCATCCGCTTGGGCTGGAACCAGCCGCGGAACTCGCCCAGGGCCAGTCCCAGTTGGATCTCTTCTTCGCTGGGCAATGGGACCCGGCTCGCGGGGTTGAGTACGGGCGGCGGTGCCGCGCGATAGCGTTTAAGCAAGTGATCCAGTGCCGGCAGTTGCAACGGCGTGCTCAAGATACCCAACAGCTGCACACCCGATAAAAACTCCAGATGCCCCAGGGCCCGGCGCAACTCCGGGCGCAGCTCATTGGACAATCCAACGGCCTGCACCAGGCCGATCTGGCTGGCATAGCGCAGAAATTCCACCTGCTCGGAGCCCTTGTCCCCCAGGTTGCAAAGCACGATATCCACGCCGCCCGTGCGCTGCATCTGGATTATTGCCTGTTCGCTATTGCTGGCTTGCAACACCTCCCGCACCCCGAGCCGTCGCAACATATTGACCAGGGCGCTGCGCTGGGAACTGTGGTTTTCCATAACCAGGACACGTGGTGGGGCCATCGTCATCAACCGTTTTGCAGACTCGAAGGCCTTAATAATGGCGAGGTGGCGTAACCTTCAGCGAAGGAAGTCGCCTGCCAATATGTAGGAAATTTCCCACGCAAAGCATCTGCCACCGGGCAACTCGCGGGTGCCGGTCGGGCATTTCGCAGCTACAATGCCCGCCTCCGTGACAAGCCTGACTAAAAAAACTATGTCCTTGCCCAAGCATCACCTGGAATTGCTCAGCCCTGCGCGCGATGTTGCCATCGCCCGCGAGGCCATCCTGCATGGCGCCGACGCCGTGTACATCGGCGGCCCGAGTTTCGGCGCGCGCCATAACGCCTGCAACGACGTGAGCGATATCGCGCAGTTGGTGGAGTTCGCCCGGCGCTACCACGCGCGGGTGTTCACCACCATCAACACGATCCTGCACGACAACGAGCTGGAGCCGGCGCGCAAGCTGATCCACCAGCTCTACGATGCCGGCGTCGACGCGCTGATCGTCCAGGACCTGGGGGTGATGGAGCTGGATATCCCGCCCATCGAGCTGCACGCCAGCACCCAGACCGACATCCGCACCCTGGGCCGGGCCAAGTTCCTCGACCAGGCCGGTTTTTCGCAGCTGGTGTTGGCCCGTGAGCTGAACCTGCAGGAAATCCGTGCGATTGCCGATGAAACCGATGCCGCCATCGAGTTCTTTATCCACGGTGCGTTGTGCGTGGCCTTCTCCGGCCAGTGCAACATCTCCCACGCCCAGAATGGCCGCAGCGCCAACCGTGGCGATTGCTCCCAGGCCTGCCGCCTGCCCTACACCCTCAAGGATGACCAGGGCCGTGTGGTTGCCTTTGAAAAGCACCTGTTGTCGATGAAAGACAACAACCAGAGCGCCAACCTGCGCGCCCTGGTGGATGCCGGCGTGCGTTCGTTCAAGATCGAAGGCCGCTACAAGGACATGGGTTATGTGAAGAACATCACCGCCTATTACCGCCAGCGCCTGGACGAGATTCTTGAAGACCGCCCGGACCTGGCCCGCGCTTCCAGCGGCCGCACCGCGCATTTCTTCCTGCCGGACCCGGAAAAGACCTTCCATCGTGGCAGCACCGACTACTTCGTCACCGACCGCAAGGTCGACATCGGCGCCTTCGACACCCCAACCTTTACCGGCCTGCCGGTGGGTGTGGTGGAAAAAGCCGGCAAGCGTGACTTGCAAGTGGTCACCCATGAGCCGCTGTCCAATGGCGACGGCCTCAACGTGCTGATCAAGCGTGAAGTGGTGGGTTTCCGCGCCAACATTGCCGAGCCAAAAGGCGAGTTCGAAGAGGACGGCGAGAAGCGCTATCGCTACCGCGTCGAGCCCAACGAGATGCCGGCCGGCTTGCACCAACTGCGGCCGAACCATCCGTTGAACCGCAACCTGGACCATAACTGGCAACAGGCGCTGCTCAAGACTTCCGCCGAACGCCGGATCGGCGTGTCATGGGCGGCTCGCCTGCAGGAAGATCGCCTGGAACTGACCGTCACCAGCGAAGAAGGCATCAGCGCCAGCGTTGCCCTGCCCGGCCCGTTTGGCGTGGCCAACAAGCCGGAACAGGCCCTTGAAACCCTGCGCGACCTGCTGGGCCAACTGGGCACCACGCAGTACCACGCCACTGCGATCGAGCTGGATGCGCCGCAGGCGTTCTTCATCCCGAACTCGCAGCTCAAGGCCCTGCGCCGTGAAGTGATCGAGGCGCTGACCGAGGCGCGTCTCCAGGCCCATCCACGGGGCGGCCGCAAGGCAGAAACCACGCCGCCGCCGGTGTATCCGGAATCGCACCTGTCGTTCCTGGCCAACGTCTACAACCAGAAGGCTCGCGACTTCTATCACCGCCATGGTGTGCAACTGATCGACGCGGCGTACGAAGCCCACGAAGAAACCGGCGAAGTGCCGGTGATGATCACCAAGCACTGCCTGCGGTTCTCGTTCAACCTCTGCCCCAAACAGGCCAAGGGTGTGACGGGGGTGAAGACCAAGGTTGCGCCGATGCAGTTGATCCACGGCGACGAAGTACTGACGCTGAAGTTCGACTGCAAGCCTTGCGAGATGCACGTGATCGGCAAGATTAAGGGCCACATCCTCGGCCTGCCGCAACCGGGCAGCGTGGTGGGTTATATCAGCCCGGATGACCTGCTCAAGACCATCCCGCGCGGCGCACATTGAGTCGCCGGTGAGCGTCATGCTACGGCGTGACGCTCATCACTGTTTTCGAACGCCACCACCAACCCCGCTGCAATCCCGCCGCCGCCAGCAAAATCGCCGCCACGCCCAGCCATTGCAACCAGCCCAGGCGATGCCCAAAGGCAATCCAGTCGACAAAGATTGCCGCAATCGGGTAGATAAACGACAGCGCCCCGGTGATTGCCGTCGGCAACTTCTGGATCGCGCCGTACAGCAACACGTACATCAAGCCGGTATGCACAACGCCCAGGGTCAGCAATGCCGCCCAGGCATCCATCGATGCAGACAGGCTGTGCCACTGCATCAGCGGTGCCAGCAGCAAGGCGCCCGTGGTCACCTGGATCAACGCCATCAAATGCGGCGGCACCTCCTTCAAGCGCTTGATGATCAGGGCGGCAATCGCGTACAAAAGCGCCGCGCCCATCGCCAATGCCACGCCCACCAGATAGTCGTCCCCGGTATTTGACTGATCGCCATGGGCAGTGACAATCGCCAGCATTCCCACGAACGCCACGCTCAGCCAGGCGAGCTTCTGCACGGTGATTTTCTCGCCCAGGAACACTGCCGCCAGCAACACCAGCATGAACGGCTGCACGTTATACACCGCTGTACTGATGGAAATGGATGCCCTGGCGTAGGACTCGAACAGCAGCAACCAATTCCCCACGATCGCCACGCCGCTGAGCATCGCCAGCCCGAGTTTGGTGTAGTCCAGCAAGTCCAGGCGCAGATAGCCGAGCAGCCAGCACACCACCAGCAACGTCAGCGCGCCGATCACGCAGCGCCAGAACACCACTTCGACCACTGGCACTCCCGACACCAGCACGAACCAGCCGATGGTGCCGGATATGAGCATGGCGGCGACCATTTCCCATGAACCGCGACGTATGGATTTGTCCATGATTGAGCTCCTCAAGTGAGGCTCAATTATGGCAATCTGGCCTGTAGCGACTCCATATTCTAAATAAGGCGAACCTTTCATTTCGCCTATTCTTATTAGGCAAACCTGAGCAATCGCTTTCGGAGCGACCATGATTGACAGCATTGACCAGCAACTGATCGCCGCGCTGATGGACGATTCGCGCCTGTCCCTCAAGGCCTTGGCGGGTATCACCGGCCTGTCCTCCCCCAGCGTCGGCGAGCGGCTGCGGCGCCTGGAAGAGCGTGGCGTGTTGAAGAACTACACCGTGGACATTGACCCCAAGCATTTTGGCTATCTGCTGCAAGCCATCGTGCGCATTCGCCCTTTGCCCGGGAAACTGCAGGAGGTGGAGCGCCAGATCCAGGCGATCCCCGAGTTCACCGAGTGCGACAAGGTGACCGGCGATGACTGCTTCATCGCACGCCTGCATGTGCGCACCATGGACCAACTCGACACACTGCTGGATAAGCTCAACGCTTACGCCGAAACCAACACCGCCATCGTCAAGAAAACCCCGGTAAAGCGCCGATTGCCACCACTGAGTGATTCATGATTCTGAGTCACTGATGCAGTGACGGGATCGCTATTCTGTCAATCCAGGGCGGTGTTTATGCTTGATCCACACATTGGAACAACAGGCGTAAACACCATGTATGTCATCACCGGAATCACAGGCAAAGTCGGCGGCGCCCTCGCGCGCTTTCTCCTCAACGATCGTCAACCCGTGCGCGCAGTCATTCGCGATGCGGGCAAAGGCGCCGTATGGGCCGCCCTTGGTTGCGAGGTCGCCATCGCCAATATGGACGACGCTGCGGCCCTCACTGAAGCATTCAAGGGTGCCACCGGCGTGTTCATCCTGCCGCCTTCGGATTTCGACCCGGAGCCGGGTTTTCCCGAGGCGCGCAAGGTGATTGCCGCCGTCGCTCAGGCCATTGAAGCGGCGGCCCCGCAGAAAGTTGTTTGCCTGTCGACCATTGGCGCCCAGGCCGAACACCTGAACCTGCTGACCCAACGCACCTTGATGGAACAGGCGCTGAGCGCGTTGAACGTGCCGGTGACCTTTTTGCGTCCGGGCTGGTTCATGGAAAACACCGCCTACGACGTAATCACGGCCCGTGAACACGGAGTGATCCACAGCTTCCTGCAACCGCTGGATAAGACCGTACCGATGATCGCCACCGCCGACGTCGGCCGCCTCGCTGCGCAATTGTTGCAGCAACACTGGAGCGGGCGTCGGGTAGTTGAGCTGGAAGGCCAATGGGTCAGCCCGAACGACATCGCTCGCACGTTGACCGAAGTGCTTGGTCGTGGTGTGACAGCACAGGTGGTGCCTCGCGATGCGTGGGAGCCGATGTTTCGTGAGCAAGGCGCGCAGAATCCAATGCCGCGCATGCGCATGATTGATGGGTTTAACGAAGGTTGGATCTGCTTTGAGCAGGCGGACGTGGTTAAGGGTGAGACCACATTGCTCAAGGTGCTGCGGGAGTTGGCTGCAAAAACCTGATGCCATGCCTGCAAGCCAGCTCAGTGATTGGGTACATATCCGTTATTTGGGTAACGGCGGCGTATGGTTTCGCTCTTACAGCGAGTCACTTTGCAAAAGCGGCAAAGTCCACCAAACGGCATTGCTCCGCGGGCCGCCGCTCCGCAATACCTGCGTTCGGCCTCGGGCTTATTGGGGCAGTCAGATCAAAATCAAAAGCAAGAGCACAGCGGCCTCCCGGCGGGCTTGAGTGTTAAAAGCAAAGACCAGAGCGAAAACAGATCTGCTTTTCTGTGGGAGCGGGCTTGCTCGCGAAAAACCTGAGAGCGCCGCGTTCATTCAGAATGCCCGCGTCATCGTTAACGACCTTCGCGAGCAAGCCCGCTCCCACATTTGGACCGTGCCCGCTTTAGCTTCTGATTTTGCTCTTCAACACTCAAGCCGGCCGGTAGGCCGCTGTGCTCTTGATCTGCTTTTGATCTTGATCTTGGGCGCCCCGTTAAACCACGCTGGCCGAACGCAGGCTTTGGAGCGTGGGTAACCTGGCAGGACGCCAGGTTAGCCGTCCTGGGCCAGGGATGGCCCATGACGGCGGCCCACGGTCCAAAGCCGGAGTGAGGGCACACCGAGCCTAAGCGAGGTGCCGAGTGGTGGGGCAAGAGCGTTTTGCTTACTTTTGCGCTGTTCAAAAGTGAGCCGCTGTAAGAGCGGAACCAATAGCAGCCGTTACCCAAATAACGGATATACACCCAAAACTTCCCTAATCGTGCAAAGCCTTAGCCGCCCCCAACAACCCCCGAAACTTCAAATATCGCGCCTGCAAAACAGCCTGTTGAGCGCCGTCCGGGAAAAACCGTTGCTTCACCGGCATCCCCGCCTGCAAGAGCGCCGCACCCTGGCCGCTCGACAGGAACCCCAACTTCGCTGCACCAATACACGCCCCCAACTCACTGCCATGCAACGTATAAATCTCCCGCCCAAGAATATTGGCCAACAACTGCGCCCAATACTCACTGCGCGCCCCACCACCCACCAACGCACAAGCCCCCACCGTGGCCCCGGCCGACTGCACTGCATTCAATGCATCCAGCAACCCGAACCCAACCCCTTCCATCACCGCATACCCCAGCATGGCCGGCGTGCAGTCATGCCCCAGGCTCATGAAACCACCCCGCAACAACGGGTCGTTATGGGGCGTGCGCTCCCCCGCCAAATACGGCAAAAACAACGGATTGGAAACCGGCACGCCCTGCCCGATCGGCAACTCGGCCTGCACCCGATCCAGCAACGCCTGCTCATCAACCGACCCCGTCAACCGCGTCACCCACCGCAAGCAACTGGCCCCGGCCAGCATGGCGCCCATGGTGTACCAGCGATTAGGCAACGCATGACAAAAACTATGCACCGCACTCGCCGGATTCCCCGCCGAGTGATCAGTAATCGCCACGATGGCCGCACTCGTACCGAGGGTGATAAACGTATCCCCCGCATTCACCGCCCCTATGCCCACCGCCGCCACCGGGTTGTCCCCGCCACCGCCGGCAATCACCAGGCCCTCGGCCAAGCCCAGTCGCCCCGCCGCAGCCGCATTCAAACAAGCACTGGCCGCGCCACCTTCTACCAGTCGTGGCATCTGCGCCCATCGCAAACCCGTGGCCTGCAGCATCGGTTCAAACCATTCACGGTTGGCCACATCCAGCCACAACGTCCCCGCACCATCGGACACATCACTCACGCGCTCACCACTCAGGCGCAGGCGCAGGTAGTCCTTGGGCGACAGCACGCAATCAATGGCGCTGAATACCGCCGGTTCATGCTCCTGCAACCACAGCAGCTTGGGCGCCGTGAGACCGGCCATCGGCAAGCTGCCGGTGACGTCGGCAAACTCACTGCCCAAGGCTTCAGCCTGGGCCATGGCACGGGAGTCATCCCAGAGAATCGCCGGGTACAACACCCGGTCGTCTTGCCCCAGCAACACCGCCCCGTGCATCTGCCCGGACAACCCGATGCAGCCGACACGGCCGTAGGCATCCGGCTGATCAGTGCGCAGTTGGTCCAGAGCCTTCAGGCATGCTTGCCACCAATCCTCAGGCGCCTGCTCGGACCAGCCTGCGTGCGGGCGCGAGACCGTAAGCCGCGCGCCCGCATGGGCGAGGACGTTGCCTTGCTCGTCCATCAGGATCGCCTTGAGTTCCGAAGTGCCGAGATCAATGCCAAGGGAAACCGCGTTGTTCATATCAGGGGCAGCCGCATGAGTTACGAATCTTCAGGGTGGGCGCGAGCCGCACGCTGTGTGTTTTACGCTTGGGCGACGCCATGCGCTCAAGCAGCAGGTTGACCGCCCGGGCGCCGAGTTCCTGGACCGGCTGTGCGATCAGGGTCAGGCGTGGCACGAAGAAATCCGCCCAGTCAAAATCATCGAAGCCCACCAGGGCCATCTGCCCGGGCACGTCGATATTCGCATCACGCAAGGCGTGCATCGCACCCAGGGTCATCAGGTTGTTGCCCGCCATGATTGCCGTGGGCGGTGTTGCCAGGGCCAATAACTGCGCGGTCGCTTGCCGTGCCGGCTCGCTGCTGGAGCCGCCGTTGACCAGCAATTGCGGGTCAAACACCAACCCTGCCGCCTGCAACGCGGCTTGATAGCCGGCCACGCGCTCATCGGAAGTGCCGAGCCCCGCGCGCCCGGAAATAAAGCCGATGCGCCGGTGGCCATGGCCGATCAAGTGCGCCACCAGGGCCTGGGTCGACTGGGTGTTTTCCACCCCGACCTGATCGAAACGATCACACATCATCCGGTCCACCAGCACCGCCGGCACTTGATTGGCCTGCAGGTATTCCAGGGCCAGCGAACCGGTAGACGGCGCCAGCAGAATGCCGTCCACCCGCCGATGGTGCAGCGCCGTGACCACACGCAGTTCCTGTTCGGGATCGTCGTGGGTATCGACAAACAACATCATGTAGCCGTGTTTGGCGCACTCGGTTTCAATCGCGTGCACCGTTTCACTGAAGTAATGGTTGGACAGCGCCGAGATCGCCACGCCAATGGTATTGGTGGTGGACCGGGCCAGGGAGCGCGCCAGCGTGTTGGGGATGTAGCCCAACTGCCGGATCGCGCTCTGCACCGCTTGCACCGTGTCCGGGCTGACCTTGCGGGTGCCGTTCAAGACGTGGGAAACCGTCGACGTCGACACCCCTGCAATTCTTGCCACATCCTCCATGGTTGCCACGGTGCTCACTCCTGGTTTCTTTTAATGTTTGCTGGACCAACCGCTGTAGGAACCGACGTTATCGCGGGTGATCAATTTTGGCGCCAGCAGGGTAACCGCTTCGGCGGGTTGTTTGTCATTGAGAATGTCATTGCCGACATTGACGGCGGTCTGGGCCATGGCCCATGGGTCCTGGCTGGCGGAGGCCTGGATCAGGGTGTCGGTCTTCAGGGCATTCTCGATGTCCGGCGCGCCGTCCACGGAGGTGATGATGATGCCGCTGCGTTTCAGTTGCTTGGCCGCCAGGTCGCTGCCGATGGCTTGCGGGTCGTTGATTGCGAACAGGCCGTCAATTTTCTGAAAGCGTGTCAGGTAGCCCTGCATCACGTTCAAGCCGCCTTCGCGGGAGCCTTTGCCGTCCTGGTCATCAGACAGCACCTTGATATCCGGCGCACTGCCCAGCGCGGCTTTACAGCCTTTGACGCGATCAGTCACGGCGGTGACCTGCGGGCCGTTCTGAATGATCACATTGCCCTTGCCCGACAGTTTGTCGACGATGAACTGGCAGGCGAGCTTGCCGGCCTCGACGTTGTCGGTCTGCACCGTGGCATTCACGCCCTTGGCGTCGACGTCCACGGCCACCACCACGATCCCGGCGTCGCGGGCTTTCTTGATCGCCGAGGCCATGGCCGACGGGTCGACGGCGTTGAGCAGGATCAGGTCGACCTTGGACGAGATGAAGTTGTCGATCTGCGAGAACTGCTTGCTCAGGTCATAGTCGGCCGACACCGAGGTGACTTTCACCGCCGGGTTCAGCTCCTTGGCCCGCGCCGTGGCACCGTCGGCCAGGGTCACGAAATACGGGTTGCCCAGGGACCCCATGCTGATGCCGATGGCTTTCAGTTCACGGGCTTGCACCGCCTGGGACATCAACACGGCAACGCCCAGGGAGGCGACAACAGGAAACATGCGTTTGAAGTTCATGATGACTCTCTTGTGATTGTTGTTTGAGTGAAATCAGGTCCGCGCACCGGACTGGCGATAGCGATCCAGCGCTACCGCGCCAATGATCACGATGCCCTTGATGATGTACTGCCAGATATCCGAGACGCCCAGCAGCACCAGGCCGTTGGTCAACACCGCGATGATCAGCGCACCAATCAGCGTGCCGCCGATGGTGCCGACGCCGCCGGTAAAACTGGTACCGCCGAGGATCACTGCGGCAATCGCATCCAGCTCATAGGATTGCCCCAGTTGCAGGCCATTGGTGGCGAACAGGCGTGACGCGCTCATCACCGCGCCGAGGCCGGCTAGGGCACCGGACATGGCATAGACGAACAGCAGGACCTTCCACACCTTGATCCCCGACAGCCGCGCCGCTTCCGGGTTGCCGCCCACGGAGTAGATTTGCACCCCCATCACCGTGCGCCGCAGGATGAACCACGACAGCGCAATCACGGCCACGGCAATGATCACCAGCCAGGGCACGCCCAGCACCGAATCGTTGCCAATAAAGGCAAACGGCAAATCAGGGTTGAACACGGTTTTGTCGTCGGCCAACAGGCGTGCCAAACCGCGCATGGCGGTCAGCGCGCCGAGCGTGACGATAAACGGCGGCAGGCGCATGAAGGCGATCAGGCCGCCGTTGACCAGGCCCAGCAACAGGCCGAAGCCAACCCCGGCGGCAATCCCGAACATGCCGAACTGCGGTGACATCGACGCTTGCAACGCAACCACAGCCGAAGCCGCAAGAATCGCTCCCACCGACAAGTCGATGCCCGCCGTGAGGATCACAAAGGTCATCCCCGCCGCCAGCACCACGTTGACCGACGCCTGCTGGGTGATGATCGACAGGTTCTGCACCGTCATGAAGTTTTCGCTGGCCAGGGCAAAGCCCACCAGCAACAGCACCAGCACCGGCAACATGCCCACCGTGCGCATCAGTTCGCGAATACGCTCAGCCTTGCCGATCGTTGCCACAGTCATGGTGTTGCTCCCGCTTGTCGTTGAATTAGCCATGGGCGGCCACCTGCTCGCTGCCGGTGGCGAGGTCGATGATCGCCTCCTGGGAAATATCCAGCCCCGATGCCCCGCCCACTTCGGCCACCAGTTGCCCTTCGCGCATGATCAGCACGCGGTCGCAGGTGCCGATGATTTCCGGCAGCTCGCTGGAGATCACCACGATGCCCACGCCGGCCTTGGCCAACTGGTTGATGATGCGGTAAATCTCGGATTTGGAGCCGATGTCCACGCCACGGGTGGGCTCGTCGAGGATCAGCACATGCGGCTTGACCTCCAGCAGCCGTGCCAGCAGCACCTTCTGCTGGTTGCCACCGGACAACGCGCCGACGTTGACCTTGCCCGACGCCACGCGGATCGACAGGGACTTGATCGCATCGCGTGAGCGTTGTGCGGCGTGGCCACGGTCGAGCACGCCACCGGCATGGGCATCCGGCACACACGCACAGACGTTGATGTTGTCGGCCACGCTCATGTCGAGAAACAGACCCTGGGCCTTGCGGTCCTCGGTGAGGTAGACGACACCGGCACGAATCGCATCCGCCGGGTTGCGCAGTTGGGTCACGGTTTTGCCGACCACCTCCAGGGTGCCGGAGGTGCGTGGGTCGGCGGCAAAGATCAGCCGTGCCAGTTCGGTACGCCCGGCGCCCACCAGGCCGGCGATGCCCAGCACTTCACCGGCGTGCAGGTCAAAGCTGCAGTTGCGCACGCGCTTGCCGTCGGCCATGTCACGCACGCGCATCACCACCTGGCCGGGGTCGTAGGCCGCATGTTCCTTCTTGTAGAAACCTGACAGGTCGCGGCCCACCATCATCTTCACCAGCACTTCGGCCGACAGCACGTCCCGCGCCAGTTCGCCGACGTACTCGCCGTCCCGCAGCACCGAGACCCGGTCCGACAGCTCGTAGATTTCCGCCATGCGGTGGCTGATGTAGATGATCGCCAGGCCCTGGCTGCGCAGCTGTTTGATCAGCGCGAACAGGCGGTCGGTCTCCCGGGAGGACAACGGCGTGGTGGGCTCGTCCATCACCAGGATTTTTGCGTGGGCATGCAAGGCCCGGGCGATTTCCACCAGTTGGCGCTCGGCGATGGACAGGCTGGCGACGCGGGTGGTGGGCAGGAACTCCGCACCGAGCCTTGCCAGCACCTCGGCCACCCCGGCTTCCATGCCCTTGCGGTCGATGGTCCAGCCACGGCGCAGTTCACGGCCCAGGTAAATGTTCTCGGCCACCGTGAGGTTCGGACACAGGCTCAGTTCCTGGTAGATCACGGCAATGCCGAGGGCTTTGGCGGAGGCTGGGTTGTAACTGGCGACGGGCTGGCCATCGATGCGGATGGTGCCGCCGTCGTCGGCCTGGTAAGCGCCGGAGAGGATCTTCATCAAGGTCGATTTGCCGGCGCCGTTCTCACCCATCAAGGCGTGGATTTCACCGGGGTAGACCTTCAGGCTGACGTTCTTGAGCACCCGCAGACCGTTGAAGGTCTTGCTGATGCCCTGCATTTCAAGCAAGGGTTCAAGGCTCACGACTGAGCTCCTGGTTTTATTATTGTTGTGTTCGGGCGTTTGCCGATGGCAGTCATCGGCATACCTGATTGCTGCCGACTCTAATCAGATACATTTGCTTACGCAAGCGCTTGCGTCAGCCGTTTATCGTTTGATTAAACGTTTCACCTGATGAATAAATGTTCATCCAGCGACCTGGAGTGACTAATTGCAGATAAAACCGCCGTTTTTCCACCTTCACCTATCCGATTGAGTGCTTTTCTAAAAATAACACCGCGTTTGGCCACTACGATCCCTGTCGGTTGCGGTTTATCTGCTATCGTCCAAAGACCTCATCTCCTCCTCATCGCGCCTGCGCGATCTTCTGTGAGCATGCTCTGCGGCGCCGCCTTTGGCAGCGTCGGGCCTGAAGTTCACGGAACACTGCACGATGGACAACTCTTCAGTCGACAGCCCGGCGGAGCCGCAATCCCGGGCTGAAAAAATCGTCGAATTCAAACGCCAGAAAACCCTGCTCAAGGCCGGCGCCTTGCAAGATGCGATCTTCAACAGCGCCTACTTCTCCAGCATCGCCACCGACGAAAAAGGCGTAATCCAGATTTTCAACGTCGGTGCCGAACGCATGCTTGGCTACGCCGCCGCCGATGTGCTGAACCGCGTCACACCGGCCGACATTTCCGACCCCGCCGAGCTGATCACCCGCGCCGCTGCCCTCAGCCTGGAACTGGACACACCGATCACGCCGGGCTTTGAGGCCCTGGTGTTCAAGGCCTCCCGGGGCATCGAAGACATTTACGAACTGACCTATATCCGCAAGGACAACAGTCGCCTGTCGGCCATGGTGTCGGTGACCGCCCTGCGCAACCGCAACGACGCGATCATCGGCTACCTGCTGATCGGCACCGACAACACCGCGCGCAAGCAGGAAGAGGCACAACGCAAAGGCTTTGAGCGTGCCCTCGAAGAGAAGAACCTGGAGCTGGAACACGCCAGCCACATGAAGTCCGAATTCCTCGCCACCATGTCCCACGAACTGCGCACGCCGCTGAATGCGGTGATCGGTTTTTCCGAAGCCCTCAAGGATGGCCTGGTGGGCGACATGACCGATATCCAGCGCGAGTACATCGGCGATATCTTCACCAGCGGCCAGCACTTGCTGTCGCTGATCAACGACATCCTCGACCTGTCCAAGGTCGAGGCCGGCATGATGGACCTGGAACTGGAAGCCGTGGAGTTGGCCGGCCTGTTGGCCAACAGCCTGCTGATCGTGCGGGAAAAGGCCGCATTGCAGCGCATCCAGTTGAAACTCGAAAGCCCGGACGACTTCGGCGCACTGGAACTGGACCTGCGCAAGACCAAGCAGATCATCTATAACCTGCTGGCCAATGCGGTGAAGTTCAGCGAGCACGGCGGCTCGGTGACGCTCTCGGTGCGCGAGGTGAATCGTGGGCAAGTGGGGCAGATTCCCGGCGACTGGCCCACCCACGGCTTTGCCCTGCAGCCCAGCGAACATCAACAGTTCCTGGAATTGAGCGTCAGCGACACCGGCATCGGGATCGCCCGGGACGACATGAGCAAGCTGTTCAAGGCCTTCAGCCAGATCGACAGCAGCCTGGCGCGCAAATTCGAAGGCACGGGCCTGGGTTTGGCGATGGTCAAGCAACTCACCGACCTGCACGGCGGCAGTGTCGCCGTGGCCAGCCGCGAAGGCGAAGGCGCGCGGTTTGTGGTGTGGCTGCCGCTGCACCGTGCCGCAGATGCGGAGGCCCCATGGCCGAAATCCTGATCGTCGAAGACAACGAGGCCAATATGCGCCTCGCCCGCCTGCTGCTGGTGAACGCCGGCCACAGCGTGTTGTGGGCCGCCGATGCCGAGACCGGGCTGACCCTGGCCCGGGAAAAACAACCGGCATTGATCCTGATGGACATCCAGTTGCCGGGCATGGACGGCCTGGCAGCCACGTCACTGCTCAAGCAGGACCCTCATACCGCGCACATCCCGGTGATCGCCCTGACGGCCATGGCCATGAAGGAAGACCGTGACAAGACCCTGCGGGCCGGCTGCGATGCCTACATCATCAAGCCCCTGCGCTACAAAGAGCTGTACCAGGTGATCGACACGCTGCTGCAAAAGAACATTACTCCCTCGACTTGAGTCCTCTCCATGGCCAGCCAACCCGCAACGCTGTTGATCGTTGATGATGAAATCCAGGTGCGCAAGCTGCTGGAAACCCTGCTGCGCCACGAGGGTTACCAGACCGTGAGTGCCGCCAGTGGTGAAGAAGCCTTGCAGTTGGTGGCGCAGCGGCCGCCGGACTTGATCCTGCTGGACATCATGATGCCGGGCATGGACGGCTATGAAGTGGCCAACCAGCTCAAGGGCAACCAGGCCACGGCGAACATTCCGATCATCATGCTTTCGGCATTGAGTGAGTCCAGCGCGCGGCTCAGTGGCCTGGAAACCGGTGCTGAAGAATTCATCAGCAAGCCGGTGGAGCGGGTCGAGTTGTGGCTACGGGTACGCAACCTGCTGCGGCTCAAGGCCCACGGCGATCGGTTGAAAAACCATAGCCAGTTGTTGGAGCAGCAACTTCAACACCACCAAAATGAGTCCTCGCGGTTGAATGTGCATGACCTGGCGCGCCTGGACCTGGAAAAAGCCCTGCGCCTGGCGGTCGAGCGCGAAGAATTCGTGCTGCATTACCAACCCAAGGTCGAACTGGCCAACGGTCAGGTGTGCGCCCTCGAGGCCCTGCTGCGCTGGGACCGGCCCGGTTACGGTGCGGTGTCTCCAGCGGTCTTCATACCGATCCTGGAAAGCCAGGGCTTGATCGTCACGCTCGGGCGTTGGGTGATCGACAACGTGTGCCGCCAGATCGCAGCGTGGCAATCCGGCACGGTGGGCGCGGTGGAGGTATCGGTCAACGTTTCGGGGCATCAATTGATCGAGGGTGACCTGATTGCCGATATCGCCCAGTCCCTCGCCCAGGCCGGCGTGGAAGCGCATTGGCTGGAAGTTGAATTGACCGAAGGCTCGCTGATGGAGAACACCCAGCACACCATCGCCAGCTTGCAGCGCCTGCGGGCGATGGGGGTGAAGATCTCCATCGACGACTTCGGCACCGGCTATTCCAGCCTGGCCTACCTGCGGCGGTTCCCGATTGATACGCTGAAAATCGATATCGCGTTTATCCGCGAAGTCACCAGCAACCCGCAGGACGCGGCCATCACCCGCACCATCATCGAACTGGCCCACAGCCTGAAGCTGCGAGTGGTGGCCGAAGGCGTGGAAACCCAGGCGCAGCTGGAGTTTCTGCGGGAAGCCGGCTGCGATCAGATCCAGGGGTATCTGTTCAGCCGGCCTTTGCCGATGAAGGAGCTGGAGCGCCTGCTGCTGGATAAGCGCAGCCTGGTCAGGCCGCAGCCTCACTGACTTCGAACAACCCCACCAGCTTCTGCAACTTGTTGGCATTCACCCGCACGGTTTCCGCGCTGGTCTGCAACACCCCTACGGTCAGGCGCATTTGCTCCGAAGAGTGGCTGACCTGCTTGATGGTCTTGCCATAGTCGAGGCTGCGGGCGTTGAGCTGCTGGATGATGCTGAACATGCTCTCCACCGCCTGGTGCAGGTGCACGTTCTCCGAGGAGGCGTCCTCGGCCAGGCGCAGGCTGCTGTCGACGTTGGTCACGCCGTTTTCCATGAAGCCTACGGCCTTGCGGGTTTCGCCTTGCAGGCCCTCGACCATCTGGCGAATGTCTTCCGCTGCCTTGGAAGTGCGTGACGCCAGGGTGCGGACTTCGTCGGCCACCACCGCAAAACCGCGGCCATGCTCGCCCGCCCGCGCCGCTTCGATGGCCGCATTCAGGGCCAGCAGGTTGGTCTGGTTGGTGATGTCGCTGATCAACCCGGTGATGTTGCTGATCTGTGCCATGCGGCTGTCCAGCAGTTGCACGCTTTCCGAGGAGCGCTGCACCACATCGCGAATCGACTGGGTGCCGACCTGTACCGCGAGGAATTGCTCGCGGGCCCGGCTGACCACCTCGTCCATGGCCTGCTTCATTTGCTCGGCGCTCACCGACGCTTGCTGGATTTCTCCCAGTTGCTCTTCAACGATGATCATCATGCGGTGGGTGGCGTCGGCCACTTCATGGGACATCAACCCGGCCGCCTCGCTGCGGCCGAGCATCAATTGGTTGGTGTTGCCAACGCTGTGGCTGGCCTTGACCACCTGGCCGACCACCGAATCCAGGCGGTCGATGAAGCTGTTGATCCAGCGGCTCATGTCGCCGGTTTCGTCGTTGACCATGCGCCCGCTGTCCAGGCGTTGGCGCAGGTTGCCCTCGCCTTCGGCAATGGTGCGGATGACCTCGGTCATTTCATTCAGGCGTGCGGCCAGGCGCCTGGGGCCCAGGCGGCTGAACAGCAAGGCCGCGACGACCATGCTCAGCACCTCGCACGCATCGGTCCAGGCGGCGGGCAAACCACTGTAGTGACGGACCAGGAAATTGCAGGCAAACAGGCCGGCCATGGTCGCCAGATAGGGCTTCATCAAGCCGTGGCTCAGGGAGCGCCGGCGGTAGACCTCTTCCAGGTCGGCCTCGCACATCATGCCCCAGCGATCCGGCGAGCCCGGCAGTTCGAAGGTCACGCCCTTGCCCACCACCGGGATGTGACGGTAGTCGGAATAGCCGGGATAGGTGACAAACAGGTTCGAGCCCTTGCGGATGGTTTCCCGCACGCCGGGGTGCAGTTGTTGGGTGGCGGGGTCGATAAACCGCAATTCCAGTTCGGTATGGCGCTGGATCTGTACGGTTTTCCAGGGTGTGTGCACGCCGCTCTTGAGATTTTCGCCGTGGGTGAAGGTGCCGTCCTCGAAGCGTGACCGGGACAGCGCAATGCCCGGCTGCAGCGCCGGGTCGAAGCGCGATTGCACCATGAACAGGTAGTTATCGCCGGACTCGGGGAAGATATGCCCGGCCTCGCGCTGGATCAAATCCCCGAGTATGTCGTTGGGCACCCGACCGCAGAGGCAGCCGACCACCCTGCCCTCGCGGGTCAATGGTTGGTAGAACATCAGGGTCACTTCGTCATGGAAGCGCGAGGACGAAGGGCCGATCTGCAAGGTCAGCGGGTCGCTGTAGGGACCGTGGAGGAATGGCGCCTTGAGCCCGGCGGCCAGGGCTTGTTGATTGAGCGCGCGGTGACTGGCCTGGCTCCAGGTACTCGTCAGTAGTTCGCCCTTTGGGTCGACGATAAACAGCTCGGAGAAATCCCCGGCCTGGTGCAGTTTTTCCAGCAGCAGGCTGTTGTCGGTGAGCACGGAATCGCGGGCCAGTGTCGTGGCCAGTTCGTTGAGGTGTTCCCACTGTTCGCGGGTCCAGGTTTGCAGGAGTTTGACCCGGGTTTCGGCAATGGCCTCGAAGGTTTGCTCCATCACCGGGTACACCGCGCGGTTGAGGTGGCAGGACCAGCCCATGGCGAACTTGCCGGTCTTGCCCCACCAGGGCAGCCAGCTTTTCTCGGCGGAAGATAACTGCATCGTGCTGCTCGACAGGCTGCTCATGGCGGACTCCGGGAGTGATGTCTAATTGCCATATTTCAAGGCAATTAATGCGCCAATTAGCTAGCTTGCTATTGATTAGGCTGTTTGGCCTGCCATGCGGGTCAACGGGAGCGAGCTTCCTCGCTACAAAAAGCTGCATGCAATCAAGAGCATGCACCAGCGGGTGGCAGTGAGATCGCTTGTCGGGTGAGATGTCCCAAGGGGACCGTGCCGGGCTGACCATCTCACTAGGGCTCTGCCCCGCCTGTCGGCGCCTCGCTGTGGCTCGGCGTTCCCTCACTCCGGCATTACTCCGCGGGCCTAAACCGGCGTCCTGCCGGTTTACCCGCTCCGCAATACCTGCGTTCGGCCTCGGGCTTATTGGGGCAGTCAGAGCAAGAGCAAGATCAAAAGCAAGAGCACGGCGGCCTGAGAGCCGACTGAGTGTTAAAAGCCAAATCAAAAACCAGAGCGAAAGCAGAGCTGCTCTTCTGTAGGAGCTGGCTTGCCGGCGATGCAGACACCTCGGTCTTCCAGACACACCGAGGTGATGCCATCGCCGGCAAGCCAGCTCCTACAGTGGACCGTGCCCGCTTTAGCTTTTGATTTTGCACTTCAACACTCAAGCCGGCCGGTAGGCCGCTGTGCTCTTGATCTGCTTTTGATCTTGATCTTGGGCGCCCCGTTAAACCACGCTGGCCGAACGCAGGCTTTGGAGCGTGGGTAACCCGGCAGGACGCCGGGTTAGCCGTCCTGGGCCAAGGATGGCCCATGACGGCGGCCCACGGTCCAAAGCCGGAGTGAGGGCACTCCGAGCCTAGGCTAGGAGCCGAGTGGTGGGGCAAGAGCGTTTTGCTTACTTTTGCGCTGTTCAAAAGTGAGCCGCTGTAAGAGCGGAACCAATACCAGCCATAACCGAAGAAACGGATATGTACTCCCGCCTAAGGATCCAACACCCCCCCGCTGTACCCCTCAGACAACCGCGTCCCGGTAAACTTGGCCACCACCGAACCCTGTGAAACCAGCCGCTCCCGATGCCCCGTCACCATCCGCCCGGTTTGCGCCGCATGCAGCACAACCTCAGAAGCCGGATCCCCAGGCCGCCGAATAATCCGCGCAAACCGCTCACCCTCTTCCACCTGTTCACCCAAACCTTTTTCAAACACCAACACCCCGGCACACGGTGCCAGGATGGTCTCCATGCAGCCCATGTCCACCACCTGCCCCCGCCATTGAGCAATCACCGGCGCCTCATCAATCACCCCGCTGGCGCAGAGCCAAGCCCAGATCCCATCACCATCCTGCCCGGCCAGGGCATCACTCACATCCGCCTGCCCACGCAATTCAATCGTCGCCGCCAACCGCGGCTTCCCGTGATCAATGATGGTCTCCTCAAACGACCCATCACCGCCCTCGTCCCAGACAATCACCACATCCACCTGCAACGCCGCCGCCAATACCTGGCCCGCGGGCCAAAAGCTGCGGTGGATGTAGAGATATGGCAGGGCTTCATCATCGGTGTGCAGGTCCAGCACCAGGTCAGCATCGGCGGCCAGTTGCACCAGGCTTTTCTGCCATTGCGCCAGGTTGCTGGCCGGCCGCTCCATGGCCAATGAATGATCAAACGCCCGGTTGAAATTCTGCCCGGTGGCTTCGTGAAACCGCCCCAACAACCGCCCCTGGCGAAACTGGCCAATGCCAAACGGGTTGGCCTGGGGCACCACCGTCACCGTGCCCTTGAGCCGGCCCTGATCCTGGCAGGCCTGCAAACGCGGCAGCAGTTGATGCAACACCAGCATCCCGGCGATTTCATCGGCATGCACACCGGCCTGCAGGTGCACCCGAGGGCCGTCGCCGTCACCCTCGAAGCGCCAGGCGCCAATGTGCAGGGTGTTCCCGGAATCCCCGGGGACTTGCCACGAAAGGTCTTTTGCCATGCCGTTGCCCTCCTCTTGTTGGTTCTGCAGGTATATATTGAACACACGTTCAACCATGTATCTTCACCGAGGGTGTGCCTGTGGCCGAAGACCGTCGCGACCTGTTGATTGCCGCCACCCTCACCAGCCTCGCCCGTGACGGGCATGCCGGCATTTCCGTGCGGCGCATCGCCGCTGAAGCCGGGGTTTCGGTGGGGTTGCTCAATCACCATTTCGGCAGCATCGATGCACTGATCGCCGAGACCTACCACAAACTCGCCAGCGAACTGACCACCGCCCTGTGGCAGGAAGTCGACCAGGCCGTGGGCCCTGCCGCGCGGCTCGATGCATTCCTCGCCGGCTCGTTTTCCTCGCGGGTCATGGACCCGAAACTGTTGGGCGTCTGGGTGGTGTTCTGGAGCCTGATCCGCCACTCGAACCACGTGAACGACTCCCATGAAAAAAGCTACCGCGCCTACCTCGACCTGATCCGCCAGTTGCTCGACGACCTGGCCGAGAGCGAAGGCTTCGTGATCCACGACACGCGCCTGGCCGCCATCGGCTTATCGGCGATGCTCGACGGACTCTGGCTCGAGTGGTGCCTCAACCCCGGCACCTTCAGCCCCGCCAACGGGCTGCACATCTGCCGTTGCTGGATACAGGGGCTGCGTCACGGAGCATTCGGCGCCGACCACATCCTGTGACACCGGGTGCCGGGCGCTGAGCATGGCCAGGGTGCCGCTGATGGCGATCAACACGGCGCCGAAAATCAGCGACACGTCCATCACCGTGCCCCAGACCAGGCTCGAGAGCAGGAACGCCCAGATCAAACCGGTGTATTCAAACGGCGCCAGCAGCGTCGCCGTTGCCCGGCGGAAGCTCGCAAACAGCAGGAACTGGCCAATCCCGCCCACCAGCCCCGCGCCGAGCATGCCCAGCCATGCCGGGGTCGGCGATGGCGTGTGGGTCCAGGGCAGCGTCAGCGCCATGCAGATCACAAACACCACATTGGTGATCAGCATCTGCTCCAGCACCGAGGTGTTGTCGTCCACCTGGCGCAACTGGATATAGGTAAACGCCCAGCACAGTGCTGCCGCCAATGTCAGGGCGATTGGCAATGGGTCGAGCATGTTGCTGGGGCGACAGGCGATCACCACGCCGACAAAGCCGATGATCAGCGAAATCCACTGGCCGCGACTGGCGCGCTCCTTGAGGATCAATGCCGCGAGCAACGTGACCATGATCGGTGCGGAAAAATACAGCGTGGTCATTTCCGCCAGGGTCAGGTCTCTGGCGGCGGTGTAGTACAGCAGCCAGGCCAGCAGCGACAGCAGGCCGCGGATGATCAACAGCTTGCGGCTGACCGAGTGCCAGGCACGCTTGAGCAAACCCATTCGCCCGGCGATCACGCACGCGGCGACCACCACCAGGCTGCGCCAGAACAGGATGGTGAACACTGAGTAGTCGGCCACCAGCCATTTGATCCCGGCGTCCTGCAACGCCAGGAACGCATAGGCCAGCGAGCACAAGGCAATCCCTTGCAACGAGCGATCGGTTTTCATCCGGCAGACCTGCGCAACGGTGTGCCGCGTCGCTCGGCAATCGCGTACAGGGCTTCAATCAAAAAGGTCAGACACAGGTAGACCCCGGCCACCAGCAGCAGCGGCTGGTAGATCTGCAAGGTCTGGGCGCGTACCACGTTGGCGGCGCCAAGCAGGTCGACTACCGCAATGGTCGAGGCCAGCGCCGTGGACTTGAGCAGCATCACCGTCTCCCCCGCCAGGGTCGGCAGCAGCAGGCGCATGGCCCGTGGCAGGCGCACCCGCAACAGTGCCTGGCGTGGCGTCATGCCGAACGCCGAGGCGGCTTCCATTTCACCCTTGGGCACGGCCAGCAGCCCGCCGCGAATCACTTCACCGACGTACGCGCCCACCGACAACACCAGGGCGAACACGATGTACCAGTAACCGTCCCGCAGGAACGGCCAGAGGAAACTCCCGCGAATCATTGGGAACTGGGCAAACAGGCTGCCCAGGCCGTAATAGAAGATGTAGATCTGGATCAGCAACGGCGTGCCCCGCAGCACACTGGTGTAGCCCAGTGCGCAACGGGCCAGCCACTTGCGCCGGGACAGCCGCGCCAGCGCTACCAGCACCGCCAGGGCGAAGCCGAGCACTGCCGAGATCACCAGCAGCGACAGCGTCGTCTGCAAGCCCTTGGCGATCAGTCCTGCGTAATAACTTATCCACTCAGGCATGTGCGGCTCACTCGACAACCGGCATCCAGCGACGAATACGTCGCTCCAGGCGCCCGGACAGGTAGTTGGAGGCCAGTGTCACCAGGTAATACAAGGCGGCGGCCGTGAGGTAGAACAACAGGTAATGCCGGGTCGAGCCCGCCGCCTGTTTGGCGGTGTACAGCAGTTCGTTGGTGCCCACTACGCTGATCAGCGCGCTGTCCTTGATCAGATTGATCCACAGGTTGGACATCCCCGCCAGGGCGTATGGCGCCATGATCGGCAGGGTCACCCGACGGAACAGGCCAAAGCCGCTCAAGCCAAACGCCCGCGCCGCTTCGATCTGGCCATGGGGAATCGCGAGGATCGCCGCGCGAAAAATCTCCGAGGCGTACGCGCCTTGCACCAGCCCCAGTACCAGGACCGCTACCAGCGGGCCGCTGATGTTGAACTGCGCAAACCCCAGCCACAGCATCAATGCGTTGAGGCCCATCGAGCCTGCGTAATACAGCAGCAGGATCAGCAGCAACTCGGGCACCGCGCGAAACACCGTGGTGTAGCCGCGCATCAGCATGGCTATCGGGCGCGGTGCACTGAGCTTGGCGCAGGCCACCACCAGGCCGATCAGCAGCCCCACCGCAAACGAGCCGGCGGAGATCTGCAGGGTCATCCATAACCCCTTGAGCAATGCGTTGCCCCAGCCTTGTTCGCTGAAGCTGAGTAGATCGAACATCGCGGCTCCCTATTTCGATGACACGCGGTGACCCTGTGACGAGGGAGCTTGCTGTGGCGAGGGAGCTTGCTCCCGCTGGACTGCGTAGCAGGCCCATTTTTTGGGGGCGCTTCGCACCCCAGCGGGAGCAAGCTCCCTCGCCACAAGCACTCCCTTTCTACCGGGTTAGTTGGTGTAGGGGCTGTCGCAGACTTTGCTCACATAGGCAGGCGTGTCGGCGCGTTTGCACGGGCTGACCGATACCCCAAACACGCTCTGGGACAGGTCGGCGTAGTCCTTGCTCACCAGCAACTCACCGATGGCCTTGTCGAGCCGGGCCTTGAGTTCGGTGTCTTCCTTGCGCAGACCGGCCCCCACGCCGCGGCCGATGATCGGGTCGTAAGGCACTTCGGCGATTTCGGCCAGGCCCTGGGCCTCAGGGGTCTTGACCATCATGGCGATGGCGACGCCGTCGGCCATCATCAGGTCGGTGCGCCCGGCAATCAGGTCGGCGTTGGCCGATTCCTGGGTATCGTAGTACTTCAGGTCAGCAATGTTCTCGTAGTACTTCTTCAGGTAGTTGGCGCTGACCGTGGAGATCTGCACGCCGATGATCTTGCCCTTCAGCCCTGCCGGCGAGACTTCGACCGTGGTGCCCTTGGGGCCGGCAATGCCCAGCAGCGAATCGTAGTAGGCGCGGCTGAAGGCGATCTGTTTTTCGCGCTCTTCGGTGACCGACATCGAGGAGAAAATCACGTCGATTTTCTTCGCCAGCAGCGACGGAATAATCCCGTCCCAGGCCACTTCCTTGATCTGGCACTCAGCCTTCATCAAGCCGCAGAGCTTATGGATCAGGTCGACTTCAAAGCCCGTCCACTCACCATTGCCGCCCTTTACCGTGAACGGTGGGTAGGGTTCTGCCGCCACCGCGAACACAATGGGTTTCTCCGCCGCCAACGCAGTACCTGCCGCCAGCATCAACACAGCACTGCTCAACCACTTTGCCAATCGTTTGGATTTCATGATCTTGCCCCGTCTTTTTTTGGAGTTAGCGAGTTTGATGCGCGTTGACGAACTGCCGGCAACGTTCACTGCGTGGGTCGATAAACACCGAGTCCGGCGAGCCGGTTTCCTCGATCAGGCCTTGATGCAAAAACGCGACTTTGGATGACACATCCCGGGCGAACGCCATTTCATGGGTCACCAGGATCATGGTGCGGCCTTCTTCGGCCAGGGAGCGAATCACCCGCAGGACTTCGCCCACCAGCTCCGGGTCGAGGGCCGAGGTGGGTTCGTCGAACAGCATGACTTTGGGGCGCATGGCCAGGGCTCGGGCGATGGCCACCCGCTGCTGCTGGCCGCCGGAGAGGAACGCCGGGTATTCATTGCGCTTGGCGGCCAGGCCAACCCGGTCGAGCAAGGCTTCGGCGCGCTCGATGGCTTCGGCCCGGCTTTCGCGCAGCACCTGGGTCGGCGCTTCGATCAGGTTCTCCAGCACAGTGCGATGGGGCCACAAGTTGAAGTTCTGGAACACCATGCCGAGTGTCGAGCGAATCCGCACCAGTTGCCTGGCGTCGGCCACCAGCGGTGCGCCGGGCCGGCCGTAGTTGAGCTTGATGCTTTCACCGTCAACGTGAATGCTGCCCTGGTCCGGCACTTCGAGCATGTTGATGCAGCGCAGCAAGGTACTTTTGCCCGAGCCGCTGGCGCCGATCAGCGAGATCACCTCGCCTTCGTGGGCGGTCAGGGAGATGCCCTTGAGCACCTCGATATTGCCAAAGCGTTTATGCAGATCGAGCACCTCGATCATCTTCTTCGCAGCCACCGGCTGTACGCTGATGATTTTCGCCGCAGGCTCGATTCGCGGTTCTCCGGCGAGCTTGGCGACGAAGCGGCTGATACGTTCACAGGCTTCGGCCAGTCGCGCTTCACCCAGGGTAAACGACAGCCGCACAAAACCCTGGGCCGGTTCGCCGAAGGCCGCGGCATCCAGCACGGAAACCCCTGCTTCGCGGAACAGCCGCCAGGCGAAATCCAGGGAGCCGAGGCCGGTGTCCCGCACATCCACCAACACGAACATGCCTGCCTGCGGGGCCCGCACGTGAATGCCCGGGCAACCGCCGAGGCCTGCTACCACCAGGTCGCGGCGGCGGCGGTAGGTTTCGCGCATGCCCTGGGTGACTTCATCGTGGGCCAGCACGGCGGCGGTCGCGGCTTCCATCACGAACCCCGGCAAGCCGTAGAGCATGCTCAATACCAGGGTTTCCGCGTGGGCCACCATCGCAGGCGCGGCGACGATCCAGCCGATGCGCCAGCCGGTCATGGCATGGGACTTGGACAGGCTGCCGATCACGATGCAGCGATCGGCCATGCCCGGCAACGCGGCCAGGCTATGGTAGTCGCCATCGAACACCAGGCTTTCGTAGACCTCGTCCACCACTACCCACAGTTCATGCTCGATCGCCAGGTCGGCGATCACCTGCAATTCCTGAGGGTTGAGGACAACGCCGGTGGGATTGTTGGGGTTGGAGAAGAAGATCGCCCGGGTGCGAGGCGTAATGGCGGCAGCCAGCAGTGCCGGGTCGAGGCGAAAGCCCGAGTCGGCGGAACACGGCACCCGCACCAGCGTTGCGCCGCTGGCCTTGAGGGTCGCTTCGTAGGTGACGTACATCGGGTCGAGCACGATCACTTCATCACCGGCCTGCAACAGGCACAGCGAGGTGACGAACAAGGCGTTCTGCGCACCGGCCACGGTGATGACGTTTTCAGCGTCGAGCGGGCGAGCCAGGGACTGGCTGTAGCGTGCGGCGATGGCATCGCGCAGTGCCGGGCGGCCGGGGATTTCGGTGTAGTGGGTGTCGCCCTGGCGCAGGGCCTCGACGGCGGCGTCGGTGATGAACGAGGGTGTGGCGAAATCCGGATCGCCCACACTCAGGATGATGATGTCTTCGCCTTTGCTGCTGGCCTGGAAGGCGGCGTGGTGGATGTCCCAGGCGGCTACGCCCTGCCCTGCAATTCGCTCGACAAAAGGTGAAAACCGCATGCCAGTGCCTCTCGTTCAATCAGAAAAAGCGCAAGCCCGCCTGTTACCAGGCAGGGGGTGCAGCCAACATAATTGAAACTGAACACTCGTTCAACGGCAAACTTCACCGGATGTCGTTAACAGCTAAAACAGGTCGTTGTGGTGGTTTGCCCATCAGGTTGCACTGGCGGTCCTGCAGTTCTTCGGCGGAGGCCAGGTTCCATTCCTTGAGCGTCAACCGCGTGGTCAACAGTACGAAGTTGCCGTTCGCCGCCGGTGCCAACAGCAAGCTGTAACTGGCCATGGCATCGCCCTGGGCCTGCACGTAGTCATTCAGGATGGCCAATGGGTCGCGCAGGTCGAATTCCACCGCCGACAACGTACGGGCACTGTAGGTATGCCCCTGCAGTTTTACCGGCAGGGTTTGCCAGTGCTCATCGAGGGTTGCCGCGCGTTCGTTGAGGGTGTTGAAAATGTCGGGGCGCAGGCAGGCGATATGAATGTGCAACTGGTTTTGCGTGCGGCCATACCGCGAGTTGATCGCCAGGGATACATAACGGTCGGCAATCGGCGTTTGCAGGCCGGCCGAGAGTACATCGTGGTGTTTCCAGGCCTGGGCAAAGTAATGCGGCAACAAGTCCCGGGCCAGCGCGACGTCTTCGATTCCGGTGACTTTATCGGTGGGGATCAGTAAGTCCTGGTACGGGCCGTTGAGGTCCTTGAGCAGCGCGAACCCCTTGTCCGGATCAACCTCGAGGCAGGGGCGCGGATTCTGGTGCTGGTTCTGGTCGGGCACGCATTGACGGCTGACGATCTGCCACAGCACATCGGGATTGCCGCGCCATTTCCAGGCGGCTGCCACCGCCACCACACACAGCAAACCACCCATGATCTTGAACAAGGGACCGCGCTTCATGCCAAAAACCTCAACGCCAAAGGAATGTCTTTTGTGTTTTGCAGCTGCAAGACATCCCTGTCGCAAAGGTTAACGCTGGGCCGGGGCCATGAACTCCGGCCCTACCGGGTCTTTTATCGTGCTGGCCAGAATACGGTCGATATGTTGCAGGTCATCGGCCGTGAGCTGCCAGCCGAACGCATCTTCAACGCCTTTGAGCTGCTCCGGCCGGCGGGCGCCCCACAGTGCAACCGTGGGGCCCTGGTCCAGCACCCAGCGCAACGCCAGGGCCAGCACAGACTTGCCGTGGCATTCGCGAGCGTACACGTCCAATGCCGCGACCGCCGCCAGGTACTGCTCAAAGCGTGGCGCCTTGAATTTCGGGTCGAGCTTGCGCACGTCATCCCCGGTAAAACCCGTGGCCGCGTGCATGCTGCCGCTCAACAAACCCCGGCACAGCGAACCGTAAGCCAAAACCACCAGTGAATTTTGCTTGGCGTACGGCAGGATATCGCTGTCGATCGCCCGCTCAAACAGGTTGTAGGGCGGCTGCACGGTGTCCAGGTGCGTGTACTGGCGGAAATCGTCCATTTGCGCAGGCGAATAATTGCTCACCCCCACGGCAAGGATCTTGCCTTCACGGCGCAGTTTTTCCAGCTCGCCGGCGGTTTCCTCCTGGGCTACCAACGGGTCGGGCCAGTGAATCTGGTAGAGGTCGATGTAGTCGGTTTCGAGGCGCAGCAGTGAGTCTTCGATTTCCTTGCGGATACGTCGGGCCGTGGCATTGCGGCGCACCGTGCCGTCGTCCCATTGCAACCCGGCCTTGGTGGCGATCACCGCCGTGTGGCGTACGCCGCGCAGGGCCCGGCCGATCAGTTCTTCCGACAGCCCAAGGCCGTAGACCGGCGCACTGTCGATAAAGTTGATGCCGCTGGCCAGCGCATGGCGAATGGTCTTGACCGAGACCTCATTATCGGCGCCGCCCCACATCGAGCCACCCATGGACCAGGTGCCCAGGGCAATCCGCGAGACGGCCTTGTCGATGCCCGGGATCTTGATGGTTTCGATACTCATGAAAAAGCCTCCGCCAGAAACAATCAGTAAAAAAACGATTACTCTAGATCATCCGTGGTTGAATCGGGCTCAACGCCGCGTGCAACCCAAACCCCATAAAAGGTGCTTGATATGGCTGCGTTCAACCGCTCCGAGTTGGCCGACCTGAATGTTTTCATGGCGATCATCCGTCGCCGCAGTTTCCGGCATGCTGCCAATGAACTTGGCGTCACCACCTCGGCCCTGAGCCACACCATGCGCAACCTGGAAACGCGCCTGGGGGTCAAATTGCTGTATCGCACCAGCCGCGCCGTAGAGCCTACCGATGCCGGCGTGGTACTGGCGGAAAAACTCAGTGCCGGCTTTGCGACGATCCAGGACGGCCTCGACACCCTCGAACTGTACCGCGAGGCGCCGATTGGCCGCCTGCGCCTGAACGTACCCCGGGATGCCGCGGTGCTGCTGATTTCGCCGGTGCTCGGCGAGTTCACCCGCACCTACCCGCAACTGCGCCTGGACGTGATGATCGAGGACCGCATGCTCGACATCGTCGCAGAGGGCTACGACGCAGGAATCCGCTATGGCGCCACGGTGCCCCAGGACATGGTGGCCGTGCCGCTGACCGGCGAGCTGCGCTGGATCATGGTCGCCTCCCCGGTCTACCTCGCACAGGCAGGGACACCTGCAGTGCCCAGGGACTTGCTCACGCACTCCTGTGTACGCATGTACCTGGGCGACAAGACCACCTACAAATGGGAACTGGGCAATGGCGCACGCCAACAGCGGCTCGATGTGCCCGGCCACTTCAGCGCGGCCGACACCCAGACCATCGTTGATGCGGCCCTGCAAGGCGTGGGTATCGCCTACTGCCTGGAGAATCGCGTGCTGGCGGAACTGGCCGACGGGCGCCTGGTGGAAGTGCTGCCCGACTGGGCCTGCATCGGCGCGCCGCTGTGCATGTACTACCCCAGCCGGCGTCAGTCGCAGCCGGGATTGCGCCAGCTGATCGACATGATTCGGCTGAGGACCGCGGCGCGCCCTTAGCATGGGCGCGTAAAACGCCGTATCAATCTGCATGCCAGTGGGATGGAATCGCTGAGGGGGCATTGGGTACGAAGAGTTACACCCGCTGGTGCGAAGCGCTGCTTGGGTGTACTCGATAAATTACCGGATCCCCTCCTATGACAATTGCTCCTACTCAGGCTACGGCTTCTTTCATTCCTTTGAACGCACCTGACAAGCCGCTTCCCCCGGCGCGGCTCCAGGCCGCAGCGCCGGAAAATGCCGCGCCAGGCTCCCCCGGGACCAGGATCCCCAGCCCGCGTGCCGATGCCGACGGTGAACTGGCAGGCCAGGTAGCCAGCGCGCTGCGTCAGGTCAAGGGCGACGGCCATGACGACGCGATCATGGTCGAGAACATTCCGCCGAACTCAACGTTCGGGCAGTGGTGGTCGCAGTTGGGGCGTGCCATGGAGTCCCCGCAAGTCCGTGACTGGATGAGGGAAAACGGGATAAACCCCAATTCAGTGATGATTGACCCCAATACCGGGAAGATCACCTACCAGCGCAGGCCCTCCGCCGCCGCGCAACCCAACGGCCCCGATGACAAAGGCTGGGCGCAGGTGGGCGCACAGGTCAGGGACGCCGCACGCGTTATCGGCGACGGTAACCCGATCCCCTTCAAACCGCCGCTCTCCCAAAACAGCAACAGTGCCCCCCTGTGGTTGGTGAGCCAATTCTACAAAGAGCAAGAACATATCCTGCCGGATCATGCCCACGAGCGTGCAGATGAGTTGGCGCGCGACAAGGCTTTTACCGGCGTGAGCGGCCCGCGTTTTGCGGACCTGCACGAAACCCGTGGTGAGGATGAGGTTGAGCGCCAGAAAGCCCTGGTGGGCAATACCCAGACGCTGAACACCGTGGGGCGTGAACTCAATTACCTGCTTGAGCGGATTCGATCGGGCAGCATTGGGAGCGGTGACGTTCTCGACTACCTGCAAAAGAATAAAGTCGAGCTTCACCCCGACAGCGCTTACCGCCAGGTCGGGAGCACCGACTCAGGGAGCACCATTAGCCTCAAGGAATTCCTTGAGATCAATGGCTGGGACGTGCCAACCACGCCCGAGGAGGTGGAGAACCTGACGAATTATCTGCTCAGGCCTGAACTCCAGGCGCCGCTCCATGGCAATTATGGCGGTGCGCTGGAATGGCAGCCCCCGCTTGCGCCCGAGGCGGCGAATCAGCTGCGGTCCGACCTGCGCCGCGGCAAGATCGGCGACGTTGATTTGAACGGCGCCAGGAACGTAGTGGAATACCTCATGCAGGGCAAGTCGTTCACGCCTTCCGAGCTGGCTGACCCGCAGCGGGTGCTCGACTCGCTGATCCGCTCCCCCAAGGGCAAGGCGTTGGGCGAGGCCCTCCAGGCAAAATTTGACGCGCAGTCCATCAAAGGCAGTGCCACTGATTGGCTGTTGGCAGCCATGAGTGTGGACAAAGACAACTCGTTCCGCGCGACAGACCCCAGGTCCAGGCATCACATCGCCGGTTTTGCCGTGACCGGGAACAGTACCTGGGGCAAACCCGCCTCCGGTATCGTCAGCCGGTTGGCCGAACATCTTGTCAGCACCGGCAAGGCATCGTCACCCGAGGCAGCGGCGCTACAAGCGCATCTGCTGCTCTCCACCCGCGCTCCGGAGTTCCTGGTTAAAGACATCCCGGACCAGGTCACCCCGGGTTCCCATAGTTGGGTCAGTTTTGTCACCGCGGTAGAACGCATCGAAGCCCAGTCTCCGGGTTCAACCGCAGGGATGTCCTACGGGCAGGTCATGCTCCACGCTGAGGTCGCGCCGGTCTCCGCCCAGGAGCGTTATGTCGAATATGCCGCCCAGCAAGAGGCGCTCAAGGATTGGGGAAGCGCGAACGGTATGCCGTATCCGGTGACCGAAGGCCAAATGAATGATGTACGCGATGCATTCGATGCGCAGATCACCGAGCTGAGCGCGGCCAGTCAAACACAGAGCATGCCGATGCCATTACGCAAGGAAATGGCCCTGGAGCAGTTGCGCAAAGCCCTGCCGGGCATGGATACGGCAACCCTGGAAGACAAGAGCATCACGCTGGAACCCGCCCATAGCGATTTCCCGGGGCCTTATTCGATCCTCGACTTGTATATGAAGGACGCGCTTCACCATCGACCTGGCGTCGAAGAACCACCGGCCGTAGGGGTACTTGGAATTGGGCCCCCGCCCCCCGCTGACAATCATTGGGTGACCTCATCCAGTACGTTGAACCTCAGCGAGGTGCTGGAAAAAACCAAAGACCTGCCAAGTATGCCGAACGTGTTCCAGGACGCGTTCGGGGAATACGCCGACGGCATCGAAAAAAGCGTCGCGACCCAGGTCAAGTGGATGGTTTCGCGGCTCCCTGAAGAAGACCGTAAAAACCTGGAATACGGCGAAATCACAGTGGTCAGGGAAGTCGACGTCGATAAGGACAACTTTGGCAAGGAAACCCGCAAGCGGGTGCCCGAAGACAATTGCCTGCTGGTGAAAACCAGGCGCAACAACCAGGTGCACATCTACGAAATCAATCTCAGGACCGCGAAGATTACCGAACGTACGGACCTGGGTGACTTCACGGCAGGCAAACAGCCTTCCAATCACACCCATTACCATAAAGACCTGGAAGAAGTCATACCTTCGGGCGAGTACGCACCCGGGTTGACGGATGAAAAAATCCAGGCCGCCAATCCCAAGAGCTTTGGCAGTGCCCGAACGTCTTATATTGCCGATGCCATGGTGACGGATGTTGATATCCGGTCATTCAAAAAAGAGGCCGAGGGGGTCACCACGCTGGATACCGAGGTTCCCTTTTACAAGAAAGTCAATGAATTCCTCCTCAACCTGATCCCCTTGAGGTCGGCAATCGTCAACTTTCAAAACGGCAACATCGGCGAAGGTGTCGGCGACCTGGCCTTGGATATATTTGGGTTTGCCGTGGGCCTCGGTGCGGCAGCCAGGGGGGCCAAGGCCGTGGCCGCCGGCGCATCGGCTTTCAGCAAGTTCGCCCAGGGCGCGAAGATTGTCGGGCGCGCGGCGCTGGGGAGTTTCAATCCGTTGAGCGGGGCTGATGATCTGGCCCGGAGTGCATTGAAGCTGGGGCGCACCACGCTGACCGCTGGACGTAACGGCGTCAATCATCTGCGTGGCGCCTTGCGCAGTGTCGAACTGACGTCACTGGCGAAAAAGCCCGGCATTGCCGAAGGCACTTACAAGGCGGCCAATGCGACCGAAGAAGCCAAGGTGTTTGCGAAGTTTGATGACGCCACCGGTAATTGGCACGCCTTGAATGTGAAAACCAGAAAGCCCTTTGGCGAGCCGCTGGAAAATTTCAAAGCTGACGCCGTGCCGGTAGAAGCGCTTCGCGACAAACTGGAGAAGCTCCATGCCAAAACGGGATACACCGGGACAATCTGCTACGAAAAAACCATGTTCGTCGGGATGGCAGACAATGCACTCCCGTTGAAAACTCGCGAGGCCGTGCTGGGCAGTGTGGTCAGGAGCGGGGATTCCAATTACACGCAACGCTACAAGGATCTGATGGGTATTACTGCCGAGAATACCAGCGCCGTATTCAGGCCCGCGGACATTACCGAATCAGGCGTTATCAATTTCATGAGCAATAGAGCAGACGGCAATATCGTACACACCGCCTATATTCAAAAGAGCAGTGATGGAAAGCTCTATATCTACAACACCAACCAAGCCGGCCTGGACAAAGCCATGTTCGATGCCACTGGCACTCTTGATCAATCGGTCGGTGCAACGGTATTCAGTCTTGATAATGACGGGCTGCAAAAGTTTCTCGACTCGGGGTTCACCTTCTCCTTCACCCCAAACAGCACCCTCAATGCCAACGTAACACGCCTGGCGACCTGACAAACCGCGCATTGCCCGAGCAGGCAATGCGCGTTTTTTGAACCTCTCTCTCCCGGCAAACCTCAAACGTTCACACAGACCATGCCCGGGACTATTCAATGACCTTCATCCTATGGATGGCCGTACTGGGCGCGGTGTTGCTCACCCTCGCCCTCACCTCCTCCTACCTGCGCTGGATGCCGGTCACCACCTCGGCGGTGTGCCTGTTGCTCGGCGTGTGTATCGGCCGGCTGGGCATGGACCTGCTGCATCTGGACATCAAGGCCTCGGCCAGTTGGATGGAACACCTGACGGAAGTCGCGGTGCTGTTTTCGCTGTTCGTCAGCGGGCTGAAACTGCGCCTGCCCCTCAAGCACCGAACCTGGCGCATTGCGTTTGGCATGGCCGGGCCGGTGATGCTCTTGACCATCCTCGGGACGTGCCTGGTGCTGCATTGGCTGCTGGGGTTGTCGTGGGGGGTTTCACTGCTGGTGGGGGCGATTCTTGCGCCCACCGACCCGGTGCTCGCGGGCCTGGTGCAGGTCAATAACGCGCAGGATTATGACGCGCTGCGCTTCGGTCTTTCCGGCGAGGCAGGCTTGAACGACGGCACGGCCTTCCCGTTCGTGATCTTTGCGCTGATTTTCATGCAGCACGGCGGGTTCGACGGTGACTGGCTGGGCGGCTGGGTGCTGAAAAACCTGCTCTGGGCCGTACCTGCCGGGTTGCTCGTGGGCTACTGGATGGGGCGTGGCATCGGTCGCGTCACCCTGAAGATGCGTATCACCAATGCCGACAGCACCCTGTCACCGAATGACTACCTGACGCTGGCCCTGATCGCCCTCGCCTATGTGGTGGCCGAAGCCATCGGCGGCTACGGCTTCCTGTCGGTATTTGCCGCCGGCCTGGGGCTGCGCCAGGCCGAGTTCAAGTCCACCGGCAACTCACAAACCCCGGCGGAACATCTGGCACAGCCGGTGGTTGGCCACATGGAAGTTGAGCCGGAGCATGCGTTGCATGGCGATGTCGGGCAACTGCAGGACACGCAAATCGCCGCCGGGGTGATGATGGGCGACATGCTCGCCTTTGGTGGGCTGGTAGAGCGTTCGATGGAAGTGTTCCTGGTGACCTTGCTGGGCGTGGTGCTGATCAGCCATTGGGACTGGCGGGCGCTGGCGGTGGGGGCGGCGCTGTTTTGCGTGATTCGCCCCCTCAGCGTGCTGTCGATACCCTGGGGCGGCTTGCTGAATCGCCATCAGCGCGGGCTGGTGGGCTGGTTCGGGATTCGCGGGATCGGCAGCATCTACTACCTGTTCTATGCCATCAACCACGGGCTGGTGGGCACCAGCAGTGCGGTCGCGGTGAACCTGACGCTGTCAGTCATTGCCCTGAGCATCGTCGTTCATGGTCTCAGCACGCAGCCGATGCTGGCGTGGTATGAACGACGTGCCCAGGCACAACAATGACGTCTACTCCTGGTTTTCAGTGTTGCCGACGTCAGCGGCATCATCCAGGTCGTTAAGCGGTACTTCGGCATCATCCATCAATGAACCCGGGTCTTCATTGCCCGGGTCATTGAGTTCATCGTCTTCGTCTATTTCAACTGACATCACCGTCTCCTCTAACCGCCTTGGGTATCGATATCGGCATCGGTTTCAGGCTTGGGCTCGCGCTCGGGCTTGAAGTCTGGACTGTAGTCGTTTTCCTTGGCCTTGGGGTCGCTGGCAGGCTTGGGGTCTTTCGGCGCGTCGGCCGCGGTGCCGGGGGCCGGTTCGCCGCGGTCGATGGCGGGATCGTTACGGTTGCTGGTTTGCGGGTCGTTGTCTGTGCTCATGGCTCACCTCTGTTGGAAAACGCAGACTGCGTAAAGGTAAGGTCCCGTGCGGGTCGGTGAAGTTCCAATTGCTTATGAGCCGGGATTGTCCACCTGGATGTAAAACGCGTAGGCCCCCAGCATCACCCAGAACACCATGAACAGCCAGGGCGCCCGCATCGAGAACAACAGCGACTTGCGATAGCCCTTGTGGGACGACTCCATCTCACTGAACAGTGGCGACTCATCGTAGGCCAGGCCCATCACCGGCTCGCTGCGCAGCAGTTCGCTCTGCTTGTAATGCCAGTGGTCGATGATTTCGTAGGCCGCCCGAATCCCCGGCCAGGCGTTGAGGGAACTGAGAATGCCCAGGGTCGCCAGGAACACGGGCACCACCAGGGTGAACAGCTTGCCCCATTCGGGGTTCAGGTTGCCCATGCCGGACACGAAGGCGATCACCAGGAATGACTGGGCCGTGAGGTAGGCGTCGGTGCGGTTGGCCAGGATGCTGGTTTCGTACTGGATTTCACGCCGGTAAAAGTCGAGACGGTCCTTGGGCGAACCGAAAATCTTAGCGTTGTGTTCGCTGTGGTCGGTCAGGCTCGATTCCGGGGTGTCGGGTGAGATGATTCTGGGCACATCCGTGCTCCGTGCTGGCATTTGAAGCAGTTTAGAAGAACCGGGCTGGTGCAAAGTTCAAGTAATCAGTGCACCGTTTTGAGGCGATAGGGCCGCATCGGTGGCGCGGGAGCTTGGTGCCGCTGGACCGGGACAGCGCTCCGGTGCGCAGCGGTCTGGTTCCTTTTTGGGGCCGCTGCGCAGCCCAGCGGGAGCAAGCTCCCTCGCCACCAGGTGGATGGCACAGGCATTGCTTTAGTCCTTTATCTGCCCGGATACAGGAGCAATCGTTACCCCCCGACCCAGAGCCCACCCCAAAAGAAAGTAAGGACCAGGCCTGCTGGCACCATCAGCCACGGGCTCATAAAAAAATGCGTTTTCTAAAGCGGCAGTGCCAAAGCGCAGTTAGTCCCGGCACTGACAAGGTAATTGGAATGGCTCGATCTTTCTTTGATGAAATGAATGACGCACAAGGCGTTTGCCGTGCGCATTATCAGGAATTCTCCCGCTGGCTGGCCAACACGCCGCCAGAACTGCTGGCCCAGCGCCGCCGTGAAGCCGACCTGCTGTTTCACCGCGCGGGGATCACCTTCACCCTGTATGGCGACGAGCAAGACACCGAGCGCCTGATCCCCTTCGATATCATCCCCCGCAGCATCCCCGCCAGTGAGTGGAGTGTCATCGAGCGCGGCTGTATCCAGCGGGTGAATGCGCTGAACATGTTTCTTGCCGACATCTACCACGACCAACGCATCATCAAGGCCGGGATCATTCCCGCCGATCAGGTGCTGGGCAACGAGGGATACCAGAAAGCCATGGTCGGCCTGGACCTGCACCGCGATATCTACTCGCACATCTCCGGGGTCGACCTGGTGCGCGATGGCGACGGCACCTACTACGTGCTCGAAGACAACCTGCGTACCCCCAGCGGCGTGAGCTACATGCTCGAAGACCGCAAGATGATGATGCGCCTGTTCCCCGAGGTGTTCGCCAAGCAACGCATCGCCCCGGTGGACCACTATCCCAACCTGCTGCTCAAGACCCTGAAAAGCTCCAGCCGCCTGGACAACCCGAATGTGGTGGTGCTGACGCCGGGCCGGTTTAACAGCGCGTTCTTCGAGCATGCATTCCTCGCCCGGGAAATGGGCGTGGAGCTGGTGGAAGGCGCCGACCTGTTCGTGCACGACCTCAAGGTGTTCATGCGTACCACCGACGGCCCCAAGGCCGTGGATGTGATCTACCGCCGCATCGACGATGCCTTCCTCGATCCGCAGGCTTTCAACCCCGATTCGATGCTCGGCGTGCCCGGCCTGGTCGCGGCGTACTGCGCGGGCAACGTAGTGCTGGCGAATGCGATCGGCACCGGCGTGGCGGACGACAAGTCGATCTACCCGTACGTGCCGGAGATGATCCGGTTCTACCTGGATGAAGAGCCGGTCCTGCAAAACGTGCCGACGTTCCAGTGCCGCAAGCCGGATGAGCTGTCCCACGTACTGGCGCACCTGCCGGAACTGGTGGTCAAGGAAACCCAGGGTTCCGGCGGCTACGGCATGCTGGTGGGCCCGGCGTCCAGCGCGGCCGAGATCGAGGACTTCCGCCAGCGTATCAAGGCCCGCCCTCACGCCTACATCGCCCAACCGACCTTGAGCCTGTCCACTTGCCCGACGTTTGTCGAAAACGGCATCGCGCCGCGGCATATCGACCTGCGACCGTTCGTGCTCTCGGGCAAGGAAACCCGCCTGGTGCCCGGTGGCTTGACCCGCGTGGCGCTGCGCGAAGGCTCATTGATCGTCAACTCGTCGCAAGGCGGCGGAACCAAGGACACCTGGGTGGTGGAGGGCTGAGTATGCTGAGTAGAACCGCCGCAGATCTGTATTGGATGTCCCGTTACCTGGAGCGTGCCGAGAACCTGGCGCGCATGCTGGAAGTCAGTTATTCGCTGTCGTTGATGCCCCAGGCCGGGCGCAGTGACGGGCTGGACGAGTTGGCCATGTCGCTGCTCAGCAGCGGCACCCTGGACAGTTACCTTGAGCGCCATCAGCAACTGGACGCCGAGCGCATGCTGCACTTCTTCGCCCTCGACGAGGAAAACCCCGCCAGTATCTACAACTGCCTGCGGGCTGCACGGGGTAATGCCCATGCGGTGCGGGGACGGATCACGGCTGATATGTGGGAAAACCTCAACGCCACCTGGCTGGAGATGCGCAGTATTGCGGCCGGCGGGTTGGCGCGGCATGGCATCAGCCACTTTTGTGACTGGGTGAAACAGCGCTCGCACCTGTTTCGTGGGGCGACGTCCGGGACGATCATGCGTAACGATGCGTATCGGTTTATTCGGCTGGGGACGTTTGTCGAGCGGGCGGATAACACGTTGCGGTTGCTGGACGCGCGGTATGAAATGTTTGGGGAAGAGTCCGAGGAAGTCAGCGACCTTTCGGCACGCGGGTATTACCAGTGGAGCGCGTTGTTGCGGGCGCTGTCGTCGTTTGAGGCGTATACCGAGCTGTACCCGAATGCGCTGAATGCGCGGTCGGTGTCGGAGTTGTTGCTGTTGCGCAGTGATGTGCCGCGCTCGTTGCATGCGTGTATCGAGGAGTTGAGCCATATCCTGGCGGACCTGCCGGGGAGTTATGGGCGTACGGCCCAGCGTTTGGCGGCGGAGTTTGAGGCGCGGCTGAGGTATACAGGGATTGATGAGATTCTGGAGGATGGGCTGCATAGCCGGTTGACGGATTTTATCGACACCGTGCGGGAGTTGGCGCGGGCGATTCATAGCTCCTACCTTGAAGTCGTCTGATAATCGTTCCCACGCTGATCGTTCCCACGCTCCGCGTCACGACTTCAAGAGCGGACGCAGAGCGCCCTGGCGGCGTTCCCACGCAGAGCGTGGGAACGATCGTCCTGCGTGGGAACGATCATAGGTCTACTGGTTTTTCACCAGTACCGGTTCTGCGCGGTACTGCTCAGGGAACAATTTTTTCAGCTGGGCCACCTTTGGCAGGTCGTTGATCACGATGTAGGGGTACGACGGGTTTTCGGTCAGGAAGTCCTGGTGATAGGACTCCGCCGGGTAGAAGGCTTTGCCCATCTCGATCTTGGTCACGATCGGCTTGTCGAAGGCTTTCGCGGCGTCGAGTTGGGCGATGTAGGCCTGGGCGACTTTTTGCTGTTCGGCGTTCTGGGCAAAGATCGCCGAGCGGTACTGGGTGCCGCTGTCCGGGCCCTGGCGGTTGAGTTCCGTGGGGTTGTGGGCGACCGAGAAGTAGATCTGCAGCAGCTTGCCGTAGCTGACCTTGCTCGGGTCGTAGGTCACGGCGACGGACTCGGCGTGGCCGGTGTCGCCGCCGCTGACGCTTTCGTACTGCGCGGTGCTCGCCGCGCCGCCGTCATAGCCGGAGACGGCGTTTTTCACCCCTTGTACATGCTGGAACACACCCTGCACGCCCCAGAAGCAGCCGCCGGCGAAGACCGCGGTTTGCAGGTTGTTCGCGTCTGCCGGCAGGTCCATGGCCGGCGGCGCGATGGCCACGGCGTCGTCGGACGGGCCGAAGGAGAACGCCGAGCTGTGGCCGACAAAGGCGGCGAACGCCAGGGCCGGTAAGTACTTAAGCAGTTTCATCTCAGTCACTCCGAAACATCAGGATAAATGCGGTCAACTGTGGGAGCTGGCTTGCCTGCGATTGAGGTGGTGAATTCAACATCGCTATCGCAGCGATGCGGCGACCCGGCAAGCCAGCTCCTACATGATCGGGTTAACCATGCCAAATTTCGCTATGGGTTAGCCGAAGGTGAAGGCATAGGCCGCCACTTGCGGGTCCAGGAACTCGATGGTGAAGGTCCGGTCCTTGACCGCGCCCGGCTGGCGCACCAGTTGATACAAACGTTGTTCGGTCACGGTGCCGCTGCCATCCGGTGCGACGTCGGTGCCGTGGGCATCCCCCGGCGCCTGGCCGTCGATGCTGACCTTGAAGCGCACCGGCTTGCCGTCGGCGCCCGGGCCCAGCACCAGGTGCAGGTCACGGGCGTGGAAGCGGTAGACGATCTTGCCGTTGGCAGCTGCGAGGGTGGCTTGCTGGCCGCCGACGTTCCATGGGCCTTCCAGGGTCCAGTTATTCAAGGCCAGGTTGCCGGCTGCCGGGTAGTTCACCACCTTGTCGGTGCCCAGGGTGCCGGTGGTCACGAAGTTCTCGGCGCGCTGGAAGCCCAGGTAGGTTTCCGGCGACTGCACTTCGTTCATGTCCGGTGCGGCCTGGATGCCCTTGGCATCGGCTTCGATCAAGCCGCCCGCCACCTTGGTAGCGCCCGCCTCACGCAGCAGTTGCTGGATCACTCGCTCGGACTCGGCGTAGTCACCCTCGCCAAAATGGTGATAGCGGATCTGGCCCTTGGCATCGGCAAAGTAATGCGCCGGCCAGTACTGGTTGTTGAAAGCGCGCCAGATCTTGTAGTTGTTGTCGATGGCCACCGGGTAAGTGATGCCCAGGTCTTTCATGGCCTTGGTGACGTTGTTCACGTCGCGTTCGAAGGCGAATTCCGGAGCGTGCACACCGATCACCACCAGGCCCTGGTCGCGGTATTTCTCGGCCCAGGCCTTGACGTACGGCAAGGTGCGCAGGCAGTTGATGCAGGAGTAGGTCCAGAAATCCACCAGCACCACCTTGCCTTTCAACGCCTCGGCAGTCAGTGGCTCGGAGTTGAGCCATTGCACGGCACCGTCCAGCGGCGGCAACTGGCCTTCCACTGGCAGCGTGTCACTGTGGTTGGCGGCCATCATCGCGCCGCCGGCCATCATCGCCCCGCTCTTCTGTTCAGGCTTCGCGCTGAGTTTTTCCACCAGGCTTTGTTCCAGGCCACCGGTTGACGCCGTCGACAGGCGCGCCAGGATGCCGGTGTCCAGGCCCAGGGCGATGGCCGCCACACCGGCCAACATCAGGGCGCCGAGCCCACGACGCAGCCATTCACCAGCGCCCAGCGAACGCTTCATGAAACCGAAGACTTTACCGCCGACCAGCAGCGCCAAGGCCAGGGAGGTGGCAGCCCCTGCCGCGTAGGCCAGCAAGAGCAAGGTAGTGCCGATACTGGCGCCCTGCAGCGCGGCGCCCGTCAGCACCAGCCCGAGGATGGGCCCGGCGCACGGCGCCCACAGCAGCCCGGTGGCCACGCCGATCAGGAACGATGCGCCCGGACGCGGCCGCGAATCGGCCCCGGCGGCTTCCGACAGGCGACTGCCCGCGGCCACCAGCGGCCGGGTCAGGCGCTCGGACAGGCTTGGCAGCAGCAGCGTCAGCCCGAATAGCGCAACAAACAGCAACGCGAGCCAGCGACCGTACTGATTGACTTGCACCACCCAACCGCCGCCCACCGCCGCGAGCGAGGCGACCAGGGCGAAGGTCATCGCCATCCCCAGCAGCAGCGGCAAGCCACTGCGCAAAAACGGCTGCCCGGTGCGAGCGAAGACAAAAGGCAGAACCGGCAGGATGCAGGGACTGACAATCGTCAGCACGCCGCCCAGATATGCGAGAACCAAAAGCCACATGGGGTAGACCCTTATAGGAAGACATTGAATTAAGTCGCGGTGAACGTCATGGCTGCGCCGTTCATGCAGTAGCGCAGGCCGGTGGGTGCCGGGCCGTCATCGAACACGTGGCCCTGATGACCGCCGCAGCGGCGGCAGTGGATTTCCTTGCGTACCACGCCGAAGGAGGTGTCGACGTGGCTGGCCACGGCGTTTTCCAGGGGTTGCCAGAAGCTGGGCCAGCCGGTGTGGCTTTCGAATTTGGTGGCTGAGGCGTACAGGGGCAACGCGCAACCGGCGCAGGCGAAGGTGCCGTTGCGGTGTTCGCTGTTGAGGGCGCTGCTGTAGGGGCGTTCGGTGCCCTCCTCCCGCAGGATCGCGTACTGCTCGGCGGTCAGCAGGGTGCGCCATTCGGCGTCGGTGTGGCTGACTTCGAAATGTTCGGCGGCTTCGGCTTCGGCGATCAGGGCGGGACCGGCGTTGATTTTTTGCAGCAGGCCACCGGCGATTACCGCGAGGCCGAGGCCGCCGCCGGCGAGCAGGATCTGTCGACGTGAATACATGAGTTGCTCCTCACACAAGTGCGGATGGCTGGCGAAGCCCCTATGGCTGATAAACAAACTGTGGCGAGGGAGCTTGCTCCCGCTGGAGTGCGCAGCGCTCCCGGCTTTTTTGGGGCCGCTGCGCGACCCAGCGGGAGCAAGCTCCCTCGCCACAATGAGGGGGGCGTACTTTTGCCGTTGCGATGAGTAAGGTTAGGCCCGGGGTGGTCGCGGAATCCTCACGCAGAGTTAAACAATTCGTGATAACTACACTGTTGCAAAAGCCGCACAATGCGCGAATCAAGAAGACAGGTTTTTATCAATGGATCAGCCCAAACGTGTCCTGGTGGTCGAGGACGATGCCCATATTGCCGATTTGATCTGCCTGCACCTGCGGGACGAGCAGTTCGAGGTGGTTCACAGTGCCGATGGTGACGAAGGCCTGCGCCTGCTGGAGCAAGGCGGCTGGGATGCGTTGATCCTTGACCTGATGCTGCCCGGCGTCGACGGCCTGGAGATCTGCCGGCGGGCCCGGGCGATGACGCGCTACACGCCGATCATTATCACCAGTGCCCGCTCCAGCGAGCTGCATCGCATCCTCGGCCTGGAACTGGGAGCGGATGACTACCTGGCCAAGCCGTTTTCCATGCCGGAGCTGGTGGCGAGGGTCAAGGCGCTGCTGCGCCGGGTCGACGCCATGGCGCGCAACTTGAAGATGGACGCCGGCAGCCTCGACCTCGGCCAGTTGTTCATCAACCCGCTGACCCGTGACGCCACCCTGCAAGGCCAGCGGCTGGACCTCACGCCCCGGGAATTCGACCTGCTGTACTTTTTCGCCCGCCAACCGGGCAAGGTATTCTCGCGCATGGACCTGCTCAACGCCGTGTGGGGCTACAGCCACGAAGGTTACGAACACACCGTCAATACCCATATCAACCGCCTGCGGGCCAAGGTCGAGGCCGATCCGGCCAACCCGGCGCGCATCCTCACGGTGTGGGGCCGTGGCTACAAGTTTGCCGAGCAATCGGCATGAGGCTGACCCTTACCCAGCGCCTGTCCCTGGTGTTCGCGCTGTTGCTGCTGATTTGCAGCGGCACGTCGGCCTGGCTGCAAGTGCGCTCCAACCACATGCATGAACTGGAAGTGGTGCAAGGCCTGTCCCGCGACCTCGCCGCGCACATCGCCCGGGATACGCAGTTGATGGACGCCGACGGTCTCAAGCCGGACGCGGTGCGCAACCTGTTCAGCCAGTTGATGCTGGTAAACCCGAGTGTCGAGGTGTACCTGCTGGACATTAACGGGCGCGTGGTCGGCAACGCTGCGCCCAGCGGCCATCTGCGCCGCGACCAGGTCAACCTGGAACCGGTGCGCCGTTTCCTCAGCGGCGCGATGCTGCCGATCCTCGGCGACGATCCGCGCAGCGTCGACGGCCTCAAGGTGTTCAGCGCCGCGCCACTGCGGGTCAACGGCCAGCAGGCCGGCTACCTGTATGTGGTGCTGCTGGGCGAAGCCCATGATGTGTTCGACGCCCGGGATGCCACCGGCATGGCACTGAACATTGCCCTGTGGTCCATCGCCCTGGTGGCATTGTTGTGCTTGCTCGCGGGTTTGACCGCGTTCGCCTGGATCACCCGGCCCTTGCGGCAACTGACCGAGAAGGTCGGCCAGTTCGACATCAACGGCGCACCGAAAGTCCCACAGGCCGTGGCGCCCGAGGTTGCCAGCCAGGATGAAATCGCCGTGCTCGACCACGCCTTCGTGCAGATGGAGAACCGCCTGGGTGAACAGTGGCGCGCTATCACCCATCAAGAGCAGGAGCGCCGGGAGATGGTCGCGAATATTTCCCATGACCTGCGCACACCGCTGGCCTCCTTGCATGGCTACCTGGAAACCCTGTCCCTGAAAGACGCCAGCCTGACCCCGCAGGAACGCCGGCGTTACCTGGGCATCGCCCTCGACCAGAGCCGCAAGGTCGGCGGGTTGGCCCAGTCGCTGCTGGAACTGGTACGCCTGGAACACGGGTTTGTGCAGCCGGTCATCGAAGGCTTTTCGTTACCCGACCTGGTGCAGGACATTTTCCAGAAGTTCGAACTGACCGCGGAAGCCCGGGCGATCACCCTCACCGCCAGCCTGCCGCCGGTGGTGCCAACCGTATTGGCCGACCTGGGCCTGATCGAACGGGTACTCACCAACCTGCTGGATAACGCCCTGCGCCATACCCCGCCCAATGGCGAAGTTGAAGTGACCCTGGCCCCCAAGTCCGGTTTTGTTGAAGTCACGGTGAGCGACAGCGGCCCCGGGATTTCGGCGGATCTGCGCGAAGGTCTGTTCCTGCGCGCCTTCACCATTGGTGGGGCTCGACGCGATGGCGGCCTGGGCTTGCGCATCGTGCACCGGATCCTGCAACTGCACGGTCAGGAAATCCGCCTGATCGATGTGCCAGGACGCGGCGCGACGTTCACGTTCGCCCTAGAAACCCGAGCAGCAGTTCGTTGACCTTGGGCCCCTGCTCGTTCTGAATCCAGTGGCCGCAGTTGGCCAGGACGCTTTGTTGCAGGTTCGGCACGACGTCGGGCATGCGCTTGAGGGTGTGGGCTTCGAATACGCCGACCGGGTCGCGGTCGCCGATCAGGAACAGCGTCGGTTGCAGCACCTGCCTGCCGGCGAGGAACTCGGTGCGCTGCCAGTTGCGTTCGAAGTTGCGGTACCAGTTCAACGGGCCGCGAAAGCCGTCATTGGCGAAGGTCTGAACATACACGTCGAGGTCCTGCTGGCTGCACCAGGCCGGGAGCGTACCGGGCAGCGGCACACCTTCCAGCAGCTTCGCGCTGGCGGGTTTCTTCTGCAGGAAAACGTCCTGGTCCTGCATGAACAGCCGTAATGTCCGCTCGATATCGGCATCCAGTTCCTTTTCAGCCACGCCTGGGGCCTGGAAGTACAGGATGTAATTGAAGCGATCGGCGTACAGCTCGCGCATGATCTCGATCACCGGCCTGCGGGAGCGTCCGGCGAACGGTACCGACATCGTCACCAACTGGCTGACGCGCTCTGGCTCGAGCAACGCCAGGTGCCAGGCCACCACGGCGCCCCAGTCATGGCCAATCATGACGACCCGGCGATGCCCGAACAGGTCCATGGCGCCCTGGATATCGGCGCACAGGGTCAGCAGGTCATAGTCGGCCACTTCCGGCGGCGCGCTGGATTGTCCATAGCCGCGCATTTCCGGGACAAACACCCGATAACCCTGGGCCACCAGCGCCGGAATCTGCTCGCGCCAGGAGTGCCAGCACTCGGGAAACCCATGCAGCAACCACACCGGCGGGCCGCTCTCGGGGCCGGCGATGTGCACGTTCAACTCAATGCCGTTGACCTTGACCTTCTGCTGCTGGATTTCGCTCATCACTGGGTTCCTTGTGTGGGGTTCGCTCGCGGTATTCCCGGGGAGAACATGCCATTACGCGCTTGAAAGCATTGCTGAAAGCGCTGTCTGACTGATAACCCAGGGACTGGCCGATCGTGGACACGCTGTTGTCGCTGGCTTTCAAGGCCTGTACCGCCAGGTGCATACGCCAGCGGGTCAGGTATTCCTGCGGTGCCAGCCCTACCCGTTGCTTGAAGTGCAAGGCGAAGGTGGAGCGGGATTGACTCGCCACGCCGGCCATTTCACTCAATGTCCAGCGCCGGGCGGGCGCTGCGTGAATTTCCCGCAGCACCGGGGCCAGCCTTGGATCCGACAAGGCTCCCAGCCAGCCGGTGGTATGGGTGCCCATGGAAGATTGATAGAGCCGCAGGATTTGCACCAGCATCATTTGCGCCAAATGCTCGGTCATCAGCGCCGCGCCTTGTAACGGGCTGGCGTATTCCCGGGCCAGGCGATCCAGGCACCAACGCAACACGGCGGCCTGTTCGGAGTTGGCACTCACCCGCAACACCGGCGGCAGGCTATCCAGCAACAGTCGGGCGTCGTCCCCGTAGATAAAGCGCCCGCCGATCAAGAACAGATCCACCGTGGCACCCACCGTGGCGATGCCTCCCACCGCATCGGCATACACCTCACGTGCATCGAGTCCTTCAGGGCACAGATTGCTGGACAGCCTCCACGGGCGTGCCTGGGTCAACAGGAAACAATCTCCCTCATACAAGCGTATCGGTACTGCCAGCCCTTCCACTTCCAGCCAGCAACTACCCTCCACCACCGCGTTGAACTTGATGCCATCCGGCGCCGCAAAGTCAATGGCCCAGGTGCCCCCAGCCTTCAGGCCGGCGAAGGTCGAGCGATGGCTTTTTAACAGTGCCAGCACATCGGAAAGGGTATCCATAAAAGCTCCGGACGATCGCGACAGAAACACGGACTCTAGGGCATTCCGCGTCCGGGCTCCAGCGAGAGACTCTAGGCCTCCCATAAGGAGATCTTTCATGGCTGACAAACAAACCCCAATTGGCAGCGGCTTCGATGCCGGCACTACCGCCCAGCAAGCCTTGGCGGGCAGCGATTTGCGAGGCAAGACGGTGATTGTCACCGGTGGCTACTCCGGCATTGGCCTGGAAACGGTTCGCGTGTTGGTCGACGCGGGTGCGCAGGTGATCGTTCCCGCGCGGGATCCTGAAAAGGCCGAACGCAACCTCTCGGGCATCATCGGTGTTGAACACGCCAGCCTGGATTTACTCGACCCGATTTCCATCGACCGTTTTGCCGAAAACTTCCTCGCCAGCGACCGGGCGTTGAACCTTCTGATCAATAGCGCCGGAATCATGGCCACACCACTGCAACGGGATACGCGAGGTTTCGAAGCGCAGTTCGCCACCAACCACCTGGGCCACTTCCAGCTAACCGCGCGGTTGTGGCCGGCGCTGCGTGAGGCTAATGGCGCACGAGTGGTTTCGGTATCATCCCTCGGCCATCGTCTCAGCCCTGTGCATTTCGATGACCCGCAATTTGAACACCGCCCCTATGACAAGTGGCTCGCCTACGGCCAATCAAAAACCGCCAACGCACTGTTCGCGGTAGCACTGGACCGACGAGGTAAAGCGGAGGGTGTGCGCGCATTTTCCGTGCACCCGGGGGAAATCCTCACCGACTTGATCCGCTACCTGGACAAGGACGACCTGGCATTCGTCGGCGCACTGGATGAGCACGGCAATATCCGCCGCGCCAGTCACTACAAGAGCCCCGAGCAAGGCGCCGCGACCTCGGTGTGGTGCGCTGTCAGCCCGCAACTGGAGGGCATGGGCGGACTCTACTGCGAAGATTGCGATGTGGCCGCTTCGTCGCAGGATGACACCAGCCGTAACGGCGTATGGCCCTGGGCTGTCGACCCGGAGCAGGCCGAACGCTTATGGGCAGTGAGTCAGCAGTTGTGCAATGTCACGTTGTAGTCCGGGACCCCAGCGTTCATATTTGGCAGTCATGCACTGCCAATGAGCGACCTGAACCATGCAGCCTCCTGCCAGATACCTCGTGCCCCTTGCCGCCTCCCTTTGCGCCACCCTCGCCTGCGCCGACAGCCACGACCCACTGCTCGCCAAGCGCGTGGATGCGGTGGTCGACAGCGCCATTGCCGACAATCGCCTGGTGGGCACCGTGGTGCTGGTGCTGCGGGACGGGCAGCTGGTTTATCACCGTGCTGCCGGCTTGGCGGACCGCGAAGACGGGCGCCCGATGACAGAGGACACGATCTTTCGCCTGGCATCGGTGACCAAACCGCTGGTATCCGCCGCCGCGATGCACCTGGTGGAACAAGGTCGCTTGGGCCTGGACGATCCGGTCAGCCGCTGGCTGCCCGACTTCAATCCCAAGCTGGCGGATGGCACCATCCCGGTGATCACCGTCAGCCAGTTGCTCAACCACACCGCCGGCCTCAGCTACGGATTTCTGGAAAGCCCGCACGGACCCTACCGCACCGCCGAGGTTTCCGATGGTTTGGGCGAGCCGGAAATCAGCTTTGCCGAGAACCTGAAGCGCATCGCCAGCGTGCCCTTGAGTTACCCGCCGGGTACACGCTGGCAGTATTCGATAGCCACCGATGTGCTGGGTGCGGTGCTGGAAGAGGCGTCGGGCCAGCGCTTGCCGGAATTGATCCACGAGTCGGTGACCGGGCCTCTGGGCCTGCGCGATACCGGGTTTGCCGTGACCGACCTCACGCGGCTGGCCGCCGCGTATCAGGATGGATCACCGCAGCCGTTGCGCATGGTCGACAAGGCCACGATCACCTCGGGCACCAGCACTGCGCTGTTTGATGTGCGGCGGATTCTCGATCCCCAGGCCTACCCTTCCGGCGGCGCAGGCATGGCCGGGACGGCAGGTGATATTGCGCGGTTCCTGGAAACCATTCGCCGGGGCGGCGCTCCGATCCTGTCGGCACACAGCGTGCAGTTGATGGTCACCGATTCGGTCGGCGCCAAGGCGCAAACCCAGGACCCGGGTTGGGGGTTCGGTTATGGCTGGGCGGTGCTGGATGACCCGGCGTTGACAGGCACACCGCAATCCCGGGGCACCTTTGAATGGGGCGGCGCCTACGGTCACAGCTGGTTTGTCGACCCGCAGCAGAAGCTTACGGTGGTGGCACTGACCAATACGGCTTACGAAGGCATGTCCGGCCAGTTCACCCACCAGTTGCGGGATGCGGTGTATCCGCCGCAGTGATCGACCACCAGCGCGGCAATAACTGCCGCACCCGCGCTTCGCCAAACCGGTCATCAATCAGCATTACCACCCCTCGGTCCTGCTGGCTGCGGATCACCCGGCCCGCGGCTTGCACCACCTTCTGGATGCCCGGATAAAGGTAGGTGTAGTCATAACCGGCGCCGAAAATCGCGCCCATCCGCAGCTTGAGCTGCTCGTTCACCGGGTTGAGTTGCGCCAGGCCCAGGGTGGCGATAAACGCGCCGATCAGGCGGGTCCCCGGCAGGTCGATGCCTTCGCCGAATGCCCCGCCGAGCACGGCAAAACCGATGCCCTGGCTGTGCTGGGTGAACTGGTCGAGAAATGCCTGGCGTTCAGCCTCGGCCATGCCCCGTGACTGCTGCCACAGCGGGATGCGCGGGTGCCGCTCGGCAAGCAAATGCGCCACTTGCTGCAGATAATCGAAGCTGCTGAAAAACGCCAGGTAGTTGCCCGGAGCCTGGGCAAACTGCGCTGCAATCAGCTCGACGATGGGCTCCAGGGACGCCTGGCGATGCACAAACCGGGTGGAGATCCGGTCGACGATATGCACCCGCAGCTGCTCGGCCTTGAACGGTGATTCCACATCCACCCAGGCCGTGTCGGGCGGCATTCCCAGCAAGTCCGCGTAGTAGTGCCGCGGGCTCAGGGTTGCGGAAAACAGCACGCTGCTGCGGGCCGCCGTCAGCCGGGGCCGAATGAATTCGGCGGGCACCACGTTACGCAGGCACAGGTTTGATGAACTGCGCTTGCCGCTGAGTTCGCGTTTGCTGATGTCGAAAATGAAGTGTTCGTTGAACAGCTCGGCGACCTTGGCAAACTGCAAGGCCTCAAAGTAGAAGGCTTGCAGTTCGCCATTGAGTGCTTCGGGATGGTCGTTGAAATATTCACCCATGGCGCTGGTGCACAGGCTCAGCGCCTGCAGCAGTCTGTCGGGTTTCTGGGCGTAGGCCTGATAAGGCGCCACTTGCTCCTTGTGCAGGGCATTCCACTCACGGTTCAGGCGCTGGAGCGGCTTTTTCAGCGGCTCGGGTGCGATCTCGCGCAGGGTCTTGAGCGTGTACTGGTCGAGGGCCGCGCTGTACATCGAGCGGCCACGCTCCACCAGGTTGTGGGCTTCGTCCACCAGCACCGCGACGCGCCACTGGTTGAGCTGGGCCAGGCCGAACAGCATGGCGCCGAAGTCGAAGTAATAGTTGTAGTCGGCGACCACCACGTCGGCCCAGCGTGCCATTTCCTGGCTCAGGTAATAGGGGCAGACGTCATGGGCCAAGGCGACTTCCCGCAGGTTGCGCTGGTCCAGCAGGCGCACGCGGGAAGCAGCTTCGCGGGCCGCCGGCAAGCGGTCATAAAAACCCTTCGCCAGTGGGCAGGAGTCGCCATGGCAGGCTTTGTCCAGGTGTTCGCAGGCCTTGTCCCGCGCCACCAGCTCCAGCACCCGCAATGGCAGATCGGGGCTGCTGTCATACAGCACCTGCGCCGCATCCAGCGCGAGTTTGCGGCCCGGGGTCTTGGCGGTCAGGAAGAACACCTTGTCCAGCTGTTGCGGCGCCATGGCCTTGAGCATCGGGAAAATCGTGCCGACGGTCTTGCCAATTCCGGTAGGCGCCTGGGCCATCAGGCAGCGGCCGGTGCTGACCGCCTTGTAGACCGTTTCCGCCAGGGCGCGCTGGCCCGGGCGAAACGCCGCATGGGGAAAGCCCAGGGCAACCGCTGCGGCATTGCGGGCTTCGCGCTGGTGCATTTCCTGTTCGGCCCAGCCGAGGAATAGGGTGCATTGCTGCACGAAGAATGCCTGCAGGTCGTCAGCCTGAAACCGTTGGCTGAGCAGCGTCTCGTGCTCGCCAACAATGTCGAAGTACACCAGCGCCAGGACAATCTCCGACAACCCGAGCTTCTGGCACATCAACCAGCCGTAGACCTTGACCTGGGCCCAGTGCAGTTGCCGGTGGTTGGCCGGTTGTTTGTCCAGGTCGCCGCGATAGGTTTTCACCTCTTCCAGCTGGTTGCGGTCCGGGTCGTAGCCATCCGCCCTGCCCCGGACTTTCAACTGCTGGTATTCGCCCTCCAGCGCGACTTCATTCTGGTAATGGGCGCTGCGCCGCGAGGCCACGGTGCGGTGGCCGACAATCCCTTCCTGGGCACTGGGAGACGGGGTAAAGCGCAGGTCGAGGTCGCCGACCTTGGCGGTGAATTCACATAACGCACGCACCGCAACGCTGTAGCTCAAGCGGCCTGCCCCGCCCAGCGCACATAACACACAGTGACGGGCATCTGGTGTTCGCCGCAGAACTCCAGCCAGCGCAGCTGGTTGTCCTGCAGGCGATCACCGGGGCCTTTGACTTCGATCATGCGGTAGGTTTTTTCTTCGGGCCAGAACTGGATCAGGTCGGGCATGCCGGCGCGGTTGGCGCGGATATCCAGCAGCAGGCGTTCGAACCAGTGGCGCAGGTGCGCCGCTGGCAGGCAGTCGAGGGCCTGGTCGAGCAGTTCTTCGCTGAGCACGTTCCAGAACACGAAGGGTGACTGGATGCCCCATTTGTCTACATAACGCTGGCGAATGGTGTGCTTGTAGCGCTCACCGTCCAGTTGGCCCAGGCACTCGGCGAACAGCTCGGCACGCCGCAGATGAAAATCCTCGCTGTGCAGGTCTACCGGCCCGCGCTGGAACGGGTGGAAAAACGACCCCGGCAACGGCGCGAAAATCGCCGGCCAGCACAGCAGGCCAAACAGCGAATTGATCAGGCTGTTCTCGACGTAATGCACGGGTGCACCATGGTCGCTGAGGTGCGCCTGTACGCAATACTCCACCGACATCATCGGTTCCGGGGCCGGCAGTTCGAGGTCCAGGCGCACGATCTCGCGGGGTTTTGCCTTGGGCAGCGCCGGCTCGCCGAGCGTGCGTCGCAGCCTGGGTATCACGCGCAGCAAGTGCTGCTGTTCGGCAGCGCTTTCCGGGGCCTGTTGCGCCTCACGGGCCAGCCCCATCGCCTGGGCAAAATCCTCCTGGCGCTCCAGCACCCGGATCAGCCGCGCCCGTGCGCCGGGATAGGTGCAGCCCCGGTAGATAGCTTCCGCCAGGGCCAACTCGGCGCTGCGCTCACAATACTGGCCCACCTGGAACAACAACTTGGCCCGACGTTTCTCCAGCCAGGGGTTGTCGGTGTGCAAGGTAGCGATTTGTTCCAGCACGCCATCGAGTGCCTCGCCCGCTTCAAAGGCCTGCTGGCACTGATGCAGGAACAGGAAGCCGTGCACATCGTCACGGCTGCGCAAACCGCGGGATTCGGCGCAGAATTCGACTTTCTCGTAGGTAAAGATCCCCAGGTCCGCCAGCACAAATTCCGACCAGTCCTGATAGAGATTACCGAAGAACATCAGGCGCAGGCGGTCGCACAGTTCCATCACGGTGAGGCTGTAAAGCTGATCGGCCAGGTCCGGGCACCAGTGCTGGAAGTGACGCAGTTCACAAAACTGCGTTGACAGCGTTTCCAGCCAGTCAGCCTTCCTGGCCTTGGGTTGCTCGATCCAGGGTTTGAACGCCGCCAGGATTTCCGCTTTCTGCAACAGGCCGAACAGCTCGCCGAACGACAACAGGCATTGGTCCGTCACCCAACCCTGTTCCAGCAAAGGCACGACCGCCTCGTGCACCGCGCCGATCTCGACATAGTTGAGCTTGCCCGCCCGGAAATGCGCGCCCTTGCGCATCACCATGCGTACCAGTAACGCCTGGGAAGCCTGCGGCAAGCTGTCAAATTGCTGAATGAAATGCTCTTCGTCCGGGGCCAGCAAATCGGCATAACGCTGCCCCAGCCAGGCGAGTACTTGGCGGAAGTTATGCAGGTAATAGAGCGGATCTTCAAGGGGATTGGACATTTCAGGCACTGGATCAACCACTGTTTATGCATACAGAGTGCCGTCCCTCACCGACTGTTGCAATCAGTAATAGATCAAAGGCACACGCAACTTTTTGCGTAATAATGATCAGATGGCTGTCAGCCACATTAAATGAGTCTCCCCCGACCGCTCAGGTGCGGGGTTTTCGAAGGATCAGGGTAAGGGTTATGAGCATGAAGAATTTGGGTCTGGCGGTGGGTATGTTGACGTTGCTGGTATTGGCCGGTTGCTCCACGCAGACGGTGGTGACGTTGCAGAACGGCACGCAATACCTGACCAAGGACGTGCCCAACGCGAAAACGGCCGATGGCTTCTACGAATTCACCGATATCGCCGGCAAGCATATTCGCGTCAAGGCCGATGACGTCGCGACCGTGATGAAGGAGAAATAAAAAGTGGGAGCCCGTCGGCTCCCACTTTTCTTTGCCATGATCGTTTCTTTGCAATGATCGTTCCCACGTTCTACGTGGGAATGCATCCCGTGACGCTCCGCGTCACCACTGCGCAAGACATGAACCGTGGGTTGGCAGTTGGACGCAGAGCGTCCGGGGCGGCGTTCCCACGCAGAGCGTGGGAACGATCAATCTGTGGCGCTACTTAGCCGATGGAAACCCCATCGCCCCAAACCCCGGCGAGCCCAACGCCAACCAGCGTCACCGAGTCCGCGCCAAAGCTCAGCACGGTATCGCCCCCCACCACCTTGGCGTGGTCACGCCAGTCCGCACTGCCCTCCACGTCCCGGAACACCAGCTTGTCGGTCGGCTGATAACCAATCACCCGGTCCTGCCCAAACTGCCCGCCGAACAGAAAGGTGTTATGCCCGCTGTTGTCGCGGATCGTGTCATTGCCCCTGCCGCCCTCGATGAAATCCACACCCTTGCCACCCTGGATCAGGTCATCGCCATCACTGCCGATGATGAACGTGTTGCCCTTGTGCGGCTCGGCATTGCGGTTGAGGTCCTGCACCCAGGTATTGGCCCGGGCCGGGTCCGACAGGTTGGCCACGATAATCGTCGAGTCCCGGCTGGTCAGGTCGTAGAACTGCGAGTCCAGGACCCGCGTCATGCCATCCCCATACCCGGTGGGCAAATGAGAAAGCCAGGTGGGAACATTGACGATGGAAAACGGCAGGACATTCCACAGCGTCGACGCGTAGTGATCGTTGAAGCTGACGATATTGTCCGTGGTCGACTCATGGGGCTTGTCGTGCACGCCCAGTGACGAGAAGTTGAACGACGAGCCGTCCAGCGCGCGAAACACCGGGTCGTTTTCATAACCGATGTTCAGCACCTTGTCGCCGGCACTCTGGGTTGGCGAGGCATAAGCCACATAGTTGGAGTCCTTGTAGAACCCCGACCATTTATTGCCGCTCAGGTCGGCCATGCTGTTGACCGCCAGGCCACCCAGGCTATGACCGCTGACCACCACGTCCTTGCCCGTCAGGCCATGACTGCCGGCATACGCCGCGACATCCTTGAGCAAGGTGCCGAAGGCTTCGCCGGCGTAGTTTTTCGCATAATCCTTGGGCCCCAGCGCCGCCAGCAGGTCGCTGACCAGATCGCCGATGGAGTCGCTGATCAAGGTTTCCCGAGGCCCCGAAGTCCCGCGAAAACCAATGCCGATTTCCAGCAGCTTGCCGTCGCCATCGTACTTGCCCAGCACTTCCACCTGCGCGGTGGTGTAGCCGGGCTTTTCACCGAAGAACGTGCCCCGGGCGTCCACCTTGCCGCCGTAGCCCAGGGTACTGGCGCTGATGGGCGTCCAGCCAGCCTTGTTGACCGCCTCAAGGGCGGCTTTTTCCGAGTCGGGGTTCCAGGGAATCCCTGGAATAACCCCCTGTGAATCGGTGCTGCCCAGCAGCGCCCCCACCAGAGTGGCGGGCAGCCCCAGGCCAAAACCGTTGTGCTGGTAACCCACGGCAAAGCCGTTGTCCAGGTTGTGATAGGAGTACAGCGTGATCGCCATGGCATCGGCGAACAACGCTTTGGAGCCCTCGGTGCCGAGGTTTTTATAGTCGAAAACACCCATGGTATTGCCTCTCTTTTGTTGGAATTGTCGAGAAAGCCGAATCTGCACAAATGGACGATTGGAACCGGATCAATGTGGGAGCGGGCTTGCTCGCGAAGGCGGTGTGCCAGTCGGTGGATGGGTTGACTGATCCACCGCTTTCGCGAGCAAGCCCGCTCCCACATTTCCAACTGCGGTGTTTAGAAAGCCCAGTCCAGGCTCAAACCCACCCCATGGACTTTCTCCTTGCTGGCCAGCAGGCCGTTGTAATCCAGATTCACCTTCGCATCCTTGCTCAGCGCCAGGCTGACCCGCGCCCCCACCAATGCCGCATCACGCACCATCGACGAACTCTCCACAGTGAACGAAGGGCCGCCCGAGGCAAACGCCAGGTGCCGCTCGGAATCGACGCTGCTCAGGTTGTGCTGCCAACCCAGGGTGCCGGAAAGCTCCAGTTGCTGATGGTCATTGATATTCAAGGTTTTCAGCGCTCGAGCACCCAGGGTACTCAACACCACATCGCGGCTGTCATCCCGGCCCTTCAAGGCCGCCGCATCACCCTTCTCGGTAAACCCATCGGCATCCAGATGCACGTACGCCAGGTTGGCGAACGGTTCCAGGGCCAGGGGTTGCAGGTTCAGGCGATACGCCGCCTCGGTAAACACCTGGGTACTGCGGGCATCCACCTTGGCTTTCTGCTTGCCGGCGACTTCACCGTATTGCAGCTCGCGCTTCACATCGGCGCGGTGCCAGCTGTAGGTCGCACCACCGCTCAAGCGCAAGGCACCGATTTCATGCCCGGCATACGCACCCAGGTGATAGCTGTCCACCGATGCCCGGGAATGGGTGTCGCTGCCCATGTTCAGCGATGTATCGCTGTACCCCGCCACCAGGCCTACACGGGTGTCTTCATCCAGCGCGCCGTCCACACCCGCCAGCATGCCGCCGATGGAGGTGGTGTAGCCCGCCGTATCGCTGCCGCTGTTGGTCTTGCCCCAGGCGCCCAACGCCTTGACCCAGACGTTGCCACGGCTATCGACGGTCTGGCTCGATGCGCCCATTGCCCCTTGCTGCAAACGCTCGCCCACGGCTTCGCGCAGGTAGCGGTTGTCATTCACCAACGCGGTTTCCAGCGCCGGGTAGATCTCCCCGGACAGCTGCTGGAATGCACCCTGGGCCGAGGCCGCATTCGGCGCCAGCAACAGGCTTTCGTACACGGCGTTGCCCGCGCCCAACTGCTCGGCAGCAGCGGCCACCGAACGTTGGTTCGGGGTGGCGGCCACACTGGCAAAGGTGTTGGCATTGCGCCCCACATCCAGCTGCACGCCGTTGGCGGCGTAGTTCAGGGTACCGCCGATAAACAGATAGTTGGGCAGCACCGAACCGAAGCTGCCGGTAATCCCGCCTGCAGCCTGCAGGATGTTGTACTGGCGACCGATCAGGCTTTCGGCCTGGGTCTGGGTCAGCAGCGTCGGGCTGTTTTCCAGGGCCAGGGTCACCGTGCCGCCGCTGAGGGTGGCCTTGCCACCGGCGACGATGCGATCACTGTTGGTGGCCGACAACTCCACCGCATAGGTAGAGCCCGCCGCGAAGTTCACATCCCCGGCCACGTTCAGGGTGCCGATGGAGTTGCCCGGCGCCACGGTACCGCCGCTGTTCGCTGTCAGCGAACCAATGCGCCCGGAACCGCCCACTACGCCGCTGCTGCTGACGGTAACGTCGGAGGTGATCGAGCCATTGATCGCCAGCAACCCTTGGTTGACCAGGGTCGGGCCGCTGTAGGTGTTGGTGCCGGTCAGTACCAGCGCGCCAATGCCCTGCTTGGTCAGGCCGCCATGCCCGGAGATATCGTTGCTCCACACATCCAGCCCGCAATGCACATCGGTGCACGTGCGCTGGGTCGGTTTGCCGGCATCCACCACGGCGCCAATCCCTGGCAGGTCCGCAACAAACTGGCCGGAGCCGTAGGCGCCGTCGATACGAAACTCCACCGGGATATCCTCAGCCGTCACAAACATCCCCGGGCCGTTGATGGCCTTGCCCAGGTTGATCATGCCCCAACCGTACAGGGAGTCGATGCCCGGTGCGCCGAGGTCGGTCGCGGTGGTTTTCAGCAGCGTGGAGATCTGGTCGCCGCTCATGTACGGGAAGCGCTCCATCAACACCGCTGCACTGCCGGCCACATGCGGCGCGGCCATGGAGGTGCCGTTGAAATTGGCGTAGTCGGTGGTCAGGTTTTCCAGGGAGGTGCCGTTGATCACCGAACTGTAGATCTTGGTGCCGGGGGCCGCGACGCAGAAGCTGGCGGCATACCCGCAGCGCGAGGAAAACGTACTGATCACGTAAGGATCGGAACTGGCGGTGTCGGGATTCTGTTGCAAGGCCGCCACCGACAGCCAGTTGGGTGCAATCTCCGGCACGAAGTACGCCAGGCCCGAGATCGCATCCGGGTTGTTGCGGTTGTAGTCGTTGCCGGCGGCAAAGATCGTCAGCACGCCGCTGCGGGCCGCATCAATGGCGCCCTGATAAGCGCCACCTGCGATCGTCCCAAGGATCGGCCGAATGTTATTGAACTGCGCCTGGGCTTCATTGACCGTGAAGTTGGGGAATGCCGGATCTCGGCCGCCCTTGGCGTACTGGTCACCAATGCCGATGCCCCAGCTGTTGTTGATAATGCGTGCGCCGCTGGCCACCAGCGCGTCCCAACCGGCTTTGTAGACCGCACCGTCGTTGCCCAGGATAATCCCGTCTTCGGGGCCCGGGTCACCGTTTTCGGCGCTGATAATCTGCGCATCGAACGCCACGCCGTGCATTGGCCCGCCGTCGCGGTTACCCGCGGCGATGCCGCCTACGTGCGTGCCGTGATTGCCGAGCTTGCCGTTGGAACCCAGGGAAGGCGTGCCGTCGTAGCGAAACGCATCCCCGGCCTTCACCGGGATGTACGGGTCGGTGTATTGGCGAATGCCTTCGGTCACGATCGTGACGACTTTGCCGGGGCTGGCGAATTCCGGATGCTGGGCATACACCGGCTGGTCGAAGATCCCCAGCTTCACGCCCTTGCCGGTGTAGCCGGCGGCGTAGGCGGCATCTGCATGCACGGCGCCCAGGCCCCAATCGGCCTTGAATTCATTACTGCGCCAACTGGCAGCATCTCCCAGTTTTCCGGTTTCCACGTAGGGTGCGGCCTGGGCGGTACCCAGGCTGGCCAGGCAACACAGCAACGCGCCGTATGGCACGCAGCTCAGGGCCTTGAGCGGGTAGCCCGGGCCTGTTGGGATGGCGGATTGAAACCCTCGTTTTGCTTTTTTCACGGTGACCTTCCTTAGTTTTTATTGCACTTGTATAAATCACGTTTCTCCCAAGCGTCGCCGACCCCATGTGGGAGCGGGCTTGCTCGCGAATGCGGTGGCTCAGTTACAGGTGCGTCGACTGACACACCGCATTCGCGAGCAAGCCCGCTCCCACAGTTGACCTCTTTCGGCCTCAGGATCTTGCTCAGAACTGCCAGTTCAGGCTCAGCCCCACGCCCTGGATTTTTTCTCGGCCAGCCAATTGGCCGGTGTAGTCGAGGTTGACCCGTGTGCTTTTGCTCAACGCCAGGCTCGCCTGCACGCCCACCAATGCCGCGTCGCGCATCAACGGCGAGCTTTGCACCGCAAACGACGGCCCTCCGGCGACAAACGCCAGATGCTCTTCGGAATCAACGGCACTCAGGCTGTGCTGCCAGCCCAGCGAGCCGGAAACGTCCAGTTGCTGGCGGTCGTTGAGAGGGAAGGTTTTTGCCGCCCGCAGGCCCAGGGTACTCAGCACCGCATCGCGGCTGTCACTGCCACGCTCCAGCGCGGCGGCGTCGCCTTTCTCGTGAAAGCGTTCGTTGTCCAGATGCACGTAAGCCAGGTTGGCGAACGGCTCCAGCGCCACCGAGGACACGTTCAAACGGTAGGCCGCTTCGGTAAATACCTGGGCACTGCGCGCATCCAGCTTGGTCTTCTGCTTGCCGCTGACTTCGCCGTACTGCAAGTCGCGTTTCACGTCGCCGCGATGCCAGCTGTAGGCACCGCCGACGCTCAAGCGCCAATTGCCCAGCTCATGCCCGGCGTAGACGCCGAGGTGGTAGCTGTCGATGGACGCCGATGAATGCGTGCCGCTGCCCATGCTCAGCGAGCTGTCGCTGTAACCGGCCACGAAACCGGCACGGGTCTGCTCGTCCAGCGCGCCGTCGACACCGGCCAGCATGCCGCCCAGTGAGCTGGTGTAGCCTGCCGTGTCGCTGCGGCTGTCGGTCTTGCCCCAACTGCCGAGCGCCTTGACCCACACGTTGCTCTCACCGGTAACCGGCGTATGGCGCAGGCGCTCGCCCACGGCATCGCGTACCTGGCGGCTGTCATTGATCAGCATTGTGCCGATGGCCGGGTAGATTTCTCCCGACAGCTGCTGGAAACCCGACTGCGCCGTGGCTGCCGAGTCTGACCGCAGGATGCTTTCGTACACCGGATTACCGGCGCCCAACTGCTCGGCGGCCGCCGCCACCGAACGCTGGTTACGAGTGGCACCGACACTGGCGAAACTCGCATCACTGCGGGCAATGCCCAGTAGCACACCGTTGGCGGCATAGTCGAGGGTGCCGCCGAGGAACAGGTAGTTGGGCAACACGGCACCGAACTGGCCCTGGATCCCGCCAGCCGCCTGGAGGATGTTGTACTGGCGCCCCACCAGGCTTTCCGCCTGTTGCAGGCTGAGCAGGGTCGGGCTGTTTTCCAGGGCCAGGGTCACGGTGCCGCCGCCGAGGATTGCCTTGCCCGTGGCGACAATCCGGTCGCTGGTGGTGGGGGTGAGTTCGACCGCATAGGTGGAGCCGGCGGCGAGGTTTACATCCCCGGCCACCTGCAAGGTGCCCACGGAATTGCCCGGCGCCACGGTGCCGCCGCTATTGACCTGTAACGCCGCGATGCGACCGGAGCCGCCCAACGTGCCGCTGTCATTGATCGTCACCGCGGACGTCAGCGAGCCATTCACCGCCAACCGGCCGCCATTCACGGTGGTCGGGCCACGGTAGGTGTTTTCGCCCGCCAGGATCAGGCTGCCCGCACCGGACTTGGTCAGGCTGCCTTCGTAGATACGCTGGGCCGCGGCTGCCGCACGGGCAGTGCCAACGGCATAGTCCGTCTGGTCCTGCTGACTCGCGCCGGCGCCCACGCCGTTCTCCCAGCCCTTGTCGCGCAGGGTTTGCTGCCAGGCCAGGGTTTCGGCGCTGTCTTCGGCCTGACGCTGGATCAGCGCCTTGTCGGAGATCGCATTGCTCCACACATCGCCCTGCCCGGCCGCCAACGTGACATTCATCGGCCCGAGCAATTGCCCGGGCCCGTGCATTGCTCGGCCAAGGTCCGGCACGCCCCAGCCGACCTGAGTGGTCGGTGCATCGGTGACCGCGCCATTGAGCTGGGTGGCCGTGGTCAACAGCACCTGCAAGGCCTGTTCGTTGTTCAGGTATGGATAGCGTTCCATCACCAGCGCCAGTGCGCCGGTGGCATGGGGCGCCGACATCGAGGTGCCGGATTTCACCCCATAACCGCCATCGGGAATGGTGCTGTTGATCAACGCCCCGGGGGTGGAAATGCACCAGTACTTGGCGATGCCGCACTGGTTGTATTTCTGGTTGTTCGCCTTGTCCAGGCCCGATACCGCCAGCCAGTGGCCTTCCAGCTCCGGCTGGAAATACGGCAAGGCCGAACGCACGCTGGCGTTGGCGTAGCCGCTGTTGCCGGCACTGAACACGTTGATCACCCCGGCCTTGGCCACATCGGCCGCGGCATCCAGCCAGGTGTTCCGGTTGTAGTGCTGGGCATAGGCAGCGTGCAGGTCGCCAATGGTCTGGTAGCTGACATCCTTGGGTTGGCTGCCCCAACTGTTATTGATCGCGCGCACGCCGGAATCCACCAGCGCGCTGTACACCGCCTTGAAGTACTTGGGGTCTGGCGTGGGGCCGAACAGGAAGCTGTCGCTGGCGTTGGTGTTGCCGACGTAGATCTGCGCGTTGTACGCCACGCCGTGCATGCCCACGCCATCGCGGGCCGCGCCCATGGTGCCGGTGACGTGGGTGCCGTGGGAGTCATTGTTTGGGTTGAGCGCGCCGGTGGTCGTGAAGGGGCTGCCATCGACATAGGTGCCACTGGCGGTGACCGCGTGATAGCGGTCTTTTGAGGCTTCGGGATGGTTGGGGTCGAAACCCGAATCCAGGGCGCCGATCTTCACGCCACTGCCGGTGATGCCGCTCGCATAGGCCTCGTTGGCTTTCATCCGCTCCAGGCCCCAGTCGCTCTGGAACTCGGCGGTGCGCCAACTGCCGGGGTCGCCGACTTTGCCGGCTTCGATGTACTGCCCGTGGGCCGCCACTGACAGCAGCAGCAAGGAGCCTGCGGTGAAGGGTTTGAAGCGAGGTGAACCAGTAATCATGAAGAGTCCTTTTTCTTATTGTTGAAATACCTGTGGCGAGGGAGCTTGCTCCCGCTGGAGTGCGCAGCGCTCCCAAGATCTTGGGGCCGCTACGCAGCCCAGCGGGAGCAAGCTCCCTCGCCACAACAAGCGCCCTTGCCACAGAAAGCTCCCTTGCCAAAACAAACGCCCATGCCACCAAAGCTCCCTTGCACCAAGTACCACTCGTCCAGGCATCAGCGGCTCTCAGGACCAAACGCCTCGTCCACCTTGGCCAGGTCGGTGTCACGCAAGTTGCCCGCGTAGTAATGCAATTTGGTCCAGGCCATCAGGTAGTCGTACCGTGCCTGGGCCAGGTCGCGACGGGTGCTGTACAGCTGCTGCTCGGCGTTCAGCGCATCGAGGTTGACCCGCTCGCCGCCGAGGATGCTTTGCTTGGTCGAGACCACCAGCGCTTCAGCCGAAGTCAGCGCCTTTTGATACGCCCGCAACTTGCTGACGCCCGACAGGCAAGCACTGAACTGGCGCCGCAGTTCGATCAGGGTTTCGCGAGTCTTGCCTTCCAGTTCGTACTCGGCCTGCTCCATGGCGCGGCTGGCCTGGCGGGTGGAAGCCGAGACGCCGCCACCGGCATACAACGGCATGCTGACTTCGATGCCGATGGTGTTGGTGTCGTAGCGCTGGTTGTAGGTGTTGCCGCTGTCGGATTCCTGCTGGCGCGAGCTGGCATACGCCGTGATGCGTGGCAGGTGCCCCGAACGGTTGCGCTCCACTTCATAACGCGCCACTTCCACGGACTGGCGTTGCGAGGCCAGGTTGGGGTTGTTGGTCAGCGCCAGTTCGTGCCAGGTGTCGTAATTGGCCGGGGTCAGGGTGAAGGCGGCAAACCCCGGGTTCAGCGGGGCCAGGTCGTTGATGTTGACGCTCTGCACGCCAATCAGCGCCCCGAGTTCGCGCAGCGAGGCGTCCTGTTCATCCAGCGCCTGGATTTCCTCGGCAGTCGCCAGCTCATAGCGCGACTCGGCTTCCAGGATGTCGGTGCGGGTGCCCTCGCCCTGCTGGAACAGATGCTGGTTCTGCTGAAACTGCTGCTCGTAGGCCTTTTTCTTGGCGCGGGCAATGTCGATCTGGTCCTGGGCAAACAACGCCTGGGTGTAATAGGTCAGCACCCGCACCAGCAGCGCCTGGCTCTTGTCGCGGAAGCTCTCGTCGGCAAACAGTGCCTGGGCCACGCCCTTGCGGTAGTTGGCATAGGCTTCGTAGTCGAACAGCGGCTGTTGCAGGGTGAACGTGGAGCCATAGCTGTTGTAGTTGCGGTCATCGTGATAATTGCCGCCGCGCCCGTCGGGCAAGGTGGCCTGGGAGTTGTTGCGGCCCTTGTTGTAGTTGTACGAGAGCTTGGGCAGCAGGCCGGCGCGGCCGATGGTGCGGTTTTCCAGGCCGGCGTCGCGCTCCTTGATGGCACCAAGGAATACCGGGTCGTTGCGCAGGGCCTGTTCGTAGACATCGAACGGGCCCATGGCGGCCTGGGCGCTGCCACAGGCGAGCAGCAAGGCGATGAACATCGGCTTCATGCTCATTCCTCGGTCAACGCCGAGCCAGCGCGGTCCAGCAGCGGCTTGAACAGGTAATTGAGCAAGGAGCGCTCGCCGGTACGAATGAACATCTCGGCGGGCATCCCCGGCTTGATCACCAGGCCATGGAGTTTCTCCAGGGCGCTGCTGCTGACGGTGGTGCGCAGCACGTAGTAAGGCATGCCGGTTTTTTCGTCGAGCATCTGGTCGGCGGAGATCAGGCTCACCTCCCCCGGCACCCGCGGCGTGCGGCTCTGATTGAAGGCGGTGAAGAGAATGTCCACCGGCAAGTGTGCACCGACCTTGTCCACCAGGTGCACTGGCAGGCGCCCTTCGACTTCCAGGCGGGTGTCCTGGGGCACGATTTCCAGCAGGGTTTCACCGGCACGCACCACGGCGCCTTCGGTGTGCACGCCCAGGTTGACCGCGATGCCATCGGCGGGCGCGTTGATCTCGCTGTGCTGCAGGTCGAAACCGGCGGAGGTCAGTTGTTGTTCCAGGGTCAGGCTGCGCAGCTGCGCGTCGGCCAGTTGGCTGCGGACTTCCTTCTGGTACTCCTCGCTGTGCTGCTGCAACTTGAGGCGCGATTCGAGGATGCCCTGCTCCACCCGCCCGCTTTCGCCGGTGTTCTGCGCCAGGTCCTGTTGCACCTGGGACAGTTGCCGCTGGTACTCCATCAGCCGGTTGCGCGGGATGTAGCCGTTGTCGGCCAGGGGTTGCAGGTTGTTCAACTGGTCTCGCAGGGATTGCGCCTGGGCGGTCAGGTCACTGCGGGCGCGGCGCATGCCGTTCAGTTGCGCCGTAGCGCCTTCGATACTGGCGCGAATCCCGGCCTGTTCCCGGGCAAAGGCTTCGCGGCGGCTGCTGAACAGTTGACGCTGGCCTTCGAGGACCAGTGCCAGGGCTTGGTCCGGGTTGCCGCTCAATTGCGCCGGAAAGGTGATCGTCGACTGGTTATCCCGCTCGCTCTGCCACCGTGCCACGCTGGCCCAGGCCATGCGGTACTGGGCTTGCAGGGAGTGCACGTCGGCCTGGTTCTGCGTCTGGTCGAGACGGAACAGCGGCTGGCCCTGCTTCACCGCCTCGCCCTCACGCACCAGGATCCGGCTGACCACGCCGGGGCTCAGGGTTTGCACCGCCTTGCGCTTGCCCGAGACCACCACCGTGCCTTGTACCGGGATCCCCTGGTCCAGCGGCGCCAGACTGGCCCAGAGGAAAAACCCGCCGGCGCCGACCACCGTCAGCAGCCAGCCCATGCGGGCGAAGAAACGCGCGTCGTGCTCGGGGTGGGTCTGTTCGTAATCGCGGTTGATTTGAATGCTGCTGTCGCTGCTCATGCGCCTGGATTCCTTCCGGCTTGATACTGACGGCTGAGGCTGACCCCGGCCTTTTCTCGTGGTGCTTCCTGCTGGCCGGACAGTGCGCGCAGCACGTCCTGGCTCGGACCAAATGCCTGCAAACGACCTTCGTTCAGCACCAGCAGCTTGTCGGCCTGGGCCAACGCCGAGGAACGGTGAGTCACCAGCACCACCGTGCTGCCCTGGGCTTTCATCTGCATGATCGCGCTGGCCAGGGCGGATTCACCCACGGTGTCGAGGTTGGAGTTGGGCTCGTCGAGCACGATCAGGCGTGGCCCGCCGTACAGCGCGCGGGCCAGGGCGACCCGTTGTTTCTGCCCACCGGACAGGCCGCTGCCCTCGTCGCCGAGCACGGTGTCGTAGCCGTGGGGCAAGCGCAGGATCAATTCGTGCACGCCTGCCTGTTGGGCGGCCTGCACCACCAAATCCGGGTCGGCTTCGCGAAAGCGCGCGATGTTGTCGGCGATGCTGCCGCTGAACAGTTCGATGTCCTGGGGCAGATAACCGATATGCGGCCCGAGGTCGTCGCGGTCCCAGCGATGAATGTCGGCTCCGTCCAGGCGCACGGTGCCCGCCAGGGTTGGCCATACGCCCACCAGCACGCGGGCCAGCGTCGACTTGCCGGAGCCGGAAGCACCCAGCACGCCGAGCACTTCGCCCGCAGTCAGGTTGAAGCTGACTTGATGCAAGGTTGGCACGCGTCGCCCCGGCGGGCCTGCGCTGACTTGCTCGAAGCTCACATTGCCCTTGGGCGCCGGCAAGGCCATCTGCTCGCCCTGGGGCGGAAACTCGCGCATCAGGTTGTCCAGGCGCTGGTAGGCCAGCTTGGCCGAACTCCATTGCTTCCACACGGCGATCAACTGGTCGATGGGGCTCAACACCCGACCCATCAAAATGGAGCCTGCGATCATCATCCCGGCGGTCATGTCGCCCTTGATCACCAGGAGCGCACCCAGGCCCAGCACCAACGATTGCAGGCACAGGCGCAGGGATTTACTCAGGGAACTGATGATCGAGCCGGTGTCGCTGGCCTTGTTCTGCAGGCCCAGGAACTGCGAATGCACCTTGAACCAGCGCTTGCGCAATGCACCGAGCATGCCCATGGCCTGGATGGTTTCGGCGTTGTGCAGGTGGCTGGTGGCCAATTGGGTGGATTGCTGGGAATAACCGCTGGCTTCACCCAGAGGCTTTTTGGTCAGGTATTCGTTAAGGCACGCCAGGGCAATCAGCAGCACGGCACCGGCACTGGCCAAGACACCCAGCCACACGTTGAACAGGAAAATCACGAACAGATAGATCGGAAACCACGGCGCGTCGAAAAACGCGAACAGCGCAGGCCCGGTGATGAATTGGCGGATGTGGGTCAGGTCCCCCAGGGATTGCCCGCCATGGCCTTCGCCCCGTTGCAGGTTGCGCTCGAAAGCGGCCTTGTAGACCCGCAGGTTGAAACGCCGCTCCAGCTGGCTGCCGATGCGAATCACGATAAAGCTGCGGATCACCTCCAGCACACCGATAAAGGCGAAGAACCCCACCACCATCAGCGTCAACATCACCAGGGTGGTTTCGTTCTGTGAAGACAGCACGCGGTCGTAGACTTGCAACATATAAATCGACGGCACCAACATCAATACGTTAATCAATGCCGTGAAACAGCCAATACTGATCAGAATACTTTTGTAGTCGCCGAGTGCCTTGAACAGTGGTGCAACGGGAGTGGTCTTCGCCATGTTGCCTGATCTTCCCTGAGCCGAATGACGCGCAATAGTTTACCGAGCGCCCCAATAAGGGGCGGGCAAACATTAAAATCGGGTTATATCGTTATAACGAACTATTACGGTGCACGTTGCAATATCAATACCGCGCCGTTTTTTGCGCGACCTTCATATTCGCCTTCTTTCTGGCGATTCAAATGGGTTATGCCGGTGCCTTCGGCATTCATCAGCCAAATACCATCGGGAGTAGGCGTCCAACTAACGGGGGCTTCCCCCAGCCATTGTCCGGCGCACTCCACATCGCCCCCTAACGCGTTAGCCTGCTCAATCAAGTCCAGTGCGCACACCTGCTCTTGCTGGTGCAGCGCCCAATGCCCGGCCAACTGCGCGGAAGTAGGTAAAACCAGACTGCTTGCCATTGCTGTGGCTCCTGCCGACATAAGCAACACCTGGAAACTCCAGGCCACGGTACTGCGAAATAGCGTCATCACCTTCGCCCGTTCATGGGGTGGATGCAAGGGCAGAGGGCGGCGCGTGTGCGCCACCCTCCTTTACGCGTGTATCAGGCCACGATGTCGCTGACGGCTGCCTGGCCAACGGTGGTGACGAGGAAATCCGCCACGCCGTGCCCGGAGAAGTCCACGGCCAATGTGCCCAGGTTGGTACCCGAAGCGTAGGACAGCACCGCGTCGCCGGCATGACCGGTAAACGCGTTGACGAAGGTCAGGCCTGCACCTTTGGTGATGCCGGTGAGGTCGATCTTGTCCGAACCCGAGGTGAAGTCGAAGATCTTGTCGGCCGCACCCGGCTTGGAGTCGGAGCTGGCGCCGAACACGAAGGTGTCGTTGCCTGAGCCGCCCCACAGCTGGTCTGCACCGCCGCCGCCGAAGATGATGTCGTTGCCGGCACCGCCCTTGAGGACGTTGGCGGCTGCGTTACCGATCAGCAGGTCGTTGCCCGAACCGCCGATGGCGTTCTCCACGGTCACACCCTTGGCGATGGAAACGTTGCCCACCAGGCCGCCAACGTCGGAGAACGAGGTTTCATTGAGGTTGATCTTCTGGTTCTGGGTAAAACCGGAGAAGTCCAGGGTGTCGTTGCCGCCACCGTCCCATACCGAGAACACCAGCTTGTCGGCCGATGAAGTGGCGCTGAGGAAATCACGCCCGGTGTTGGAGTTGAAGCCGTAGGTGGTGTCACCGGCACGGGTGTTGTAGTTGGCGCCGTAGAGCTTCTGGATCGCGGCGATGTCGTCGATCAGCGGGCCGGATGAGTAGGCTTCTACCCCGCCTTTGCTGAAGTTCTGGTTGGTGTTGCTCTCGCTCCAGTAACTCATGACGCTGTAGCCACGCGTGTCCTGTCCATAGTCCGCGTCTTTGTACGAAGGGTTGCCGGTCCCGGCGTTGTAGTCGCCAGGGTGGTCCAGGCCCAGGGTGTGGCCGATTTCGTGGGTCAGGGTCTGCCGGCCATAGTTGTTCAGGTCCGGGGTCTTGTTCGGCGTGTAGCTGTTGTTCGTCAGGTACCAGGAAGTGCCGTCAAGGCCGCTTTCGTTGTACTTGGCGTTGGTGCCTGGCAGGTAGGCAAAGGCCGCTGCGCCGTCCTGGCCGCCGCTGTAGTTGCCGAAGGTCATGTGGAAGTCACCGCCCGAGGCTTTCTCGGTGAAGGTGACATTGGCCACATCGGCCCAGGATTGCATGGCCAGTACGGCCTGTGCTTTCTGCTGGGTGTTGAACTGGCTGAACCCGGTGATCCCATGCTTGTTCATGGTCGCGTTCGAAGCCGAAGTCAGGAAGGTGTAGGTGAGATCGATCTTGCCGTTGCCATCCACGTCCCGGTACGCGGCGTTCTCACGCAGCAGGTGGTCGGCGGCCTGGTCAACGGTGAACGACGGTTTGCCATTGACCGTGAGGTTGCCACCGCGGTCGTATTGATGGCTAAAGCTATCGATCTGGGTGTAAGCGGTACTTGCTTGAGCCGCCGACACAATAGCTTTGTCTTTTACTTTTGACATAAACGTACTTCCTTGTTTGCAAGTGGAACAGTTTTTGTCCGACCGGACCCACTCTGGCGAGTAAGTCCGATCACTCGCCCCTTTTGAAGGCGAAAGAAAACTGACACAACCTGAAATCATTCGTCCAGCGGTTTTTATCCAAGGATAAAGTTGGGCCGGTGAACAAAACCTGCAAACACTGGTAAATAGCGCGTTATTAAAATCCAGCTATTTAAATATTAAATACTCCTAAAGACATTTAGCCACGAATGGATCCAAAGTATTGACTGAGGTGCACTAAGAAAGTGTCACCGTGTCATTGTTAGTATTGATTGGCCACTATTTAAGTGTTTGTCCCGTATTGCCGGGACAAGACTTAGTTTACTTACTGGCCGCGCCAGCCGGTTTGGCGCAATGCCTGCAGGAGCGTGTGGGCATCCAGCGCGGGCACCCGCACACCCTGGTCGGTGGTCATGTCTTCGCCGGCCACTATGGCATTAATGATCGCCTCTTCCACGGCCTCCGCCGCCGCGCTGAACAGCGGTGAAATGTGGTCGTTATTGACCATTTGCAGGGCTGTGCTGAGGGGCGAGCCCTTGCGCCCGTAGTCGGCCACCGGCAAATCCTGATTGCCGGTGGCGAACGCCAGGAACAGGTCCCCGCTGGAGTCCTCGGTACCGCCACCCGTGCGCGCAATCCCGATGGACGCGCGTTGTGCCAGGCGCTGGCATTGATGGGGCAGCAACGGCGCATCGGTGGCGATGATCACCACGATGGAGCCCATGCCGGGTGTGCCGCGATCGGCAAAGGGTGACGGGATGTCCATCAATTGCCGGCCTACCGGGTAACCATCCACGCGCAGTTCCTGGCGCTTGCCATGGTTGGCCTGCACCAGCACACCGACGGTCCAGCCACCCTGCTCCGCCGGCAAGCGCCGTGACGCGGTACCGATGCCCCCCTTGAACTCATGGCAGATCATCCCGGTGCCGCCGCCCACGGCGCCCTCCGCCACCGGCCCGGATTCGGCGTTGGCCAGCGCCTCGCGCACATGCTCCGGGCCGACGTGCTGGCCCCAGATATCGTTGAGCAAGCCGTCGTAGGTTTCCATCACCACCGGCATGCACCAGTACACGGCGGGGTCTTCAAGGCTTTCGCGCTCCAGGGCGATCAGCGTGTCGCGCACAATCCCGATGCTGTGGGTGTTGGTGATCGCCAGCGGCGTGGTCAGCAACCCCGATTCGCTGATCCACTCAAGCCCCGTGGCGTCGCCATTGCCGTTGAGCACGTGGTAGCCGGCAAAACATGGCTGATACCGCGCGGCACCGGCCCGGGGCTGGATCGCCGTCACGCCGGTACGTACCTGTTTGCCGTCGATGCGGCTCTTGATCGTACTGTGGCCGACCCGAACCCCTGGAACGTCGGTGATGGCATTCAACTCACCGGGCGTACCCAGTCCCAAGGTGATGCCCAATTGACGTGCACGCATAACCACTCCTTACAGTTTCTGAAACGCCGGACTCAACCGGCCACTGATGCAATACAGGATCACCGACAGTGCCAACAGGCCGATGATAATCATGATGTCGCGAACCGAGGCGGCAATCGCCAGTGTCACCAACAGGTAGCCGGCGCCCAGCACCGCCAGCAAGGCCGGCACCGGCCACAACGGCATGCGATACGGGTGCTCGCGGTCACGCAGCAACACCCGGCTCATCAACGCGCTCAACGCCACGATCAGGTACACCAGCATGATCAGCAGCACGCTGAAAGACGTCAGGTCCGCCAGGTTGGAGCTGAAGCTGAGCAATGCCGAAGGGACCGCCAGGAACAGCGTAGCCAACCACGGGGAATCCCAGCGTGGATGAATCCGGGTGAAGAGTTTGTTGATGGTGGGTGTCCACAGCGCATCGCGGCCGCTGCTGAACACCACCCGGCCAATCTGGATGACGATGGCGACGATGGCGTTGAATACCGACAGGAAGATCCCGGCGCTGACCAGCCGCGACAGGGTTTCGTTACCGTGGCTGGTCAGCAGGTAGCCGATCGGGTCGGGGCTGCTGATCATCGCGCTGAGGGATGGCGCACCGATCAGCAAGGCGGTGATCGGCACCAGCTCGATGACCACCACCAGGCCCAGGGACCACAACACCGCCTTGTGCACGCCCTTGCCGCCGCATTTCATGTCTTCGGCCAGCAATACGGCGGGACCGTAGCCATTGAACGAGAACAGGCCGATGCCCACCGCGCCGATGACCAGCGCCCAGGGCGCCAGGTGCAGCACGCCGTTCTCGACGATTTGCGGTTGCAACAGCACGCTGACCGGCTGCACCGGGTTGCCGAAGCCGATAAACACGATCACCAGCAACGCCGCCACTTCCAGCAGCAGGCAGGTGCCGGTGATCCAGGCATTCAGCTTGATATTGAGGATACCCAGGGCGTAGCTGCACACCACAATCACCAGGGCCACGGTTTGCGAATCGAATTGGGTGCCGAGGGCGTTATTCAGGTAAGTCGCCGCCCCGGTGGCCAGTACCGGCGGGATAAACAGCAGCATCACCAGTACCGTGAGGAACGTCGCGTAGCCGGCCATGCCGCCGAACACCCGCTTGGCATACACGTATTCGCCGCCGGCGCTGTTGTGGGCACGCCCGAGTTCGGCGTAGCAAAAGGCGAACATCAGCGCGAGCAAGGCGGCCATCACAAAGGCCAGGAACACCCCGCTGCCGGCCTGCTGGATGGCAAACGGCGCAATCACGAACACTGAACTGGCCGGGGTGACCGCCGAGACGGTGATGGCCACTACATCGAATACGCTCAGGGTGGGTTTCAGCACGCCGTCGGGCGTGGAAGGAGCACTCATATCGTTATCCTCTTGATTGTTCTTGGTTTGAGGCAGAAACGAAAAGGTGAAGCGGCGCAGGGTATGTTCCCCACTGACTGACGGCCAACTTAAACACTCTGTGTAGATCGGCCAATTCCCCTATTGGAGTACTCCCCTTGACGCCGCCGGGCAAAAGTCGAACCCTTGCGGCCTGAATCCTTAGCGTGGAGCTGCACATGAGCCTGTTCAGGGAAGTCGGCATGCACGCGGGCCTGGGGCGTACCGTCGCACAGATCGGCACCGGGCGTTTCTGGAAGCAACTGGTGCTGTTGCTGCACCAATGCCTGCCCTTCGACAATGCCCTGGCGATCTTCTACCCCGCCGATGGCCCGCCCGAAGCGCTGGAAGAATACGACGCACAACCGAGCAGCAAACCGGCGTCGATGCTGGTTTATCTGAATGGTTTGTACCTGTTGGACCCGTTTTTCCAGGCGTGTCGCGAGGGGTATGCCAGTGGCGTGTACCGCCTTGAGGAAGTGGCGCCGGATCATTTTCGCCAGAGTGAATACTTCCTCAATTACTTCCACGACAACGTGCTGGAAGACGAGGTGCAATTCATCCTGCAATTGCCGGGTGCGGGGACGTTATCGCTGTCGTTGGGGATGCAGCGGTTGTTTACCGGCGAGGAAACGGGGTTGATGACCATGCTCGCGGCCTGGGTGTTGCCGTTGATGCAGCAGCATTGGCAGCAGAGCACCCAGCGGGTGGCCGCGCCTGCCGAGATGGCCAGCCAGATCCGGGATGCGCTGAGTCATTTTGGCTGTGGCGTGTTGTCGGAGCGGGAGTTGGAAATTGCACGGTTGGTGTTGCGTGGGTTTTCGTCAAAAGCCATGGCCGAACGGCTGAATATCTCGCCGGATACGGTCAAGGTTCATCGTCGGCACCTGTATGCCAAGCTGGATATCTCGTCGCAGCCGGAGCTGTTTTCGTTGTTTATCCAGTCGTTGGGGCATGACTTGGAGAATCCTTAATGATCGTTCCCACGCCCTGGACGCTCCGCTTCCGCTTTTGAAGTCGTGACGCGGAGCGTCACAGGATGCATTCCCACGCGGAGCGTGGGAACGATCATCAACGCCCGGTACGAATGGTGTTCCACACCCGCGTACGAATCCGGTCGATGTTCAGTGGCATCGCTTCCAGTGCAAACAACTTGCCCATCATTTCCGGACTTGGGTACACCTTGGTGTCGCTCTTGATCGCCGGGTCCACCAGGCTGTCCGCCGCGGCATTGCCGTTGGCGTAGTGCACGTAGTTGGTGATGCTGGCCATCACTTCCGGGCGTAGCAGGTAGTTCATGAAGGCATAGCCGGCTTTTTCATCCGGGGCATCGGCGGGCATGGCGACCATGTCGAACCAGATCGCGGCGCCTTCTTTCGGAATGTTGTAGCCGATGTTCACGCCATTCTTGGCTTCCTTGGCGCGGCTCTCAGCCTGGAGGATGTCGCCGGAGAAGCCCACGGCCACGCAGATGTCGCCGTTGGCCAGGTCGGCGGTGTATTTCGAGGAGTGGAAATACGCCACGTACGGCCGCACTTTCATCAGCAGGTCCTCGGCCTTTTTGTAGTCTTCCGCCTTCTTGCTGTGGTGCGGCAGGCCCAGGTAGTTGAGCGCCGCCGGCAGCAGCTCCGGACCGTTGTCGAGGATGGCGACGCCACACTTCTGCAGTTTTTGCATGTTCTCGGGCTTGAAGATCAGGTCCCAGGAATCCACTGGGGCGTTGTCGCCGAGTACCGCCTTGACCTTGTCGATGTTGTAGCCGATACCGGTGCTGCCCCACAGGTACGGGAAGCCGTGGGCGTTGCCCGGGTCGTTGTTTTCCAGGGCCTTGAGCAGCACCGGGTTGAGGTTCTTCCAGTTGGGCAACTGGCTCTTGTCGAGTTTCTTCAGCGCCCCGCCCTGGATCTGCCGGGCCATGAAGTGGTTGGAGGGGAACACCACGTCATAGCCGGATTTGCCGGTCATCAACTTGCCGTCGAGGGTTTCGTTGCTGTCGTACACGTCGTAGGTGAAACCGATGCCGGTTTCTTTCTGGAAGTTCCTGGTGGTGTCGGGGGCGATATAGTCCGACCAGTTGTAGATCTTCACCGTCTCGGCGGCTTGGCTGAGGGTGGCGACGAATACCAGCGGCAACAGGGCAATGGGTCTCATGGTTCGATTTCCTGGCGGTTTTAGGGCTGTTTTTATGGCAGGCGATCAAAGATCAAAGAATCAGAGGATCAATACATAGGTCTTGCGCACGGTTTCCTGGATGTCCCAGATACCGGTGCTGTTGGCCGGCAACATCAGTGCGTCGCCGGCTTCTATGTGGAGCATTTCCCCGTTGTCGGGGGTGAAGGTGCACCGTCCCTGGATAAAGTGGCAAAACTCCTGGGCTTTGATCTGCCGGCGCCAGCGCCCGGGCGTGCATTCCCAGATGCCGGTTTCGACGCCGTCGCTACGTTCCACGCTCAAGGTCGAGGCCACCGCGACCGGTGTGCCCAGTGGCACGGCGACGGGCGAGGAGTCCGGCAAATGGGCGCTGAGTGTGTCTTTGAACTGGGTAATGCTCATGTTCATACCTGTGGTGATTGAAACGACTTAGTGCATGAAACCTTCCATGAACCCGGCAACCCCGCTGGCCAGTTTGCGGCGCCACGGGGCGGTATTGGGGTTGGCCAACACCTGGTCCTCATGCACAAAACTGCGGATGATCGCGTTGTAGCCCAGCCAGCGGCAGGGTTCCGGTTCCCAGGCCTTGAGCCCGTCCAGCCGGCCCGGCTGAATCACCCATGGCTGGCGAACCAACGGCGTATCGAGCCCCAGGATCAAGTCCGCCAGGGTGCGGCCACCGAGGTTGCTGGCGCCTACGCCCTCGCCGCCGTAACCACCGGCCAGGGCGATGCCTGCCGCGTGATCGCAGAGCATGTGCGGCTTGAAGCGCCGGGACATGCCCAGGTTGCCGCCCCAGGCGTGGGTGATCCGGACTTTCTTGAGCTGCGGGAACAGTTCTCCGAACAGGTAGCGACGCAGTTCGACTTCGCTGTCGGTGAGATCGAAGTTGTGCCGCAACTTGCCGGCAAACTGATAACCCCCGCGAGCGCCGAACACCAGGCGGTTGTCCGCCGAACGCTGGCCGTAAGTCACTTGCCGGCTGCTCTCGCCAAACGCCTGGCCACGATTCAGGCCGATCCCGTCCCAAGTGCTGGCCGGCAACGGCTCGGTGGCAACGATCAGGCTTTGCACCGGCAACTGATAGCGCCCCAGCGGAGCCAGCGTGGTGGCATACCCTTCCACCGCCGGCACCACCCAGGAGGCGCGCACCGAGGCTTTGTCCGTGCGCAGGCTGCCGGACTGCCAATGGGTGACGGGACTGTTTTCGTAGATCTTGACGCCCATCCGCTCCACCAACCGCGCCAGGCCGCGCACCAACTTGGCCGGGTGAATCGTGGCAACGTGGGGTGCATAGATGCCGCCATAAGGCTTGGCGATACGGATCTGCTCGGCCAGTTGTTGCGGGCCAAGCCAACGGTAGTCGTCGTCGGTCAGGCCCTGGCTGTGAAGTTTGGCCAGGTATGCACGCAGGGTGGCTTCCTGTTCGGGGTAGCGCGCGGCGCAATACAGCACACCACCCTTGCGGTAGTCGCAGTCGATGCCTTCGCGCTCGATCACTTGCGCGACTTCGTCGGGGATGGCGTGCAGCAGGTCGAACGAGGCCCGGCGCTGTTCCGGGGACAGGCCGGCCAACAGGCGGTCCTCTCCCAGCAGGTTGCCCATCAGCCAGCCGCCGTTACGGCCCGAGGCACCGAACCCGGCGGTTTGCGCCTCGATGATTGCGATTTTCAGCTCGGGCGCCTGGCGCTTCAGGTAATACGCGGTCCAGAGCCCGGTGTAGCCGGCGCCGATGATGGCCACGTTGACGTCCAGGTCCTGCTCCAGGGACGCGCGTGCCAGCAGCGGCTCGTCCAGCTGGTCCATCCATAAACTGATATTGCGCCATGCAGGCATGCCAGGCTCCACCACCACACTTCGATGGCAGTGATCCTAGAGCCTGGCCTCAGGGGCTGTCTTGCGCGCGTGCACGCAGGGAAATTTGTTTGACGTAGGCCTTGGGCGACTGGCCGGTGTGCTGGCGGAAGCTGCTGTAGAACGCCGACGTCGAATTGAAGCCGGCGGCAAACGCCAGTTCGTCGATGCGGATCGGCGGCGCGGCCAATTCCAGTGCAGCCAGCAGATGCTGGAGGCGTGCCTGGTTGACGTAGCGATAAAAACTTTGCCCCAGCACCTGGTTCAACAGGTAGGAAATCTGGTTGCGGCTATACCCGCACTCCTTCGCCACCCGTTGCAGGTCCAGCTCGGGGTCCAGATAGGGTTGCTGGCGCTCGAAGTACTGTTGCAGGTCGTTGGCCATGTAGCTCAGTTGCTGCGGCGACAGGCCCAGGCGGCTGACGGTCGGGCGTGTGGTCTCGCGGCGGCTGGCAGACTGCTCGTGGACCAGGGAGGCGTACTCGTTGACCCGCCAGATCAAGCCATCGCGCACGGTAATCGCTTCGCTGGTGCGAAACGACACCAGGCCCTGGCCGCCACGCAAGGTGATGCGGTATTGGATGAACGCGGTGTCGCCGTCGGCGCGGATGCGGTCGGTGTGTTCGATCGCTTCGTCGGCGCCACGGGGCATGCTGGCTTGCAGGTATTCGCGCAGCTCGCCGGCACCCACCACGCGGTTCTGGAAGAAATCGTGGTACTGGATGTCCGGATGGTAGTACGACATCACTCCATCCAGGTCCCGATCCCGCCAGCACAGATGGTGACGCAGTACCAGCTTGGCCGTAGCTTGGGTTTTCTGGGAGTCATCCGGAATGATGTCTTGCATTGAGCGCTCTACGCCGGTGAAAAAAGAGGCAGCTTGCCCAACTGCCCGTACCCGCTCAACGGCCATTTGATATTTCCGACTAATGGCCTTTCGCTTAATACCACGCAGCACGTGACCCATATCAACGTTATTGAAAACAACTGCCGGACGGGACGAAAAAACTCCCATGCCCGATGCGAACGAATGCTATTTTTAATGCTCACGACGGCCAGGACCAGTGACGGTCATGGCGCCCCTGCAGCGAGCTAAAGGAAGCGCTCAATGAACAAGGTGGGCAACATGAACAAAGTGACATTCCCCAATGCCTGCCAGTTGATGCGCTGGCACTTTCATCCCATGGGCTTTGAGGCGAGCATGGATGCTCCCGGCAGTATGATCGCCCGCCTGTTCGACCGCGCCAGCGGGGAAACCCTGATTGCAATTGCCGGTATCCCTTGCGCCACGGTGATGAACGCTGCTGACGTGGAGCGGATCATCGAGGCGGTTGAGGATGAACTGGAGTCGTTTGTGCCGCCGCTGTCGCTGCGGGCTTGATCTGGCAACGCAGGTATCCTGTGGCGAGGGAGCTTGCTCCCGCTGGGTTGCGTAGCAGCCCCAAAATCCTGGGAGCGCTGCGCACTCCAGCGGGAGCAAGCTCCCTCGCCACAGCAAGCTCCCTCGCCACAGGATTCAACGTCACCCCTTATGATTTGCTGATGCGCTGGTCGTCAAAAAACGGTTTGTCCCCGGCAACCCGGTCCGAAGCCTTTGGCACATTCACCCCTTGGCCATCCTGGCCGTCGACATACCAATAGCAATGGCTCACCGCCCGGGTAATGCCCACGTAGGCCAGGCGCAGCACTTCGTCTTTCTGCGCGCTGTCGTAAGCTTCGGTATCGCCGTCCTTGCCCAGTCCTGCCATGCGGTAGACCTGGTTCTTGTACGGCGAACTGGTCAAGTGTTGGCAGTCACCCAGCAGGAATACCGCATCCGCCTGCAAGCCCTTGGCGCTGTGATAGGTCAGTTGTTTGAGCCGGCGGCTGCCGTAGGGCAAACTAGAATCCACATTAACTACCGACTGAATATGTTCTTGCATCAATGACTTATCGCTGCTTTTTCGATACAGCATTAACACCGAGTCACCCTTTTGATAGTGCGCCAGCAGTTGTTGGCCCAGTGCCGCATCGTCACGGTCACGCACCGTGACCGGCACCAACTCCTTCGCGGTTCCACTGGCCTTGGCTTTCTTGCCGCTGATGGCCGGGGCCGCCCGCACAATGTGCTCGGCAGCATCGATCACGTGCTGATGGCTGCGGTAGTTCTCGCCCAGCATCACCCGGGTGGTCGTGGGTGACGGGAACTCCTTGTTGAACTCCATGAAATACTTGGGCGAACTGCCACGCCAGCCATAGATCGACTGCCAGTCATCGCCCACGCACAACAGCGAAGAGCGCTGGGCCCCACGCCCCACGTGCATGGCCGGCCCGCGGCTGCGGATCTCCCGCAGGCTGGCCCGGATCCACGAGACGATCTGCGGCGATACGTCCTGGAATTCGTCGATCATCAGGTGCGACATCGGCCGTAGCAGCGGGTCGCTGAGCAACTTCAGGTTCTCCGGGGTGTTTTCGCCAAACAGCGAGAACATCCGGTTGTAGGTCATGACCGGTGGCGACTGGTCCAGCAAGTGATCTTCGAGGGCCTTCCAGAAAATGCTCAGTGCCTCGAAGTAAAAACGGTCTGGATCATCCTTGGCAAAACTCATCTTGCCCACGGCGGTGGGCACATCCAGCCCGAGGTTCTCGATGAACCCAGCGGCGGCAACAAAGCTGTCCAGCAACGGTGCCGAACCCAGCTCGCCCTTGACCTTGTAATCGAAGCCCGGGCCCGCTGTTGCGTCACCTGCCAGGCTGCTTAAAAGCCGCTTGGAAGACTCGTAGCTTTCTAGCCATATCAATGGTTTACGGCAGAAAGCTTGAAACAGGGTTCGCTTTACCGCCCATTCGGCACGTACCGACAGCTTGGACCCGGGTCGACTGACCTGGGCATTTTCCCGCGGGTCGAAGCCCAGTACGACCCAGGCATCCAGTTCGGCAATGTAGCCATGGCAGTGAAACTTCGCGCCGTTGATATCGAACGTCTGGCGATTGGGCTCGATGCCCTTGATCGGCCAGGCGCCGGCACGAAACCACAGGTCTTCGATCACATCGCAGAGTTCTTCATCGCGCTTGGCCGCCAGTTCGGTCACCGCCACGCGTTTTTGCACGTCCGGGTGATCGCGCTCCAGCTCCTTGAGTTGCAGGGCATGGCGCGCCAGCGGGGCGATCAGTTCGCGGAAGCGTTCATGGCGGCCATGCAGCCGGTGATAGCAGGCATTCAGTTGCTGGCGCTGGGCGTCGTTGATCCGCAATTCGAAAGGGTTGCTGTCGGCCTCATCAAAGCCCGCTTCGGTCCGCGCATTGAGGTTCTCGAACGCCTGCAGCCGCTCAAGGCCCGGCAGGCTGCGCACCATTGGCAGGATGCGTGAGTGAAAGGTCCGCACCACCGCTTGCGCGTCTTTCATACCAAGGGGTTGGCCCCACAAGGCGAGAATTTCCATGAGCTTATTGATGAAGTCCTTGCGCGACTCACGGGTGAAGGTCACCACCGTCATCGAGCTCAGCTCGAAGCCCAGGTAATGGGTCAGCAGCAGGATACGCAGCACCAGCGAGGTGGATTTACCCGCGCCGGCGCCGGCGATCACCGAGGTGGACGGCGTATCGCTGAAAATCATCTTCCATTGCGCCGCACTCGGCTGGGCATGGGCCGGCAGCAGGCGCGCCACATCAGCCTTGATGCGTTTTTTCAACTCGGCGGTCAGCGGCAGGCGCCAATCATCGAACAGATTGTCGTCAACACCCGGCGCAGTGTGCTCATCCGGCCGGAAGTCACGAATCAGCAGGACCTGGCGGCCTTCCTCGATACCATCCGCCTTGCCTTCCTTATAGCCATACTCCACGCCGGCCGTGTGGCCACTGCGAAAGCCGTCGGCCTGGCCATGCAGCCATGAGAAACGGTGCTGTGCCCGCAGGCGCGTCAGGCCGTGACCGAATAATCGGGCGGCGAGCCGTTTCAACAGGGGCATTTCGGCCAGTGGCCGCAGTTCGGGAGGCAGATCGGGGGTGTGTTGCGGCACGCGGACTCCTGCGATGCTTTAACTCGGACAAGAGCCCTATGGTCGCCGCAAATGCCCCACAGTTCCAGCCAATTGCTTTGCGCTCATGCAGTTAGGCGATGAAGTGAAGACAAGTCCTGAGCATCGGCATCGAAGCATTCGATAGGAATCCAGCATTTTTTACGCTTTTTATCGATCTGGCGCTGCTGGATGATGGCTCCCATCCACAGGAGACGATCATGCTTGAACTTCGACCTTTCAACACCCTGGGCGGCGCCAATCACGGTTGGCTGGACGCTCACCACCACTTCTCGTTTGCCGAATACCATGACCCCAAGCGCATGCACTGGGGCAACCTGCGGGTGTGGAACGATGACCTCATCGCACCGGGCACCGGCTTCCCGCAGCACCCGCACCGGGACATGGAAATCATCACCTATGTGCGTGAAGGCGCCATCAGCCATGCCGACAACCTGGGCAACCAGGGCCGCACCGAGGCCGGCGACGTCCAGGTAATGAGCGCCGGCACCGGGATCGCCCACAGCGAGTACAACCTGGAAGCTACGCCGACCAAGATTTTCCAGATCTGGATCATACCCAATGAGGCCGGTTTGCCGCCGTCGTGGGGCGCGAAGCCGTTTCCGAAAGGTGACCGCGAAGGGTTTGTGACCCTGGCCAGTGGCAAGGCCGGAGACAGCGAGAGCCTGCGGATTCGGGCCGATGCACGCTTGGTAGCGGCAAACCTGAAAGCCGGTGAAAGTGCCGAGTATCGGCTGGACAACGGACGCCGGGCGTACCTGGTACCGGCCACCGGGGTGATTGAAGTCAATGGCTTGCGTGCACAAGCTCGAGACGGTGTGGCGGTTGAGGATGAGCAGGTACTGCGGGTGACAGCGGTTGAGGACAGCGAGATCGTGTTGGTCGACCTCGCCTGACCGAGCTTGAATGTGGCAAGGGAGCTTGCTCCCGCTGGGGTGCGAAGCGCGCCCAAAAATGGGACTGCTGCGCAGTCCGGCGGGAGCAAGCTCCCTCGCCACAGGTTAATCAGTCATAGGTTGGGCATCAGTTAGCCGAGATCGCCCCGTCCACCAACACCTGGGCCTCTTCCACCAGTTGCTTGAGGTGATCTTCGCCGATAAAGCTCTCGGCGTAGATCTTGTAGATGTCCTCGGTGCCCGATGGCCGTGCGGCGAACCAGCCGTTTTCAGTCATGACTTTCAGCCCACCGATCGCCTGGTCATTGCCCGGCGCGTGGCTGAGGATCTGCTGGATGCTTTCCCCCGCCAACTGCGTGGACGTCACCTGGTCTGGCGACAGCTTGCCCAACAAGGCCTTCTGCGCCGGAGTCGCCTTGGCATCCACCCGAATGGCGAACGGCTCACCCAGTGCATCGGTCAGCCCGCGATAAACCTGGCTTGGGTCCTGGCCTTTGCGCGAGGTCATTTCCGCCGCCAGCAGCGCCGGGATCAAACCGTCCTTGTCAGTGCTCCACACGCTGCCATCCTTGCGCAGGAACGAGGCGCCGGCACTTTCTTCGCCACCAAAACCCAGCGAACCGTCGAACAGGCCATCGGCAAACCACTTGAAGCCCACCGGCACTTCGTACAGGCGACGGCCAATGCGCTTGGCCACGCGATCAATCAAGCCGCTGCTGACCACGGTCTTGCCCACCGCAGCATCAGCGCGCCATTCGGGGCGGTTCTGGAACAGGTAGTCGATGGACACGGCCAAGTAGTTGTTCGGCGCCAGCAAGCCACCGGACGGCGTCACGATGCCATGGCGGTCGTGGTCCGGGTCGCAGGCGAAGGCCACGTCATAACGGTCCTTGAGGCCGATCAACCCCTGCATGGCGTAGCTGGAGGACGGGTCCATGCGGATCTGGCCGTCCCAGTCGACGCTCATGAAGCGGAAGGTCGAATCCACTTCGGTGTTCACCACGTCGAGGTTCAGGCGGTGATGCTCGGCGATGGCCGACCAGTAGCGCACCCCTGCTCCGCCCAGCGGATCGACGCCCAGGCGCAAGCCAGCGTTGCGGATGGCATCGAAGTCGATGACGTTGACCAGATCGGCCACGTAGGTGTTGAGGTAGTCGTGGCGATGAGTGGTGTCGGCCTTCAGCGCCTGGGCATGGGTGATGCGCTTGACCCCGGCCAGCTTATTGGCCAGCAGTTCGTTAGCCTTGGCTTCGATCCACTTGGTGATGTGGGTGTCGGCCGGGCCGCCGTTGGGCGGGTTGTACTTGTAGCCGCCGCTTTGTGGCGGGTTGTGGGACGGCGTGATCACGATGCCGTCGGCCAAACCACTGGTGCGGCCGCGGTTGTAGCAAATGATGGCGTGGGAAATCGCCGGTGTCGGGGTGTACTCATCGCCTTCGGCGAGCATCACGTGCACGCCATTGGCGGCCAGCACTTCCAGCGCACTGGCGCCGGCCGGGGTGGACAACGCGTGGGTGTCGAGGCCGACAAACAGCGGGCCGTTGATGCCCTGGGCTTCACGGTACAGGCAAATGGCCTGGCTGATGGCAAGCACGTGCCATTCATTGAAGCTGAGGTCGAACGAGCTGCCGCGGTGCCCGGAGGTACCAAAGGCGACGCGCTGGGTGGAGATCGCTGCATCAGGCTGGCCGGTGTAATAGGCCGTTACCAGTCGCGGGATGTCTACCAGCAATTGAGCTGGTGCCGGCTTGCCCGCAAAAGGACTGAGAGTCATGCATAAACCTCGGAAAGAGAAGGATTCGGAAAAAAGTGCAGTTTACTGGGACTTGGACTGCTCCGCGACGTTATAAATCCTACAGCAATCAGCGAAATTTCATTCAGTGCCGGTCTGTGCCTGCCTGAGCGCCAGAGCCAGCTCATCCAGGGCATTCTCCAGGTTATGGGCGCCGTCAACGGCATGGCTCAGCCGCAGATGCTGGCAGTGCAGGCCACTGAGGCTGAACAACTCCCCCGGCGCAATCACCACCTGCCGGGTGAGCAGGCGCTGGAACACCTGGCGCATATCCACCGGGGCCTCTGAGCGCAACCAGAAGGTCGCGCCAGCGACGGGCATTCGGTAGCTCACCTGGTTGCCCAGATGCGTGTCCAGCCGCAGGCCCATGAGCCGGGCCTGCTCTTTGAGTTGCGGTCGCAACTCCCGCAGATGCTGGTCGATGCGCCCGCTTTGATAGAGCCGCGCAATCGCGCGCTGGCGGATAGAGGACAACCGGAATGCGCGCAACAGGAACTGGCGCTGCAGCTCGCCGCTGAGGTGGCGCGACAGCAAATAGCCAAACGGCGCTTCCGGCCCGAGCATCTTCTCGAACGTGGAAAACACCATCAGCCGCTCGGGATTGGCCAGGTCCCGTAACGCGGTGATTGGCTGCCCGAAGCCGAGGTCACCATGGCTGTCATTTTCTAACAACCAACAGCCATGCTGGTCCAGCAATCGCACTAGCTGCAGGCGGTCATGGGTGGACAGGACTACGCCGGACGGCAGGCTGACACCGGATGACAGCAACGCCAGCTGCACCGGCTCGGTGCTGAGCAATTGCTCGAACAACGCCAGGTCCAGGCCGTCGTCCGCCGTGAATGGCAATTCGAGAACCCTCACGCCTGCCCCCTGCAACAACCGCAGGATCAGCCAGTCACACGGGGATTCGACGATGATCGCAGCGCCCTTGAGACCCAGCACCTCGATCAGGATTTCCAGTACCCCGCGCAAGTCGGCGCCGAGGTATACCTCGTCCGCCTGCCAGCAACGGGTCGGCGACGAGGTATAGCGCGCCGCGAGCGTCGCCCGCAGTTCCCACACACCACAGGGCTGCGACCATGGCTGCAGATGATGCGGGTAATGCCGCAACAGTTCGCGCTCGAGCAGCAACAGCGCTGCGTCCAGTGACGCCGCAAGTGCCGGCTCATCGGCGCTGAGCACGCGCATTCCCGGGCGTCGCGCACTGGCATAGAGGCGCTCCAGCAGGTCGCCACCGCTGCTGCCTGGCGGTCTATTCAATACCGGCCAGGCGTAGTAGCCCGACTTGGGCACCGAGTACACCCGGCCCTCCTTCTCGAGCAACGAGTAAGCGTATTGAATGGTCGAGATCGACACATTCAGGCGCTCCGCCAGCTGCCGCAATGATGGCAGTTTTACCCGGGCATCCGTGCCCACCTCGCCGATGAGGTTGATCATGTAGCGATACACCGCCTGGTAGGCGAAGTCGGTTTGCCGGTCGTCCCTGAGGTTCATCGCTGGTCACCCGCCGCCACCCGCTTAACGCCCCGCCAGTTGGTAGGCTGCCAGGGCGGGAGCATCTTGCTGTGGCGTCTCGGCCATGCCCGGCACGCCGGTGGCTGGCCGCTTGCGATAGAGATGTTGCAGCAGGTCGATCGGCAACCCGCTGATGTCGATGGCCCATTGCACCAGCATCTCGGCCACCGGCTTGCCTTGCAGCGCCTTGTGCAGCTCGGGAAGTGCCACCAGCATGCCGGGGTGGCATTGGCGCAAAAAGCTTTCGAGGCGCTCGCCGTGACGGATAAACGGCGAAAACATCAGGCAGTTCAGTTGGCTTTCATCCAATCGGAACAGCGCCTGGGCGTAGTCGGCCGCCAGCGCTCGGCCATCCTGGGTCGCTGCCTGGGCAATCAGGTGTTCGGGAATCTGCTTGCGCCGCATGAACAGCGCGGCCTGCTGCATGAAGCCCTGTGCGCCCTCCTCGTAATCCAGTTCCCGCAGGCACTCGGCCTGCAAGCCCCGCAGATGGGCCATCAGCAACGGGTTCGCATAGCTCGCGTGGCTGAAATGAAAGCCAAACTCGTCCGGTTCATAGCCCATGAACTGACGCAACAGCGGCCCGGAGGTGTATTCGGCCGCGTCCTTAAGGTCGGCAGCGCCGATATAGGCCAAGTGGCGATGGTTGTCCGTGTCGGACTTATCGGCGACGGCGTAGCGCTCGCCGTAAAGGTCACAGTAATAGGCGTTGCTCCACTCATCCATGCGCGCGAACAGCCCGCTGAGCACCAGGGGCTGTCGCGGCGGGATCTCTGCACCGCTCGCCAGCGCAGCCTTCTTCAGCCACGCCAGGTACTCCCGCTGCTTGCGCGCGGAGTCACCGCTGACCAGCGCGTGCACGCCGCCATTGCAGGTGGTGACGCGCTGGTAAAAGTCACCGAGGGCCAGGTAGGCGTCGTTGCACAGGGTTTGGCGAAGATCTCCCGAAGTCAGGTGCCCCACCATCAGCATATTGCGCCGGCTGGTGTCGCGCGCCGCACTGGAGGCCGGCCGCAGGTGGTTGAACGGCAAGACTTCCTGATTCTCGACCATCAGCAATTCGACACGCGCATCGTCATGCAGGAACAGCGCGCTGTAGCCGCGATGCAGCGTGTCCAGGGCATTTTGCGACATGCCGGCATGGCGCAAGGTCGCGACCCGCAGTTGAAACGTCCGCGGCGCCCGGCCTGCAAGCGTCAGCTGGGCTGCGCGCAACAACGCCAGGACATAGCTGCTGCCGGCGCCTGCGCCGTGAGCGACCAGCACCTTGTATTCACCGATCCGCTCCATGCCGCCTGCCGCTACCACGATTCGTTGGATCAATAACTGGAGCGAGGTACGTTCTGTTCGAGAGAAATGCCCTATCAAGCGTTGCAATACTTGTTGATAGACATAGTTCATGGCTTGTTCGTGAATAGCGCTCATAGTTCTACTACCTGAGTTGAAATATCAGTTTCGGGCAATGTTGACGGCATTTGCCTGACCTGTTGTTTCTGTAGGGGCGTTACAACATGTGACATTCAATGGAGATTAGCACCGGGCCCTACCTGCCAAGCCTGCCTTTGGGGGCTTCCAGTCCCGAAAAGGCGCCAAGCCAAGGGGCACGCAGCCCAAACCGAAAGTCTTAGGAACGCTCTGACAACTTCCTACGCTGCTTTAACTTACAAACTAGAGAAGCATCCGACATAACCCACTTCAATATTGATGTTCCGGCAAAACAGCCATGGGAAACATTATTGGGCTTGACGGATGTACGGGGTGATTTCATATATTCAATCATTGCTCAATCCTTGAGATAAAAGTGACGGGACAATTATCGGCACTTGAATAATGATTAACAGATACAGAACGCCGGCTAAAACCGGTTCAGATGGGGGCTTGCATGGGGTATCGAGTGTGCAGACACGACAACGCCGCGCTGGGATTCAGGGCGGCGTCAGGGGCATACATCTGGTTTATCGGGCTGAAGTACTGAAATCCCGATTCAAGCGGTGGGCAGGTTAAGTCCTGTCAAATGGCGCATTTGCCCCATGCGCCCGGGGGCAGGAATACTCGCTTGAGAATATTCCCACAGATCAAACAGTTTCTACCTGCAAGGCAACCCGTTCACGGCACGGACATTCGTCCATATAGCGGTGCGCTTCAACGAACTGGCTGAACGGAAATACCGTGGTTTTCAGCGGTACCAGCACCTTGTCGGCGGTCAGTTGGTTGATGTCACGCAGGGCTCGCTGCAAGGCCACCTGGTCCTGGATGATGCCCAGTTCCGGTTTGCCGGTGAAGTTGCCGATGCAGTGCACAAAGAACTGAATGTTCTTCTGGAACGCCGCGCAGGCCGGGAATGGCGTCTGGTTGCCACCTTGCAGGCCGTACAGCACCAGGCTGCCACGCGGCGCCAGCACATCACCCAGCAACGACATCTGCGGGCCACCCAAGCCATCGAACACCACGTCTACGCCGCGGTTGTCGGTGAACTTGTTGACTTGCATCAGCAGGTCCTGCTCTTCGGTGACGATGACCTTCTCGGCCCCGAGGGACAGCAGGTATTCGCGCTCATCACTGGTCTTGGTGGCGGCAATCACCCGCACCCCCAGGGCTTTGCCCAGCTGCACAAACGATGGGCCGGCACAGTGGCTGGCGTCCGTTACCAGGGCGAATTGCCCGGGTTTGACCCGCGCCAGGTCCATGTACGCAAAGTAGGCAATCAGCAACGGCGTGTAGTGCACGCTGGCTTCGATCGGGCTCAGGACATCCGGGTAGCGGGTCAGGGCCGAGCGCGGCAGGACGATCTGTTCGCCGTACACCGGGTAGTCATTCGGGCTCTCGGCCGGGAAGCTGGCGACCTTGTCACCCACCGCCAGGTCGTCGACACCCTCGCCAACGGCCACAACCACGCCGGCCATTTCATGGCCAAGGCCGGAAGGCAAGCGGGCATGGGACGACGCCAGGTTCTGGCGCCACAGAATGTCGTACCAGCTGATGCCAATCGCCTCGACGCGCACCTGCACTTCGCCCGGTGCGGGCTTAGCGGCTGCATGCTCTTCGCATTTGAGCACCTCGGCCGGACCAAACTTGTGAAAACGGATCGTGCGGGACATCGCAAACCTCGTCAAAGTAACCTCTATTGCCATGAACTCTATCTGGGCTTTCGGGGCAAGACCACCGGTCGCCGTTAATAGTCGACATGCCTGTCATTGATTCCGCACATACGGAAAAGGTGCCAAGCCATGTAGGAAAACTGAATTAGCCGGTGCAGAGTACCAGCCTTTCCCCGTAAGATTCATGCCGGTCATTGTTCTTATATGACCGCTCCCGTCAAGTTTACTGACGCCGCCTGGGACACAAGATGAACCGTAACGACCTGCGTCGTGTCGACCTCAACCTGTTGATCGTATTCGAAACCTTGATGCATGAGCGCAGTGTGACCCGCGCTGCCGAGAAACTGTTCCTTGGCCAGCCGGCCATCAGCGCAGCCCTGTCACGCCTGCGCGGCCTGTTCGACGACCCGTTGTTCGTGCGTACCGGACGCAGCATGGAGCCCTCGGCCCGTGCGGTAGAAATCTTCGCCCTGCTCTCCCCGGCCCTGGACTCGATTTCCACGGCCGTCAGCCGCGCCTCCGAATTCGACCCGGCCACCAGCACCGCGGTATTCCGCATCGGCCTGTCGGACGACGTCGAATTCGCCCTGCTGCCGCTGCTGCTCAAGCGCCTGCGGGCCGAAGCCCCCGGCATCGTGCTGGTAGTGCGCCGCGTCAACTACATCCTGATGCCCGGCCTGCTGGCCTCCGGCGAAATCTCCATCGGCGTGAGCTACACCACCGATTTGCCGGCCAACGCCAAACGCAAAGTCCTGCGCCGCAGCAAGCCGATGCTGTTGCGAGCCGACAGCATGCCGGGCTCCATGAGCCTGGATGACTTCTGCGCCCGGCCCCATGCTCTGGTGTCGTTTGCCGGGGATTTGAGCGGGTTTCTGGATGAAGAACTGGAAAAACTGGGCCGCAAGCGCCACGTAGTCCTGGCTGTGCCGCAGTTCAATGGGCTCGGGACATTGCTGGCGGGCACCGATATTGTCGCGACCGTGCCGGACTATGCCGCTGAAGCGTTGACTTCAGCGGGTGGCTTGCGGGCTGAGGAGCCGCCACTGCCGGTGCGCACCTTTGAATTGCACATGGCGTGGCGTGGGTCCCAGGACAATGATCCGGGGGAACGGTGGTTAAGGTCGCGGATTCAGATGTTTTTTGGCGATCCTGAGAGTCTTTAGGGGTCGTCTGGCAGGCTGTTCGGCTGATCATTTCTGCCATTCGCCAAACCATGGAGATCCATTCACTTTCAGTGGATTGCTACATTGGGGGCACATCTGAGGACATGCTTTGGACGGTTTGAAAAGGATGCCCCCAGCCTGTGGTCCCACAGCCCCTTCTCGGAAAAGTTATACGCTACCGCTCCCAAACCGCCGTCGAGCGCTATCCGACCACATCAGCTTATTGCCTACTATCTTCTGACCCCCTATGAAGTTTTTTGGTGCAAGTCGTCGGAGGTTGCGTAGCTGTTTAAATATCCAATTGTTCGTAGGTCAGTCAGCGTCGATCAGGTGAAGTCGTCAGCCGCCTGGTCGTGGCCTTGCCCCGCCCGTGGGTTCCACTGAAAACCCGACCGGGCCAATACCCCGGGCTTGAGACGCTGATCCTCGTCATAATCTTCGTGCGGATGGAAAAACAGCGGTTTGGCTCTATCGATCGAGCGCAACACCTGCTCGTACCCGACCAGGTAAGCTTTGCGCTGTTGTTCAGACACATTTCCCGGCATCCAGGCAACGTAGGGTGGCAGCACGTCAAACCCCAGGTAGCGGAATATCCCGTTGTGGATCGGCCAGAGAAGGTGGGTCATACAGCCGTCGATCCCGTCGGGCTGATACAGGCTTTCGGCGGTGCCGGTGGTGACGCAGACCATGGCTTTGCGGCCTTTGAACTTGCCGTTGTCGTATTTCTCACCGGACGCGTACGCAAAGCCACGAGTCATGGTGCGGTCAACCCAGCCTTTCAGCACGGCTGGCATTGAGAACCACCAGATCGGAAACTGGAAAATCAACAGATCACACCAGAGCACCTTCGCCTGCTCCTGTTCCACATCAAAGGTCGGTTGGCCTTGGGAGAACATGTGTTCCTGTTCAGCGGGGAGGTTCAGAAACTCTGCGTTTACACGCGGCGTGGTGATATCCGCGCCATCCAGGGGCGCCTTCCATTCCAGCGCGTACAAATCACTCACTTGAACCTTATGCCCCTGGGCCGTCAGGGTTTCACTCGCCAGGTCTTTCAGTGCACCATTGAAAGACCGAGGTTCCGGATGGGCATATACAATCAGGACATTCATCTGCATTTCCTCAGGGCCAATGACGCCTTTGATTCTTATGCCTGACCTGGGGTATGACAAATCATCGTTTATCGCCTCATGAAAGAGAAAAACTGCGCCATGAAACCTGATATCCCCCTCAAGTCCCTCGCCTGCTTCGACGCAGTAATGCGCACCGGCAGTGCCGTCCTGGCTGCCGAGCAGATGTTTGTGACTCCAGGAGCCGTGACGCAGCAGATCCGTAAGCTTGAAGGTTGGCTGGGCGTGTCGTTGTTCACTCGCACCGTGCGCAAGCTGAATCCTACTCAGGAAGCGTTGGCCTACTGGCAACAGGTGCAACCCGCACTTCAGACGTTGGAGAACGCCAGCCTTGCGCTGCGTCATCGACACGCCCAGGAAGTGCGTCTCAGCCTGCCTCCTGCCTTTGCCAATTCATGGTTCGCTCGGCGTATGCCGACACTCACTCGCCAGCACACTCAACTCAAGCTGCACCTGAGTGCGAGCACGGATCTGGTTGACGTCAGCCACGATGGATTTGACCTTGCCGTACGCCATTGCGATGGGCAGGTTCGAGGGTTGGTGGCCGAGTTGTTGCTGGCGGATGAGGTCCGGGTGTATTGCAGCCCGCTGTATCGCGAGCGCCTGCAATTACACTCGCTCGCCGACCTTACGCGCACGACGCCGCTCTACACGACATCGCATGCGCATTGGCCCGCGTGGCTCGCACAGCTCGGCATGGTCGATGCACAAATGGCAACCGGCCTGCGTTTCGACCAGCCCGAACTCGCCATCGATGCGGCGCGGCGTGGTCAGGGGGTGGTGCTGACCAGTCCTTGGCTGGTCGAAGAGGCCCTGGAGCAAGGGCAACTGGAGCAGGTGTTCGAAGCAACCCTGTCCGTCAACAAGGGCTACTACCTGGTTCACAGTGCTAGCGCGCCCTTGCGTACACCCGTCGAGCAACTCCGACAGTGGTTATTGCAATCCGCGCTTATTGGCGCGCCTCACGTGCAGCCCTGACCAATCCATCCAACCAGTCCTGATGGCCATTGATCATTGGGTTTGGCCGAGCCAGGGCCAGTTCTACTGCCGGCTTACCCTTCTGGGTTTCCTGGGTAAGGATGCGCACGCGCCCCAGCGACAGATCCTCTATCAGCCACGCATGGTGCACATCCAGGCGGGTATCGCCCTCGCCCGCCCAACCGTGCCAGGCAATCCGCCCTGGTTGGCCATCAGTCGGCGGGACGAATTCATTGCACTGCGCCTCGACCGGGAATCCGAAGGTCTCAAAGTAGAAGCGCATCCCGTCTTGTAGCTCAGGACCCGGGCCGTCATGCAAGCGCACATTAGCCGAGTTGGCGTAATAGCTCGGCCATTGCGACGCGTGGCTCAACAACGGCCAGATATCGGCGGCGGCGAGGCCGGCGACGATGATTTCATTGGAGACAAAATTCTCGGTGAAGCCCGGCAGGTAGCCTTGCGGCCAGATGATCTCTTTCATGCTCAGCACTCAGTGGTAATGGACTGGTGCCATGGTCGGTGCTAGCGTGAAATAAAACCAATCGTCATCTTTTATGCAGAGCATCATGAATCCTGATATCAGGCACCTCGACCTCAACCTGCTCAAGGCCCTCGATGCCTTGTTGGATGAGCGCAGCGTCACCCGTGCCGCCGCGCGATTGTCACTGACCCAGCCCGCCGTCAGCGGCATGCTCACACGCTTGCGCGAAAGCTTTAACGACCCGTTGTTCGTGCGTGCGCAACGCGGCATGGTGCCGACGCTTCGGGCTGAACAATTGGCCGGGCCGGTCAAGCAGATGCTCACTGCTATTGGGCAGATGCTGCAACCCCATGCGTTTGAACCGCACACGGCAACGATGACGCTTTCACTGGCGTCCACCGACTACGCGTTACGGGCCGTGGTGGTGCCTTTCCTCAGCGCACTGCGTGTGCAAGCGCCGAATATTCGTATCGCCGTGCAACCCGTCGACCCTCAGCAACTGCCTGGCCAACTGGACCGTGGCGATATCGACCTGGCCCTCGTGACACCGGAAAGCACCCCGCCAGGCCTGCATTCTGCAGCGTTGTTCGATGAGCGTTATGTATGCGTGATGCGCGACGATCACCCTGAGTCGCGGCATGAGGCGCTGACCCTGGAGCGCTTTTGTGCGCTGGATCATGCGCTGGTCTCCCCCGCTGGTGGCGCTTTTGAAGGGGTGACCGATCACGCGCTCGCCCGCATCGGCAGGTCACGGCGCGTGACGGTCTCGGTGACCAGCTTCCTGGTGCTGCCGGAGATTTTGCGTGCCAGCAACCTGATCGCCGTGGTGCCCCGCCGTTTGGCATTGCATGCCGATGGGCTGCTCATGCGTGAACCGCCGTTGGACATTCCAGGTTTCTGCAAGACTGTGGCGTGGCATGAGCGCACTCACCATGACCCCGCTCACACATGGCTGCGCGGACTGTTGGTGGACACTTGCCAGGCACTCGGCTGAATGCCTTCAAGCGCCGCGTTGCACCTTGACCTTGCTGACGATATACGCACCGATAGGAATCGCCGATGTAGCTGCCGGCGACGGCGCGTTACACACGTTCACACTGAGCCTTGTGTTCACGAAAAGGAAGTCGTCGATCAACTTGCCGCTGTTGGAGACGGCCTGGGCGCGGACACCTGCCGGATAGGGTTTTAACTCATCCTGCTTGATAGAAGGGCAATATTTTTGCACCTGCTTGAGATAGCCGCGCTTGAAGATCGAGTTTCTCATCTCGATCAACCCAGGCTTGAAGTTAGCCTTGAGCACTTTCAACACCCCAGGAGATGTGAAGATCTCGAACATGTCCACCAGTGAGAAATCGGTTTTCTTGTAGCCTTCCCTTTTCAGCGCCAGTACGGCATTGGGGCCGACCGTCACCGTGCCATCGATCATGCGGGTCAGGTGCACGCCCAGAAACGGCATGGCAGGATCGGGAATAGGGTAGATCAAGTGATTGACGATTTGATTATGCTCATGGGGTAGCAAGTAGTACTCGCCACGGAACGGGCAAATCTGGAACTCAGGCTCCAGGCCGAGCATCCGCACCACACGATCAGCCATCAGCCCGGAACAGGAAATCAGAAATCGACCCTGATAAACCCCGGTAGTGGTCGTGATCACCACCTCCTTCTCGCGCTCATCGAGCGCGATGACCTCGCTGTTGTAACGGATAACACCGCCCTGGCGGGTGAACTCGTTAGCCATTTGCCGGGTGACTTCGGCGTAATTGACTATACCGCTTGAGGGCACATAAATGCCGCCAAGGCCGATAATGTTCGGCTCCCTTTCACGCAGCGCATCTGCAGTCAGCCATTCACGCTCCAGCCCGTTGGCCGCCGTGCGGTCCCACAGCGCCTGCATTCGCTGCATCTCGACGTCATTGGTGGCCACCAGCAGCTTGCCGCAGGTGTCGTAGCGAATGCCGTGCTCATCACAGAACGCTTTGGTCGCCCGGTTGCCCTCCAGGCAGAACTTCGCCTTGAGGCTGCCAGGGGTGTAGTAAACCCCGGCGTGAATCACACCGCTGTTATGCCCGGTCTGATGACGGGCCGCGCCCGATTCCTTTTCCAGCAGCAGAATCTGCGCATCCGGGTATTCGCCCGCCAACTGCATGGCGGTGGACATGCCGATGATGCCGCCACCGATGATCACAAAGTCGTACACCTGTATTCCCTCTCTTACATCCGTCATGGGCAAACGGGGGCGTCTGCGCCCCCGCGCCGTGTCAGTTGGCGCTTTGCCCGTGCTGATGCGCCTGCTTGGGATAGCTGATGTAACCACGTTGCCGCATCAACTCACGACGCAGGCCCGGGTGCGCAGTGAAGCGATCGCGGCCGTGCAGCCAGAACAGGTTGTTGATCAGCAGGAATGAACCCACAGCGACCGGCACGGACAGCTTGGCATCGCTGTTTTCCAGTGACTCGCCGAGCGCGTATAACCAGGTGCCCTCTTCGAAATTTTCAGGCTGCACGAATTGGTCGATATAACGCATGGTCGGCCGGCCGACTTCATCGGTGTCGAAGATGGCATGGAACACATCCTCCTTGACGTTCTTGCTCGGCGGCGCCGTCCAGCGCAGGGGACGACGCGCCAGGGGATGCTTGTAGAACGTGTCCAGATCCGCCCAGTCATCCAGGTGCAGGATCAGCGAGTTACCGCCTTCCATGTTCTGTTCGTCGATCTTCATCATCAGCACGTAGTCGGTAATTTGATTCACGAAGGTGCCGTCGTTGTGCAACTCCATCACACGGTGCGGAGCACGCAAATAGCTGTCTGAGGTGTCGACGTTTTCCACCACAAACCGCGCATAGAACTGACCACTCATGGCATCGAAGTTAGAGCGCCCGAGCAAATGCGCCACGGCGGTGGAAAATTTGACCATGTCGTCGGCCTGGGACACGTTATCCAGGCCTTGGGGGACGATCAGCAGTCCCCCGGTTGCTCGGTCCATCACCGTGTTCACCAGCATTGGGCGCAGGGTACCGCCGCAGAGCTCATCAAGGATCTGGCCAAATTGGAATCGCAGGAAAGACTTGTACTCCAGCGCCTGCACCGGCAGTTGAGCCACAGCGCTCAAAAACGCACTGACCGTCGATTGCGCAAACGTTAATTCAAGCAGGCGTGGAGACTGGGCCGAAGGCTTGATTGAAAAGCCCTGGAAGGTTGCTGGTGGCTGCATGACCGCAACGTCGAGCGGGGCGAAGGCATTCATTGCTACATCCTCTTTTTTGCCGAGTAGAAAGGCGCACGACGACAGCGTCGTGCACCCGATGGAAATTACTGAATCAACACCTCAGAACAGCGCGACGGTGTAGCTCACCGTCATGCGGGTCTGGTCCTGATTGGCATCCGCCTCGGAGTGCAACACGCCCGAGCGCATGGCGAATCCAAGGCCCTTGAAGGTGCCGTCCTGGATCACGTAGTCGAGTGCCAGGTCGCGTTCCCATTCCTGTTGATCATGGCCGGCGGTGGTCTTGATGTTGTCGCCCTTGAGGTAGACTACCGAGGCGCGCAGGCCAGGGAGACCGGCGGCGGCAAAATCGTAGGCATATTGGGCAAACCAGGTCTGTTCACCGGCGCGGTTGAAGCTGGTGATCATGCGATCGGTGAACAGGTAGAGGGATGTGCCGGTAGCACCTTTGTCCGGCAGCGATGCCTGGTTGAGTTGGACAAAGTTGCTGGCGTCCGAAATGCTTTGGTAGCCGCCCGTCAATGCGTGGCCACCGAGGCTGTAGGTGAAAATGGCGCTCCAGGTACGGTTATCGATCTCACCCGAGGCATCGTCGCTGTAGCCACTGGTGCGATAACCGGCACTACGCCCTGCCGCGCGGCCATTGGCACCACTGGAATCGGTGTCGAAGTAGCGCAGGTCGGTCTTCAACGACTGCCCTTCACCCAATCCCAGCACGTGCTGCAGGCCGTAAAATTGCTGCGTGTAATAGTCCTCAAGGTTGGCCACGTAGTACTGCAGCGTCAGGTCTTTGTTGACCTTGAAATCGCCGCCGGCAAATACGAAGGCAGTGCTCTGGCGTGTACCACCGGCGACGGCCAGTCCGGTGCTGTCTGTGGAGCCGCGCCCGGTTGCATGTTCCAAACGACCCGCCGTCAGGCTGAGGTTGTCGATTTCTGTGCTGGAGATCTGGGCGCCTTCAAAGGTCTGCGGCAGTAGGCGGCCGTCATTGGCTTGCAGGATCGGCAGCTTGGGCATCAGCGTGCCGTAGCGCAGTTCGGTTTGGCTCAGGCGCATCTTGGCGGTCAAGCCAAGGCGGCTCCATTCGTCAGTGGCGTGGTCTCCTGCGGATGGAATCATCGAACTGCCGCGATGCCGCCCTTGCCCGCTGTCCAGCGTCACGCCGAGCAAGCCCATGGCGTCGAGGCCAAATCCTAGAGGGCCATTGGTAAACCCCGAGGTGTAATTGAGCATGAAACCTTGGGCCCACTCCGCGGTTTTACTCTGACTGGCTGGCCCTGCCCGGTCGCGGTAATCGTTGTTGAAATAGTAATTGCGCAGGCCCAGCGTGGCTTTGCTGTCGCCGACAAAGTCCGCCGACGCGGGCTGACCGAAGAACAACAGGCAAGCGCCGGCGCTCAAGCCCGTGAGGGCCAGGGATATTTTCATGGGAAGTATGTCCAGTGAGATTATTGTTGTTATGGATGACATTTATCGAGGAACGGCCTGGGGGCCGCCCTTTAATACCCCGTCATGCAAGGGTCAAACGCGCTCGATCACTATCGCGACGCCCTGTCCAACCCCCACACACAGGCTGACCACGGCGTAGCGCTGCTGGTTACGCTGCAAAGTGCGACAGGCACTGAGCACCAACCGGGCGCCTGAGGCCCCTAATGGATGCCCGATAGCAATCGCGCCGCCCAAAGGATTGACGCGGCTGTCGTCAAAGCTAAGTTCCAGCGCCTTGAGGCAGGACAACACCTGCGGCGCAAATGCCTCGTTGATTTCGATCAGATCCACCTGTGCCAGGCTGATACCGGCGCGCTGCAACGCCACGTTAATCGCCTGGTACGGGCCGATGCCCATGATGCGCGGCTCTACGCCTACCACTGCCGAAGACAGGATTCGGGCCATGGGCGCAACATCGTGGGCCTGCCCGATGGCTCGATTACCCAACAGCAAGACTGCGGCGCCATCGTTGATGCCCGACGCGTTGCCGGCAGTCACGACGCCGCCGGGGAACAGCGGGTTGAGCCGCGACAACGCAGCAAAATCGGACTGTGGCCGTGGATGTTCGTCAACGCTGATCAGCTGGGTTTGCCCCTTGCGCCCAGTGGGCACCTCCACCGGCAGGATCTCATCGGACAGCCAGCCCGACTTCAACGCGTGGGCATAACGTCCCTGCGACGCGGCAGCAAAGTGATCGGCCTCATAGCGGGTTATGCCATACATCAGGGCGACGTTGTCACCGGTCTGCGGCATGCTGTCGTTGCCATACCGCTGAACCAGTTTCGGATTGGAAAAACGTGCGCCGATGGTGCTGTCCGCCAACTCCTGGGTGCGGCTGTATGGACCCTCGGCCTTGGAGATCACCAGCGGCGCCCGCGACATGCTTTCGACGCCTCCGGCCAGGTACAGCGTCCCCTCACCGCAGGTGATCGCCCGCGCCGCATCGATGACTGCGGACAATCCGCTGGCACACAAGCGGTTGACAGTCTGGCCTGGAACGGAGCACGGCAGCCCGGCGCTGAGCAATGCGTTGCGCGCCACGTTACGGCTGTCCTCGCCGGCCTGGTTGGTGCAGCCGAGGATCACATCCTCCACGGCATGTTCCGGCAGACCTGAGGTCTGCATCAGGTGCGCCAGCAGGTTGCCGACCAAGTCATCCGGCCGCATGCCCGACAGGCTGCCGCCGTGACGGCCAAAGGGGGTGCGCAAACCGCTGTAGATATAGGCATCAAGCATGGCAAATTTCTCGCTCAATCAAAGTGGCTCGGCGGCTGCCGGCATTGAGTTTTCGGCGCTGCACAGGGCGATTCCCAGGCGTGCCCGGCGGCGTAGCCAGTTACTGGGGCGGTAACGCGGGTCGCCGGTGAGGGTATGCATACGCTCCAGAATCAGCAGCAGTCGCCCCGCGCCCAGGGTGTCTCCCCACGCCAGCGGCCCGTGGGGGTAGCCGAGGCCCAAGCGCACCGCCATGTCGATATCCTCGACGCTGGCGATGCCCTGTTGAGCGATGTCGCAACCCAGGTTGACGATTGCTGCCAGCGTGCGCTGCAGCACAAAACCGCAGCTGTCGCGCAGCATCACCACGTGGCCACCGTCGCGACTGAACAGCGCATGGGCGGCCTCCTGCATATCGACGCGGGTTGCCGGGTTGACCATCAGGCAGCGCAGCGCACCCAGCTCCAGCACGGTATCGATCGCTACGCTGCGGGAGGGGTCGACACCATGGCGCAAAGCCGATTCGCTGGTGTCGTCACCCAAGGGCGCCAGCAGGCACAAGGCGTCGGGCGATGGGCTCGCGCCTGTCTCGACGTGTGCGCCCAATTGCCCAAGCAGTGCCAGCACACGGGTCTTGCCCAGATCATCATCCGCAGCCACCCACACGGCGGGCAGTTGCGCGCACGTCGGTACGGGCTGGAGCGTCAAGGGGCTGGCGCTGTTGCCGTCGTATCGATAAAAGCCCTGGCCAGTCTTTCGTCCCAGGTGCCCGCCGGCCTGCATCAAGCGCAGCAATGGATGGGGTCGGTAGCGCGGTTCCTCATAGAACTGGTGATATACCGATTCCATCACCGGTACACTGACGTCCAGCCCCACCAGGTCCAGCAGCTCGAACGGCCCCATTGGAAAACCCGCGTCGTCCCGAAGCAGCGCGTCGATCAGCGCCGGTGTGGCGATCCCTTCGCTGAGCATGCGCAACGCTTCGGTACCGTAGGCACGACCGGCATGGTTGACGATAAACCCCGGGGAGTCCTTGGAATCCGCCGAATAATGGCCGACCTTGCGGACCAATGCGCGTAGCCGCTCAAGCGCATCGGGCTGTGTAGCGATGCCCCCGATCACTTCGACCAGGCGCATCCGCGGCACCGGGTTGAAAAAGTGCAGGCCGGCCACCCGCCCTGGATACCTGCAGACTGAGGCAATCGCGGTAATGGACAACGACGAGGTGTTGCTCGCCAACAGTGTGGTTTCATCGAGCAGTTCGTCCAGTTGCCGGAACAGCTGCTGTTTGACCTCAAGATCTTCGACAATCGCTTCGATCACCAGCTCACAGTCATCCAGCGCTTCCAGGCGATCAACCACCTGCACCAACGCCAGCGCATCACGCGCCGCCTGCTGGCTGATACGGCCCTTGCTCTGCAATATGGCCAGCGTCGTCACCAATGCGCTTTGCGCGGTGCGCGCCGCGCCCGGGCGCACATCGAACAGTGAGATGTTCAAGCCGGCCAGCGCCATGACCTGGGCAATGCCCTGCCCCATGGCACCGGCACCGACCACACCGATTCGCTGAATGGGTAATGCGTTCATAGGCCGAGGTACTCCGGTGTGCGCTTTTGCAAAAACGCCTGCATGCCTTCTTTCTGGTCGTAGGAGCCGAACAGCAGTTGAAAGGATTTACGCTCCAGGGTCAGTGCCTGCTCCAGCGGCAGATCCATGCCGGCAAGCACCACTTCTTTGATCTGCGCGACGGCGATGGGCGGCATAGCCGCGATGGCCACCGCCATTGCCAGGGCTGCGGTGAGGGTCTGCGCGTCGGGTACTACTTCGCTGACCATACCCATGCGCAGGCCTTCGCCGGCGGTGAACTGGGCGCCCGTGAACAGCAGGCGCAACGCCTGGAATTTGCCCACCGCACGCAACAAGCGTTGGGTGCCGCCCGCGCCGGGCATGATCCCGACCTTGACTTCGGGCTGGCCGAAACGGGCCGATTCCCCTGCGATAATCACATCGCAGTGCATCGCCAGCTCGCAGCCGCCGCCGAGAGCGAATCCGTTTACGACGGCAATCACCGGTTTGCGACATCCGGAAATCGCCTGCCAATGCCGCTCGGCATGTCGGGCATACAGCTCAAGCGCAGTGGCGTCGACCATTTCACCCAGGTCCGCACCGGCGGCGAACACCGTAGGGCTGCCAGTAAGAATGATGGCGCGTGTATCAGGACAGGCATCGAGACGTCGAAACTGTGCTGCCAGCTCTTCGCGCAATGCCATATTCAACGCATTGCGAGCCTTGGGGCGATTGAGGCGCAACAGTGCAACGCCCGGTGCGGGTTGTTCGTGCAGAACCAAGGGTTCGGGACAATCAGATGCGTGGCTCATAGGGGCTCCGTGGCCAGGTAAGTGGGCAGGCGTTAACCACGAACGATGCCGGTGGCATAGAGGCGCTCAATCTGCTGAGCGTCCAACCCGAGGTTCTCAAGCACTTTGCGTGTGTCTTGCCCCAAGGTCGGTGGCGGGCTGCGATAGGTCGCCGGGGTACGCGAGAGCTTCACCGGCGAGCCGATGCCACGGTAGTCGCCGATGTCCACCAGTAGGCCGCGATGCTGCGTGTGTGGGTGGGCCACCACGGTATCGATGGTTGCAATGGCCCCGCACGGCACGCCCACGCTGATCAACTGCTGAGCCAGCGCCGGACCATCATGGCGAGCCATATGCTGTTCCAGTGCAAGCTTGAGCGCCTCGCGATTGACCGAGCGAGCGCCGTTATTGACGAATCGAGGGTCTTCAAACATTTCGCCCGCGCCCAACTGCTCACATAACTTGGCAAACTGGCGATCATTGCCCACCGCCAGGAAAATCGGCTCGGTACCCGTGGCATAGCTGTCATAGGGCGCAATGTTGGGGTGGGCATTGCCGGTGCGGCGCGGCGTTTTACCGGCGGCAAGGTAGTTGGGCACATGGGGGTGCAACAGCGACACACCGCAGTCGTACAGGGTGATGTCGAGGGATTGCCCGAGGCCGCTGCAATGACGCTCATTAAGTGCCAACAGTACGCCAGCCAGTGCATTGAGCCCCGTCACCATGTCGACAATCGGAAGGCCGATGCGCAACGCGCCGCTGTCGGCTTCGCCATTGACGCTCATAAGGCCGGCCATGGCCTGGATCACGGCGTCGTAGCCTGGGAGGCCGCCGAGCGGGCCATCGCCGCCAAATCCGGAGATGGCACAGTGGATCAAGCTGGGGAAACGCTGGCTCAACACTTCGCTGTAATCGATACCCCAGCGTTTCAGGGTGCCAGGTTTGAAGTTTTCGATCAGCACATCGGCGCCTTCAAGCAGGCCCATCAGCAATTCAATCCCTTCGGGCCGGGAAAGGTCCACGGCGATCCCCTGCTTGTTACGGTTGACGCCACGGTAGTACGAGGCGTCGGCACCTTCAAAGGGTGGCCCCCACCCGCGCGTTTCGTCGCCGCTCAACGGTTCCAGCTTGATGACCTCGGCGCCATGGTCGGCGAGCGCCTGAGAGCAGTAAGGGCCGCCCAGCACACGGCTGAGGTCGATCACTTTCAGGCCGTCGAGGGCCCCTTTGGAATGGTTCATCAGTGCACCTGCGATCAATGGAAAAAGGATTCAAACCGGCAGCAGCTGCATGGCCTCGGCGTGAGAAAGCGGACTCTCGTCGGCCAGGCGTGACAGCAATTGCGCGTCGATCGAGGGTTCAGGGTTGAGCGGGTCGCGGGGCAGCAGCTTGTGTTGCAACAACAAATGGGCCAGGGCCAAACGGCGACTGTTATCCGGTTGTTGGCTGGCTTCCCACGCCATGAAAATCGCCGTGGCGATGTGATACAGGGCACTACCGGCCTGGCGCACTTCGTCGTCACGTCGCTCGCCGGCGACGGTCGACATACGCGCCACCGTGCGATCCAACAGGCTTGCAAACAGACAATGGCTCTGCGCGGGCAAGCCAGCATCGGCCAGCAGTGTCGACAGGTGCTGCTGCAGCGGTTCAAGCGCTTGTTCACGGACGACGGCACGGCCGATATCCAGGGCCACGATATTGCTGGTGCCTTCCCAGATGGAGCCCAGGTGAGCATCACGCACCAGCCGCGCATCACTCCACTCTTCGATATAGCCAATCCCGCCACGTACTTCCATGGCGTCACCCGTCACACGGCGGGCATCGCGGCAGGCGCGGAATTTGATCAGTGGCGTGAGGATACGTACACACTTGCGCGCCGCTTCATCGCCCGCATCCGCCTTGGGCAGCAACGTGGCAATCTGCATAAACATCGAGCGCGCCTGCTCGGTAGGCAGCATCATTTTCAGCAATTGCCGTTGCATCAATGGCATCTCGATCAAATGCTTGCCAAACGCGCGACGGTGCCGAGCAATATACAAGGCCTCGTTCACGCCGCGCCGCATCAGGCCGGCGGCGCGCACGCCATTGGACAGACGTGACATATTGACCATGTCGGCCATCTGCTGAAAACCGCGCCCCACTTCACCGATCAGGTAGGCCGTGGCGCCTTCCAGGGTGATTTCACCGCTGGCCATCGAGCGTGTGCCGAGTTTGTCTTTCAGACGCTGAATCCGGTAGGCGTTGCGCGAACCGTCCGGACGCAGCTTTGGCAATAAAAACAGGCTCACACCGGACATCCCGTCCGGGGCGTCATCCGGGCGCGCCAGGACCATTGCCAGGTCGGCATCCGGGTTGGAGCAAAACCACTTTTCGCCGCTCAACAGCCATTCGCCGTCCTTAAGCGTGGCGCGGGTTTGAGTGCGCGACACATCCGAACCGGCAGCCTGCTCGGTCATGAACATGGCACCCTGGAACAGCGTGTCAAAGTCCTGAGAGACCAGGGACGGCAGGTAGCGCGCCACCAGTTCCGGCGCGCCGAATTTTCGCAAGGTACGCGTCAGGGAGTCGGTCATGCTCACGGGGCAGCACAGGCCGAACTCGGCCTGCACAAACAGAAACGTGAGGGCATATTTGACCAGTGGCAGCGTCCCGTCATCGCGGTGACTCATGGCTGCCAGGCCCAGCTCGGCATACGCTACGCGCTCCAGTTCGACAAAATCCGGGTGCTTCTGGATGCTCTGGATGTCTTCACCACGGCGGGTGCGCGGCAACAACTTGGGCGGATTCTTGTCGGCCGACAGAGCCCGTACATCCAGTTCGTTACCGGCCCGAGCCCCCAGCTGTTGCCAGGTCGGCAACCAGTGTTGATAGAGATCGGAGGGCAGGTAAACCTTTAGCAGCGCGGCAAGGCCGGCGTCACATTCGAACAGATTGAGGCCACGACTATCAGGAATATTCAAGGGGTCGTGGAGCGCTTTGGACACGGCATTCATGGTGACTCTCCTGGTTCTTGTGGAATCAGAGTAGGGTCAGCATCGATAAGTATCTAATACAAAATAAATCAACTACGATAATAAAAAATTATCATAAGCCGAGGGCGTGCCATGGATCTCAAACAGCTGCGTTATTTTGTTGCGGTGGCCGAAGAGCTTCACTTTGGACGCGCTGCCACACGGCTGTTCATCTCCCAACCGGCCCTGAGTTTTGACATCAAGAAGCTCGAAGGTCAGTTGGATATCCAGTTGCTGAACCGCAATAACAAGTCGGTGAGCCTGACCAATGCGGGCCAGGTCCTGCTCAATGAAGCGCGCTACCTGTTATTGCGTGCCGAGCAGGCCAAGCGCCTGACCCTGCGCTCCGCCCAAGGGTTTGCCGGTCGCTTGAGTGTGGGGTTCGTCAATTCTGTGTTGTACCGCGGTTTGCCCGAGGCGGTAAAAACCTTCGAACAGGACCACCCCGATACGGAGATCGTGCTGATGGAGATGAACAGCGCGGAACAGGCCCAGGCGTTGCAACGCGGGCAAATCGATATTGGGTTTGTGCACTGGAGCAAATTCCCCGACAGCATCGAGTGCGAACGGCTGTTGCGCGAACCCTTTGTCTGCTGCCTGCCAACGTCACATCGGCTCTCTGACCGCGACAGTATCGACTTGCAGGCGCTGGCAGATGAAGATTTCATTCTGTTCCCGCGCACGGTGTCGCCGCACTACCACGACCTGATCATCGCACGCTGTGTCGACGCAGGTTTCAGCCCGCGCATCCGCCACGAAACACGCCTCTGGCAGACGGTGGTAACCATGGTGGCTTACGGAATGGGCGTGGCGCTTGTACCACAAACCCTGGCCAAGACCCTGCGCGAAGGCGTGCGCTATTGCGCGATCAATGGGGACGGCGCACTTTCCGAAATTCACGCCATCCGCTTGGCCGCAACGCCGTCCGCCGCCGCGCAAAGTTTTCTGGAACGGTTCAAAACGTTGCAGCCTACGCTCCCCTCTACCAATGACCTCAACGATACGAAATCCCGTATCACGCAATAATTTTTAATCATTATTTTTATCACTGTTGGCTGTATAGGCTCTGAGCTATCGGCCTTGCGTGTGCCTTGGCGGGCCGATCCGCTCATAACCCTTCGCGCAGTGAAGAAGGGTTGTTTCCAATAAAAACAACAGGATCTCACTATGAATACCGCCCAGGATATTGCCGCTCACAAAAGAGCTCGCAAGGCAGGTGTTGCCTCGTTTATCGGCACGACAATCGAGTGGTATGACTTCTACGCGTACGGCATCGCGGCTGCACTGGTCTTCGGCAAAGTGTTCTTTCCCTCAGACCTCAACCCTGGCACTGCCACCCTCCTCTCATTCCTGACGCTCTGGGCCGGATTTATCGCTCGCCCGGTAGGCGGCATTATCTTCGGTCATCTGGGTGACAAGATTGGCCGCAAAACCACACTGGTGATCACCCTGGTGATGATGGGCATAGCTACCACGTGCATCGGTTTACTTCCGACCTACCTGCAAATCGGCATCTGGGCGCCGATCGCGCTGGTGGTACTGCGGGTAATTCAGGGGGTCGCTGTCGGCGGCGAATGGGGTGGCGCCATCCTCATCGCCAGTGAAAACGCGCCCAAAGGTAAAGGCATCCTGTACGCCGCCTTCGCCCAGCAAGGTTCGCCCGCCGGCAACCTGCTGGCGACGCTGGTGTTTTTCGGTTTGAGCGCCCTGCCGGTGACAGACTTCATGCTGTGGGGCTGGCGGATCCCATTCCTGCTATCAGCGGCGCTGGTCATCGTAGGCATGGTCATCCGTCTCAAGCTCGAAGAGTCCGACGACATGAAGCGTCTTATGGCGCAAAAGAAGACGGTCAAACTGCCAATCCTGGAGGTGCTGCGCAATCACTGGCAGATCGTGCTGCTGGGCGCCGGCGTGCTGCCGATCATCCATGTGACTTATTTTAAAAGCACCTTTGCGCTGTCTTGGGCCACCAAGGAACTGGGCTATGCACAAAGCACTTTTCTCAGCGTCATCGTTATTTCTCTGATCGTCCAGTTCATCGCCCAGCCCTTTGGCGCCATCCTGGTGTCGAAGATAGATATGCGCAAAGCCGTCGCCTTTATGGTGATTCCCGAACTGATTCTGATGCCGGCGATGTTCTTTGCCGTCGAAACAAAGATCTATTGGATTGCGGTAGTGGGCATGTGCCTGGCGACCATTCCGCACTCGATGTTCTACGGCGCCGTCGGTGGCATTCTCGCGCGAGCCTTTCCCACAAAAGTGCGCTACAGCGGTTTGTCGATCGCCTACCAGCTCTGTTCACTGTTGGTAGGCGGTGCCACCCCCGTCCTTGCCCAGGGGCTGCTCAACTCCACCGGCAGCATCATTGGGGTGGCCATCGCTTCGGCTTCCTATGCCCTGGTGTCGCTGGCGTGCATGCTGCTGCTGCTCAAACGTATCGGGCATAACGCCTCCGAGCTGTCCTGCGCGGAACAGGCAGACGCCGATGAGTTGGCCGGCGAGGCAGTTACAGCGTCGACGCAACCGTCACACGGGCAGCGGCCGATCCTGGATAACTCGCTTCATGACGAGCGTCGAGGTCAACCGTTGCACATTGGGCAAGGCTGACAGACTCTCATCGTAGAGCCGCTGAAAGGCCGGCAGGTCCTGGGTAATGACGTGAAGCAGGTAATCCGGCTCGCCGAACAATCGTTGGGCATCGATGACCTGAGGAATCTGCATCAGCGCAGCCTCGAACGCATGAACGGCGGCCTTGTCACCCTCACGCAGGGTCGCAAACACCATGGCAGAAAAGTTGAGGCCAAGGGCGCCGGGGTCCAGTTGCGCACGATAGCCCATTAATACCCCGGACTCTTCCAGCGCCCGCACGCGACGATGGCACGGTGAAAGGCTGAGGCCCACGCGCTCAGCCAATTCCGTTACCGATAGGCGACCATTTTTTTGCAGCTCTGAAATAATCTTGCGATCAATCTCATCCATCCGGAAGATTCTCCCAATTCAAAGCGCTTCGATGACTGTATTTGAAAGCACATTCTAACAATATTTCATTATTCTTCCTCGCGTTCATTATTGCGCGAGGCGCCACGATGCAAAGATGTATGAGTCACCAACGAAGGGGGGCAGCGGCATGACCTTGAGTATCTTCGTTGCCTTCTGGGCCGTATCTATTCTGTTAGTGATCACACCTGGTGCGGACTGGGCTTATGCGATTTCGGCAGGGCTGAAAGGCCGCGTGGTCCTGCCTGCCATCGGTGGGTTGCTGTCCGGGCATATCATCGCCACCCTGATCGTTGCTGGCGGTGTCGGCACACTGGTTGCCAGGCATCCACTGGCCTTGTCAGTGCTGACTGTCGCCGGCGCGGGCTACCTGCTGTGGCTGGGCGTGAATATGATTGCTCACCCTTCCACGCCCCACGCTGATCAGGTTCAGGTGTCCGATTCGTGGCAACGCTGGGCGATCAAGGGGCTGTGTGTGAGTGGTTTGAACCCCAAGGTATTCCTGCTGTTCCTGGCCCTGCTGCCGCAATTCACCGATAGCACGGCGACCTGGCCGGTACCTATGCAGATGATTGCGCTGGGGCTCGTTCATACGCTGAGCTGCGCAGTGGTTTATCTGTTGGTCGGCTATGGATCCCAGACAGTGCTGCGGGCACGGCCTGCTGCGGCACGGCGTGTCAGTCGCTTTTCCGGTGCAGCCATGATCCTTATCGCGATCGTATTGTTCATCGAGCAATTACTGGGTTAACCCCTATTTCAGTGAGGCGACAAGAATGACTGATCAGCCTGCACCCTATGGCAATGCCCAACCGGCTTCTCGTATCCGTATTCCGCACTTGAAGCAGATGAAGATGGAGGGCCGGAAGTGGGCGATGCTCACCGCCTACGACATGTACAGCGCAGCCATCTTCGAGGAGGCCGGCATCCCGGTACTATTGGTAGGTGATTCGGCCTCCAACAATGTCTATGGCAACGAATCTACGCTCTCGGTCACTGTGGACGAACTGATCCCGCTGGTGCGCGCAGTCAGTCGTTCAACGAAACGAGCGCTGGTAATTGCCGACCTGCCTTTCGGCTCCTACCAGGCCTCGGCGGAACAATGCTTTCACACTGCCGTGCGCTTTATGAAAGAGGCCGGCGCCCATGCGGTCAAACTGGAGGGCGGCATTGAAATGCTGCCTCAGGTCGAGAAGCTGACGACCTGCGGTATTCCGGTCATGGCGCACATTGGTTTCACGCCTCAGATGGAGCATCAGCTGGGTGGTTACCGGGTGCAGGGGCGCGGTGAAGACGCACAACGTCTGATCCATAGTGCAAAGGCCTTCGAGGCAGCCGGCGCCTTTGCGTTATTGGTCGAGATGGTGCCGGGCGAGGTAGGCCGTGAGATCACTGAAGCGGTATCGATTCCGACCGTTGGCATTGGCGCAGGTAACCAGTGCGATGCACAGGTGCTGGTCTGGCAGGACATGACGGGGCTGCGCAATGGCCGGCTGCCGCGCTTCGTCAAACAATATGCGGACCTCAGGTCTGTGCTCCATACCGCCGCCAGTGATTTTGCGCGAGAGGTGCAGGCCGGCGAGTTTCCGGGGCCTGAACATACGTTCTGACCCTCGGAACCCAGGCGTTTCAACGACTCAGTTTGAACGCCTGGCGCGCATTCTCCGCCAGGAACAGACGCCGGACATTATCGTCCAGACCCAAGGCTGCGAGTCCATCCAGACAATCCGCCGGCGTCAGCATCGGGTAGTTTGTGCCAAACAATACCTTCCCCTTTCCCGCCCCACGCATATACGCCACCAGCTCCGCAGGAAACCGCGAAGCCTTGTAGGCTGATGTATCCACGTAGACGTTCGGGTGCTTCATCATCAGGGAAATCATTTCGGCCACCCACGGAAAGCCGATATGTCCACCGACGATGCGTAGCTCAGGAAACTCGTGCGCTACGTTATCCAGATAAGGCATCGGGCGCCCGGGCTCAGACGGGCGCATCGGGCCTGCATGGCCCACTTGCAAACAGAAGGTGATATCCAGCTCGATGCACTCGGCGTATAGCGGATAGTATCGGCGGTCATCAGGCGGCAGCCCCCATAGCCAGGGCAACACGCGCAAGGCCTTGAAGCCATATTGCCTGACGCAACGACGCAACTCCCTTACCGCATCCATCGGCCGGCTCAGGTCCACTGACGCTACGCCAATGACCCGCTCCGGTTGCGCCGAGACCGCAGCCGCCACTTCTTCGTTAGTGATCATCGGCCCAGCCGGCCCCCACCAGGCACTGGCAAAGACCTTGGATACTCCGTCCTTTCGGAAGGTCTCAAGCGCCTCGGCCGAGGTGATGTCAGGGGTATTTTCGGCTAAAGCCTTCCATGCTGTTGGCCAGCGCCGCAATGACTCAAACATCGAGTCCTGCAAAAAACGCTTGTTGGGAAACTGCATCCAGGCGTCGATTATTTCCACGGCGTTTTAACTCCTATTCACCCATGATTTCCCGGCGACGCTTGTCCTGGGACCGGCGATTACCCTCATCACTCATGCCGGTGGGCAGTTCCTGGTCGAGCAGCGTGGTTCGCAGGTCAATCTGCTGCATGACTGAATCCTGCAAGGCCTTCTTGGACATGGCATACGCCACGTTGCAATCGGGGGTAATGCAGCGCGCATAGGCAATCGCGGTGGCCAGCAGTTGCGATTCCTCCACCACCTCATGGAAGAACCCGAGCTTCTCGGCCTGCTCCAGAGAATAGAGCTCACCCTTGAGGGTGGTCAGCGCGCCGACCTGATCACCCAACGCGTACTTGATGATTTCCACATACGCGGCGGGCATCGGAATACCGATAGGCACTTCGTTGAGGCCGAACTTGGCCTCTTTGCGCGCAGCGATACGGAAGTCGCAATCCAGAGCCGTGATCAGACCGCCGGCAATGGCATGCCCGTTGATCGCTGCCACCGTGGGGCGCGGGTACTGGAAAATACGCAGGTTGGTCGCGCGGTATTCGGCGTACCACTGGCGGATCCGCTCTTTGTTCTGGCTGCCAAATACATCAAAGCTGTACTTGAAGTCGATACCGGCTGAAAAGGCATTGCCCTGCCCGGTTAGAATCACCGGCAACTCGCTGAACTCGGTTTCGAGCCGATCGAAGGCATCATGCAGGTCCTTGAAGAAGGTGTCGTTCTGCACATTGACCTTGTTAGTATTCATGCGCACAACCGCACACCCCTCCATCACTTCAATCTGCCATGCCATGTTTCACTCCTTATCGGTGGCGCCTCTGAATTGGCGCATCATTGAATGTCAGCAACGCTCTAGCACACAGCCAACGCAAGCTCTTCTTCCATGATTTCGCGCATCCTGAACTTCTGTACCTTGCCGGAGAGCGTCATCGGAAAGCCGTCTACGAAGCGTATGTAGCGTGGGATTTTGTAACGAGCGATCTGGCTGCTGCAGAACTCGCGTATTTCGTCTTCGTTGATCACCAGGCCCGGGCGCACGATGACCCAGACACACAGCTCCTCGCCGTACTTCTCATCCGGCACACCGATCACCTGCGCATCCTGAATGGCCGGGTGTTGATACAGGAACTCCTCGATTTCGCGCGGGGAAATATTTTCGCCACCGCGTATCACCATATCCTTTATACGCCCGGTGATGCTGACGTAGCCCTCGGCATCCATCGTGGCCAGGTCGCCGCTGTGGATCCAGCCGTCGCTGTCGATGGTTTGAACGGTCTTTTCCGGATCATTCCAGTAGCCTTGCATCAGCGAATAACCGCGAATACACAACTCCCCCACTACACCGGTCGGCACAGTATCTCCTGACTCAGGGTGGACCACCTTGGCTTCCAGATGGGGATGCACTTTGCCGATGGTCGACACACGTTTTTCCAGCGGTGTCTCACACGTGCTTTGATAGCTGGCGGGGCTGGTCTCGGTCATGCCGTAGGCAATGGTGACATCGCGCATATGCATGTCGCGCTGAACGCGGCGCATCACCTCGATCGGGCACGCCGTACCGGCCATGATGCCGGTGCGCAAGGTGGACAGGTCAAATTCGTGAAACCGTGGGTGGTCCAGCTCGGTGATGAACATCGTCGGCACCCCATGCAGGGCGGTGCAGCGCTCATTCTGTACTGCCTCAAGGGTGCGCACCGGGTCAAACGTATCGTTTGGGTAGACAATGGTGCTGGCATGGCTCAATGCCGCCAGGTTGCCAACCACCATCCCAAAGCAGTGAAACAACGGCACGGGAATGCACAGACGGTCAGTGGCCGTGAGGCTCATGCCCTCGCCGAGGAAAAATCCATTATTGAGAATGCCGCGATGGGTCAGCGCTGCGCCCTTAGGCGAGCCCGTGGTGCCGCTGGTGAACTGGATGTTGATCGCATCAGTGTTCTTCAGCGTCGCCGCGACACGCGGGACGCGCTCGTCCAAGGCATCCCCCAGGCTCATCAGATCGCGAAAGCGCATAAAACCGGGCACTTGCTCCTCGCCCAGGTGGATCACCGTATGCAACGCGGGCAGCCTCGCAGCACTGAGATGCCCAGGCGCGCAGGTGTTGATTTCCGGGGCAATCGTTCTGATCACTTGCAGGTAATCGGTGGTCTTGAATGCCGACAGGGTGATCAATGCCTTGCAGCCCGCCTTGTTCAACGCGTACTCAAGTTCCATGGTTTTGTAGGCTGGATTGAAGTTGACCAGGATGATCCCGACCTTGGCCGTCGCCAGTTGGGTTATCAACCATTCGGCGCTGTTGTTTGCCCAGATGGCCACACGATCGCCCGGCGCCAGTGACAACGCAATCAGGGCACTCGCCAGTTGGTTTACTTCAGCTTGAAGTTGAGAATAGCTAAGCCGGATATTCTGATGACACGAAACAAGCGCCTCATTATCGGGAAATCGCGCGACCACGTCGTCAAAGAAATCTCCCAGGGTTTTCTCTATTAACGGAATATGAACCGCGCCACGCGAATAACTTCTTTTTATTGTGTTCATCGTGTCTGTCTCAACATTGAAGTACTGCTGTGCCTGTATGCACAGTACGAGAGTCGACAGCGCTGGCACATTGGCAAAACTGACGTTTTTTATGCCAATCTTGCCAAGCCAGTGATTCCCTGCGGGTATGCGCCAGGCTGCGACTATTTCGGGCCTACCAGAGTGGCAAGCTGTAGCTGACGATCAGGCGGTTCTCATCCAGATCACTCAGGAAGTTGCTGCGGGTGGTGGCGTTACGCAGCTTCAACGCCAGGTTTTTCAGTGGTCCGCTCTGAATGACATACCCCAGATCCGTGTTGCGCTCCCAGGTTCTGCCTTCGCTCAGCCCTGCCCCGCGGTCCACGTTGTCACCCGAGAGATAGCGGGTCATCAGGGTCAACCCGGGAATGCCCAACGCGGCGAAGTCATAGTCGTAGCGCGCCTGCCATGAATGCTCATCGCGGTTACCAAAGTCGTTGATCTGTACCTGGTTGAGCAAAGCATCGTCCGCGCCATTGACGTAGGCGAAACCGGTGCGACCGCTGAGGTGCTGGTAGCCGGCGCTGAAGCTGTGGCCAAGCATTTTGTAGGTAAACAAGGCGCCCAGAGCATCGTTGTCCACGTTACTTCCGCCATCGGCACCTGAGTGTGCAAATCGGATATCGGACTTAAGGCTTTGCCCACCCCCCAACGGCAATTGATGCACCAGATTGATCAAGTGTTGTTTGTAGATGCCATCAAGACCACCGTAGTAATAACTGGTGAACAGTGTCGGGGTCCATTGATAACGACCTCCGCCAAACAGAAACTCATCACTGGTTTTGGCACTTCCCAGCACTATATTGCGCTTGCCGCCATTGAAGACCGTCATCACTTCATTGTCCGAAGAGTCGCGCTGATTGACCCGATCAAGACGGCCCAGGTCAAGGTTTAAACCCTCTATCTCGTTACTGGCCAACCAGGCCCCGCGAAAGGTCTGCGGCATAAGGCGTGAGTCATTGCGCATCAGAGGCGGCAACACCGGCTGGACTGTGCCGAGCTTCAAGGTGCTCTTGGAAATACGTACCTTGGCAGTAAAGCCAGACTCGCCATATTCATCCTTGGCACGCTTTGGCCCGACCGCATTGGTCTTGAGCAGGCCAGTGCCAACCCGATCAGGGCTGGAGTCCAGTTTCAGCCCCAGCATCCCGATGGCATCAATACCGAAACCTACCGGGCCCTCGCTGTAGCCGGACTCTAGGCGCAACATAAATCCTTGCGCCCATTCCTCTGCTTTATTTTGCGCCGAGCCGCCCTGTCGGAAGTCGCGATTCATATAGAAGTTACGCAGTTCCAAAGTGGATTTGCTGTCCCCCAGAAAGTCTGCGTGAGCCGATCCGACAATACCCAGGGCCGCGCCTGTGCAGAGTACGGGCATAACGGTACCGAAGTTGAAATGCATGGTTAGTCTACCTTTCGCTATTTTTATTGTTATTGCTGTTTTTTATTATTTTCGACTGTGACGCACACTTTAGTGCCGCTGGAATGACTTCCAACGTCACCAAACTTATTCAAACTTCCTGTTCACATTAAGCTGTAGCTTGCGTTACTCCTTATTGGGCGGCCATGCGCAGTGCACCATCGAGGCGAATCACCTCGCCGTTGAGCATGGGGTTCTGCACGATCGACGCTACCAGTTGCGCGTACTCGCTACCGCGTCCAAGACGTGACGGGAACGGCACCGTTTTGCCTAGGGACTCCTGTACTGCTGGCGGTAGACCCAGCAGCATCGGCGTCTCAAAGATGCCGGGGGCGATGGTCACGACTCGAATGCCGACACGTGCCAGCTCGCGGGCAATCGGCAGTGTCATGCCAACCACGCCAGCTTTGGATGCCGCATAGGCCGCCTGACCGATTTGCCCATCAAAGGCGGCCACGGAAGCGGTCGTGATGATCACCCCGCGCTCGCCATCGCCATTGGGCACATTGTTGCTCATGGCGGCGACGGTTAATCGGATGGCGTTAAACGTACCCACCAGATTGATCGTGATTGCCCGTGCAAAGGTCTCCAAGTCATGCGGCCCCACTTTACTCTGCACCTTCTGCCCAGGCGCAACGCCGGCGCAGCAGATCAGTCCATCCACCCGACCGAAGCGGCTCAACGATTTATCAATAGCGACCTGCATGGAGTGTTCGTCGACCGTATCCGCATGCACAAACAACGCGGCCGTTCCGAGTTCATTCGCCAGCGCTTCACCTGCCGCTGTATTGAGATCAGCCAACACTACCTGGGCACCGGCCTCGACCAACCATTTGGCTGTGGCAGCGCCTAACCCTGAAGCACCACCCGTGATGAAAAAAACCGAACCTTCGATGTTCATGAAAGACCTCTTGGAGAATTAACGAGAAGCACCAAATTGAGTTTTGCGTCGCTGGCAGAACGCGGCGACGCCCTCTGCAAAGTCAGCGCTGGCGGAAACCGCCACGAACGTGGCTTTTTCGGCTGCCAAGGCCGTTTCCAGGGTTGCGTCCAGGCCGCTACGCAGCAAGCGTTTGATCCCCGCATGCGCCGCCGCGGGGCCGTCGGCCAAACGCTGGGCGATGGCCAGGCCAGCGGTGTGTAGTTCATCGCGAGGCACCACTTCAGTCACCAGGCCCGCGGCCTTCGCGTCCGCGGCGCTCAGTTTCGGGTTCAACAACGCGATGGCCATGGCCCGATGCAACCCAACCTGCCGTGGCAGATGCCAGGTAGCACCGCCGTCTGGCGTTGCGCCAATTGCGCTGTACGCCATCAGGAAGCTTGCATCGTCGGCCGCGACCAGAATGTCGCATGCCAAGGCCAGCGACAGGCCAAAGCCAGCGGCCGCGCCGTTGATCAAAGCCAGCACCGGACAGGGCAATTGCGTCAACCCGGTTACCGCTTCGTTGACGGCACTGATCAGGGTTTCCAACTCATCGGCGCACGCCGCGTTGGAGACATTCAACAAAGCCTCGAAGCGGCGCACATCGCCCCCCACCATGAAGTGCGCGCCACTGCTGCGCAGCACCACAACGCTTGGCGGGTTCACCACCAACGAGCGCACCGCATCTCTCAGCGCCAGCCCCATGCCCAGATCCACACTGTTGCCCGTCTCAGGACGATTCAACGTGATGAAACCAATGAGCCCTTGGCGTTCGACTTGAACGCCTGCATCTGTGTTTAAAGCAGCTGTCATATCGACCTCGCAGACCTTCACGCGTGAGCCGTCGAAGGTTTTGGGCGCAGGATTTCGTCGTAGTCGTCAAGGGACGGAAACTCGAGCGCGGCACGCTGATCCAGGGTCAACAGATGCTCGCGATACTTCGCCAGGTAGTCCTCACGCGCCGCCTGGCTGATATAGGGCACATGGAAGGCCACAAATGGCGGCAGCACCGTAAGACCGACATAGCCCAGCACACCGCGCTGGATGGGCTGCAACAGGATTTCCAGCTCACCGTGCACAGCGCCGGGACCAAACATATGGTCCTGCCCGCCCAGGGAGAACGCGAGCATGGCTTTTTTATCCTTCAAGCCGCCGCGGTCATAAATGCGTGCACCGCCATAGCAGTACCCCGAAATGAACACGCGGTCGAACCAGCCCTTCATGATCGCCGGCATGCTGAACCAGTAGATCGGGAAGTTGAAGATGATCAGGTCGGCGCGCTTGATCTTCTCCAGTTCAGCGAGGATGTCCGGCGCGAGGGTGCCAGTGGTGTAACCGTTGCGCTGCTCCAGGGCGTAGACCAGGTGCTCGCTGTTGGCGCGCTGGCCAAAGTCGCTGGCGCTGGCGACAGGGTTGAAGTTCATCGCGTATAAATCAGACACGTCCACCTCATGCCCCTGCCCGCTCAACACCTCCACAGCGAGGTTGAACATGGCCGTGTTGAATGACTGCGGTTCGTTGTGCGCGTGGACAATCAGTACGTTCATGAAAGCTCCGGTCAATGGCTGATGAGCTCACTGTACGGAAGCGGATCGCGGTGCTAAATTGGCATTAATGACTATTTTTATGCGTAATTTGCCATTATGAAAATCACCCCGGTACGCGTCGCCATTCTTGCCCTCGATGGCTGTTATGCCTCCAGCCTCGCCGGCATCGCCGACGTGTTCCATGTCACCAATGCGCACCTCAGTCGCCAGCAACACAAGACCGGTAATGCCATTGCCCGGCCCTTTTCCTGGCAGTTCGTGTCGAACAAGGGTAAGCCCGTCACGGCATGCAATGGCTTGGCGTTGAACATTGCCACCCCACTGCCGCAAGAGAAGGTCGATATGATCTTTATTCCGGGGCTGTACTACGCCGGGCATGACGCTTTCGAACAGATGCTCGAATCCGCCGCTCCGCAGTTAGAGTGGCTCAAGGCGCAATGGCGCGAGGGCGCGGTGCTGGCCGCCAATTGCACGGGGACCTTCCTGCTTGCCGAAACAGGCTTATTGCAGGGCCGCCAGGCAACTACCACCTGGTGGCTGGAGCGGCTGTTTCGCGAGCGCCACCCCACGGTGAACCTGCAATTGCGCTCGATGGTGACCGAGGAGGACCGCCTGTGGTGCGCTGGCGCCAATGCCTCGTATCTGCTGCAAGGGGTACGGATGGTCGAGCATTTCTGCGGCGCGAATACCGCGACCCTGACCGCCAAAACGATGCTTATTGACACCAGCCAGACCACTCAACTGCCTTATCTACCCCTGCAGATGGAAACCGTGCACAGCGACACCATGGTCGCCAAGGCACAGCACTGGCTGCTCAAGCACTTTGCCGAGGACATAAGCCTGCCTGAGCTTGCTTCTGCGCTGTCAGTCAGCGTGCGTACGCTGATCCGCCACTTCAACAGCGTGCTGGGGACAACGCCCCTCGCCTACCTGCAAAATCTGCGTATTGAGATCTCCATGACCCTGCTCGAGAGCGGCGATCTGAGCATCGAGGAGATTGCCAATCAAGTCGGTTATCAGAACGCCAGTTCCTTTACGCGATTGTTTCGCCAGCAAGTGGGATCGACGCCAGCCGCTTATCGCAGTCGGTTCGCGACAACGGGTGGCAATCGACAACGATAGTCCAACCACAAACGTGCAAGCCACGGCCCCCAGTGCAGACTTACTCTGCGGGAAATCACTGAGTAGCCGCTCCCGATGCAGACAAAAGACTGGGTCAGACACGCGCCGCAGACCTCCCCCATAGAGAGACTCGAAGCATTTTTTGGCACCCATGCGTTCAACACGCACCAGCACGATACCTACGCGATCGGCATCACGCTGCACGGCGCGCACCGCTTCAATTACCGAGGTGAGGCCAAAGTTTGCGCCCCTGGTGAAGTGATGGTAGTGCACCCCGACGAACAGCATGATGGCCGCGCCGGTACCGACGCTGGCTTTCGCTATCAGGGCCTGTACTTGCCGCCCGCGCTGGTACAACAAATCCTCCAGGGCAAACCGTTGCCGTTCCTGAAAAACGCGGTATCCCAGGACCCACGTCTGACGACGACGGTATTCGAACTCTTGCACGCGCAAGACCTCGATCCCATGTCTGAAGAAGATGCACTGCTATCCTTCGTGACCACCCTCGCGGCCGTTACCGGCCAACCCCGCACACGCACGGCCCATCATTTCGAGGCCGCACGCAGGGCGCGGGACTATATTCATGACAACCTGGACGGCCCAATCACCCTTGACGAGCTCGCAGAGTGCGCGGGGCGCGACCGCTGGAGCCTGTCAAAGGATTTTCGGGTGTTCTACGGTACCAGCCCCCATCGCTACATCACCGCACGCCGGCTAAGCCGCGTAAAACTATTGGTACAAGCCGGGCAGACCTTGTCCAAAGCCGCGGTCGATGCGGGCTTCTTCGACCAGAGCCATATGTCCCGGCACTTCACGCGCAGTTTTGGGATTGCCCCTTCCCGTTGGCTTTTCCCAGAGCATGGCGCACCTGCAGAAACTGCTCCATACGACTAACCGCTTCTATGAGCCTTTCAATACTGGTCGTGTAGGAGAAGCGGATATAGCGCTCCGGCTGATTGGTCCCAAAATCCAGACCCGGCCCCGTTGCCACCCCAGCCTCTTCCAGCAGCGTCATGGCGAATGCAAAGCTGTCGGTGGTGAATGCTGAACAGTCGGCATAGATGTAAAACGCGCCTTCCGGCTTGGCCACCACACGAAAGCCTAACCTTGCCAACTCGGCAGAAAGGAAGTCGCGACGGCGCTGGAACTCCATGCGACGCGTCTCCAGCAAGTCGAGGGTTTCGGGTTTAAAGGCTGCCAGCGCCGCGTACTGGGCTGGTGCCGACGGCGACAGGAACAGGTTTTGCGCAAGCTTTTCGATGTGCCGTGTATAGCCTTCGGGTACCACCAGCCAGCCCAGGCGCCAGCCGGTCATCTGGAAGTATTTGGAGAAACTTTGAACGATCCAGACGCCCTCGCAGCACTGCAGTGCGGTGGTGGACTCCTGGTCGTAGGTGAGGCCCTGGTAGATCTCATCGAGAATAAAATGCCCGCCCTTGGCGCGGATAAACTCTGCGAACGTGCGGACCTGTTCGAGGCTGAGCATGGTGCCTGTAGGGTTGGCCGGTGAGGCAAACAGCGCGCCGGCGGTCGAATCATTCCAATGGGCTTCAAGGTCAGCCAGGGTGGGCTGGAAGTTATGCGCTTCGCCCACCGGAATCGAGGTAGGCACGCCCTCAAAGATGCGCACGAAATTGCGGTTGCACGGGTATCCAGGATCGGTCAGCAACCATTCCTTGCCCGGCTCGGCGAGGCAGGCCAATGCGAGTAACAGCCCACCCGAAGCACCCGCCGTCACCACGATGCGTGACACCGGGACCGTGACGCCGTAACGCCGCAAGTAGTAATCGGCGATCGCCTGGCGCAGCTCGGGAATCCCCAGCGCAGGGGTGTAGGTGGTCTTGCCGTTGGCCAGGGCCGCTTGGCCGGCAGCAATGATGGCGGGTGGGGTCGGGAAGTCGGGCTCGCCGACCTCCATGTGCACAATGTCGCGCCCTTCCGCCTCCAACCGCTTGGCGCGGGTCAGGATATCAATCACATGAAACGGCGCCACATCGTCCATACGGGCGGCGATAACGGGCGGTTTGATTAGTGAGTTCATGGTTTTATCCTCCATTGATAATCGGTGCGACCTGGGTGACTCAAGCCACTTTTTTCAGCGCGATCACACGACCGCGCAACACATCCAGCAAAACGCTTTCGCGCTGCCTGGCCAACGCCATGGCTTTGGCGCGAACGTGCCCATAACCGCGGATCTGCTCGGGTAGCGAAACCAGCTCCAGCAGCGTGTCGTAATGCGCGCCACCGTCCTCCAGCAGCGGCAACACCTCAGCAATCACCGCCTCGTAGCGTTGGATCAGCGCGCGCTCCTGACGGCGCTCGACGGAGTAGCCGAACACATCCAGCGCAGTCCCCCGTAGCCCACGCAGCTTGGCGAGCAGGCGGAACACCGGCACGATCCAGGGGCCAAATTCGCTTTTCTTCGGCAGTCCGGTATCAGGCGCGCGTTTGGCAAACAGCGGTGGGGCCAGGTTGAACACCAGTTTGTAGTCGCCTTCAAACTGCTGGGAGATGCGGTCAAGGAAACCGCTTTCTACATGCAGGCGTGCGACTTCGTACTCATCCTTGATCGCCAGCAATTTGAAGTGGTACTTGGCAACGGCCTGGGTCAGTTCGCTACGTCCAGTGCCGAGCCGTTGTTCTGCGTTACGCATCTGTTCGACCAAGGCGCTGTAGCGTTGGGCGTAGGCACTGTTCTGATACTCGGTAAGGAACTGCTGACGGACAGCGATCACCTCATCCAGTGTCTTGACGGGCTCCGGTGAAATACGCACACCCTGGCCGGCAGCCTTGGACTCCAGCAATTGCTCGACGGCTTGTGGGTTGACCGCTGCCTGGCGCCCCCAACGGAAGGCTTCTGTGTTCATCTTTTTGGCCGCGCCATTGAGTTCGATGGCCGATTCGATTGAAGTCGCAGAGATAGGAATCAGCCCGCGCTGGTAAGCAAACCCGAGCATGAACATGTTGGCGGCGATGCTATCGCCCAACAGCGCTGTGGCGATGCGACCGCAATCTACGAACTCGGCATGATCCTGGCCCACCGCCTCGACGATATTGCGCCGCAGCGCTTGGGTGGGGTATTGCATATCGGCATTGCGAGTAAAGGCACCCGGCATGGTTTCCTGGGTGTTGGCCAGGACGTAGGTGCTGCCATGGCGCGTTGCCGCGAGGGTCTTGGTGTTGCCCGCCACAATCAGGTCGCAGCCCAGCACCAGGTCGGCGCCACCGGCGGCGATACGGATGGTCTTGATCGACTGCGGGTCGGGGCCGAAGCGCAGATGGCTCCACACCGATCCCCCCTTCTGGGCCAGGCCCGCCATATCGAGCAAGCCACAGCCGCGCCCTTCAAGGTGCGCAGCCATGCCCAAAATGGCGCCAATGGTGACGACCCCAGTGCCGCCCATGCCCGCGACTAAAATGCTGTAGACCCGATCATCGATACTCGGCCGCATCGGTTCCGGCAGCAACGGTACCGCCTGCCCCTGCACGACCGCCTCCGGCTTGCTCAGGCTGCCGCCAACAACGGTGACAAAGCTTGGGCAGAAGCCGTTGACGCAGGAATAGTCTTTATTGCAGGAAGACTGATCAATCGCACGCTTGCGACCAAACTCGGTTTCCACCGGCTGCACTGACACGCAGTTGGACTTCACGCCGCAGTCACCACAGCCTTCACACACCAGGTCGTTGATCACGATGCGTTTGGCCGGATCGGGGAAAGTACCGCGCTTGCGGCGCCGACGCTTTTCCGCTGCGCAGGTCTGGTCGTAGATCAGCACCGACGTGCCTTGCACCTCGCGGATCTCGCGCTGGACGTTGTCGAGTTCGTCACGGTGATGGAAGGTCACGCCGGCGGGCCAGGCGGTCTCCAGCGGGTATTTGTGGGGCTCATCGCTGACCACCACGATGCGCTTTACCCCTTCGGCACTGACTTGATGAGCGATGGCCGGCACGGTCAATGCGCCATCGTGTTTCTGCCCGCCGGTCATGGCCACGGCGTCGTTGAACAGAATCTTGAAGGTGATGTTGGTGCCGGCGGAAACGGCGGCGCGTATGCCCAGATACCCGGAGTGGAAATAGGTGCCATCGCCGATGTTCTGGAACATGTGCTTGCGCTTGGAAAACGGCGCCTCGCCGACCCACACCATGCCTTCGCCGCCCATGTGGGTGTAGCCCAGGGTGGAGCGGTCCATGGACTGCGCCATCCAGTGGCAGCCAATACCGGCGTAGCCTTTGCTGCCTTCCGGCAGCACCGTGGACGAGCTGTGCGGGCAGCCGCTGCAGAAGTAATAACTGCGTGCCAGCAACTCGGTGTCGCCCTTGACCACTTGGTAGGCACGCAGCTCTTCAATGCGCAGACGCAGGCTGGAGTTGCTACCCAGTTCGAGCAGGCGTTCACCCAGGGCGATAGCGATCTGGTTGGAGTCAAGGGCCATTTCCGACTGGAACAGCGTCTGGCCCGCCTCATCCAGTTTGCCGACAATAACCGGGGCGCCGGCGCGGCCGTAGAACTGCTCCTTGAGCTGGAATTCGAGCAGGCTGCGCTTCTCCTCCACCACCAGGATTTTGTTCAGGCCCTCGGCAAAACGTAGCGCGCCTTTGGGTTCCAGAGGCCAGACCATCCCGACCTTGTAAATGCGCAACCCCATGACAGCGGCGGCCTGTTCGCTGAGGTTCAGGTCGTCAAGTGCTTGCAGTACATCCAGGTAGCTCTTGCCGTGGGTGATCACGCCAAGCGTAGCGCCAGGGGCATCAATGACTACGCGGTCCAGCGCGTTGTCACGGGCAAAGGCGCGCACCGCATTCAGCTTGTAGCGGTGCAGCCGCGCTTCCTGTGCGTGTGGGGTGTCGGGTTGGCGGATATTGAGGCCATCCGGCGGCAGGGCAAAGTCCTGGGGGATATGGATCTTCACGCGGTTTATGTCCACGTCAATGGTCGCCGTGGCTTCGACGGTGTCCTTGACGCATTTGATGCCGACCCAGCAGCCGCTGTAACGCGACAACGCCCAACCGATCAGACCGAAGTCGAGGATTTCCTGGACGCCGGACGGACTGAGCACCGGAATCATGGCGTCGACCATGGCAAATTCGCTCTGGTGGCAAGTACTGGACGATTCGCAAGTATGGTCATCGCCCATCAGCACCAGCACCCCGCCCAACTGCGCGGTGCCCGCGAGGTTCGCATGCCGGAACGCATCACCTGTGCGGTCAACGCCGGGTCCCTTGCCGTACCACATGCCGAACACGCCGTCGTACTTGCCCTCACCGCTCAGATGAGCCTGTTGCGCCCCCCAGATGGTGGTGGCCGCCAGATCTTCGTTGATACCCGGCACAAACAGGGTGTGGTGCTGCTCAAGGTGCTTTTTCGCCTTGCCCAACTGATCATCCAGACCGCCCAACGGCGAGCCCCGATAGCCGGAGATGTAGCCGGCCGTGTGATGGCCCTGCTGCTGATCACGCTGACGCTGGGTCATCGACAATCGAACCAGGGCTTGGGTGCCGGTGATGAAAATACGCCCATGGGAAAGCGTGTATTTATCGTCAAGCTGGACGGTCTTCAGGGTCATCATTCAACTCCACCCCTTGGCTGGGGTATTTATTGTTTTTAGTTAAGAGCAGGCGCGACTTGACCTCACGCGGCTGCATGGGGCGGCCGCGCGTATTACGTCTGTCTTTGGGGCTAAGCGGTAAGAGGGCTGGCTAGCCCGGCGAACGCCACATCGTGTAGAGCACCAGCGTGGAGAACGCACCAATCGCCAGCCCTGCCGCGAGTGAAATCTTGAGCCCCATGACGCCACCGAAGAAGCCCCCCATCAGGAGCGCCAGCAGCAGGTAGACACTGTCGCTGCGTTTGCGATGAGGGCGAATGATCAAACTCAGAAAGGGGGTCATAACCTTGCTCCGTAGCGATGACAGCCTGGATCAGCCGTCATGTGGAGCTGACTTTATCGGCTGGCGCCGCAATTGGATTGTACGTTTGTAGGTCCGCACCTGGGCGTCGATACGCGCCAGGTGTACTGCCGGTCCAGCCGCGAAAAGCACGGTGAAACACCGCCGTGGAATCAAACCCCAAGCCCAGGGCAATCTGCGTGATGGACAGGTCTGTGTGGATCAACTGCTGCACGGCGATGTCTCGGCGTAGTGCGTCCTTGACCATCTGGTAACTGGTGCCCTCCTCCTTGAGCCGGCGCGTCAACGTACGGGTGGACAGCAGCAGCGCGGTCGCCGCGCCCTGGATGGTGTCAGCCTGCTTGAGATGGGCCAGCAGGTATTGCCGCACCTGTTGCGCCACCAGGCGCTCCTTGAGCGTGGTGAACAGCCAGTAGCGCGGGGCTTCGCGCAGGAACGGCAGCAACTCGGCCTTGCTGCGACGAAACTGCAGTGCACCCCACGCGGCGTCGAACGATAACGCCGTGCACGGCTGCTCGAAACGGATGGGGCCAGGGAACATATGCATGTATTCCGACGCATACACCGGCGTCGCGAAAGGAAACGCCACGCTGTGCAGCGGGATCTCCTGGCCGGCCAACCACGACGCTACGCCGTGCACAAGTTTCATCATCAGTTCGTGACCCCAGCGCTGGGCGTTGGCGCCTGGGTTACGTGCCTCCAGCGAGATAACAAGTTGGCCTTCGTGCTCGCTGTAGCTAAAACGATAGTCGTCCAGCAACAGGTTCCAGAACCGTGTGAAGCGGTACATCGCGTTGCCCAGCGAACGAGCATCAAGCAGGCTCGAACACAAATACTTGAGCGTGCCGCTGCGCATGCGCCTGGAAAACTGCCCCATCACTTCATCATCGGTGCCCAACGCAACCTGCTGGTACAAGCGCACAAACTGGTCGTAGGTGACCCGCGCGCCCGGCGCCTCCAGCAAGTGCCCGGCTATGCCTGCGGCGCCGATGAAAGCCCGGATATCGGCCTCGCTGCAGATGTTCAGAGCCCCTTGCAGCAGGCCTTGAACGAAGGTCATGGGTAAGGTGTTATCCACGGAATGGTCCACCTGCTGCACTCCTCTGCTGACGGCTGACATGGCGCGATATGCAAACTATTCGGCGGGTCGGGTTATTTCAAGGCACCGGGTACGCTGGCTAAGCTAGGCCAAAGTCCATATCCAACGCAACCTTACTCGAATGGCCACCTTAAGTAAGCCGCCACGGTCTGGCCGTTAATGCAAACCTACGGAGTCTGAACCATGCCTTTTGAAACCCTGCTGCTGGAAGTCCATGAGCGTGTGGGCCTGATCACGCTGAACCGCCCTAAATCACTCAATGCCATTAACACCCAAGTAATCACCGAGCTGAATCTGGCCCTGGATCAGTTGGAAAAAGACCCGAAAATCGGCTGCATGGTCATCACCGGCTCCCCCAAGGCCTTTGCCGCCGGTGCCGATATAAAGGAAATGGCCGAGTTCACCTACCCCCAGGTGTTTCTCGATGATTTCTTCTCGGCCGCTGACCGCATTGCCAGTCGCCGCAAGCCATTGATCGCCGCAGTGGCCGGCTATGCCCTGGGCGGTGGCTGCGAACTAGCCTTGATGTGTGACTTCATCTACGCGGCCGACAATGTACGCTTCGGCTTGCCGGAGATCACCCTGGGGGTGTTGCCGGGCGTGGGTGGTACACAGCGCCTGACCCGTGCGATTGGCAAAGCCAAGGCCATGGAAATGTGCCTGTCGGGGCGCCATATGGGCGCAGAAGAAGCCGAACGCGCCGGCGTGGTCGCGCGCGTTTTTCCGACTGAAACGCTGCTGGAGGAAACCCTCAAGGTCGCCAGCGCCATCGCCGAAAACTCCCTGCCAGCCACCATGTTGGTCAAGGAAAGTATCAACCGCGCCTTCGAGTCAAGCCTCAGTGAAGGCGTGCGTTTCGAGCGCCGGGTGTTCCATTCGTTGTTTGCCACTGCAGATCAGAAGGAAGGCATGGCCGCCTTCGTCGAAAAACGTGCGCCGCAGTTCAAACACTGCTGATAGGCCGAGGACTCAGCATGAGCAGCACAGAAATTGAACCCTCGATTCTGGCAACCGTACGTAATCGCATAGGCCACCTGACCCTAAACCGCCCGCAGAGCCTCAATGCGCTGACACTCACCATGGTGCGCCTGCTCCAGCAACACTTGCACGCGTGGGAGCAGGATTCGGACGTGGTGGCAGTGGTCTTGCGCGCGGCTGGCGAGAAGGCCTTTTGCGCCGGCGGCGATATCCGCATGTTGTACGAAAGCCAACAAGTAGCTGATGGCGTGCACCAGGTGTTCTTCGCCGAGGAATACGCGCTGGATGAGTACATTCATACCTATCCAAAGCCAGTGCTGGCGCTGATCGACGGCCTGGTACTAGGGGGTGGCATGGGACTGGTCCAAGGCGCGAGCCTGCGCGTGATCACCGAGCGCACCCGAATGGGCATGCCTGAAGTTGCGATCGGTTTTTTCCCCGATGTCGGCGGCAGTTATTTCTTGTCGCGCCTGCCGGGCGCTTTGGGCGACTACCTCGGCGTAACGGGTGTTCAGGTGCGCGCTGCCGACGCCCTGTATGCCGGGCTCGCAGACTGGTGCATCAGCAGCACGCAGATCGCGGAGTTGGATCACTGTCTGAACAACATGAGTTGGCCCCAGCAACCCGGACAAGCGTTGCGGTCGCTGGGTGTCAATAAATTCCCTGGGTCGGAGCTTAAGGCAATGCAGCCCGCCATTGATCAGCACTTCTCGCACCCAGACGTGCAGTCGATTCACGCAGCACTCCAGGCAGAAACGACGCCGGAGTTTCAGGACTGGGCCGAAGAAACGGTCGATGTCCTGAATAGCCGGTCGCCTATGGCGATGGCCATCACCCTTGAGCTGCTGCGCCGTGGCCGCGAACTGTCTCTAAGCGATTGTTTTGCCCAGGAGCTGCAACTCAACCTTCGGTGGTTCGCGGCGGGAGACCTGATGGAAGGCGTTCGCGCACTGCTCATCGATAAGGACAAAACCCCTGTCTGGCGTCCGGCGACCCTGGCCCAGCTTGAGCCTGCACAGGTGCAGGATTTTTTCTGCGACTTCGCCCCCGGCGCTGCTCGCCGCTACCCAGGAGCACTGGCATGCACGATCTCGAACTGAGCGACGAACAACGCATGATCCGCGACATGGCCCGCGATTTCGCTCGTGGCGAGATTGCCCCCCAGGCCGAAGCCATGGAGAAAGCCGGCTGGATCACAGATGACCTGGTAGCCCAAATGGGCGAATTGGGTCTGCTCGGGATGGTCGTGCCCGAGGAATGGGGCGGCACCTACATCGACTACGTGGCCTATGCCCTGGCCGTGGAAGAAATATCCGCAGGCGATGGTGCAGTGGGGGCACTGATGAGCATCCACAACTCGGTGGGCTGCGGCCCGGTCCTGAACTACGGCAGCCAGGTCCAAAAGAATCAGTGGCTGGTGGATCTGGCCAGCGGCAAAACCATCGGCTGCTTTTGCCTGACCGAACCCCAGGCCGGCTCAGAGGCGCATAACCTGCGGACCCGCGCAGAACTGCATGAGGGGCACTGGGTGCTCAATGGCGCGAAGCAGTTTGTCAGTAACGGCAAGCGGGCCAAGCTGGCGATTGTGTTTGCGGTCACGGACCCTGCGCTGGGCAAGAAAGGCCTGTCGGCGTTTCTGGTACCCACTGACACCCCAGGTTTCAGCGTTGAGCGCAGTGAGAAAAAGATGGGCATTCGCGCCTCCGATACCTGCGCCGTCACCCTGAACGATTGCCGTATACCCGAAGCCAACCTGCTCGGCGCACGGGGCAAGGGCTTGTCGATTGCCCTGTCCAACCTGGAAGGCGGGCGCATCGGCATCGCCGCCCAAGCGCTGGGCATCGCCCGCGCGGCGTTTGAGGCGGCACTGGTGTATGCCCGCGACCGCGTGCAGTTTGGCAAGCCGATCAACGAGCACCAGAGCATTGCCAACTTGCTGGCCGACATGCACACACAACTCAATGCCGCACGCTTGTTGATCCAGCACGCTGCACGCCTGAAAAGCGCGGGCCTTCCCTGCCTGTCCGAAGCCTCCCAGGCCAAGCTGTTTGCCTCGGAGATGGCAGAGCGCGTGTGCTCCAAAGCCCTCCAGATTCATGGCGGTTATGGCTACTTGGAGGATTACCCGGTGGAGCGCTATTACCGCGATGCCCGTATTACTCAGATCTACGAAGGTTCCAGCGAAATCCAGCGGTTGCTGATTGCCCGCGAGATGGCGAACTACTCGATCTGACTACCCCTCGAACCTTTACTTCTCAAAACGGGAGCCTTCCATGGCCCACAAAGATGTGTTCTTCGTTGGCACGGCGCGTACCGCCATCGGCAGTTTTGGCGCCAGCCTGAAAGATGTGCCACTTGTTGATCTGGCCACCGTCGCCGTCAAAGGCGCCTTGATCCATGCCGGGATCGGTGGCGAGCCTATAGGCCACGTTGTCATGGGCAATGTGGTGCCCACCGAGCCCCGGGATGCTTACCTCTCCAGAGTCGCGGCGATGGGTGCCGGGATACCCCAGGAAACCCCGGCCTTTAACGTCAATCGCCTGTGTGGCTCCGGGCTGCAAGCCATCCTGAGTGCAGCGCAGGGCATTCTGCTGGGGGATTATTCAGTGGCCGTAGCCGGTGGCGCGGAGTCCATGAGCCGTGGCCCCTACTTGCTGCCCGGCCTGCGCTGGGGCAGCCGTCTGGGTGATAGCCAGGCCGTGGATTACATGAATGGCATCCTGCATGACCCGTGGAAGCGCACGCACATGGGCGTGACCGCCGAAAATATTGCCGAGCGCTATGGCATTACCCGTGACATGCAGGACTGTCTGGCCCTGCAGAGCCAGGAACGCGCTGCTCGCGCGGTAAGCGAAGGCCGATTCAAGGAGCAGATCGTCCCGGTTGAGGTGCAAGTCAAGCGCCAGACGGTGCTGTTCGATACCGATGAAAACGTGCGCGCCAATCTCGACCTCGCACAACTGGGCCGAATGCATGCGGCGTTCCAGAAAGGCGGAACGGTCACCGCCGGCAATGCCTCAAGCCTCAACGACGGCGCGGCTGCTGTGGTGCTGGCAAACGCCAGCGCGATCCAGCAACACAACCTGCAGCCCCTCGCGCGCCTGGTCGCGTATGCCCATGCCGGTGTCGATCCGGACTACATGGGCATCGGCCCTGTTCCGGCGACCCGCCTGGCCCTCAAGCGCGCCGGCTTGAGCATCCAGGACATCGATGTGATTGAGTCGAATGAAGCCTTTGCGGCCCAGGCCTGTGCCGTGGCACAGCAACTGGAGTTTGACCCGGACAAGGTCAATGTCAATGGTTCGGGCATCTCCCTCGGGCACCCGGTGGGCGCGACCGGCGCAGTGATAGCGATCAAGGCGATCCACGAGTTGCAACGCAGTGGCGGACGCTATGCCCTAGTCACCATGTGCATCGGCGGTGGGCAAGGGATTGCCGCCATTCTTGAGCGGGTATAACCCACCTGTCTGCTTTTGCCCCGCAAAAACCGCCGGCCAGGTTAAACCCACAAACGTCCAAGCCAAACGGCGATGCCTCTGCTTATGCTCTGCCAGACAACAGCGGTATCGCCTCGGTGCGCCAACATGCAGAACGAACAACCGAAACAAGACTGGGTCAAACACGCAACGCCAACCTCAAAAGTGGAGCGTTTTGAAGCCTACTTCGGTTCGCACGCGTTTGATCCGCACCGACACGATACCTATGCCATCGGGCGCACCCTGTCGGGCGTACACCGCTTTCACTATCGGGGTGAATCCAAACTGTGCCTGCCCGGCGAAACCATGATCATCCATCCGGATGAATCCCATGATGGTTGCGCCGGCTCCGACGCCGGCTTCCACTATCGTGGCGTGTATGTACCGCCGTCCCTGGTTCAAGACATCATCAAGGGCAGCGCCCTGCCCTTTTTCGGCGCCTGTATCACGCGGGATCAGCAACTGGCGATGGCCGCCGACGCACTGCTCAACACACTGGATGCCGACCTGGACTCCATGGCCGAGGATGACGCGCTTTACACGTTCGTTATCACCCTCGCCAGCGTCGCCAACAGCGGCGCTGTCAGCGCGTCCCATCACTTTGCGGCTGCCGCCATCGCACGCGAATACATAGACGACAACCTCGCCCAGGCGATCACCCTCGACGACCTCGCCCACTGCGCCGGGCGCGACCGCTGGAGCCTATCGAGTGACTTCCGGGAGTTTTTCGGCACCAGCCCCCATCGCTACCTGACGCTACGGCGCCTCGACCGGGTCAAGGCGCTGGTCCAGGCCGGGCAAGGATTGTCGGATGCGTCGGTCGAAGCTGGTTTCTTCGACCAGAGCCATATGACCCGACACTTCAAGAAGGCCTTCGGTCTCTCCCCCACGCGCTGGTGCAGCCCGCGAAAAACCTGAGGTACAGGCGCCGCGCAGGACTGGCGGGTTATGCAAGTTAATCGGCGGATCGGGTTATTTAATCGCCAGTGGAGCACTGGATAAGCTAGCGCCACCTTCACCGGACATGACGTCCACGTTACCCCTGCAAGGCAGATTCACCACGCACTTCGCGCGGGGTGAAAACGCTGCGGACCGTAATGCAGCACCCGCTGTGCGCAAGCATGGCCACCCCATAACAAAAAACTCCAGCCAATAACAATCAAGGTATCAAGGAGCTCAACATGTCATTGCACCCTGCCTACCAGGCGTTGCGCAGCAGCCCGCGTTATCGCGAACTGGTCCGGCGCCGCGCTCGCCTGACCTTCACCCTCAGCGCCATTGTGTTAGGGCTCTATTCGCTGTTTGTCGCAGCGGTGTCATGGTTCCCCCACGTCCTGCTGCATGTGCCTGTGGGCGGTGGCATCACGCTGGGGATCTGGTCGGCACTCATACTGATTGTCGGCTCCTGGCTATTGACCGGGCTGTACGTATTTCGCGCCAACCACGTATTCGACAAGCTGAACCAGGCGCTGCTGTTGGAGGTGCAACCATGAGGGCTCCTCGCCTATTGTTGGCCACTGGGGTGCTATGCCTGATCAGTTTTGCGACCCTGGCACATGCCAGCCAAACTGTGGCGCGCCAACCCAATATGACCGCCATTGCGATTTTCCTGGCCTTCGTTTTCACCACCATCGGCATCACCTACTGGGCGGCTGGCCGCACGCGCTCAGCAGCGGACTTCTATACGGCCGGAGGCGGCATCAGTGGTGTGCAAAATGGCTTTGCGATTGCCGGGGACTACATGTCCGCCGCCGTGTTGCTGGGCGTATCAAGCATGGTGTTTTCAACCGGGTTCGACGGCATGATCTACTCGGTCAGTGCGATTCTTGGCTGGCCCTTGATCATGTTCCTAATAGCCGAGCGTCTACGCAACTTGGGGCGCTACACCCTGGCCGACATCATCGCTTACCGCCTCGACCCGGTGACCACACGCTTGTTTTCGGCGTTCAGTTCGTTCGTCATCGTGTGTTTCTACTTGATTGTGCAGATGGTCGGCGCCGGACAATTGATCAACTTGCTGTTCGGCCTTGACTACGAAGTCGCAGTGGTCTGCGTCGGTGTGCTGATGGTGGTGTACGTCACGTTCGGCGGCATGGTGGCGACCACCTGGGTGCAGATCATCAAGGCCGTGCTGCTGCTCAGTGGCGGCATCCTGCTGACAGGGCTGGCCTTCCAGCACTTTGGTTTCAGCATGGAGCGCATGATTGACAGCGCCGTCGCGACCCACCAGAGCGGCCAGCTGATTCTCGGACCATTGAAGATCGCCACGGACCCGGTGTCGATGATTTCCCTGTCCTTGGGGCTGGTGTTCGGCATCGCCGGTTTGCCGCATATCATGATGCGCTTTTTCACCGTGCCGGATGCAAAGGCTGCGCGCAAATCGGTGCTGGTGGCCTATGGTTTGATCGGTCTGTTTTTTATCCTGGTGTGCATCCTCGGCACCGCCGCCATCAGCATCGTCGGTACCGATCCCAGCTACTTCGACCAAGGCGTGATTGGCGGCCCCCTGCTGGGTGGTGTGAACATGGCAATCATGCACCTGGCACAAGCCTTGGGCGGTGACCTGATGTTCGGCTTCCTCGCCGCCGTCGCCTTCGCGACGATCCTGGCGGTGGTGTCGGGCCTGGCGCTTGCCGGCGCGTCCGCGATATCACATGACCTCTACGCCAACGTGTTGTGCAAGGGCAAAGCCGACAGTGGCAAGGAAATGCGCGTCAGCCGTTGGGCCACCGTGATCCTGGGTGTGCTGGCAGTTGCGCTGGGGATTCTATTCAAGGGTCAGAACGTGGCGTTCCTGGTGGCGCTGGCATTTGGTATTGCGGCCTCGTCGAATTTTCCCATTCTGCTGCTGGCTATGTACTGGAAAGGCCTGACCAGCCGCGGCGCTCTATGGGGCGGGCTGAGCGGTTTGGTCAGCTCACTGGCGCTGGTGCTGCTGTCGCCGGGGGTATGGGTCAAAGTACTGCATCACCCCGAGGCCTTGTTCCCGTACGACTACCCCGCCCTGTTCTCGATGCCGTTGGCCTTCGCCGTCGCGTGGAGCGTTTCCTGCCTGGATCGCAGCCCGAGCACTACGAGCGAACGTGATGCATACGAGCAGCAAAGCGTACGCGCCGAAACCGGCTGGGGAGCTGAGAAAGCCGCACAGCACTGAAAACTTCTAACGGGAGCGTGGCGCAATCGCGTCACGCTCCCTTTTTTTGAGCTATCGAGAGGCCCGACGATGCCTGTTTCTGAACGACGGTCGCATTTCGGCCAGTACCGGCCCCAGGTGCTGGAACTGCTGGCCAGCAAAGGCTTCAGTCAGGTTGGCATGCGTGAACTTGCCTCCTCCCTGGGCCTGTCACCCGGCGCGCTTTACCACCATTACCCCAGTAAGCAGGACTTGTTGTTCGACCTGATTGAAGAGTTATATGAGGAGTTGCTTGCCGCCGTCGCCAGCGTCAGGCGCTTAGCGGTGAAAAAGCCGGAAAAACTCAACCTGTTGATTCAGGTACACCTTCGCCTGCATGCAGAGATGCCCTGGCACTTCCGCCTGGCGGAACGGGACATTGGGTGCTTGACCGAAGAGCAACAGCAGCGTTTGCAAACCCTGCGTGAAGACTACAAAGGCGATCTTTATAGGACCTTGGGCACACCTGCCCAAATATTTGATCCTGAAGCCGAACTCATCGCCAGGCTTATCGCGAACCTACTGCAATTTGCCCCGACCTGGCTGGCAGGCTCAGCGATAGATCAACGCCAGCAACATAAATTTCTGCAGGACTTCCTGATAACGGCCATAAACAAGTTGCAAATACACAAACGTACAACTATCCGTAGATTAGTTTAGAAAATACACAAGTGATTTTTTAAATTCTGGCATTTGTACCTCGCCCTACCCTGCGCATAATTCTCTCGATCCAGAACGTATGGCTACATCACCAATACACTTTTCCGTATTTACGGAATCGCTGCCAAAACAATAAAAACAGGAAGAGACAGTGAATATCACAGACACGCGAGTCCGCAGTATCCTGATCGCTGGCGCCTTGTCGCTATCGTCTTACTCCGCCCAGGCCAATTCTTTCTACTCCTTTGGCGACAGCCTCACCGACAATGGTATTTCAGTGCGTGAATTTGGCGCAGCCATCGGTAACGCCCCGGGTCGCTACCCGGGCGCAGATGGGAAATTCACCAATGGCAGCACATGGGCCGAAGTATTACCCGGTCTGTCCGGACTTTCATTCAGCGATACCAATGGCTATGCAATCGGCGGCGCAAAAAGTGGATATAGCGGTTTTGATGACGCCTTGGTGGGAGCACCGACCGGTTTTCTAACCCAAATTGAAAAGTTCCGCAGTGACGTGGTCAGTGGAAAAAAATTCCTCGGCGAAAATGACCTGGTTGGTATCTGGATTGGCACCAACGACATTTTCGATGACGCATCCCTCGCGGCACTGGATACCTACGTCAACAATATAGAAACAGGCATCCGCACACTTCAGGCACTGGGCGCACATAACTTTGTGCTGATTGGTTCTGATGACGTCTCGTTATTGGCAGGCCCTTCGTCCGCGGTAGATCCGGGCCTTGAAGCGCTTTCAAATGCTGGCAAAAACTTCAACCAGAAACTGCTGGCGCTTAATATTTCCAACGTGAACATCTACTATTTCGATGTGCTGACCTTATTGAGAAATACGGTCAGCGATCCCGTGAAATATGGTTTCACTCATGTCACCAGCCTGGATAACTGCGAGGCAAACCAATGCGACACGTTGACACTTGCACAACAAAACACTTACTTAATGAAGGACAGCATTCATTACACCGACCGCTTTGAAAGACTTATTGCGAGTTATATCGCCAATATCATCAATGCTCGAAACACGCTCAGCGTGCAATCGACCATGGTCGGTTCAGCAGGCGCCAATTTTCTTCAGCCGCTGATCAGTCGATATGACCTGCGGGGTATCGATCTTCAGGAGCGCGATCAAGCTTCGTCATGGACGGTGTTTATCAACGGTGGCACAGCCCATGGGGCCGATCATTCGCAGATACCGGGGCCTGGGCTCGATCGCGGAAAAAACACCTTGAAGAGCGACACCATCAGTATCGGAGTCGACTACCGACTCTCAAGTGAATGGACGCTCGGAGCAGCTCTTAACTACTCAGATATCGAATCGAGACAAGCAACCAGAGGTGGCAGCAACACCGCATTGCAAATGGGCCAGGCCGCGGTCCTCGCGAGCTTTGCCGCACGAGGAACATTTATCAATATGGGGGTGGCCTATGGCGCCGGCCAGTTCGATATCTCACGGGCCGGCGTGTTCGACAACCTGGCTGCCTCACCCAATGCCAATGTGCTGAGTGCCGCAGTACGTGCAGGCCGGTGGTTTCACTTTGAGTCGGTTGAGTTGGCCCCGGTGATCGGCCTGGATTACTGGCGTAGCAGAATCAGTGGCTACTCCGAGCAAGGCGATTCATTACTACAAATGGGTGTGCGCGGCCAGCAATACGAACAACTGAATGCCAGCCTGGGTGGGCAGATAGGAAAGCGCATCAATAGCCACGGGGCATCCGTAGAGTCACTGCTGCGCCTGACCACAGAGCAAGTCCTGACCGACAGTGATCGAACGCTTGAAAGCTTTCAACGCAACGCGCCCAATTTCAACATCAAAACCCCCGTCAACGGGACGGACGAAAGACCATTCGGGCGCCTGAGCGCGCAAGTCGATATTCATCTTCCCTCAGGATGGGGCATGAACTTGAATGCGATGAGTACCTTTGGCAACCGGCAGGATGATCGCTCGATAATGGCTAGCTTTAGCTACGATCTCTAACGCGGTAATGGACCGTGAGACTGGCGATCGCTGTGCATTAGCCCTACATTAGCGGCGATCAATATTGTGTCGAGCATAGCCTGTCGGAGTTGCTGCTCTCGACCGAGAGCGGATTTGCTTGTTCTTGATGAGCCCTGCACTCCCCCACCATATCCAATGAGAAGTTACACTGAAAGACACCTTAATCCATCTTGGTCTCTATCAGAAAACGCCGCTCGCGATCGCTCTTTACCTTATGCTACTGGGGGCAAGATTGGGGGCATATTTTAAGATTTCCTGTCTGAAAATACTGTCCTAGAGCCCAGTCAAAATGTTTTTTGGCGACCCGGACAGCCTATAAAGCAACAGCACCGCCGGGCATCACACCGAACTCGTCACTTCGCTCTGAACAGATTGCAATTCCCCGGGAACCGGCTCATCGCTGGCGATCGGCCTTGGGCCTTGAATCACGGCCAGGCGCCCGATGCTCGGCGAGCTTTTTTTGCTCTTGTTTGAATTGCTGTTGCCAGCGGGCCAGCGCCTCAGCCCCGTCCGATGCCTGCACCGCCATTGGCACAGACACAATCATCCCGAAAAGCGTCCAGATAAGGAGTTGCTTCATTTCATCTCACCTTCGTTGTTTTAGCTGAAACTGGTTCGGATATCGGCACGCTGGTATTGGTCGAGCAACCCCGCCAAATCCCGGTAACAAGCAGCCAGGTCGCGGGCACCAAGGCGGATCAGTGATCTCGACGTACGCCGGGCCTGGGCCGCGCTGATCGCTGAATCGAAGGCATATCTGGCAATACGCCGGTCGCCCGCTTGCACACACCTGGCGATTGATGAATCAGGCTCCAGGTCGCGTGTCTTGCGGTGCAGCAACCTTAACTGTCGACCCAGTTGAAGCGAGACGGCACCGGCCTCATCGGCGCCCGACAGCGCTTGCAGGGCAACCATCCGGTGCTGTTGCGTGGCCTGCCACTTCAGAAGATCCATGCGGTGCCAGCGACGCAGTAACTGGCGCGTGTCTTTGTGCAGCGCGGTCCTCAGGACGTCGGCGTGGCTGGCGGGTTTCCCCGGCAGCAACTGGAAGGCCAGCAGGCAGATAGCGAGCGTCACCATCCAGGCCAGGGCTTGATTCACGAAGTCAGCGAAGTCGTATTGGGCGGTCCCGGCGGTGCCGACCAGGGTGTTGAACGTAATCAGGTAGGCGACGCCTTGCAGGGCATGGCGCGGCCGGGTCGTGGCATGAATCCCGACCGCCCAGAACGCAGCCAGCACCACCGTGAGCAACCCGAACCCGCTGATGTGCGGCAACAGCAGGAACTTACACCCCGCCGCTGCCAGGATTGCGTAGAAGGTTCCCCTGGCAAGGCTCGCAATGCCTTGCTCGGGCGCCGCGCTGGTGGCCAACAAGGTGCAGAACGGACCCAGTACGGCCAGCAAGGTTGGCCCCTGGTCCCAGCCGGTGAGGTACCAGACAGCACCGGTCGCCAGCGTGGCCAGCAACGCTCGCACACCGTTACGCAGTGCAGCGCCGTAGTGTCGGTGAAACCCCACGGCGCGGGCCGGCGGCAGGGGCGCGCGCTCAAGGCAGGCAAAACTCGACAAGGCGCTGGCCAGTTCGGCCAATGGTTCATTCAGACGCCGCTGGCTCGCGCCTGGTTCAAGGCTGGCTTGCAGCTCCCGGACACGATCGGCCGCCACGCAAAACCCGGGCATGGCTTCAGCCAGCTGGCGCAACTGTGCGCCGATTCCAGCGTGCGAAGGTATCGCACATTCGTCGAGCACCACGGCATGCAGATACGCAAGTCCTGCCTGCAGGGTCGCCAGCCTGGCGCGGATCAGCACCGACTCGCCCCGACCAATCCCGAGAAGGTCGTCCACTTTGCTGATATCGATGGCCAGCGGGTCCTGCGCACGCGCCGGCCCGCCGTCAAACCGCACGGCCAATAACCGCAGGGTGCGCGACGAGACGTCGCGAAGTGCCATGGTCAGTGTGCGCTCGACGGTCTTGCGGCTGAATAATGTGGCCACCAGGCTCAGGCTCAACACCCCCAGAACAACGGCCGTGCCCCGCCCGACGATATGTTCGAAACCTTGCTGTGGCGCGACGATGGCGGGCCCCAGGGCCAGGCAAACGGTGTAGCCGGCGACCACCGCCGCCGTGGCCTGGTAGTGCCGAAACACGGTCATGGCGCCGACACAAAGGCCCAGCCATACCCCGATCCCGAGGATAAACAGCAGCATTTGCTGGGCGAACAGGCTGGTCAGGACCAATGCCACAGCCAACCCCACGAGGGTGCCCAGTGCCCGGTGGAAGCCCTTGCCAACCACTGCCCCCTGCAGCGGATGGATCAGCAACAACACGGTTGAGGCGGCCGAGAACGGCGAATCCAGGTGTAATTGGAACCCCAGCCACAGGGCCAATGAGGCCGCCAAAAGACTACGCAGCACATAGCCCGAGGTAGCAGCTTCCCATGCCCCCAGCATGCGCAGTGCACGGAGCATCACATGAACGCCTGAAGCCATTGCACCAGCCTCCAGCGCGGCGCCGTGCCCTCCTCGGCAACCTCGATGCTGGCGGTCATCCCCGCCGCCAGCTCCACACCGGGCGGCACCTTGTCCAGTTCAATCCGCACGGGCACGCGCTGGGCCAGGCGTATCCAGCTGAACGTAGGCGCCACCTGGGGCAAACCACTGTTACTGCGCAGCTCGTTACCGTCGGCAATGCCCCGACCAATGCTCGCCACATGCCCTTCGAGCAGCGGTGAAAAACCCATCAGCTTGATGGACGTCGCAGCCCCCACCCGAACACCGGCCAGCTTGGTCTCCTCGAAGTAACCGGTGACCCAGAAGCTATGGCTATCGACCACAAAGATATTGGTCTCGCCCGCTGCCGCGTAGTCACCCGGCTGCAGCCGCAACTGGGTCACATAGCCGTCGACCGGCGAACGAATCGTCGTGCGGTCCAGATCCAGCCGCGCATGGGCCAGTTGGCTGCGGGCCGCATCCAGGCGCGCCCTGGCCACCGCCAGGTCCCGGGCTGCGTTGTCGGTTTCCTCCCGCGCAATCGCATCGCCGAGCTGGTTGCGGCGTTTGAGCTGTGCACTGCGCTGCTCGAAAACACTGCGCGCCTCGGCAAGCTCGGCCGTGCGCTGTTGCTGGGCAAGCAAGTAGCTGCTGCGATCGATCTGGTACAGCAACGCGCCCTTGGCGACCCACTGGTTGTCGCCCACCAGCAGGTGTTCGACCTGGCCGGACACCTCGGGGGCAATACGGATAACTTGCGCGCTGACACGCCCGTCCCGCGTCCAGGGGGCCAACTCATAGGCACGCCACAGTTGCGTGCAGAACAGCAATGCGGCCAGCCCGAGCACCAGGGTGACGAGGGTCTTGAGGATGTGTTTGATGATCATCGCGCTGCCCTCAAAAGCTCAGAACCAAGGTCGAGAGCACGATCAGCGACACAAAGAAACGCGCCAGGCTGGGGTGCCAGGCCCAATCCAGCCCGCGCCGCAGGGCCCGCTCCAGTAGCCCGTACACCAGGGCTGCAACGCCGACGTAGAGCAAGAACGGAGGAATGTAGAGGTGGGCAATCGTGATTTCGCTGAGCATCGGTTGAATCTCGCAGTCGGCAATCACCTTGATCGCCTTGATGAAGATGGTAGGGACTGCAAGGTCGTGCCGATATTGAGTATGCTGCCAGGATATAATCAATTTCAGACAATCGAGGCGGTGCAACATGGGCGAGATGAAGCTCCAGGGCGTTGATCAATTCGAACTGGACAGTTTTGATCAGCCCGCCGTCGCGTTGATGCTCGGCAGCCAGCGCAACGACACCGAATTCCCCGTGCACAGCCACCGCAAAGGCCAACTGGTGGTGGCGTATCACGGCGGTATCGTGTGTACCGTAGAGGATGGCGTGTGGATGGTGCCGTCGGGCTTCGGCGTGTGGATTCCGGGCGGTATCGCCCACAGCAACCGGGTGACCGCCAACGGCAGGATCGGCTATCTGTTTGTCGAGCCCGGCGCCGCCGCGCTACCGGAGAAATGCTGCACGCTGGTGCTTTCGCCGCTGGTCCTGGCGTTGATCCTGCACCTGAGCGCCCAGCCCCAGGATTATCCGCCTGCCTCTGCCAATTCGCGCGTGGCGAGCGTGCTCCTTGAACAACTGGAACTGGCTCCTTCGGAGCAGTTGTACCTGCCGCTCCCCGCTGCTACGCAGTTGCGCTTCATCGCCCGCGGCCTGGCCCAGGACCCGTCAAACCGTTGCACCATGGCCCAGTGGGCACGCCAGGTGGCCATGAGCGAGCGCTCCCTGGCCCGCCTGGTCAAGAGCGAAACGGGCCTGACTTTTGGCCAATGGCGCAAACAATGGCAAATCATCGTGGCCTTGCAGAGCCTGGCCGAGGGCGAGTCGGTGCAACGAACCGCCGAGGCGCTGGGGTACGAGTCGGTCAGTTCCTTCATCAGCATGTTTCGCAAGACACTGGGCTCGTCGCCGGCGCGCTACATTCGCCGTACGGCAACGCGCTAGCCTCAAGGTGCCTCAATCACTGCCAACTGCTCCGCCAACAACCCCGGCAATCGCGCCTGCAAAAACCCGACCCACGTCCGCACCTTGGCATCCAGAAAGCGCCTTGATGGATACACCGCGAAAATGCTCCGCTCCCGTAGCCGATATCCGGGCAACAGCCGCACCAACGAGCCCTCGCGCAGCGCCGGGTTGGCGCTGAAGAACGGCAACAAGCTGATGCCCATTCCTTCCTGCGTCGCCTTGACCATCGCATCCGCGACATTGGTCCTGAAGGTGTCACCCGGCGAAATCGCAATCTCGCCCTCTTGCCCCTTGAACAACCACGCATCCTCCTGGAAATCCTGCAGATGCAACCGTCGATGCTGCATCAACTGCTGCGGATGCTCGGGCACGCCGTACCGGGCCAGATACCCCGGTGCCGCACAGGGCACACTGAACAACTGCCCGATCGTCTGGCTGACCAGCGCCGAATCCGGCAACGAATGGGCGATGGAGATCACCACGTCGTGACCCTCTTCAAGCGGGTCCGGGTTGTGCTGGGACAGGGTCAACTCGATGGACACGTCCGGGTATTGCTCGCTGTAGCGGGCAATCAGCGGCGTGATCAGCACCCCCAACCCGCTCATGCAATGCACCCGCAATCGCCCGCGCGGGTTGAGGTGCGCGCCGCTGGCTTCTGCCGTGGCTTCCCTGACGTCTTCAAGAATGTCGCGACAGCGCAACAGAAAGCGCTCGCCCGAATCGGTAAGGCCCAGGCGCCGGGTGGTGCGTTGCAACAGGCGGGTCTGCAGGTGTTTTTCCAGCTCGCAGATCAACCGTGATACGTGTGCCCCGGACAGGTCCAGCGCCTCGGCCGCTGCGGCAAAGCTGCCAGTGTCGACAACCCGGGCAAACACCTGCATGCCATTGAGCAAATCCATCAACATTGCCCCTCGATTGCTACGTGATACGTACGAGTCATTCACCTGTTCCTATCTTTATCCCGCTGCGGCAATCACTAAAATGAACCCTACTCACAGAGGAACTCATCATGAATATCAAATGGCTCAGCCTGCTGCTGTTTTTCACCGCCGCCGGCGCCATGGCGGCCGGCAGCAATGAAGCGCTGGATATCCAACACGTTGTTTCAATCACGCCCCTGCCGGGCAGTTGCCAGGTAGAACCGGCGACCATGGTGTATCTCGACAGCCAGGGCGCCAGCCATACCGTCCACTACCAGGTCATGGGCACGTGCCAGGGCGGGGTTTAAAGCAGCTTCCAGGTGTAACTGAGGATCAGCCGGTTCTCGTCGATGTCGCTGCGGTAGTTTGAACGGGCCATGACATTGCGCACCCGAATGCCCAGGCCGCTCAATGTGCCGCTTTGCACCACATAGCCGATATCCAGATCGCGCTCGCGATCCTTGCCTTCATAACCCGCGCCGGTGGTCACGTTGTTACCGGTGATATAACGCACGGTGGTGGTCAGCCCCGGAATGCCCAGCGCCACGAAGTCATAGTCGTACCGCACTTGCCAGGAGCGCTCGTCGGTGTAGGCAAACTCGTAGGTGGGTACTTCGTTGCCCAGCGGCGTGATGTTGGCGAAGACCCGCGGGAAGGCACTGTCGCCATACATGGCTTGATAACCGACGTAGAAGATATGGCCGCCATGCTTGGCCGACAGCAGCGAGAAAAACGCCTGGTTGTCGATCTTGCCGAGCAGTTTGTCGCCGTCTTCCCGGGCATCGTAGTAGCCGAGGTTGGCGCCGAGCGTCCACTCACCCATTGGCTGGCTGTGCTTGAGGCCGACAAAGTCCTGGCGGTAGATGTCCTTGAGTTGGCCATGCCAGTAGCTGACGCTGGTGCGGTTGGTGTTGAAGGCGTAGTCGCCGCCGACGTAGTTGAACCCATCACTTTCAGCGCCGCGTTGCGGCACATGGCCGAGCATGGCGATCATTTTCTCGTCGCCGGCTTCGTTGCGCAGGCTGGTGGTGGTCAAGTGCCCGGCCTGTAGCGCAAGGCCGGCGATTTCGCCGGAGCTGACACTCACGCCCTGATAGCTCGGCGGCAGCAAGCGGATATCGCTGAAGGCCAGCACCGGCAGGTTCGGTTGCAGTTCGCCGACCTTCAATTCGGTCCTGGAAAACCTGGCCTTGAAGGTCAGGCCCAAACGGCTGTAATCATTCGGGGCGCTGCCGTCGCCCTTGACCGGGAGCAGGCCGGTATTGGTGCGGTCCGGGCTGCTGTCGAGCTTGAGGCCGAGGGTGCCCAGGGCATCCAGGCCAAAGCCCACGGGCCCCGGGGTGTAGCCGGATTTATAGGTCAGGATAAAACCCTGGCCCCACTCCTCTGCCTTTGATTGCTTGTTGGCGCCGACGATGTCCGAGAAATCGCGGCTGAAGTAATAGTTGCGCGCCTGCAAGGTGGCGGTGGAGTCCTCGAAAAACCCGCCCTCGGCCGCCGTCGCCGCAAGGGGCACGCCCAACAGGGATAGCCAGATACGTTGTGTGTTCATGTCGTTGCTCTTAGTTATTGTTATCGACAGTTACTGCGCCGGGGCGGCGATCACCTCCTGCCGGCCCCGACGTTCATTCAGCGCATACGCCGTCATTGCCAGCACGGCGATGGCCCCGGGGATGGCAAAGGCCATGAAGTTCAGGTGCAGCGGCAGTTCAATCCCCATCAGCGCGCCGCCCAGCAGCGGGCCGACGATGGCGCCGGTACGACCGATACCGGAAGCCCAGCCCAGGCCGGTGGCTCGAATGTTCAAGCCATAGAGTTGTGCGGCGCCGGCGTACAGCAGGATTTGCGTGCCGATGGTGGTGGCGCCGGCAAAAAAGATCAGCAGGTACAGGACCGGCATCGGGCTCTTGATACCCAGCAGGCTGATGGAGAGCAGCGCGGCGATAAAGAAACCGATCACCACCTTCACCAGGTTAAGCCGGTCACACAGCCAGCCACCGACAAGCGCCCCGGCGATGCCGCCAAAATTCAGCGCCAGCAGGAACGACAGGCTCGATCCCAGGCTGTAACCGGCACCCGCCATCAGTTTGGGCAGCCAGGAACTCAGGGCGTAGACCATCAACAGGCAGCAGAAAAACGCGATCCAGATCGCCGCCGTCCTCAAGGCCAGGCCGTGGCGGAACAACTCCAGCACCGAAGCGCCCTTGCCTTTACCGGCGCTGACGAGCAGTTGGTCTTGCGGGTCGATCCGGGTCTGCGGCGACAGGCGCTTGAGCAGCTCACGCGCCTGTTCATTGCGGCCCTGGCGAATCAGGAACCCGATGGACTCAGGCAGCCAGTACACAATCAACGGCATCAGCAGCAGCGGGATCGCCGCGGCGAAGAACATGGACGACCAGCCAAAACGCGGCAGCATGAAAATCCCCACGCCGGCCGACAGCATGCCGCCCAGCGAGTACCCGCCAAACATCACCGCCATCAGGATGCTGCGCATTTTCTTCGGTGCGTATTCGGTAATCAGTGCGGCCGCATTGGGCATCAGGCCGCCACAGCCGAGCCCGGCAATAAACCGGCAGATTCCGAACTCAGTCGGGTTGCTGGCAAAACCGTTAATCACCGTGGCGACGCTGAACAAGGCAAAGCAGATGGCGATGCCTTTGCGGCGACCGAACTTGTCGGCCAGGCTGCCGAAGACCAGCGCGCCGAACATCATCCCGAACAGCGCATAACTACCCAGAGCGCCGGCCTGCAGGGGCGATAGTCCCCATTCCTTCATGATCGACGGCAAGACCACGCCGTAGATGAACAAGTCATAACCGTCAAAGATCAACAGCACAGCACACAGGCTGACCACCAGCCAGTGGAAACGATTGAAATGGGCATTATCGATAATCGAATTGACGTCATGGGTACGCATGGCAGTGCTCTCATTATTGTTGTTGTGAGTCAGTGTCTGCAGGTACGGCGCTGGGTCAGCCGAGGTCGCCGCCTCCTACCGGCAAGGTGACGCCCGTGATGTAGGAGGCCTCATCAGAGGCCAGAAACAGAATCGCGCCGGCTTGTTCGTCGATGCTGCCGTAGCGCTTCATCGGGCTGCTGTCGAGGGTCTGGTCGACGATCTGCTGGTACCAGACGCGCTCCTGGTCGCTCTGGGGCTGGCTGTTGCGCGGGATCCGCCGCGGTGGCGCCTCGGTGCCACCGGGTGCGGTGGCGTTGACCCGAATGCCGCTGCCGGCGGTCTCCAGGGCCAGGCACGCGGTCAAGGCGTTGACGCCGCCCTTGGCCGCGCCATACGGCACACGGTTCACTCCGCGCGTGGCCACGGACGAGACATTGACGATGGCACCGCTGCCCTGCTCCAGCATGTAGGGCAACACGCAATGGCAGCACCACAGGGTCGGGAACAGCGAGCGGCGCACCTCGGCTTCGATTTCGTTCTCGGCGTAGTGCTCGAAGGGCTTGGCCCAGATAGTCCCGCCGACGTTGTTGACAAGGATGTCGATACGCCCGAACCGCGCCTTGGCAGCGGCCATCACACGGGCACATTCGGCATGCTGCTCCAGGTCGGCGGTGAGGATCAGCGCCCGCTCATGCTGCAATTCATGCACGAGTTCCGAGCGATCGACGGCCACCAGCCAGGCGCCCTCTTCCAGCAAACGCTCGGCAACCCGCCGACCGATGCCCTGGGCGGCGCCGGTCACCAGCGCAACCTGGGTGTTGAAACGTGGAGTCATGGGGGATTCCTCAGGCGGCGTCGCCGGTGACGATGGCGTTGGGGGTGAACTTCTCGTAGTGGAAGCTGGCGGGGATGACGCCCTGGTTCTTGAAGTGCTGGCGTACCGCGTCGACCATCGGTGGCGGCCCGCACAGGTACACATCCACGTCGCCATCGTTCAGCACGTCAGCGGCCATGTGCTGGGTGACATACCCCTGCCGGGGGTGCGCGGTCTGGGGGTCGGCCACGCAGGTGACAAAACCGAAGTTGGGCAGGCGTTGGGCGAACGCCTCCAGCGCCTCGACCATCACCAGGTCCTGGTCCCGCGTCACGCCGTAGATCAGCGTGACCGGCCGGGTTTCCTCGCGCTCGGCCAACACTTCAAGCATCGACAGGAACGGCGCAAGCCCCGTACCACCTGCCAGCAACAGCAGTGGCCGCGCCACTTCGCGCAGGTAGAAACTGCCCAGCGGCCCGGTCATCGGCACCGCGTCGCCCGGCTGGGCACGCTCCAGCCAGCCACTCATCAACCCGCCAGGCACATGCTTGATCAGGAAGCTCGCGCGTTTGTCGCCGGGGCGACTGCTGAAGGAATACGCGCGGGTCTGCCCACTGTCGGGGACGCCGATATTCACGTATTGCCCCGGCAGGAACACCGGCGCCTGATCCAGTTCGAAGCTGACTTCCAATGCTGCATCGGCATGCCGGGTAATGCTCGCCACCGTCGCGGCAAATTGCGCGGTGCCGGTCTTGCAGGCACCGGAAGGCACCGGCACGGCAATCACGCAGTCCGACTGCGGCACCATCTGGCAGGTGAGCACCTGGCGTTCGCCGGCTTCATCCTCGCTCAGGGCGTCTTCGATGTAGTCGTCGCCCAAATCATAGGCGCCGGTTTCACAGCGGCATTTGCAGGTGCCGCACACACCGTCGGAGCAGTCCATGGGCAGGTTGATACGTTGGCGAAAGGCCGCGTCGAGGACCTTTTCCCCCACCTTGCAGTCGATGAAACGGGTTACCCCGTCCTCGAAGTTCAGGGCAATAGAGTACGTCATGGGCGTGTCCTCAGATGTGGTAGATATCGATGACCTGATGGATGTAGTCGTTTTTCAGCACCACCTTCTTGCGCGTGATCAGCGGCTGTTCGGCGCGGATGTCGAGGCGATAGAACGAGGTACCGAAGTACGTATCCGTGGTCTTGTAGCGATGGCTGAGGGTTTGCCAGTTGAAACGCAACTCCACGTGCTGCCCGTCGTCGGCCAGCACTTCGAGGTTGGTGATCAGGTGCGCGGTGCGCGGCTCCGGGGTGCTGGCGCTGGAGCGCTCGGTCTTGATCCGGAACACCCGGTCTTCCAGGCCGTCGCGGCTGGGGTAATAGATCAGCGAGATTTCGCTCTGGGGGTCTTCGGTCAGCGTGTCGTGGTCGTCCCAGGCCGGCATCCAGTACTCGACCCTGGGTGAATAGCATTCGAGCCACTCATCCCACTGGCGATCATCCAGCAGGCGGGCTTCACGGTACAGAAAGTCCAGCAGGCGGTCACGGGAAGCACTCATGCCAGCACCTCCTTGTCCGTCGCGATCAAGCCTTGCTGCTCCCGTTCGATAGCGCGTTGCAGGCTCTGGGCCCAGTGGGCGTGCTGGCGCACGAACAGGCCTTCGTCCTCGGTCTTGACGCCACTGAGCTGCGGATTCATGCCCATGGCCCGGGCGTTTTCGTCAGGGCCTTCGACCCACTGTTTGGCGCCGCGGCTGAGGTCATTCCACAAGGTGGTCGCACCCTGGTAGCCGGTCTGGCAGGCGCGGAACTCTTCCAGATCGTCCGGTGTACCCATGCCGCTGACGTTGAAGAAATCTTCGTACTGGCGGATGCGCGTGGTGCGTTCCTCGGCACTTTCGCCCTTGGGCGCCATGCAATAGATCGTGACTTCGGTCTTGTCGACCGCGATTGGCCGTACCACGCGGATCTGCGTGGAGAACTGGTCCATCAGGTACACATTCGGGTAGAGGCACAGGTTGCGGGTTTGGTCGACGATAAAATCGGCGCGTTCCTGGCCCAGGCGCTCGGCCAGCGCCTCGCGATGGGCATGCACCGGACGCACTTCGGGGTTGAGCAGGCGCGTCCACAGCAGGATATGGCCATGCTCGTAGGCGTACACGCCGCCCAGGCTTTTCGACCAGCCATTGGCATCCACGGTGCGCGTGCCTTCGGCTTCGTAATTGCGCCGGCCCATGGTTGCCGAGTAGTTCCAGTGCACGGAGCTGACGTGATAACCGTCGGCGCCGTTTTCGATCTGCAGTTTCCAGTTGCCGTCATACACATATGACGAACTGCCCCGCAGCACCTCCAGCCCCAGCGGGGCCTGGTCGACCATCTGGTCGATGATCACCCGGGTCTCACCCAGGTAGTCGCTCAGCTCCGGCACCGTCTCGCTGAGGCTGCCGAACAGGAAGCCGCGATAGTTTTCGAAGCGGCCAAGGCGTTTCAAGTCGTGGGAGCCGTCACAGTCGAAGCTGTCGGGGTAGGCGCCGGTCTTGGCGTCCTTCACTTTGAGCAGCTTGCCGGCATTGCTGAAGGTCCAGCCGTGGAAAGGGCAGGTAAACGAGCCTTTGTTGCCTTGTTTACGGCGGCAGAGCATCGCGCCACGGTGGGCGCAGGCGTTGACCAAGCCGTGCAGCGTGCCGTGTTTGTCACGGGTGATGACCACGGGCTGGCGGCCGATCCAGGTGGTGAAGTAGTCGTTGATCTCCGGCACCTGGCTTTCGTGTGCCAGGTAGACCCAACCGCCTTCGAAAATGTGCTTCATTTCCAGGGCAAACAGGTCGGGGTCGGTAAAGATGTCGCGGCGGCAGCGGAACACCCCAGTGGCGGGATCTTCCTGGACGGAGTCGCGCAATTGTCGGGCGAGTCGGTCGAATGTGCTGATCATGGGGTAGGCCCTCGGTTGTTCTTGTATCAGGCCCCCCCACCTTATGTGCTTGCCCTACCCCTCAATATCCGCTGACTGCAATTCGTTATCCGCCTGGCGCGAGCCGGCGCTTCCACGTTTGCGAGGGCAGCTCGCCAAAGCGTTTGCGATAGGCCTCGGAGAACCGCCCCAAATGCACAAACCCATGATCCAGCGCCACCTCCGTCACGCTGCGCGCCGTGGCCAGTTGCAGCATGGCGTGCACCCGCTCCAGCTTGCGCTGGCGCATGTAGTCACGGGGTGACAGGCCGACCTGGCGTTCAAACAAGGTATACAACGAACGCTCGCTGACCCTGGCGATGGCCATCAGTTGTTCGACGCTGATGTCGTCGGCCAGGTGCTCCTCGATGAACTGACGCACGGCTTCAAAGCCCCTACCCTGATCCGGTCGCGGAATCACCCGCAGGACGTTGCTGGCCAGCAGCGCCAACAGCTTGTTCGCCACAATGCGCTCGTACAGGCCCTGCACTTCGGGTTCGGCGGCGTTTTCGGCCTCATGGCAGATCAGCCCCAGCAATTGCAGGAACCCACCCATTTCGGCAAGTGCGTGGCGCGGCGCCGCAAAACGGATGCCCGGCTGCGGCAACGTCCAGTGCTGCTCAAGGCAGGCGTTTTCCAGCAGGCGCACGGGCACCTTGACGATGAATTTTTCGCAGTCGGCGGAATAGGTCAGGTCTACCGGGTCATCCGGGTTGATCAGCAGCACTTCGCCGGGGCCCAACACCTGTTCTTCGCCACGGGAGCTCGAGCGGCAGTGGCCGTGCAGCAGGATCTGCAGGTGGTAGATGGTTTCCAGCGCCACCGAGGTCACCCGCACCGGCGCGCCGTAGCTGATGCGGCACAGGTCCAGGCTGGAAAAGGTCCGGTGGCTGATGCTTGCCTGCGGGCGGCCCTTGGGCGGCAGGCGGATGCAGTGGCTGCCGACATGCTGGTTGACGTAGTCGGACACGGCATAGGCATCTGCACGGTCGAAAATCTGGCTGCGCTCACTCAATAGCACGGTCATGGTTGCGCCTTTTATTGTTATGGGCCCTGCGTATGTACTTCACCGCAGAGTGATGCGGGGGATGCAAGCCGTCCAATATTCAATAGGTGTTGCGTCATACCCCGAAGGTATCGTGGGTTCACTTTCGCTGCAAAACCGACTCACCGGCCTGGGGCGGCAGCCGCAGGTTATCCAGCAGCGCCACGCCGGCGATCACCGCCACTAGAAGAAACGTCAGCTGGAAATCGGCGGTGGCGGCCTGCCCGGTATTGCCGTGAAAATTCATGGCAAAACGTAACAACAGCGCGCCAATCGCCACGCCCATGGCCATGCTCAACTGGAAGAACATGCTGAACAAGGTTGAGGCGTCGCTCATCTGCGCCTTGGGTATATCAGCGAACCCCAGGGTGTTGAACAAGGTGAACTGCATGGAGCGTGACAGGCCACCCACGAACAGAATGAACAGGATCAGCGCCCAGCTCATGCGCTCGTCCAGCAGCGCACAGGCCGCAATCGCGAGCACGCCAAGGATACCGTTGATCATCAGCACCGAGCGAAAGCCCCAGCGCTGCATCACCGCCGTGGTGAACGGCTTCATCGCCAGGTTGCCGGCAAATACCGCGAGCACCAGCAACCCCGCATCGAATGCAGAAAGGCCGAACGCCAGTTGAAACATCAGCGGCAGCAGGAACGGCAAGGTGCTGATGGCCACCCGGAAAATCGACCCGCCGCACAGGCACACACTGAACGTGCGCACGCTCACCACACCCAGCGCCAGCAATGGTTGGGCATGCCGGCGCATATGGCGCCAGGCAAAGGCGCCGAGCATTACGCCTGCAGCGCTGAGTAACAGGCCCTGCAACAAGCTGCCACGGCTTTGCCCGAGCAGTTCCACGCCGTACAACAGCGCCGCGCTGGCGACACCCACCAGCAGGAAGCCGCTGAAATCGAATGAGCGGGACGTCACCTCGTCGTGTTTGGGGATCAGTACCAGCGTGGCAATCAGCGCCAGCAGGCCCAGCGGCAGGTTGAGGTAGAAAATCCACGGCCAGGACGCGTGGGTAACGATAAACCCGCCCACCGGCGGCCCGAGTATCGGCGCCACCAGGCCGGGCCAGGTGATGAATGAAATCGCCCGCACCAGGTCTTTTTTCTCGGTAGCCCGCAGCACCGCCAGGCGCCCCACCGGCACCATCATCGCGCCGCTGATGCCCTGCAACACGCGCGCGGCGACGAAGGTCTGCAGGCTGTCGCTCCACCCGCACAGCAGTGACGACAGGCTGAACAGCACGATTGCCCAACCGAATACCCGCCGCGAGCCAAAGCGGTCGGCCAGCCAGCCGCTGATGGGAATGAACACCGCGACGGCGAGCATGTAGGCGCTCATACCGATGTTCACGTCCACCGCGCCCACGCCGAAGGTTTTGGCGATGTCCGGCAACGCGGTGGCGATCACTGTGGCGTCCAGGTTTTCCATGAAGAAGGTGACGGCGACCAACAAGGCAATCAGGGTTGAGCGGCGTTGGGAGGTCGACGTCATTGCTGTTCACTCATGGTTTCGAACCGGCACTTTATCAATAAGTGCGTCCTTTATGGTCCGCGAAATGCCTGCCTCACAACGTGGCGCCCGGTAACGAATTGCCCCGAATTGGGGTGCGCGCTTGCAAAAAACGGCTGTCTCACGCGTCAAAACCCATCAAAACCTGGAAAAGTCATTAGTTGGCACGATAACCGCTTATTAACTAATACAGGATTGTTGAACAATCCAAATCTCCCTGCATCCAGCAACCGAGGCGACGAACATGCAAAAAGGTCTGACGGGCAAGAACACCCTGCGCACATTGGCGCTAGCGATCACCCTGGCGTGCGTGACGCCGCTGCTGTCGGCTGCCGAAATCAAGGGCATCCTGAAACCGGGCGAGCTGTCCATCGGCTCCGACCTCACCTACCCGCCTTACACCTACCTTGAGCAAAAGACCCCGGCCGGTTTCGACCCGGAGTTCATGCAACTGATGGGCAAGCAACTGGGGCTCAAACCACGTTTTCTCGACACCCGTTTCGCCAACCTGATCCTCGGCGTCAACGCCCGGCGTTTCGACGTGGTGGCCTCGGCGCTGTACGTCACCCCCGAGCGCGCCAAACAGGTGGATTTCCTCAGCTACCTGAAGACCGGTTCTTCGCTGATGGTGCTCAGCACCGGCGACTTCAAGCCCCAGCGCCCGGAAGACCTGTGCGGCAAGCGCGTCGGGTCGATCAAGGGCGCGTCGTGGGTGCCAAAGCTGAACAAGGTTTCGGCGGACTACTGCCTCCCTGCGGGCAAGCCGGCGATCGAGTCGCGTGAGTTCCCGACGTCTCCGGAAGCAGCCCAGGCCCTGCTCGCCCAGGCGGTGGACGTGCAGATGGAAGACGCGGCGGTCGCCAAGATCACCGTGGAAAAACTGCAAGGCAAAACCGTGATCAGCTCCAGCGAGTTGATCTACCCGGTGGTGGTCGGCCTGGCCGTGCGCAAGGAAAACCCGGCACTGCTCCAGGCGCTGACCGGCGCCCTGAGCCAGATCAAGCAGGACGGCAGCTACGGCAAGCTGCTGGCGCGCTACAACCTGGCCGAGCCGAACGCCGCCGAGATCAGTGCGGCACTGGGTAACTGAAACGCGGAGCACCTTTATGCAATTCGATTGGCACTACACCCTGGGCTTGTTATGGAACGGCGACTTCTGGCGAGCCGTCGGCACCGTGGTCGAACTGAGCCTGGAAACCTGGCTGCTGGGCATTGTGCTGGGGTTTTTCCTGGCCCTGGCGCGGCAGTCGGAGCGCCGCTGGCTGCGGGACTCCGCCGGCGTCTACATCTGGTTCTTCCGCAGCCTGCCGTTGCTGGTGCTGTTGATCTTCGTCTACAACCTGCCGCAGGTGTTTCCGTCCACCAGCGTGGTGTTGTCCAACCCCTACTCCGCGGGCCTGATCGCCCTGGTGCTGAGTGAGGCGGCCTACATCGCCGAGATCCATCGGGGCGGCCTGCTGGCGGTGGTCAAGGGGCAGCGCGAAGCCGGCAAGGCGCTGGGCGTGGGTTATCGCGGCGTGCAGCGGTTGATTGTGGTGCCGCAGGCGCTGCGGGTTGCGTTGCCCACACTGGCCAACGAATACATCACCATCGTCAAACTCACCTCGCTGGTGTCGGTGATTTCGCTTTCGGAAATTCTGCTGGTGGGCCAACAGCTGTACACCCAGAACTTCCTGGTGATGGAGACCATGCTGGCCGTGGCGTTCTATTACGTGTTCATCGTGACGGTGTTCAGTTGGCTGTTGCGGGTGCTGGAGAATCACCTGGACGTGACCCGGCGCAAACCCAAGGCCATCGCCCCCGCCGTGCTCGACCAGGTGGCCACACGTCGTGCCCCCGGCCAGGCCGAGCCCGGTGAGTTTGCCTTGCAGGCTCGCGGGGTGCGCAAGGCCTATGGCGAGCTGGAAGTGCTCAAGGGCGTCGAACTGAATGTGCGCTGGGGCGAGGTGGTGTCGATCATCGGCCCGTCAGGCTCGGGCAAGACTACGCTGATTCGTACCATGAACGGCCTCGAAAGCCTCGACCGTGGCGAAATCACCCTGCAAGGCCAGCCGTTCCTGCGTGGCAGCCAGGAGCCGCAAGGCGCGCTGGGGCACAAGGTGCATATGCGCGGCATCGTGCATGTCGGCATGGTGTTCCAGGGGTTCAACCTGTTCCCGCATAAAACCGCCCTTGAGAACGTGATGCTCGCGCCGGTCTACCATGCCCATGGTAGCGGCGAAGAACTGCGCCTGTTGAGCCTGGCCCTGTTGCGCAAGGTCGGCATGCTGGAGCACGCCGGCAAATACCCGCACCAGCTATCCGGCGGGCAACAGCAACGGGTGGCGATTGCCCGCGCCCTGGCGATGCGGCCCTCGGTGATGCTGTTCGATGAACCCACCTCGGCCCTCGACCCGGAACTGGTGGGCGACGTACTGGCGGTAATCGAGGAATTGGCTCGCGAGGGCATGACCATGGTCATCGTCACCCATGAAATGAACTTCGCGTTCAAGCTTTCCGATCGTGTGGTGTTCATGGAAGGCGGCGAGATTATCCAGGACGCCGCACCGCGTGACATGCTTGAGCAACGCAGCGAACGCATGACCAAGTTCCTCAAAGACGTCCAACTGGCGTGAGCCCAAGGAGCCCCGACGTGAGCCAAGCCAAGGAACCCAGCCTGTCGCTGGCCGACCAGGTTGCCATCGAACTGCGCGAAGACATCATCGGCGGCCGCCTGCTGCCCGGCATGCCGCTGGTGGAAAGCGAACTGGTGAACGCCTACAACGCCTCACGCAACACGGTGCGTGAAGCCTTGCACCACCTGGGCCGCGAAGGCCTGACCAGCTACGTGCGCAACAAAGGCGTGATCGTGCGCCGCCTGGGGGTGGAGGAAGTGCGTGACATCTTCAAGGTGCGACGCACCCTGGAGCTGCAGGCCATCGCCGCCAGCAAGCCGCTGCGCGAATACCAGTCCGACCTGATGCTGGAGTCCATCGAGGCCGCGCAACTGGCCCAGGACCGCGAGAACTGGCAAGCCTTCGGCACCCACAGCCTGCGCTTTCACCAACACATTGTCGGGCTGATGCGCAGCCCGTTGCTGGACGAGTTTTTTACCCATATTGCAGCCCAGATGCGCCTGGTGTTTTCCAACGCGCCCAGCGAGGAAACCTTCCAGAAGCCCTGGCTGGAGCGCGACCGGCAGATTCACGACTTGCTGGTTGACGGCCACAAGCAAGCCGCCGGCGAAGCCCTGGCCAGCTACCTCAATGACTCCGAATCGCTGCTGCTGGACATCCTGAGCAGCATTCCAAAACCCTGAAGCGAGGACCCACCATGTACAAGGACTACCCAGCGGCCTACCAAGTCAGCAAAGGCGCTGCCTTGCAGGTCGACAAAGCCTTCTATGACCGCGTGCGCGAGTCCCGGGACGGGCGCACCCTGATCGAGCAATTCGAAGT